>Ga0209526_10000367_pt1 | contig 28571 bp, 23 predicted proteins | sample JacPinW_OM2H0_M1_FD_188566 | JGI IMG/M metagenome (GOLD analysis project Ga0209526, IMG submission 188566) | Forest soil microbial communities from Algoma, Ontario, Canada - Jack Pine, Ontario site 1_JW_OM2H0_M1 (SPAdes) (version 2) | ecosystem: Environmental > Terrestrial > Soil > Boreal... | reverse complement strand
CCCCCACGAGCCCCCTCCCGCAAAGTGAAGCTCTATGTCGAGGGGGGGACTTACTCGGGGCGGGGACCCGCCCCTATCAAGTTGCGCCTCTTCTTTCAAATATGGGCGACATGTTCGGGGGCGGGATTGGAGATGATGGGGGGGCAGTTGGGCGCCAACCTCAGCAATGACGCGGTGAACTCGGGGCGTGGCGACGACGACTGCTTCCGGGGCGGGGCTTCGGTGACCGCCTAGGACACTAGCTGCGATGGACCCCACCCTCCCCGCCCGCATCCAGTTCGCCCTCACCATCTCCTTTCACTACATCTATCCTCCGATCACGATCGGGCTCGGCCTGGTCCTGGTCATCCTCGGCGTTCTCCACCTCCGTACGGGAAGCCCGGTCTGGAACCAGGCGCTCCGCTTCTGGGTCCGCATCTACGCCTTGAACTTCGCGCTCGGGATCGCGACCGGCCTGGTGCAGGAGTTCCAGTTCGGGACGAACTGGTCTAGCTACTCCCGATTCGTCGGTGACGTCTTCGGCAGCGCGCTGGCGGCCGAGGGCATCTTCGCCTTCTTCCTGGAGTCCGGCTTCCTAGGCGTGATGCTCTTTGCCGGTGACAGGATCAGCGCCCGAATGCAGGTCCTGGTCACCTTTCTCGTAGCGCTGGGTGCGCATTTCAGCGCCATCTGGATCGTCGTCGCCAACTCCTGGATGCAGACGCCGGCCGCCTACCACATCGTCAAGGGGCCGGCGGGGGAGCCCCGCGCCGAAATCACCTCCTTCTGGGGCGTGGTCTTCAATCCCTCGGCCATGGACCGGTTGATGCACGTGATCGCCGGCTCCTGGATTACGGGGGCCTTCGTCGTGCTGAGCGTCAGCGCCTGGTACCTGCTGCGCAATCGCCATCATGAGTTCGCCCAGGCGTGTATGAAGGTCGGCCTCGTGATCCTCACCTTCGGCGCCATCTTCCAGGTCTTCATCTCCGGCGACCGCAGCGCGCGCTACGTTGCGGTGTTTCAGCCGGCGAAGTTCGCGGCCATGGAGGGACACTGGGACAGCGGCCCCGACCCGCTCGCCTTCGTGGGATGGGTGGACCAGAACGGAGGCCGGACCTACGCGATCGGCATCCCCGGCGGCACCAGCTTCCTGCTGGACTTTCACTTCGACACCCCGGTCAAGGGTCTGAGCGCGATCCAGCCCGACCTGCGGCCGCCGGTCAACTGGGTCTTCCAGGCGTATCACGTGATGATCTCGGCCGGCGGCTTCATGCTCGCGCTGAGCCTGGGCTGCTGCCTCTTCTTCTTTTGGGGACGCCGCCTCTACCGGACGCGCTGGCTTCTCTGGCTGCTGGTCCCGGGGCCGATCTATGCCATCGTCGCCAACCTGTCAGGCTGGTGGACGTCGGAGATCGGGCGCCAGCCGTTCATGGTCTACAACGTGCTCCGCACCAGCCAGGGGGTCTCGCCCAACGTGCCCAGCGCGGCGGTGATCGCCTCGATCGCGATGTTCGTCTTCATGTACACGCTGCTGGGCGCCCTGTATCTCTACCTGCTCAACGACAAGGTCCGGCACGGACCTGAGGAGGAGCCTGAGGCCGGCGGCGAGCCGAAACCCGAAATCGGTCTCGGGCTGCGCCAGAGACTCGCCTCCGAGAAAGGCCGGGCGGAGGTCTGACGGCCTTGACGCTCAACGTGATCTGGTACGTGCTCTTCATCGGCATCATCGCCGCCTATGTGGTGCTGGATGGCTTCGACCTGGGCGTCGGCATCCTGCACACGTTGGTGCCGCGAGACGACCGGGAGAGGCGGATCTCGCTGAACAGCATCGGGCCTGTGTGGGACGGCAACGAGGTCTGGCTGGTGGTCGGCGGCGGCGTGCTCTTCGCGGCCTTTCCGGAGGTTTACGCCACCCTCTTCTCAGGCTTCTACCCGGCTTTCATGCTGGTGCTCGCATTCCTGATCCTGCGGGCGGTGAGCATCGAGTTCCGCGGCAAGCGGCCTTCACCTGCCTGGCGTACGTTCTGGGACTGGGTCTTCGGCCTGGCCAGCCTCCTGCTGGCGCTGCTGCTGGGGGTCGCGTTCGGGAACATCGCGAGTGGGGTTCCTATCGACGCGGCACACAACATCAGCTTCAACCCCATCGACCTGGTGCACCCCTACGCCCTGCTGGTGGGGGTGACCGCGGTCGCCATGCTGGCCCAGCACGGAGCCCTCTACCTGGCGCTGAAAACCGACGGTGACCTGCAGCGCCGCGCGCGCCGGGCTGCCACAACTCTCATCTTCGCTTTCATTGTGCTGGTCCTGCTCACCGGCCTGGTCACCGCCATCTTCGAGCCCCACCTGACGACTCTCTACCGTCGGATCTGGCCGCTTGTCGTCCCCCTGGCGGCGCTCCTGGCGATCGCCAACATCGCGCGGGAGATGCGCCGGCAAAACGAGCTGCTGGCGTTCGCGTCGTCCTGCGCCGGGATAGGCCTGCTCCTCGCATCCGTCGGCTTCGGCCAGTATCCGGCCGTGTTGACCTCCAGCCTGAACTCAGCCTTCAGCCTCACAGTGACCAACAGCATGTCGAGCCCGCTGACACTGACCGTGATGCTGATCATGGCGCTCATCGGCATGCCTCTCGTGGTGGCTTACACGATCGGCGTCTACTGGCTCTTCCGGGGCAAGGTCAGTCTCGGCGAGCGGAGTTACTGACGGCAGGGTCCGGGCGGCCGGGAGCAGCGGGCGGGGGGGGACCAGGTCAGCGGGGGCGTATGGAGCTCCGCCTGCTCCGGGTCGACAGCAAGGCCCCCGTGTACCTCGTGCTTGCCGTGGCGGCCGGCCTCCTCGCGGCGGCGGCGGTCCTCGGCCAGGCTGCTTTGATCAGCCGCCTCCTGGCCAGCGTGTTCGAGCGACACTCACCGCCTCCCGGCACGGCGGCGATCATCGCCGGCCTGCTGGTCCTGGCGCTGCTTCGGGGCGCCGGCCTGCTCGCCACCGAGATGATGGGCCAGCTTGCCGCCAGCCGGGTCAAGTCCGCCCTCCGGCTGCGCCTCGCCTCCGGGGCCTTGCGCGCGGGACCCGAGGCCCTGCGCGCGGAGAGGACCGGGGAGGTGGCGAGCACTTTGGGAGAGGGCCTGGAGTCGATGGACGGCTACCTGGGCCAGGCGCTTCCTCAGCTCGCCCTGGCGATCCTGGTCCCGGCTCTCGTGCTTGTCGTCCTCCTCGTGGTGGACCCCCTCTCCGCGCTGGCAGTGTTGGTGGTGGCGCCCTTTGTGCCGGTCCTCACGGCCCTGATCGGGCTGAAGACAAAGGACATGATGGATCGCCGCTGGGCGGAGCTCGCCCGGATGAGCGCCCACTTCCTGGACATGCTCCAGGGGTTGCCGACTCTCAAGATTTTCGGCCAGAGCCGGGCCCAGGCAGCGGGCATCGAGCAGATCAGCAAGCGATACGGCCGGAGCACCATGGACGTGCTCCGCGTTGCCTTCCAGTCCTCCCTCGTCCTGGACCTCGCGGCAACCATGGGCGTGGCCCTGGTGGCGATCGAGATCGGTACCAGGCTGCTGCTCCGGTCGATGCCCTTCGAACGGGCACTGCTGGTGCTGCTGCTGGCGCCGGAGTTCTTCCTGCCACTGCGGCTCCTCGGCCTGGCCCGCCATGCCCGCCTCTCGGGACAGTCGGCCGCCGAGCGCATTTTCGGCTTCCTGGACTCGACGAGGAGGGCGGCCGCTGGAGCAGCCGTGCCCTCTCCGGACGCACCTTTCGAGATCCAGGTCCAGGGGGTTACCTACACCCCTCCCACTCGTGAGCAGCCCGCGGTCCGGGACGTCTCCATTTGCCTGAGCGGCAGGCGCATCACCGCTCTGACAGGGGCGAGCGGCGCCGGCAAGACCACCCTGGCCGCCCTCCTCCTTGGGTTCAGCCAGCCTGGGCGAGGCGCCATCCTTGTCGACGGCACACCGTTGCGCGACTTCGAGCCCGCGAGCTGGCGGCGCCAGGTGGCCTGGGTCCCGCAGCTGCCGCATCTCTTCCAGGGATCCGTGGCTGACAACATCAGCCTGGGCCGCCCGGAGGCGGCGCGCGAGCAGGTGGAGGCTGCGGCCCGAGCGGCCGGGGCGGATGCCTTCATTCAGGCCATGCCTCTCGGCTACGAGACGCCCCTCGGCGAACGGGGGGCCCGGCTCAGCGGTGGGCAGCGGCAGCGGCTGGCCCTGGCACGCGCCCTGCTGCTCGACCGCCCGGTCGTCATCTTCGACGAGCCGACCGTGCACCTGGACCGGGAGACCGCGTCGGTCGTGCGGCGGGCGATCGTCGCCTACTGCCGCGGCCGGACGGCGCTGCTGATCACCCACGACGCAGAGCTCGCGGCCATGGCGGATGGCGTCGTGGCGCTGGAAGGGGGGCGGGTGCAGAGCGTCGGAGTGCTGAAGTGACGGGGCGGTCGCACGACCTGCGCCGGGTGCTGGGGCTGATCGGTCCGGCGCGCGGCGGCCTTGCCCTGGCCGCCCTCTTCAGCTCGGCGACCGTTGCGGCCGGTGTGGGGCTGATGGCAACTGCCGCCTACTCCATCTCTCGCGCGGCGCTCGTGACCTCGTTCGTGGAGATCCAGGTTGCGCTTGCCGGCGTCCGCACTTTCGCGCTCTCCCGCGGTGCGTTCCGCTACCTCGAGAGATACACGGCCCACGCCGTCAGCTTCCAGATGCTGGCCCGGCTGCGGGTCTGGTTCTATTCCGCCATCGAGCCCCTCGCGCCGGGCGTGCTCTGGCGGCACTCGGGCGGCGACCTGCTGACGCGGATCGTGGCCGACATCGAGGCCCTCGAGCAGCTCGCCGTTCGAGTTCTCATGCCGGCGGCGGCCGCCCTGATCGCCGGCACCGCCGCCTGCCTGTTCCTCGCCCTGTTCGACCCTCGGCTCGGGATAATCGTCCTTGGCGCCCTGACCCTGATGGGACTGGTGGTGCCGCTGGCGGCCCGCCGCGCCGCGTCCACGGCCGCCCAGGCTCAGGTGGCCTGTCGGGCCGAGCTCGGCGCGGCCGTGGTGGACGGCGTCCAGGGAGTGGCCGAGCTTCTCGCTTTCGACCGGGAATCGTCCCACCTCGGCCGCCTGGAAGAGATCGGAGGCAGGCTTCACCGCGCCGAGCGGCGCCTGGCCCTGGTGCGTGGCCTGTCGGCGGCCACGGCGGCGCTGCTGGGCAGCCTCACCATGGTCGCCGTGCTGCTGGTGGCCATACCGCTGGTATCCGCGGGGCACCTCGACCCCGTCTACCTGGCCGCGGTTCCACTCACCGCGCTGGCCGCGCTCGAGGCCGCCGCGCCGCTGCCGGCGGCGATCGAGCACCTGGAGCGCAGCCTGGCCGCGGCCGCCAGACTCTTCGAGCTGGTGGACGCCCGGCCGGCGGTGCTGGAGCCAGAGGTGAGCGGTCCGCCGCCCGCGGCGGGCACCATCGAGCTGCGAAATCTCAGGTTCGCCTACGGGCCAGGGGAGTCACCCGTGCTCGACGGCCTGGACCTCAGCGTCGCTCCAGGCGAGCGGGTGGCGATCGTAGGCGTGAGCGGAGCAGGGAAGACGACCCTCGTCAACCTGCTGCTCCGCTTCTGGGAGGCGCAGGGGGGTTGCATCCGGATCGGCGGCAGCGACGTGCGCCAGAGTCGCTCGGAGGACGTCCGGGCGCTGTTCTCGGTGGTGGCCCAGGACACGCACCTGTTCGGGGGGACCGTGCGCGCCAACCTGCTTCTCGCCCGGCCAGAGGCATCGGAGGATCAGGTGGTGGCCGCCTGCCGCCAGGCGAACATCCACCAAGTTGTCGAGAGACTGCCTCTGGGCTATGACACCTGGATCGGGGAGAACGGCCTGCTCTTGAGTGGTGGCGAGCGGCAGCGGCTGTCCGTCGCCCGCGCCATTCTGAAGGACGCGCCAGTGCTGCTCCTCGACGAGCCGACGGCACACCTCGACTCAGAGACGGAAGCCGCCCTTCTCGACGGCATCCAGACGCTGATGGCGGGCAGAACGGTGATCGCCGTCGGCCACCAGCCGCTGGCGTCGGCGATCGGAGCCAGGGTGGTGGTGCTCGACCGCGGCCGTCTCCGCCCAGAGGAGGAGCTAGGTGGGGAGGATCAGCTCAACGCCTGCTGAGCGGACGTCGAGCTCGAGGTGCAGGCTCTCGACGGGCGGCCGGGAGGGAAACCACCGGATTCCGTGCGTCGCGGCGGGACCCAGGCGTCCCAGCACATGCTCTACCAGGAGCGCCTGGACGTCGTCGACGCCGTAGAGCTGAACGGCCGTCGAGTCTTCCCAGGAGACGCCCATCGCGTCGAGCCGGGCTGAGAGCACGCCCATCATCGATCGCAGCATCGTCACCCCGTCGCCAGGTCGCTCCTCCGGCGCCCCGGAGAGCACGAAGGCCGGCCGGCCGCGACCTCCCTCGACTGTGTACGAGAAGCCGAACAGGCTTGGCTCGGGAACGCCGCCGGCGACCGCCGCCACGTTCGTGCGCGCCGCCGGCATCAGCTCTCCCACGGTCAGGCCCAGCGCCCGGAGGCGCTCGACGTAGGCGCGGTTGAAGGCGCTGAACCCATCTGCTGTCAACGGCGCCGGGATGCGAAGCTCGAAGCCGGCGATCGCCTGCACAGGTCGACCGGCGCTCGCCAGATGGCGGACGGCCGCCGCCAATCCAGCCTCCAGCGCGGGTGGGCGTTCAAAGGCTGCGTGGACCAGGTCGAAGCCTGGATCGACCAGGGCCCCCTCCGAGAAGGGGCGTCCCTCGGCGGCCAGGAAGCGGTAGTTTCCGGAGGCGTTTGGTGCAAGCATCTCGGCCGCAATCATGGCGTGAAGCGGGGTGACGCCGTATCGGCAGACGTGGCCTGGAGCTGGTACCTGGCCGGCGAGCGCAGCCATCCAGCGCGAATGAGGGTGGCGGAAAGATCCGATCTGCCCGCTGGGCCCAAGACGGCCGTTCGCCGCGGCCCCCGGCGTGGTATGAAGTGGGGAAGGGGTGGATCGCTGCCATGGGTTTGGAGACTCCTGAGACCGAGCGCATCGTCGTACCGGAGCCAGCGCCGTGGCAGGTTCCGGCCCCCGGGCCAGCCCCCGCGCCGGTTCCGGCCGGACCACCGTGACCGAGCATGCTGAAGGCATGCTCGGCTGGCGCCTCTGGCGCCTCCGCGACGGACAGCTGTGCTCCTGGGCCGTAACCTACGAGTGGAAGCAGGGCAGCAACAGCGCGACCTGTCTTTCACCTAATACCGCGCGCTGCACGCACTCGCCGGGTCGCCACTGCCAGTGCGGCTTCTGGGCGCTCAACAGTCCACTCGACTGTCTGGCAAGAGGCCGCTACGACGGTATCGGCTGGTCCCCGGTGATGGGCCTGATGCGGGGCTGGGGCACCGTCGCGCTCCACGGCAGGGAGGGGTTTCGCGCCCAGCATGCCTCCGTGGTGTGCCTTTTCAGCGACTGGCCGTTCATTCCTCGCGCAATGCGGTTGGGAGGCAAGGGCTGGGTGCGCTGGTGGCGGGTTCTGTCGCTGCTGCTCCAGGGCGAGGCCGGTCCGGTGCCGGACCAGCGCGAGCGCCTGGGACGGCTTCCCGAAACGGCTCGCGCTTACGGCGTCCCTCTGGTTTCAATCGCCGATTCCATGCGCCTCGGCTTGCTGCAGGAGCTTTCCGTCGGGACCCCGGCGCTCGACGAGATAAGGGCCTGGCTCAAAGTAGCCGCCGAATAAGCCCGAATCGGTGGATTCGGGCTGAGCTAGTGTCCGCTCCAGAACACTAGCGCGGGCTTGCGGCCGACTGGTAGAGGTCTATGTAGCGGTCGACGACCGCGTCCATGCCGCAGAGCTCTCGCAGCACCTTTGCATTCTCCTCGGTCCAGCGCGCCTCGAGTCCGTGGTCCTCCAGAACCGTCAGTGTGCGATCAAGCGCTGCATCCAGGATCTTTTCGTCGAGAAGATGGAGGCCGCCGAAATCAGGCAGCTGTCCCAACTGGTCCACGTCACCCAGCGAGATGTAGTGAGGAACGTGGTCGCGCAGGTACCTCTTGAATACCGGGTACTCGAGCAGCACCAGCGGACGTCTGGCCCAGACGGATTCGATCAGCTGATTGCCGAAGCCCTCGTGCTCAGGCGGGTAGCAGACGATGTCGGCGGCCTGATAGGTCCCGTAGAAGGGGTAATGCTCGGTGTCCCCGGGAACATACTGACGGTCGGCGACGACCGCGTTTCCTGCATATGCCAGCGTGATGCCGCTCTGCCGAGCATAGGCCAGGAGCCTGGCGAAGTAGTCCACGTTTTCGTCGAGTCCTGCGCCCTGCGGTAGCAGAAGCACGACGCGGCTCTCTTTAGAGAACCGTCGCCGGCGGCTGCCCACGCCGTCAGGAGCGCTCTCCAGAACGGCCCGCCTTTTTTCGAGCGCTCCCACGAACTGGATGGCGAGCTCGATGGCTTTGTTGATGGCAACCCTTGCCGGCATGGCGACCACGATGTCCTCGGCGCTGACAGAGGGACCGTCGCCGACCAGGATCTCCAGGTCGTGCCGAAACCTGTGCTCGTCGATGGAGGACTTCTCCCGCTCGAAGTCGAAGCCGTCGGGAACCACCACGCCCTCGATCCCGGTCCTGGCCCGCAGCTCCTCCGCTGCGATCGGATTGATCACGACGTTCATTGCGTTCGCCAGGTCCGGGCACACGATCCTGGATATCAACTCTGCAACCCGTCGATAGGGGGTGTGGAAGTTCCGGGCGTTCGGTCCTTCCCAATAGAGATCGTGGTGTTGAAAGACGAATCCGAGCTCCGGTCTCGCCAGCGCCAGCTCGTAAAAGGCGAGCGTGGCGGGAAGGTTGTAGGGGAGAGACATCAGGTTGCGGATGTGCAGCACTCGAATGTCGTGCTCCCGTACGTGCTGCTCGACCCGGCGGCGTATGGGGACGGCCCGCGCTGCGATGTCTTCCAGGAGATCCGACTCGACGGAACGCCGGTCCCGGGCCGGTTCGTAGGAGGCGGGCGCGAAGATCCGTCTCCGCAGGGCGAGCGCTTCTGCAGACCGGTATGAGAGCTCGGGCAGCGCGAGACCAGGGGTTTCCGGTGGCACGTCGGAAGCACAGAGATGAACCGGCCAGCCGAGCCTGGTGAGGGCTCGCGTCAACTCCTGGGCCTGCAGGGATACGCCGTCAGTGGCGAACAGGTCGAAGTGAACCTGTAGCGTCGCCAAAGGCGCCGTAAAGGGTTCAGGGTCGGGCATCGGACGGGCCATTTCTGGAATGTCAATCCTGAAGCTACCCCGCGACAGCGATCTCGTCTAGGGCAGAATCGTCCGCAAGAGGGCCGCGGCAGGCCGAAATGGTCTGTGGCGGCGGCCAATCCGCTCCGACCCGTCGGTGACTCGTGGTTCGCTGAAGCCGGTCAAGTCGGTCCCAGTCGCTTATCGTGGAGTCGAGAGTTGGACCCTGGCCGGCGCGCGGGCTGTCCCCGGCCGGTGACATGGAGGAGGCGAGCCAGATGCGGAGCACGATGCAGGATTTCCCTCTCACCATCACCAGTCTCTTTCGCAGGGGTCGTGACATTTACGGCTCCAGCGAGGTGGTCAGCTTTGAGGGGGATTCGTCGCGCCGTGCCGCCTTTTCCGAGGTGGCCGAGCGGGCAGACCGCCTGGCGGCGGCCCTGCGGCGGCTCGGCATCCGGGAGGACGACCGGGTGGGAACGCTCTGCTGGAACAACCAGGAGCACCAGGAGGCCTACCTGGCCATTCCCTGCATGGGTTCGGTGCTCCATACGCTCAACCTGCGGCTGGCCCCCGAGCAGCTGGCCTTCGTGATCAACCACGCAGAGGATCGCGCCATCATCGTCGACGGCTCCCTGGTCCCCGTGCTGGCCAGGATCAAAGACCAGCTCAAGACGGTGCAGGAGATCATCGTCACCGGCTCGGATGATGCTTCAGACCTCGGCGAGGTCCTGCGTTATGAGGAACTGCTCGCGGCGGAGCAGCCCGGCTTTCCCTGGCCTGAACTGGAGGAGCAGTCGGCCTCCTCCATCTGTTACACGACGGGTACCACCGGTGACCCCAAGGGCGTCGCCTACAGCCATCGGTCGGTGTTCCTGCACTCGATGATGGAGTGGGGCGCCTTCAGTCTGACCGAGAGGGACCGCATGCTCATCGTCGTCCCCATGTTCCACGTCAACGCCTGGGGATTTCCGTACACAGCCTGGATGCTCGGAGCGGACCTGCTGATGCCCGGTCGCTTCCTGCAGGCCGAGCCTCTCTCCCGCTTCATAGAGCAGGAGCGGGCCAGCTTCGCGGCCGGAGTCCCGACGATCTGGAACGACGTCCTCCGCCACGTCGACTCGCATCCCACCGACCTTTCCAGGCTGCGCCTGGTCATCGCCGGCGGCTCGGCGGTGCCGAGAAGCCTCATGGAACAGTTCCAGGAACGCCACGGGGTGCTCATGATTCAGGCCTGGGGGATGACGGAGACCAGTCCGGTGCTGGCGGTGGCCTTGCCACCGAAGGACGCCCCGCCCGAAGCGGAGATGACGTGGCGATCCAAGACCGGCCGCGTGGTGGCGGGTGCCGAGCTGCGGATCGTGGACGACGACGGAAATGTGCTCCCGCGTGACGGCAAGTCGGTCGGAGAGATCGAGGTGCGAGGGCCCTGGGTGACCGGCTCCTACTTCCGGACCGAGGCGCCGGACAAGTTCCACGACGGGTGGCTGAGAACCGGCGACGTGGGGAACGTGGACGAGAAGGGCTTCGTGCAGATCACCGACCGCTCCAAGGACGTGATCAAGTCCGGCGGCGAGTGGATCTCCTCGATCGATCTGGAGACCGCGCTGATCGGGCACCCGGACGTGGTGGAGGCTGCGGTCGTGGGAGTGCCCGACGAGCGCTGGCAGGAGCGGCCGCTGGCCGCGGTGGTCCTCAAGGAGGGCTCCTCGGCGACGCCCGAAGAGCTCCGCGACTACCTGGCGAACAAGGTGGCGCGGTGGTGGGTCCCCGAGCGCTGGGCGATCGTGTCCGAGGTGCCCAAGACCAGCGTCGGCAAGTACGACAAGAAGGTGCTGCGGGCGTCGTACGCAGAAGGCAAGCTCCAGACGGTCGAGCTGACGACCGCCAGAGAGCGCAGGTAGCAGCTAGGACCAAGAGGAGCGCGACATGGCCCGGAGAGCGGAGACGCGCGAACTGAGCGAGAAGCAGGCCCGAACCCCCTCCGGGAAGGGTGGGCGCACCGCATCCCGAAATGCAGGCTCGAGGACACCGATCGCCGCTCGCCCGGCCGCGAAAAGGGCTCGATCCACACCAGCCGGGCGGGCGAGGGACGAGGCTGCGTCCGCGGCAGGTGCCGGGACCGGCCATGGACCCGATTCAGGCCCCCAGAAAGAGATGGCCGAGGAGGCGACCGGCGCCATCCTGGGAGCCAACCCCTTCGCCGGGATAGATCCCGCGGGCGTCCTGGGTTCGGCAGGCCGCTGGCTCGGGAGCCTGGGCCGGCAACCGGGGCAGACGGCCGGACGGGCGGCGAGGACCACGCTGGAGCTGGGGAAGATCGTGGTCGGACGTTCGGAGATCGCGCCGTCAAAGGGGGACAGGCGGTTCGCCGATCCCGCCTGGTCCGACCACCCGGGCTTCCGCCGCACCATGCAGTCCTACCTGCTGATGTCGTCGACGCTGCAGAAGCTGGTCGAAGACGCCGACCTGGACTGGAAGAGCAAGCAGCAGACGCGCTACGTGCTGGAGCTGCTCACCGACAGCGTGGCGCCCACGAACAGCTTCCTGAGCAACCCGGCCGCTATCAAACGCGCCTTCGACACCGCAGGTGTCAGCGTCCTTCGCGGCGCCCGGAACCTGGTCAACGACGTGCGCCACAACGGCGGCATGCCTTCGATGGTCGACAAACGGCCCTTCGAGGTCGGTCGCAACATCGCCGTCACACCGGGTGCGGTGGTGTACCGCGACGAGGTCATCGAGCTGATCCAGTACGCACCCCGGACCGAGACCGTGTATCAGCGACCCCTGGTGGTGATCCCGCCCCAGATCAACAAGTACTACATCCTGGACCTGGCGCCAGGGCGCAGCTTCATCGAGTACGCGGTCACCCAGGGGGTACCGGTGTTCGCCATCAGCTGGCGCAATCCGACCGCGGAGCATCGAGACTGGGACCTGGACACGTATGTCCAGGCTTGCCTCTCGGCCGTGGAGGCGGCTACCGAGATCACGGGAAGCAAGGACTCCAACCTGTTGGGCGCCTGTGCCGGGGGGATCACGATGGCGCTGCTGCTTGGCCACCTCGCGGCGCGGCGATCGGAACGGGTGAACTCGGCCACCTTCGCGGTGACCATCATGGACACCCAGGCGCCCTCGATGGTGGGGATGTTCGCCTCACCGGCCACGATCGAGCAGGCGATCAAGCGCTCCAGGAAGAAGGGATACCTGGACGGGGCAGAGATGTCCCGCATCTTCGCCTGGCTCCGGCCCAACGACCTGATCTGGAACTATTGGGTCAACAACTACCTGCTGGGCAACGACCCGCCCGCTTTCGACATTCTCTTCTGGAACGCCGACAACACCAGGCTGCCGGCCGGATTACACGCCGACTTCCTGGAGCTCTTCAAGGGAAATCCGCTCAGGGAGCCCGGTGCGATCGAGGTCCTTGCCACGCCGATCGATCTGAAGAAGGTGAGGGTGCCGGCGTACGTGCTGGCCGGCATCACAGACCACATAGTTCCCTGGGCTTCTGCCTATGGTGCGACGCAGATGCTGGGAGGCCCGAGCCGGTTCGTCCTGACCTCGAGCGGGCACATCCAGAGCCTGGTCAGCCCGCCGGGAAACCCCAAGGCCAGCTACTGGACTGACGGGCCTGACGAGCCGAATCCACAGGATTGGCTGCGCGGGGCCACCCAGATCAAGGGCACCTGGTGGGAGCACTGGGCGCGGTGGATGGCCGAGCAGGGAGGCGACCGAGTACCAGCGGCGGCGCGGCTCGGCAGCGATCGCCATCCACCGATGGAGGCGGCGCCTGGCACGTATGTCCACCAGTCATAGCGGTCCGTCCGCTGCTTCAGGGGCCGGTTCCGGGGACGGTGCCGCCACCCGTTTCGTGACCGTCCAGGGGATCCGCCTGCGCGTCCGGATTGAGGGAAGCGGCGAACCGCTGCTTCTGGTGATGGGAATCGGCGGCAACATCGAGATGTGGGCGCCGCTCATCGGCGCCCTGGAAGGACGCCAGACCATCGCCTTCGACGCTCCGGGGACGGGCGAATCCGCGCTTCCCAAGCGGCCCCTTCGAATCAAGGACCTGGCCCGCATCGCCGGACGGCTGCTCGACCAGCTCGATTACGGCCAGGTCGACGTGCTGGGGGTCTCCTTCGGGGGCGCCATAGCGCAGCAGCTCGCCTTCCAGGAACCGGAACGGGTTCGCAAGCTCATTCTCGCCGCCACAGCCTGCGGTATCGGCGGCGTGCCGGGAAACCCGCTCACCATGGCGATCCTTCTCACGCCCTTCCGCTACTACTCCAGGACCTACCTGGAGCTGGTGGCGCCCTATCTGTACGGCCGCGGCGACGGCGCCGACGGGCTGACCCAGCAGCAGACGTTGGCCCGCCTCCACCGGCCGCCGAACATGCTGGGCTACTACTTCCAGATGGCGGCAATGGCGGGCTGGACGAGCCTTCCCTTCCTCCGGCGCATCAGTCAGCCGACGCTGGTCATGGCGGGCACTGACGATCGCATCCTCCCGCTCGTCAACGGCCGGATGCTTGCCCGCCTGATCCCGGGAGCCCGGCTTTACATCGTCGAAGGCGGCGGCCACCTGTTCCTGCTCGACCGCGCTCCCGAATCCGCGGAGGCGATCCAGGGCTTTTTGGGCCAAGCGCCAGGGCCCGAGGGGGATGGACCATGACGACCTCTCAGAACCAGGTCACCTACGACGACATCGGCAAGGCGCTCACCACGGACTACTTCTTTCTTCGGGAGCAGCTTTCCGATGAGCAGCTGGACTACCTCACTCGCACGCGGCGCTTCGTCGATGACGAGGTTGTGCCCGTGATCGGGGATTACTGGGAGAGGGCCGAATTCCCCTGGCCGCTGGTTAAGCGGTTGGGCGAGCTCGGGCTCGTGGGCGACGGCCTGGAGGGCTACGGCTGTCCACCGATGGACGCGTTCTCGGCCGGCCTGGTGCAGATGGAGATCAGCCGGGGAGACGGCAGCCTGGGGACCTTCATCGGGGTGCAGGCCGGCCTGGCGATGCGCGCGATCGCGATGCACGGTTCAGAGGAGCACAAGCGGCGCTGGCTCGCCGACATGGCGAAGGTGGAGAAGATCGGCGCCTTTGCCCTGACGGAGCCCGAGCACGGGTCGGATTCGATCGCGCTGGAGACGAGCGCGCGCCGCGACGGTGACTCGTACGTCATAAACGGGGCGAAGAAGTGGATCGGCAACGCGACCATTGCCGACGTCGTGGTGGTCTGGGCACGCGACTCAGAGGACCATGAGGTCAAGGGATTCCTGGTCGAGAAGGGAACGCCCGGCTACGAGGCTCGGGTCATCAAGGGCAAGGGATCGGTGCGCGCGGTCTGGCAGGCGGAGATCGAGCTCCGCGACCTCCGGGTTCCGCTCGAGAACAAGCTGCCGGGCGCAAAGTCGTTCAAGGACGCCGGGCGAGTGCTGGTGGAGACGCGCAGCAGCTGCGCCTGGATGGCGCTCGGACACGCGGTGGCCGGATACGACGCGGCCTTGGTGTACGCCAAGCGCCGGCACCAGTTCGGCCGGCCCCTCTGCAGCTTCCAGATCGTCCAGGACCGGCTGGTGAAGATGCTGGCCGACGTGACGGCCATGCAGCTCTACTGCGTGCAGACGGCCCGGCTGGCCAGCGAGGGCCGGCTGCTGCCGACCATCGCGGGACTGGCCAAGCTGCACAACACTCGCAAGGCAAGGCAGATCCTGGCTGAAGCGCGTGACCTGCTGGGCGGTAACGGAATCCTGCTCGACTTTCAGGTCATCCGCCACATGGCCGACATCGAAGCGGTCCACACCTTCGAGGGCACCGAGACAATCCAGACCCTGATAGTCGGCCGCGACATAACCGGCGTAAGCGCCTTCACGTAGGAAGGGAAGAGGCCCTTCCTATTTCCCCTTAGATCAGGTGTTGTTGGTTGCCCGCATGGCGGCTTCTACGCGGTTGTGTGAGGCGGATCCAGGTACATGTCTATTCGGTCCTACCCCGCACGACGAGCTTGGCATCAACCGCCGGCGGTCGCATGAAAGTCTCTTGACAGTGCCCGCCTGAGTGTTGCAGGCTGGCGGGCAGGGGAGCGGCACGTTGTGTACCGCATCGCCGCAGCGGAATGTCCCGAGAGGTAGAAATCGGGACGGTTGGCCGCGTCGTCGGGTCTGGCATCTCGGACTCTCTGACCCGGCGTGGCGGCTCTAGCGGGAGAGGAGGTGCCTTCTTCATGGCGGGTAACAAGGCGGTCGCCTATATCGGCCCCGGCAAAGTCGAAGTCCAGACCATCGACTATCCGGAGCTGGTGCTTAAAGACGGTCCGGGCGTCAACCCCAAGAATGTGGGTCGCAAATGTGACCACGGTGTCATCCTTCGGATCGTCTCGACCAACATCTGCGGCTCGGACCAGCACATGGTCCGTGGTCGCACCACGGCCCCTGAGGGCCTGGTGCTGGGCCACGAGATCACCGGCGAGGTGATCGAGGTCGGCCGCGACGTCGAGTTCATCAAAAAGGGCGACCTCTGCTCGGTGCCCTTCAACATCGCCTGTGGCCGGTGCCGCAACTGCAAGGAGGGCAAGACCGGAGTCTGCCTCAATGTGAACCCCGAGCGCCCTGGTTCCGCATACGGCTACGTCGACATGGGGGGCTGGGTTGGTGGCCAGGCTGAGTACGTCATGGTCCCCTACGCCGACTGGAACCTGTTGAAGTTCCCGGACAAGGACCAGGCGATGGAGAAGATCCTCGACCTGACCATGCTCTCGGACATCTTCCCGACCGGGTTCCACGGCGCCTACACGGCGGGTGTCGGCCCCGGTTCCACCGTCTACGTCGCCGGCGGCGGGCCGGTGGGCCTGGCCTGTGCGCACTCTGCGCAGTTCCTGGGCGCGGCCGTGGTCATCGTGGGCGATCTCATTCCCGAGCGCCTCGCGCAGGCGCGCAGCTTCGGCTGCGAGACGGTGGACGTCTCCAAGGGCGAGGTGCCAGACCAGATCGAGCAGATCCTCGGAGTGCCAGAGGTCGACGCCGCGGTCGACTGCGTCGGCTTTGAAGCGAAGGGCCATGGTGCCGATTCAGACCACGAGGCGCCCGCCACCGTCCTCAATTCAGTCATGGGGGTCGCTCGAGCAGGCGCGAGCATCGGCATCCCGGGACTCTATGTGACGGGGGACCCGGGCGGGGTCGACGAGGACGCCAAGGTGGGTTCACTGAAGATCCGAATCGGGTTGGGTTGGGCCAAATCGCACGTCTTCACTACCGGCCAGTGCCCGGTGATGCGTTACCACCGCGGCCTGATGAACGCGATCCTGCACGACCGTGTGCATATCGCGAATGCGGTCAACGCCACCGTTATCTCGCTGGACGAAGCGCCCCAGGGATACAAGGACTTCGACAAGGGGGCGTCGAAGAAGTTCGTGCTGAATCCTCACGGCCTGATAGGTCGCTGAGCCGGCGGTCAATCGCATGCGAGGAGGCCCGGTTCACTTGACCGGGCCTCCGGAGCCGTGCAGGTCTGCCGGAATCGCCGGCCAGCCCCAGGACGATTGGAGCTAATCTGCTTTCTGCGGTGCGAAGAGGAACCAGCGAGATCAAGCCTCATTCGCAATTCGCGGGCCAGAACGAGATAGCTCGCCGGCTCAGCGACTTCCCATGTGGTGCGGCCGTGAAGTCGGAAGCGCAGCTGGAGGCAGCGTTGGACTCCCCTCCAGGAGTCGTCTTCGTGCTGCGGGGCGACGGTCTCGAGATCGGATCCATGCTGCGGCGGATCCACTCCGCCGGCAAGCTGGCGGCGGTCCACCTGGACCTCGTGGACGGACTCTCTTCCGACATCTCGGGCGTACGTTGGCTGGTTCGCAGCGGTGCCGACGCCATCATCAGCTCTCACTCCCAGGCGGTGCGGGCGGTCAAGGCGGAGGGAGTAACGGCCATCCAGCGGGTGCTGTGTCTCAGCGAGCTGTCGGTCGAGCACGGAATGACCGCCGTTTCGCGAAGCCAGCCCGACATCGTCGAGCTGCTTCCGGGCGTCATCCTCCCCCAGGTGGCCGACCTTGTGCTGCCGGGGCTGGCGGTGCCGCTGCTGGCCGGCGGCTTCATTCGCAGCGCGAAGGACGTCGAGGCCGTGCTCGAGGCGGGGGCGCTGGCCGTCACCACCACCGACGCGGCGCTATGGAACCTTTGATCCCGGCCTGGCCGCCTATGCCGCGGGTCTTTTTCTCGGTCCGCGACCGCCTGCCGCGGCCGCCCGACGAGGGCCAGGGTCTTCTCTTTCATGATCTGAGCCTGACGGAGCTGATCCACCTGAGCGCCAACGCCGAACGTCCGGTCGCTGTCGACGTCGACAGCGTCGAGGGCCTCGCTTCCGATTCGGCCGCGCTCACCTTCCTGGCGGAGCGTCTCGGCATCCGGATGGTGATCACCAGGCGGCCGGCACTTACGCTTCGCGCGGTGGAGCTGGGCTGCCTGCCACTGCTGCGCATCCACTGCCTGGACTCGACCGGTCTGGAACGTGCTCTGGACGGGCATCCCGGAACACCGGTGGGCACAGCCATCTCCCCCGGTCTGATCCTGCCGCACCTCGCCGAGCGGCAGCGCCGGATGCTTCCGGAGCCGGTGCTCGCCTACGGACTCATGCGGCGGGAGGAGGAGTTCGAGGCCGCCTGGGAGGCCGGGGCGGCCTCGGTTGTGAAAAGTTCCGCCGGCGACCCTGCCGGATCGGGACCGGGACGCCGCAATCACCGGGCCGATCCAGGTCGACGCCCTTCGAAGCCAGAACATGTCCTTGACAAGCCGGACGAGCGGCACTATAAACCTGCCTAGAAAGAGCTGACCGGGACACGGTAGAGAAAAGTCCCGCTTTCGGCGCGGTGCCGAGGCGCGGACTTTTTTTGTTGCCCTGATGCAGCAGAGCCAGGCACTCATTGGGAGGGTGACAAATGGCAGACAGAGAGGCAGAGCCCAGGAGGCCTGGCGCTGACGTCGAGGCCGGCAGACCCGTCGGGGAAGTCCCAGGCAGGCGTCCGACCCAGATGGAGACGCTGCGCACCGGTCTTCTCGGTGACCTCGGCGCAGAGTTCCTCGGAACCTTCGTGCTCATCGCCTTCGGTGACGGGGTGGTCGCGATGGCCGTGGCGGCGCTCAATCAGTCCGGCCGCGGCATGAAGATCTTCGACGCCTCGGGCGACTGGCTGCTCATAACCTGGGGCTGGGCGATGGCCGTCACCATGGGCGTCTACGTGGCCGGCGGCGTCACCGGCGCTCACCTGAACCCGGCGGTGACCCTAGCCTTCGCTGTGCGCAGGGCATTCCCCTGGGGTAGGGTGCCCGCCTTCTGGCTGGCGCAGGTGCTGGGCGCCTTCTTTGGCGCCGCGCTCGTCTTCATCGTCTACTACGCTGCCATCGGCAGCTGGGAACAGGCCAACCACGTCACCCGCGGCGCTCCGGGATCCTTCGTGACTTACTCGATATTCGCGACCTTCCCGGCACCGTACTTCCTGGGCAACCCGATCTGGCCCTTGATCGACCAGATAGTGGGCACTGCCTTCCTGCTCATGTTCATCTCAGCGCTGATCGACCGCCGCAACCTTGCGCCGAAGGCCAATCTGACCCCATGGCTGGTCGGCCTGGCGGTGGCGGCGATAGGCATGTCCTACGGCGCCAACGCGGGATACGCGATAAACCCCGCCCGTGACTTCGGTCCCCGCCTCTTCGCCGCACTTGCCGGCTGGGGTCAGGTGGCGTTGCCCGGCAACGGTCCCTGGTACAGCAACTACTTCTGGGTGCCCATCGTTGGGCCGCTCGTTGGGGGGGTCATCGGCGTCTTCGTGTACGAGTTCTTCATCAAGAACGTCCTGATCGCCCGCGGCGTGGTAGAAGCCGAGGTCTAAGGAGGGGGATATGGCGAAGTACGCGGCAGCGATAGACCAGGGCACTACCGGGACCAGGTTCATGGTCTTCAGCCACGAGGGCACGGTCGTTTGCTCTGACTACGCGGAACACGAGCAGATCTACCCGGCTCCGGGCCTAGTAGAGCACGATCCGATGGAGGTCTGGGAGAGGACCCAGGCGGTGACCAAGGGGGCCCTCGAGAAAGGCGGGATCAACGCCGCGGACCTGGCCGCGATCGGCATCACCAACCAGCGCGAGACGGCGGTGGTTTGGGAAAAGGCGACCGGCAAGCCGGTTTTCAACGCGATCGTCTGGCAGGACACGCGAACGCGGGAGATCTGCCAGCAGCTCATCGACGAGGGGTTCGAGGACACCGTCAAGCAGAAGACGGGGCTCGTGATAGCCACCTACTTCAGCGGCCCCAAGGTCAAATGGATACTGGACAACGTCGACGGCGCCCGGCGGCGGGCCGAGAACGGCGAGCTGCTGTTCGGAAACATGGACACCTGGGTCATCTGGTGGCTGACCGGCGGTCCGAACGGCGGCTCCCACGTCACCGACTACACCAACGCATCCCGCACCATGCTCATGGACCTGCGGAAGCTGGAGTGGGACGACGAGATCATGCGCCGGCTTGGCATCCCGCGGCAGATGCTGCCCGAGATCCGGCCCTCGAGCGATCCGGACACCTATGGATCCACCCTGAGCGACGGCCCCCTGGGCCGCAGCATCCCGGTCTGCGGTGACCTTGGCGACCAGCAGGCGGCGGTCTTCGGACAGACCGCATACAACGTTGGCGAGGCCAAGAACACGTACGGAACCGGCAACTTCATGCTGCTCAACACGGGCAAAGAGGCAATCCCTTCCAAGAACGGGCTGCTCACGACCGCGGGGTATGGGCTGAAGAAGGGCGAGTGCATCTACGCGCTCGAGGGTTCGATCGCCGTCACCGGCGCTGCCGTGCAGTGGCTGCGGGACAACCTGAAGATCATCGCCAACGCGGCCGAGACCGAGCAGCTCGCCCAGGAGGTCGAGGACTCAGGAGGCGCCTACTTCGTGCCCGCGTTCTCGGGCCTCTTCGCGCCCTACTGGGACATGTACGCGCGGGGTGCAATTGTCGGGCTCACGCGCTACGTGGATCGCCGCCACCTGGTGCGGGCCACGCTGGAGGCGGTCTGCTACCAGACCGTCGACGTGGCGGAGGCCATGGAGCAGGACTCGGGCGTCGCGGTGAGCACGCTCAAGGTGGACGGCGGCATGGTCGTCAACAACTTCCTGATGCAGCTCCAGGCGGACATCCTGGGCACCCCGGTGGTCCGGCCGACGGTGAGCGAGACGACCGCGTTGGGAGCCTCCTACGCCGCCGGGCTGGCGGTGGGTTTCTGGGAATCCCTCGACGAGCTGCGCAAGAACTGGCAGGTGGACCGCACCTGGGAGCCCGGCTGGAGCGACGAGCAGCGAGCTGCCGGTCGAGCCAAGTGGAAGAAGGCCGTGGAGCGGACCCGCGAGTGGGAGGATAAGTAGCCAGCGGCCAGACGGACGAGATGATGGGGCGCCCGCGGGCGCCCCGCCCCGCCTTTCAAGCGAGGAGCTGACGTGAAGAAGCTGATCAACCAGGTCGACGACATCGTCAGCGAGGCCCTCCAGGGCATGCTGGTGGCTCACCCCGATCTGATCGAGATCAATCTCGATCCCAAGTACATCGTCCGCAAAGGGGCACCGGTCAGTGGGAAGGTGGCCCTGGTCTCAGGCGGAGGGAGCGGCCACGAGCCGATGCACGGGGGCTTCGTCGGTCACGGCATGCTCGACGGCGCCTGCGCGGGCGAGGTCTTCACGTCGCCGACGCCGGACCAGATCTACGAGTGCACCAAGCGAGTGGCCGGGGATCGGGGGGTGGTCCACATCGTCAAGAACTACACAGGCGACGTGCTCAACTTCGAGATGGCCGCCGAGCTGGCTCAGGCCGATGGGATCGAGGTCCAGGCCGTGGTGATCAACGACGACGTGGCAGTGCAGGACAGCCTGTACACGGCCGGCCGCCGGGGGGTGGGCGCGACCGTGCTGGCCGAGAAGATCGCGGGCGCCAGGGCCGAGGAGGGCGGCTCGCTGTCCGAGGTGGCCGACGACGTGAAGAGGGTGAACGAGGAGAGTCGGAGCATGGGCATGGCCCTCACCTCCTGCACGGTCCCCGCCAACGGGTCGCCCACCTTCGAGCTCGCCGATGACGAGATGGAGATCGGGATCGGAATCCACGGCGAGCCGGGCCGCCAGCGCATGAAGCTGGAGCCGGCGGACCGGATCGTTGACCGTCTGCTCGAGCCAGTGCTGAGCGACCTGCCGTTCAACAGCGGCGATCGGGTGCTCGCCTTCGTGAACGGGATGGGCGGGACGCCCCAGATCGAGCTGTACATCGCCATGCGGCGGGTCGGCGCGGCACTCTCCGAAGCCGGTCTGCGATTGCAGCGGACTCTGATCGGCAGCTACATCACCTCCCTGGAGATGGCTGGCCTCTCCATCACCCTGCTCCGGCTGGATGACGAGATGATCCGGCTGTGGGACGCCCCGGTGCTCACTCCTGGACTGCGATGGGGGATGTGATCCTGGACGCCGGAGGGGCCCGGGCCTGGCTCGAACTGCTGGCCGGCACGCTCAGCGAGCACGCCGAGGAGCTGACGGGACTGGACGCGGCGATAGGTGACGCGGATCACGGCAGCAACATGGACCGGGGCTTCAAGGCCGTGCGCCAGAAGGCGCTCAACCAGGATGGCGCCGACCCGGCAGCGGTCTTCAAGCAGACCGGGATGGTGCTGATCAGCACCGTAGGCGGCGCGGGGGGTCCGCTCTACGGCACGTTCTTCCTTCGTATGGCGCAGGCGGCCACGGGTAAGGAGCAGCTCACAGTGGAAGACCTGCGGGACATGCTGAAGGCGGGACTCGAGGGGGTAGTCCAGCGCGGCAAGGCCTCGCCCGGCGAGAAGACCATGGTGGACGCGCTTGGACCGGCGGTGGAGGCGCTGGATGCGGCGATCGCCGCCGGCAAGGGGGGAGAGGAGGCGCTGCAGGAAGCGGCCGACGCAGCGGAGCGAGGGGCTCGGGCCACGATCCCGATGGTGGCCCGGAAGGGGCGCGCGAGTTACCTGGGGGAACGGAGCGCCGGACATCAGGACCCAGGCGCCACCTCCTCCGCCCTCCTCGTGCGCACTCTGGCGCAGAGCGTTGGCTAGCCGGCCCGGTTACGACGTCCTTGTCGTGGGGGGTGGGGCCACCGGGGCCGGGCTGACGCGCGACCTCGCCATGCGCGGTCTTCGCTGCCTGCTCGTGGAGCAGAGCGATCTGGCGCACGGCACCACAGGTCATTTTCACGGGCTGCTTCACAGCGGCGCTCGCTACGCCGTCAGAGACGCGGAGGCCGCGGACGAGTGCATCGTCGAGAACCGGATCGTCCGGCGCATCGCCGCCCCTCACGTGGAGGACACCGGCGGTCTCTTCTGCTGGCTCGAGGGGGATCCCGACGACTATCCGGGGCAGCTGGTGGCGGGCTGCCAGAAGGCCGGCATCGAGATCGAGGAGATCTCGGTCGCCGAGGCCAGGCGGCGCGAGCCACTTCTGACGCCCAGGCTCGGCCGGGCCTTCGCCGTGCCGGACGCGACCGTGGAGCCGTGGGGACTGGTGGCCGACAACGCCGAATCGGCTGTGGACCACGGCGCCAGCATCCGCCGTTACACCCGCCTGGTCGGCCTGGGGGTGGAGGCCGGCCGGGTCCTCTGGGCCGACCTGGAGGACATCGGGAGCGGGGAGCGCGAGCGGGTCGAGGTGAACTTCCTGGCCAGCGCGGCCGGCTACTGGGCCGGCCGGGTGGCTTCCCTCGCCGGCGTGAAGCTCCAGATGGCGCCGGGCTGGGGAACCATGGTGGTCATGAACCAGCGGCTCTCCAGCAGCGTGGTCAACCGCTGCCGCCCGCCGGGAGACGGGGACATCCTGGTCCCGGTGGGCCCGGTGTCGATCCTGGGCACCACCGACACGACCCTGGACACCGACAACTACGAGATCACGCCCGAGGAGGTCCGCTTCATCGTCACCGAGGGCGCTGCGATGGTGCCCGCCGCCGCCGAACGGAGGGCGCTGCGCGTGTTTGCGGGGGCCCGGCCGCTGTACGACCCGGGGCACCAGCACGGCGAGTCGCGAACGCTCAGCCGCAGCCACATGGTGCTGGACCACGCCAATGACGGCGTGGACAACTTCATTTCGATCGTCGGTGGCAAGCTGACGACGTACAGGCTGATGGCCGAGCACACCGCGGACGCGGTCTGCGCCAAGCTCGGCGTTGACGCTCGCTGCCGGACGGCGGAGGAGCCACTGGGCGAGGCGCGCAAGACGCCACGCCACTACTCTCTTGGAGACCGTCTGACCGCGCGGGAGCAGGAGGCGGGCGGTGCCGACGCAGACCTGGTCTGCGAGTGCGAGCTGGTCACCCGCGACATGGTTCGCGAGTTCATCGAGTCCTTCGGGACTCCTCACATCGATGACATGCTGCGGGCGCTCCGGCTGGGCATGGGGCCCTGTCAGGGCGCCTTCTGCATGCTGCGGGCGGCCGGCATCCTGGAGCGGATGCGACCCTCGGGCGCGGCCGCCCTCGAGCCCATCCGCCTGTTCCTGGATGAGCGGATGAAGGGCGATCGGCCGATCATGTGGGGCGACCAGGCGCGCCAGTTCCGGCTCAACGAGATCATCTATCGGGACGTTCTGGCCCTTGACCATGCCCCCTGACCGAGCGCCCTACGACGTCGTCGTGGTCGGTCTCGGACTCGCCGGTTTGATGGCCGGCCTGGGTGCCACCTCCGGGGGCGCGCGGACTTTGCTGGTGGGCAAGGGGCACGGGACTCTGCGCTTCCGGTCGGGCACCATCGACGTGCTCGGCTACTGGAACGACCGCTCGCTGGGCTCGCCGGCGGAGGGACTGCCGGCGGTCGCCGCCGAGCGGCCGAACCACCCCTACGCCCTGGCCGGCGAGGACCTCGGCTCCGGGTTGGAGGCCATCCGGACCACGGCAGGCGCCGCCGGGCTGGACCTGGACGGAAGCCTGGAGGCAAACCGGATGGTCGCTACGGCGGCGGGCACCATGCGGCCCACCTGTCTGGCCCCACCCACCATGCGCGCCGATTGGGACGGTGCCCACGTGCTGGTGGTGGGCCTGGCGGGGTACCGCGACTTTCAGGCGGACCTGGTCGCCAGCGTCCTGCCGGCTGCCGGCGCCAAGCTGGGATTGGAGGTGGAGGCCAGGGCCGCCACGGTCGACCTGCCCTCGCTGCACCGCCATCACCTGAGCGGCCTGGAGCTCGCGCGTCTATTCGACCAGTCGGCCTTCAGAAGAGAGCTGCTGGCCGCCCTGAGGGGCACGCTGGGCGACGCCACGGTCGTGGCTCTGCCGGCGGTGGTCGGCCTGGAGCATGCCCCCGAGGCCGCCGACGACCTGGCGCGCCAGCTGGGCGTCCCCGTGGCTGAGCTGCCGACCCTGCCGCCATCGGTCCCCGGGCTTCGCCTCGAGCTGGCCATCACGGCGGCGCTGCGTCGAGCCGGCGCACGGCTTCAGGTCGGGACCTTCGTGCGCGCCATACCGCAGGGCGGCCGGATCGGCTGGGTAGAGATTCAATCGCCAGGTCACCCTCTTCGAGTGCCGGTGGGGAGGATGGTGCTCGCCAGCGGGGGGCTCGCCAGCGGTGGGCTCGAGGTCCGGCTCGACGGCACGCTTCGGGAGACCGTGGCCGAGCTTCCGGTCTGGCTTCCGGAGTCGGCCCAGGGAGCATTGGTGGGGCGCTCGTTCCTGGAGTCCAGCGGGCACCCGGTGAGCCTCGCGGGAGTGCAGGTCGACGGTGCGATGCGGCCGCTCGGGCGCGAGGGCTCGCCGCTCTACGAGAACCTCTTCGCGGCGGGCGGCCTGCTCGCCGGGGCGGACCGGGCGGTGGAGAAGTCGGCCGATGGCATCTGCTGCGCGACGGGCTGGCGGGCGGCACAGGAGGCTGTGGCATGAGCGAACCGATCCTGTTCAACGTGGACGAGGTGGCGCTCAGCGCCGACCGCTGCATCAAGTGCAACGTCTGCAACACGGTCTGCCCGGTGCTGCCGGTAACCGACCTGTTCCCGGGCCCCAAGTACTGCGGCCCGCAGGCACAGCGATTTCGGTCCGGCCACCCGGTGGAGACCTGGGTCGACTACTGCAGCGGCTGCGGTGCCTGCTCACGCGCCTGCCCGTCGGGCGTGAGAGTCGCGGAGCTGAACGCAAGGGCTCGCGCGCGCATGTTCGAGCAGCGGGGCATTCCGCTGAAGAACCGCCTGCTCAGCCGCTCGGAGACGCTCGGCCGGATGGGCTCGAAGGCCGCGCCGCTCGCCAATTTCGGCCTCAACTTCGGCCCCGGCCGGGTGGTGGTCGAGCGGATTCTGGGGGTCCCCAGAGAGGCCCCACTGCCCAGCTTCAGCCAGGGCAGCTTCCGCCGCCGGTTCCGGCGAATTCCGCAGCCTGAGCGGCCCAGCCTCCGCGTGGGCTACTTCTGCGGCTGCACTACCAACTACTACGAGCCCCGGGTCGGGGAGGCGGCAGTACGGGTGCTGACCCGTGCGGGCATCGGCGTCGAGCTTCCCGAGCAGCACTGCTGCGGCCTGCCTTTCATCTCGAACGGGGACTTCAAGGGAGCTCGCAAGCTGGCTGAGGCCAATCTGAAGGCGCTCCTGCCGGTGATCCGTTCGGGCAAGCGCGTGGTGGCCACCTCGACAAGCTGCAGCCTGACGCTCAAGCACGAGTACCGGGAGGTGCTCGGGCTCTACGGTCCCGAGTGGGAGGAGCTGGCGGCGGGCGTCTACGACGCCTTCGAGCTGCTGCGAGAGCTTGCCTGGCAGGGAGAGTTGGAGCTGGACGCGACGCTGACTCAGCGGGTGCTGTACCACGGCCCCTGCCAGCTGCGAAGTCACGGGTTCGGTTTCCCGGCCGCTGACCTGCTGGGGACGCTGGGCGGGATCGAGCTGGCCGAGAGCGGCGTCGAGTGCTGCGGAAGCGCCGGCACCTATGGCTTCAAGGGCGACAAGCGTGAGATCGCATTCCGGGTTGGCCAGCCGCTCGCCGCCCGGGCCAAAGAACACCGCGCCGAGGTCGTGGCCTGCGACAGCGAGACCTGCCGCTGGCACATCCAGCAGCTGACGGGCCTGCCGGCCCGGCATCCCATCGAGCTCCTCGACGACGCCTGGAGCCAGGCCGAGAGAACCGGAGATTGAGCGTCGCGCTGGTCCTGGTGTCGCACAGCGCCCGGCTCGCCGAGGGCACCCGCGACCTGGCCGAACAGGTCGCGCAGGGCGCCGTTCCTATCCGTGCCGTCGGGGGAGCTGAGGACGGCTCGCTGGGTACCAACGCCTTCGCCATCCTGGAGGCGATCGAGTCCCTGGACAGCGCCGGCGGCGTCCTGCTCCTGGTCGACCTGGGCAGCGCGGTCCTCAGCGCGGAGACCGCGCTGGAGCAGCTCGCACCGGAGAAGCGCGACCGGGTCAGGCTCGCCGACGCCCCCTTCGTGGAAGGTGCGGTCGCGGCAGCCGTCGAGGCCAGCGTCGGTTCCGAGCTCGAAGCCGTGCTGGCGACCGCCGAGGCGGCCAGGGGGCAGGGCAAGCTGGGATGAGCTCTGAGGGGGAGGCGAGCGCGGAGATCACTGTGGAGAATGACCACGGCCTCCACCTTCGACCGGCGGCTGACTTCGTCCGCACTGCGGCCCGCTACCGCTCGCGGATCCAGGTGGGCAACCTGACGCGGGGTGACAGCCGTCAGGCGAACGCCCGGAGCCTTCTCGAGGTGACGGCGCTTGGAATCGACAGGGGCCACTCGATCCGGCTTTCCGCGACCGGCGAGGACGCGGAGGATGCCGTAAAGGCCCTCACCGAGCTGATCCGCTCGAATTTCGGGGCCTGAGAGCGCCGCGAGCGGCGACCGCATCCGGGGCCGCCAGGGCCGCCGCCGCGGCCTCCCGGCAGCGGTCGAGGCCCAGGCGCCGGAGCGTCCGCAGAACCCCGGCCAGCGACTCCGCCGCCATGCTGAGCGAGGTGGCGCCGGCCCCGGCCAGGAAGACCGCGCCTGAGGGAATTCCGGCCATCTCGCCGCAGACGCCGGCCTCCAGGCCCAGGCGGGTGGCGGATTCGAAGCAGGCCGCCATCAGTCGCAGCACGCCCGGATTGAACTCGCTGAGCCCTGGCCCCCAGTCCAGCTCGCGGTCCGCGCCGAGCGCGTACTGCGTCAGGTCGTTGGTGCCCACGCTCACGAACTCGATCAGCCCCGCGAAAGCGTCCAGGTCGAGCGCCGCCGCCGGCAGCTCGACCATCATGCCGAGCGGAGGCGGCGCCAGGCGGCGGCGGCGCGCCTCCCGCTCGAACAGGCGCCGGGCCGCCTCGACCTCCCCTCGGGCACCAACCATGGGAAGCATGACGCGCAGGTTCGGGCACTCGGCAGCCACTCGGAGCAGCGCTCCCACCTGCGGGCGGTGCAGCTCGGCCTGGGCGAGCCAGAGCCGGATGCCTCGCCGTCCCAGCGCCGGGTTCGTCTCCGGCTCCTGCCGCAGATAGGGCAGCGCCTTGTCGGAGCCGGCGTCTAGCGTTCGCACGACGACGGGGTGCGGCTCCAGCGCCCGGCAAGCAGCCGCGTACTCCTCAGCCTGACGCTCCTCCGAGGGCGGTCCCGGCTGCCCGAGGAAGAGCAGCTCTGTTCGGAAGAGCCCGATGCCGGCGGCTCCTCGCTCCGCCGCCAGCCGCGCCGCCTGCGCTGAGCCGACGTTGGCCATCAGCCGGAGCGGCGCCTCCTCGACCTTGAGCCGGCGGGTCGGCCGGCGGGCGCTCACCGTCGGGGCCTCGCCGGCGAGGAAGCGGATCTCGCCCGTCCCCCCGTCCACCTCAGCGGCGCGTGCGCCCTGGGCGGCGGCCACGGCACCCTTCGCCCCGACCACTGCAGGGATCCCCAGTTCGCGGGCCACGATCGCCATGTGCGCAGTGGGTCCGCCGAGCTCGGTGACGAGTCCCAGCAGCAGGTCGGAATCGACGCTGAGGAGGTCGGCGGGGGACAGTTCCCGAGCTACCACGATCGATGCCCGCTCGAGGTTTTCGAGCCTGGAGCCGGCCAGGCCGGTGAGCTCGGCGACCAGGAGCCGGCCCGCCTCTCGCACGTCGGCCGCGCGCTCTCTCATGTAGGGGTCGTCCAGCCCTTCAAGCTCCCGGGCATAGCGTTCGGCGGCACCACCCGCCGCCTCGTCCGGGGAGCCGCCGGCGGCCAGCAGCTCGTCGATGGCGGCTTCAAGGGCGGGATCGCGGAGCATCAGCGCCTGGGCTTCGAGGACGTCGGCCGCCCCGGGTGACGCGGCGCGCCGCCGCGCGGCGATCTCCTCCAGGCGCCCCGCGACCCGTTCGGCGGCCTGGCTGACGTCTTCACGACCTCCGCCGGCCGCCGCCCCGGCCGCCGCGTCGAAGGCAAGAAAAAGGGGGCCGCGCACCCGTCC
>Ga0209526_10000366_pt1 | contig 28575 bp, 22 predicted proteins | sample JacPinW_OM2H0_M1_FD_188566 | JGI IMG/M metagenome (GOLD analysis project Ga0209526, IMG submission 188566) | Forest soil microbial communities from Algoma, Ontario, Canada - Jack Pine, Ontario site 1_JW_OM2H0_M1 (SPAdes) (version 2) | ecosystem: Environmental > Terrestrial > Soil > Boreal... | reverse complement strand
CCGATTTCGTGGATCGCGACGGCAAATACCAGCTCACCATGCTCAGCTACTCCGGCTTCGCGCCCCTCGCGCAGTCCATGATCCCCATGCTCAAGGAAGAATCCTTCCACCTCGGCACCGGCCAGGACGGCATCAAGCGCATTGTCAAAGCCGGCGTCATCCCCCTTCAGATCGTCCAGAAGTACATCAACAAGTGGGTCCCGGTCAGCCTCGATCTGTTCGGTGTGGATCGGTCCAGCTCCGCTCACTGGTTCTACGTTTGGGGATTGAAAGGCCGCTACGACGAACCTACCGCCAATGCCGATGTCAATCTCGAACGCATGAACGAGCACAGCCGCACCTTGTACTACCAGGAATGCGTCAAACTGGTGGACATGATCAACAAACACGTCCCCACAGGTCAGCCGCTACTCTATGTGCCGGACTTCAAATTCAACCGTTTCATCGGCGAACATGCGCGCAAGCCGTACAGCGTCACCGGCGAACTCCTGGCTGAAAAACAATACACGGAACACGTCCAGGAAATGCTCCCGCAACCCGGCGATCTCACCACCCTGACCGACATTCAATCCTACGAGAAACTATGGATCTCCCCGAAAGGTGCAATTCAATAAGACAAAATGACCGATCTCGAAATCACTCCGCAGCAAGTGAAATCCCGTCTCGATCGCGGCGACAAACTTTTGCTTGTGGACGTCCGCGAGCCCTGGGAATACGCGCAATGCCGCATCGAAGGTGCTGAGTTAATTCCGATGGGCAGCATTCCGGCAAATCTCCAAAAGCTCGATTCCGACGAAGACGTAATTTTCTATTGCCACCACGGGATGCGCAGTCTGGACGTCGCTAATTGGCTCCGCACGCAAGGCGTTGCCCACGCCAAATCCATGGCGGGCGGCATCGATCGCTGGTCCGCCGAAATCGACCCCAAGGTGCCGCGCTACTAGCTCTTTCTGTGTATTCTTCGTATGGACGTTCGCCGAAAGCGCGGGCACCATCTCGGCTAGATTTGTAATCTGTACTTGATCTCAAGGAGATTTTTCGCATGCCCACCAAAATCATGTTCTACCAAAAGCCAACTTGAACCACCTGTCACAAAGCAAGGGGTCTCTTGCTCAAACTAAAAATCCCATTCGATTGCCGCGACCTCGATAAACAGCGCCTTTCGGAATCCGAACTCGACGATCTAATCGGCAAGCGTAACCACCAGGATTTTCTAAACTCTCGCAACGAACTCTATCGCCAACACAACATGCAAGAACATCCGCCGTCCCGAGCCGAAGCCATCAAACTCATGGCCCAAAACCCCAATCTCATTCGCCGCCCCATCATCGTCCGCGGCACCCAAATCCTGATCGGCTTCGATGAAGCCGCCTATCGAAATCTGGCAAAATAAATTCCCTTTTGTTTTCAATGTAGCGGCCGCTCTCTGAAGCGGGCGCCTTTACGAGGGCACCACATGCGCATCAAAACCATCGCCGTCATCGGCGCAGGCACGATGGGTCGCGGCATCGCCTACGCCTCTGCTCTCGGGGGCTTTCGCACGATTCTCGAGGATGTCTCGGATTCCGTTGTCGCCAGTGCCCTCGACTGGATTCGCGTCTCCTTCGACGAAGGCGTAAAGTGCGGCAAAGTCGATCCCTCTGCGCGCGATGCCGCTCTCTCGCTGATTTCCACCTCGCGTGTCATTGACGAAGCCATCCGCGGCGCCGACCTAATCATCGAAGCCGTCCCCGAAGAACTCGAAATGAAACTCGAACTTTTCACCATCTTCGACAAATTCGCAAAGCCCAACACTATCTTCGCCAGCAATACTTCTTCGCTCTCCATCAGCGATTTCTCGGACATTGTCATTGCCCGCGATTGCTGCATCGGCATGCACTTCTTCAATCCCGTCCCCAAAATGCGCCTGGTGGAAATCGTTCGCACCGCGCACACCTCCGACGAAACCGTTGCTATCTGTGTCGAAGTCGCCCATCGCATGCAAAAAGAAACCGTCGTCGTTAACGAAGCTCCGGGCTTTATCACTTCCCGTGTCAACGCCCTCATTGGCAATGAAGCCTTCGCGATGCTCGAAGCCGGCGTCGCCTCCGCCGCCGACATAGACAAAGCCATCAAGCTTGGCCTCAACCATCCCATGGGCCCGTTCGAAATGGTCGATCTCGTCGGCTTGGATGTCCGCCTAAAAATCCTCGAATATCTCCACTCCACGCTAGGCGAAAAATACAAACCCAACCATCTCCTCCGCCAATACGTTGAGCAAGGCCGCCTAGGGCGCAAGACCGGCCGTGGCGTCCACGACTATCCCAGTGATCTTAAAAAGTCCGGCTAGCGGCGCAGCAGCAAGTCTTGCGCAGGTTTTCTCCTGATTCTCTGCTAGAGGCCGCTTTCTAAGGCGGGCTGCTCTTGAGTTTGTCTTCTCTGTGTTCTCTGTGCGACACCTCCGTGGTGGACTCGGTGTTAAGGTTTTTTCTTCTTTTCGCGAATCTCCAGATCGGGGCTATTCTTCTCTCTCTGCCGGTCGCGCCCTGCTCCTCAAAATGTTCTAAAATACCCGCCATGAACTCCCTCAACGACCGCATCTTCATCCAGCAAGGCGACCTTACCGAAATGGACGTGGACGCCATCGTCAACGCCGCCAACAACGATCTAGTTTTGGGCGCGGGCGTAGCAGGCGCGATTTATCGAAAGGGTGGGGAAGAAATTCAGAAGGAGTGCAACAGAATCGGCAGCATCCCGGTCGGCTACGCGGCCATCACCGGTGGCGGCAAATTAAAAGCACGCCACGTAATTCACGCTGCCAGCATGGGTCTAGGCGGTGTTCGCACCACCGCAAAGTCTCTCCGCACTTCCACCGCACATTCGCTCCGCCTCGCCGCGGAACGCAATCTCAAATGCATAGCCTTCCCCGCGGTCGGCACTGGCGTTTCCGGTTTTCCCATGGATGAGTGCGCCCAGATCATGCTCTCCGAAGCCGCCCAGCATCTGCAGGGCAGCACTTCTATCGAGAAAATTTACTTCGTTCTCTTGGACACCAACGCACGTGATGTTTTCCAATCAATGTGGGCTAAACTCCAACGCGACCTCTCCAAGAAAACTGCCTCTATCTCAAAGCCCTGACCTTCCTCCTAGCGCATCGCAAGTATTAGCTCTTCCCGCCCCTATCTGCGAACATTGACCTGCTTTGGTTCCTTCCACCCCGACAAAGACACACCATCACCACCGCGTCCATTCCCGGACATCTCAATCCTCTTTAATTCTCTTTTCTTAAATTTCCTACGGACTCGGCCTCTTTAACGTCGGCCTCTCGCCCGATGCCGGCGCCGGCACGTTCGCCTGGTTGCCTTTTGGCGTCGATTCCGTTGCCGAGGGATTCACCGCCACAATCGCGCCTTCCGTATACGGTTTTTTCACCAAGGCTTCCACAATGTCCTGCGCGCCGCCGGTGTTATCGTTCGTCTGCCGCGCCTTGCTGTACTCATTCAGGGCCCGTTCGCGTTGTCCTAACAAGTCAAAAATCTTTCCCAGATAAATATGACTCCACACCTCGGTCCATTTCTCCGCGGGTTCCGGCACCGTTGCCAATGCCTCGCGAAACGCATTGGCCGAAGCCTGGTAGTTCTTCTCGTAGAAGAACGCCTCGCCCATACGAAAATTCGCCAGCGACCGGTTCGGCTGAATACTCAACGCCTTCTGATACTGTTGCACCGCATCGTAATATTTCCCTACTTCCGCCAATTCTTCACCGCGCGCAATGGCCGCACGCGACCGCAGATTGGGCGTGCTCTTCAACACCGTATTGTTCGGATCGACTTTAATCCCGCCTGGCTTCGGCCGCCCAAACGTTTCCAGAACAAATTCCGACTCAGTTCCCGTCACGTCGATCCACTTCAGTTCCGGATTTCCTTCCGTGTCTACCCGCAGTTGTATCGGCATGCTGAAGGTATCCAGCGGCTGCTTGATCTTGCCCAGGATGCGGAATCCCTTTCGCGTCCGATACGTAACATATTCGATCGAAAATTCGGGTATCCCCGTAGAAGTCATCCATTGCGTAAAGAAACCCTGCAGGTTCGGCGGCCCTTCTCCACCCTTAACGGATGCATTCGCCACTCCAATGGCGATGCCCTCAAAATCTTCAACCCGCGCCGTCTTTCCCTGGTATTTCGCATAGAAAGAGTGCAGCAGCGTTCGAAACTCCCTGTCGCCCATCTGCGCTCTCAACATGTGGAACAGCATTGCTCCTTTATTCATCACCACGGAGCGATATTCGCTTGTGTAAGGCGCCAGCCTTGCGGATTGCGCAACCGGTGACGCATTGTCATACATCAGCGCGCCCACCGCGAACTCATCCAGTGCCTTCAGTCCGGCCTCTTTCCCAAAATTCGTCTCCGCGTATAACTCCTCCGAATAGCGCGCTAGTCCGTCGCTGATCCACGCATCCGCCGGAGACGCTGGCAGCACACCGACACCCCACCATTGTGTCGCCACCAGCCGGCTCAGCGTCCGGTCGCTGTACTTCGGATCCCACACGCGATGGCTCAGCATCACAACACCGGGCGCGGCAAAATCCCGCAGCGTTCCATCCGGCAATTCCACAACCGTCAAATCCGGATCGGAAAGCTGTCCAAACAAATCCGAAAAAATAATTTCCTGGTGCGCCACAATGTTTGCAAATTCCTGCATCTTGCCCGAATCTGCCTTCGGCGCAAACACCGCCACACTGATCCCCTCAGCCTGCTTCGGACTCAACTGCAGCGGTCCGGCCACGAACGAGCCGTGCGGTTCTGGCTTGTCGCAGTGAAATGTGTACATCAGCCGGTTTCCCTCGGCAGGCGCGCGGGGTGCCAGCGGCTGCGGGGCCTCCGCCTTTCCCGTCCCCGTCACGGCCACTGAATCCGGAACGTTCAGGCGAAAAATTCCCGTATAGCGATTCGAAGGATAGTTCGTCAGCGGAAACCATCGCGAAGGCAGCAGCAGGTACGACCATTCTTTCCCGATGGACGCCAGCCGCACGCCCGGCACCGGGCTGTTTTCTTCATTCGCCAGCAATCCCTGATACGAGAAAGTCAGCGTCACGGTCTTTCCTGCCGCTACAGCTGTCGGCAGCGTTACGTTCACGAGCAGCGGATTTTCGCTATCGCGCTCGAACGATAGCGATTTGCCGTCAGCGGTCTTCACATCCTTTACTTCTAGATTTTCGTGTAATTCGACGCGGACCGAGCTGGACACTTCTTGCGCTCGAAATTCTACCTTCACCAGTGCATTAATCGCCTGCCCGACGGTCTCTAAATACGCCGTCAGGTCGTAATGATTTGCAAGAAAGCTCGGCGCGCGCGAAGTCTGCGCATCGCTCCGCCCCACCAATAAAGTAAGGAAAAGCGCAAGGGCGGTGACCGCACGTGCCCAAACTCTGTGGCTCCGCTTCATCGATTTCCTCTCAACAACTTCTGCGCCGGGATGCACCTGTGAAGTTACCTGTCGAAGTGTACGTATATAGGATAACAATCCCTCCCGAAGCGTTGCCAGCCTACCCCCGCATCAAAGCCGCGATTGCATCCGCCGCTCGCTCCACTGCGCCCGGAAGCCCCAGCCGCCGGCGTACCTCTGCTAAATCCTTCTTGATCATCTCCCGTGCGTTCGGATCCTTCAGTAACCGCACAATCTCACCCGTCACCCGTTCCGGTGTAAAATCGCCTTGCACCAGTTCCGGCACGGCCTGTTTCCCCGCGATCAGATTCACCATAGCGAAATGTGGCGTTCGAACCAAGGGCTTCGCTAAGGTAGCCGTTAGCGGGGAAACCCTGTAGATCACCACCATCGGGACATCTAGCAGCGCGGCTTCCACGGTGGCCGTTCCGCTCGAAACGATCGCTGCGTTGCTGGCCGCCAGAGCGTTGTAGGTTTCACCCACCACTACGCGCACACCCAAACCTGGCGCCCACCCTTTCTTTAATTGCGCCACGTCCTGCTGGTGCGCCGCGGCCACCGCGAATTGCGTCGGCAGCTTGGTGGCGATCTGACGGCACGCCTCACGCAACACCGGTAAATGGTGTGCTAGTTCGCCCGCCCGGCTTCCCGGCAGCACGGCCACCACTGGGCGGCTCGCGTCCAGCTTGTTTTCCTCACAAAACTGCCGCCGGTCTTTCGTCGCAGCTACGCAACCTACCAACGGGTGCCCGATAAACTCTGTCGAAACCCTGGCATTCTGAAAGAACTCTTCCTCAAACGGAAATATACATAACGCCTTCACAAATCGCCGCCGCACCAGGTTCGCTCTCCACGGCCGCCAAGCCCAGAATTGCGGGCAAATGTAATAGACGTTTTGAATCCCTTTCGGCTTCAGCTTCCGGGCCAGCCGCAAATGAAATCCAGGGAAATCCGTCAGAATCGCCAGTGTTGGCTTGCGTCGCTCTGCCTCGCTGACAAGCCGGTTCATGGCTCTCAACAGGGAAGGCAAGTGCGTCACGATCTCGGTAATCCCCACGACGGAAACTTCCGCATAATCGGTGACGATTTCCACCCCTGCAGCCCGCATGTGCGGGCCGCCCATCCCGAAAATCTCCACATCCGCGCGCTCCTGCAGTGCCCGCGCCAGTCGCGCCGCGTACATATCTCCAGAAGCCTCACCTGCGGAAAGTAGTAGAGGAATGCGCGCCATGAAGGAGTTTCTGTTGGTCCTCACCCTCTGTGCCGGCGCATGGCTTTAGCCATGCCAGGACTGCCGAAAAATCAACAAGCAACAAACGCCAAACTCCCGCCCGACGTATCCATTTCTTAATCACTCGCCGGCTGTGGCGTAGGCAACACCGAAGCCCGAAGCACCTCACCAGGCTCATGCAGTTCCTGCTCTTTGTATTGCAACTGATACAGCCGGTAATAAATCCCGCGCTGCGCAAGCAGCTCCTGATGGTCGCCTTGTTCCCGTAATCGGCCCTTGTGAAACACCAGAATCCTGTCCGCATGTTGAATCGTGCTCAAACGGTGCGCGATCACCAGCGCCGTACGTCCCGCCAACAACCGTCCCAGCGCCTCGCGAATCTGCAGCTCTGTCTTTGTATCGACGCTGGACGTCGCCTCATCCAGAATCAGGAATCGTGGATTGTGCGCCAGTGCTCGCGCAAAACTGATCAATTGTCTCTGTCCCACCGAAAGCGTGGAACCGCGTTCGTTCACCTCGGTCTCCACGCCCTGCGGCAGCGACTTCATCAGTTCGCCCAGCCCAATTTCCTGTAGCGCCTTCTCGACGTCGGTCCGCGTGATTCCCGGCGTCCCCAGACGCACATTCGTTTCAATCGTTCCCGTAAACAAGAACGAATCCTGCAGCACAATTCCAAACTGCCGCCGCAAATCCTGTAAATCCAACATCCGAATATCCACGCCATCCAGCAGAATCTGCCCACGCTGGATATCGTAGAAGCGCAGTAGCAGCGAAATCAGCGTCGTCTTGCCTGCGCCCGTGTGCCCTACAATCGCAAACGTCTGTCCCGGCTCGATCCGGAACGAAATATCGCGCAACACCCAATCCTCATCAGCCGGATTCTCCACATTCCGGTAGCTGAACCACACGTTCCTGAATTCAATCTGCCCGCGCGGGTTGGTCAGCTTTTTCGCATTCGGGTTGGACTCAATCGTGATCGGCTCGTCCAGCAGCTTGAAAATTCGCTCCGAAGCCGCCATCGCCGACTGTAAAATGTTGAACTTCTCGCTCAAATCCTGAATAGGCCGGAAGAACCGCGTTGCATACATCGTGAATGCCGTCAGCACGCCAAGCGAAAGCGAGCTTCCCAGTACGCGCACCCCGCCAGTCCAATAAATCAGCGCAATCGTGGAAACGCTAAGGAATTCCACCGCGGGGTAAAAAAGCGCGAATGCCAGAATGGCATCCTTATAGGCTTGCATGTGATCGCGATTCCTGCGCGAAAACTCCTCCCGCGCTTTCATCTCGCGGTTGAACAGCTGCACCACGCTCATTCCGGAGATGTACTCCTGAAGGAATGCATTGATGCGCGCAATAGCCGTCCGAATCTTGCGATTTGCCTCGCGCACATACTTGCGGAAAATAAACGTCACGCCCAGAATGAACGGCAGCACCGCGAGGGCCGCAATCGCCAGCTTCCAGTCAATCGTGAACAAAAGAATGGCCATCACCGCCAGTAGGAAAAAGTCGTTGATCATCGTCACGACGCCCGCCGCGAACAAATCGTTCAGTGCGTCCACGTCCGTCGTTACGCGTGTCACCAGCCGCCCTACGGGGTTTCGGTCGAAATAGCTCATCGGCATACGCTGCAGGTGACCGAAAATTTCCGTCCGCATGTCATACATTGTCTGCTGCCCAACGCGCTGCATAATTCGTATCTGCACGTACTGGGCGAGGAAATCGAAAAGCAGCACTCCCAGGTAGATCAAGCTCATCCATAGGATGCCTCGCCACGCCACGGCCAGCGTTATCGCCCCATGTGCCCCGGGTTCCATATATTTATCGATGGACACCTGGAATATCTTTGGCGGCGCCAGCTCCAGCGGCGTCACCACCGCCACCATTGCCAAGGCAAGCACCACGCGCCAACGATACGGCCGCATGTAGCGCAGCAGCCGGCTCATCAGTCGGGCATCGTACGCTTTGCTGATCGCCTCTTCTTCGTGCTGATTACTCATGCCCGTTCCAGCTCTTCTTCCAACAATTGCTTCCTGTAAAGATCCGCGTAATAGCCGCCGCGCTCCAGCAGTTCGTCGTGCGTTCCGCGCTCGATAATTTGCCCGTCTTTCAACACAACGATCTGGTCTGCGTCCCGCACCGTGGACGTCCGGTGAGAAATCAGGATCGTAGTCCGCCCGCTCATAATTCCACGAAGCTGGCTCAAAATCCTTTCTTCTGTGTGCGTATCCACCGCGGAAAGGGAATCGTCCAGAATCAGAATCCGTGGATCGCGCGCTACCGATCGCGCAATCGCGGTTCGTTGCTTCTGTCCGCCCGAAAGCGTAACCCCGCGCTCTCCCACCATCGTTTCATACTTCTGGGCAAAATCCTGTACATCCCCGTTCAGATTCGCAATCTCCGCCGCACTCAGAACTTGCTCTTCGTTGAATTTGTCCAGTCCGAACGCGATGTTCTCCCCAACCGTCTCGCTGAACAAATACGTATCCTGCGGTACAAATCCGATGGACCTCCGGAGAGTCTCCAACGGCCACTCGCGGATCGGTTTCCCATCCACCAGAATTTGCCCGTCCGGAGCTTCCCAAAGCCGCGCGACCAACGCAGCCAGAGTTGTCTTTCCGCTTCCCGTAGGTCCCACAATCGCCAGCGTCGAACCGGCCGGAATTTCCAGGGTGATGTCCTTCAGCACTTCGCGGTGTCCGTTGCCCTGTCCGCCCGATGCTCCGTTGCCGGAAAGCGTCGTCGGATACGCAAACGTCAGATTTCGGAAGGTGATATTTCCTTCGGGAAATTTTCCTGCCGGAACCGTAGCCGCCCGGTCATCTATCTGCGGCTTCGCATTCAGTATGTAGTTCAGCCGTCCCATCGAAGCAGCGCCGCGCTGAAAAATATTCGTGACCCATCCCAGCGCGATCATCGGCCATACCAACACGCCCAGATACGTGTAAAACGTGATCAGAGCGCCCAGCGACATCTGTCCATGCAGAAAGCGGTATCCGCCCTGCCACAGCACGATCAGGAACGTCGTTCCGATCAGCGCCTGCAATGACGGCATGAACATGCTCCACATCCGGATCAATTGCACATTTCGCGCCACATATTCCCGGTTCGGCTCGTCGAATCCGCGCAACTCGGCATCTTCCTGCGCGTACGCCCGGATTACTCTCACTCCGGAAAGGTTTTCCTGCACTTTTGCGGAAAGAGTCGCCAGCGATGCCTGAATCTTTTCGTACAGATCGTGAATTACTTTGCCGAAATGCTTTACAACCATTGCCACCACCGGCACCGGCAACAGCACCCATAGCGTCAGAGATGCAGACAGCTTGAACATCAGCGCAACAGCCAGAATCATCGTCGCAAGGGTAGTTGCGCTGTACATGATCCCCGGTCCCAGCACCATGCGAACCGCATTCAAATCGTTTGTCGCGCGGGACATCAGCTCGCCCGTCCGGTTGCGCACGTAAAACTCCGGCTCCATCACCAACAACCTGTCCAGCAAATCCTTCCGCAAGTGGTACTCGATGTCGCGAGAAACTCCGATCAGGATCCACCGCGTCGAAAACGAAAGCAGACCCTTCAACGCTACGCAGCCCACCAGCAGCAGGCAGTAGATCAGCAAAGTCGTTCGGCTATGCGGCTCATAGAACGGCACGACGTGACTAAGCCATTCCGTACCCGCCACTCCCTCTGCCCCGTGCATCGGATGCGAAAACGGCCGCGGACTACCCGCCAACGTGTCGGTGATAATTCCAGTCGCAAGCGGAACAATCGTCCCTATTACGCTCATGAACGCCAGCGTCAAAAGCCCGAAAAACAGCCCGCTCTTGTAGCGCGCAAGATAGGGCAGCAATCCGCGCAAGTTCTTCCAGGACGATCCTTTGGCCCCGGTTTTCTTGCTTGCCCCCGCGCGCAGGGCTGCAGCCGCTGTGCTCATCGCAGTCGCGACCTCGCATTTTCGAGCGTGGCCGCTTCGCCCAAAAAATTCTGGTAGCTTAAATCCATCGATTGGTACCGCTTCTTGGCCGGATTCCACCGCACCGCAATTGGCAGCGTCTTCTCCTTCGCTCCGGCGGTCACAGGCGTGAAGTAAAGATATATTCCCTTGTCCGGGTCATTTTCATACTGTAGCTTCCATCCGGTCACGGGATTCAGCGGCGTCAGGGCCAAATATCCGTTCGTATTCTTCAGATACTCGTCCACCCGCAGCAGTTCCTTCCACTTTCCCTCCTCGTTCTCCGCTACAACGGCGCGGGTCACCACCGTTCCTGCCACGGTGCTTTTTGGCGTATTTGGAACCACGTTCGCCACCAACATCTGCTTGGTCCCGTTCTTTGCCAAGTCTCCGTACAGCAACACCTTCGCGTCGCTCCCTAATAGGGCTTTGGCTGCATCTTCATATTCTTCGGGAATGGCGGGTTCTGCGGGCTTCTTCTCGGCTTGCTCGGCAGGCTTAGGCGCTTCGGAACTACATCCGGCAAGCGCCAGGACAAACGCACAAATCGTCAGGAGGGAGCGAAGCATGCACATCCTTTCCATCATAGACGCACCGCAACGCCATGCGTAACCATTTGGCGGTAATTTCCCGGTTTCCGCTAAAGGCTTGGCGCCGCCAGCGTGATCTCCACGACCCGGCCGGGCTTTCCATCCTGCTCCCTCGTGCACAGCAGTTCCATCACCTGCGGCACGTCGGGGCCTGCCCAATCGAATGCGTAATACCACAATTCTAACTGTTGCTTGTCCCTGCTGCTAGGACTCTTCGAATCCGGCTCTCCATACAACTGACTGATCTTCGCCGTCGAATCTGCCACCCGCAGTCCAAGCCCCGTCTTCCAAGGACTAGGAGGCACCCCACCGCAGTGCGCTGTGGATCCACCCCACGGCGCCAGGCGGATCACTTGAATCCGTTTCGCCATATCGCTGTCTACGATCAGCGACACATCCCTGCACTGGTCGAACCATACAGACTCATCGCTTTGTTGGCTCTGGCCATCTCCAAACTCTCGGTAAAGTTTTACGGCACGTTCCACGCTGTCGCGACCCGGTCGCAACCCCGCCAACGTCAATTCATTTGCTCTATGCGCCAGCGCTTTTTTCGGCGCCTTTGGTGTTTGTGCTCCAACCAGAGCGCAGCCCGCAAGCACCACCACGCTACCGCTGACCCAGAATCGCATCCAGCCGCGCTTCAAAGTTTTCCTCTCCCTCGCTAGAAAGCTCGCTGCGCTCCACCGGTAGCGCCGCCTCCACCGCCTCCACCCAGCGGAACAGCGCCTGGATATTCTCTCTCGTTTTTTGGTGATACTCCTTCAGGTTTGCGCTGCTTGCCATCCAAGCGCGGAATGTTTTTTCGAGAGGATGATCCGAGCTATCAAACGGATTCGATGCCGCTCCCGGCGCCAGCAACCCCGCATGTCCAGTAAACAAATGTTCGAATCCAAGTTCTGCCTGAAAATGCCCGCTCGTCGCCGCCTCGCCGTTGTCGTAGGCCTTGCCCATGCAGATCAGCGTCAGCGGTTTCGGCCCGAAGGTCCACTTCAGCGACTCCATGTCGAAGTTCCACAAATCCCACTTCGCATTCACAAAATATGCCGTGTCCGCGGCCAATTGCTGCGCCGCCAGGGCCGCAATCTCGGCCGGCCCAAAAACCCCATCCTTCAAATCCCATTCCACTATAGGTGTTTCCGTTGGATCAACTGCCTCCACCGTCAACGTTTCGAAGGGTTTCTCGGATTCCGAAATCGGCGCTGCCGTCAGAAACCGCGCAAACTCCGCGATCATTGTCTGTTCTGAAAAATCCCGCGTCCAGACCCGCAAATATGCTCGATTAGCCATGGCGATTCGATGAAGTATACAGGCCCCAGGTGACACCGCGCCAACTCCACCCGCCTTCTGTCTTGTCTTTTGTAGTGGCCGGCCTTCCTGACGGTTCGGTTCTTGGGTCGCTCTTGCTCATCTAGGAACGGCCTTCTGCGGCCGTCCGCTCTTGTTTTTTTTGTACGGGTGCAGGACCGATGCACTACGTGTCCGCAAGATCGACGGATCTTGCCTCATGAAAACACACCACAGCGCCCGGGCCGCCGTTGTCTTATCTGTATTGTTTGTACTTCCGTGTTCGGCGCGACGGCGTCATTGCAACGAAACGCCTCCGCGATCAGCAAGAATGCGCGCTGCTAACTCTTCGTCCCCGGCCGGTCGAATCCTGCCGCAATCTGCTGCAATCTCTCCCGCAGCGTATCCCCAAACTTCGCGAATACCTCCGCCGACGCCTCCCGCAATCTCTCTTCCGCCGTGGCCGCAATCTTCGCAATTACGTCGCGCGATTGATGGTCCAATGTCGTCACGGTCGCCACCATCCAGGAATTCGAAATGTTTTCCAGACGGCCGCGATACTGCTCCGCCGATTCGTCGCTGATCTTTCCAAATCCGCCCTGCATTTCCGTCAATTTCGCCTCGCTCATGACCTTCCAGCTATCCAGCACGTTCCCAAACGACGCCTGCACTTTGGCCTGCGCTTCACTCAACCCCTTGTCAACCGCATCCGTCATCGTCCCCTGGAACCGTCGCAAAAACTCTTCCTGCTCCGCCGTCACCTGATGGTTCAGTTCTGCGCGCGCCGCATCCATCCTCTCGCGCGATTGCTCCTGCGTCTTGTGCACCAACTCGTTAAATCCGTCCAGTTCCATCCGCGCGTTCCGCTGAATCTCGTCCGTAAACGCGGCCGAAGTGGTATCTGCCGCCTCCGCAAACAGCGCCCGCACTCTCTCAAAGGCGTCCCGCACGGACTCTTCCAGTTGATCGTGGCTTTGCGCCAAGTAATTCCGGCTGGCGTGGCTCAACTCGCTCGCAAACAAGCCCGAAACCTCTCCCGCCTTCTCCCGCAATTGCGCGCCGGTCTGTTCCACAATCTTTTCCGTCAGGTGCTGCGCCTGCGTTTGCATCTTCTTCTCATACCATTCCGCGGACTTGAACATCTCTTCCATGGTCGAATGCTTCAGGTCCACCGCCTTCACTTCCATCTCTTCCAGGTTCCGCGCCGTAATCCCTTGCGCCGATTCGTTCAACAACTGCTCCACGGTGCCCAGATTTTCCCGGAAACGCGCCATCGATTCCGCAAATGCCTCATCCGCCGAATTACGGATGCGGTCCTGCTGCATCGTCATCGTCGCATCCAGCAGCGATCGCCCGCCCGCTAGCCGGTGAACCGTCTCTTCCGCCTGCGTTATGTGCGGCGCTACCATCGACTTCACCTGCTCATCAAACTTTTGCAGTGCCTCGCTGTTGGCTGCCTCAAAGCTTCTCCGAATTCGTCCGTGTATCTCTTCGAACAAATTCTCCGAACGCCGGTGCAGTTCGTTCCGGTGCAGCGTCAGCACATCGTCCAATTGACTCTGGAACCCACCGAGCGCCTGCTGTTGTACCGTCTCGATTCGCGGCGCCAACTGTTCCAGGCGTTCCGTCGTTTCTTTCGCTCGCCCGAGGGTTTCTTCCAGGTGCTTCGCCTGCTCTGATAACGAATCACGCAGCGCTGCATTCTGCTTCGCGCTCTCTTCCTGAATTTCCGCGCGCAAGTTCTTTGCCTGGTCCAACAAAGCCGCTGTTGCCGAGTCCCGCGCATTGCGCGCGGTGTTTTCCACCGACCCCTGCAGCACTGCATTCTGCCTGGCGCTCTCTTCCTGAATTTCCGCCCGCAAACTCTTTGCTTGCTCTAGGAGCGCCGCGGCCGCCTGCTCTTGCGCTGTGCGCACGGTGCTCTCCACAGAATCCTGCAGCCTCGCCTGCGCCGCTTCTATCTCGCGAGACACCTGCTCCTTTAGCGAATTCTGCGCCTCGCTCACTACCGAAGCCGCCTGCTGGTGCACTTCTTCTATTGCCGCTTTCAAATTTTGCTGTTGCGTTCCCGCCGACTCTTCTCGCCGCTTTGCTTCTTCCTCGGCCGTGCGCTGCGCTTCTTCCAGCCGCCCCGCCATCTGCGCTTCCACTATTTCCGCTTGAGTCCGCAGCTTCGCTCCCGTTTCGTCCGCCTGCGCACAAAGCGTCTGCAACATCTCTTGCGCACTCGAAACCTGCTTCTCGTGCTGCTCTCTCTGCGCTGAACTTTCGCGCGCCAGATGAGCAGTCAGCTCGTGCGTCAATTGCTCCAATTGCGGAACCAGCCAGCGCGGCAATTCGCTCTTGAGCGACTCTGTCGCCGAAGCCTGTGCCATTTGCGCACGCATTTCCGATTCTTCCTGGATATGCCCAATCGCTTGCGCGGTCTCTCGCGCCAACTCGTCGCGGAATCCGCTGTACTTTCGCTCCCACTCTTCGAACGCTAGTTGCCGCTCGGCCGCCACTGCTTGCACAGCCGCATCGCGTGCCGCCGCTTGAATCTGTTGCTTGGCTTCCGCCAGCAAGCGCGCCACCTGCCGCGCCAATTGCAGGGAAGCGTCCGTCGTGCTCGACGGGGCAGGGAATACCCGCACGTTGTCCGGTGTTGCCACGCCCGGCTCCACTTCTACCAGCGGTAGGGGTGCTTCGTGCGGCAATCCAGAACCCAGCGCCGGAGACAAACTCGTCGGCGAAGCCGGATGCAGTGCCATTTTGATCTCTTCCGGATAGGCAAACCAATCCTCAGGCGGAAACCCAATGCCCCATGCATTTCCGGCCGTCTCCAGTTCCAACGCCACCTGGAACAATTGTCTAACCGTCCGCGGCCGTTGGATCCACGCAACCTTTCCGCGTACCTGCCTCGGCTGATGCCCGGGCTCTGGATGTGGCACTTCCAGGTTCACCCACATATTTTTCAAAACGTAGTGCTTCGATTGGTAGCGACACCCGTGGCAATTGATAATGAGTGTTGACGTTCGCTCCGCAAACGGCCGTCCTAGCGCATCCACACCCGTGACTACCAGCGGCACGGCCTGTACAATCCGCGTGCTGCGTCGTTTCCGTAGCTCTGATCCTGTGTTCACTGCACCTTCGGTGGGCATATTGCTCGTGTCATCTGTCAGGTCGTGGCCGTGGGGTTCGTTGTCCATGCTCGCCTAACTTTAAGTAAGTTTAATGTATTCAATATGTTACGACTTCTTGGCGGATTCTGCTTCGGTTCCCGCCTCGTGTCGCGCTCCCGTCAGAAACGCCCAAATCTCTTTGGCGACCCAGATCGGCCCCACCAGCAGATAGATCGGTCCCTGAAAGAACGCCGGCTTGTTTCCTTCTATTCGATGGCCGAGAAACAAAAAAAGCCACCCTGCCACGAACGCTGCCAGGCCCCACCGCCACCTCATCATGGCTAGCAGGATGATTCCCGAAAAAATCAGCGGGATTCCGATCCCGTGTAGCACCTTGTTCCATCCGGAATGGTGTTCGTGGTCATACTGCGTCATGTAGTGCGCCAAACCCGGCATAGCGCATCTCCTACTCTGGTTCATCTCGAACCAGTCTCGATGGGAGGGGACTTCCACCGCGGAACTGGACTGTATCCTGATTTCTTCTGCTTGCCTAGAGGGAGAAACATCCTGTACGTACTGGCGCTTTCGTTTTGCCGGAAAACTTACCGGCGTACTCTTTCCCCGAACGTTCATCGCAATGGAACCCTTGGAATCTACAACTCCCGTCGGCCTTCCATCGCTTTCAGCATCGTCACTTCGTCTGCATACTCTAGATCCGCGCCAACGGGTATTCCCACGCCAATCCGTGTCACCTTCACTCCTAGCGGCTTCAGCAGTTTGGACATATACACCGCCGTCGCTTCGCCCTCTGCCGTAGGATTGGTCGCGATGATAATTTCCTCGACCGATCCGCCCTTCAGCCGTTCAATCAACGTCTTGATGTGCAATTGATCCGGCCCCCGCCCTTGCAGCGGCGAAAGCGATCCGCCCAGCACATGGTACATCCCACCGTAGGTTCTGGTTTTTTCGATCGCCAGAATGTTGTGCGCCTCTTCCACTACGCAAATTGTTTGTTTGTTCCGGTTCGCCCCGGTGCAATAGAGGCACGGATCCGCATCCGTAATGTTGTGGCATACGGAGCAGCTGCGAATTTTCTCTTTGGCGTCGCGAATTGCGTCCGCCAGAGCCAGTGCGTTTTCTGGCGCCGCGCGTAGCAGGTAAAACGCCAATCTTTGCGCGGTTTTTTGGCCAATTCCCGGCAGGTGTTTCAATTCATCAATCAATCGTTCGACAGGAGCGGCAAAATCAGGCATGCCCATTCATTAACACATCAACCCTCCCACCGCAAATCTCCGCTGTCGCGCCTCAGTTCGGAATTCGGCCCATGTCCAGGCCAGGCACAGGATGACGCTGAGAAATGAAGCATACTCGGCAATGGCGAAAGCTCCGTTGCAGTATCACGTGGAAACCTATCCCCCAGGCGACGTTATGCATTGAGCTAATTTTCCCAATCCGCGCGCGATTATCCTGCGCGGCGCGATAACATAGTTTCCAGTTGTGACAATCATGGCTTGTAATTCTTTGGCAATGTTCCGCTTCCTTCGGAACCAACCTCCCGGGAGATACGGCACAATGCTGCGAACTCCCCTTGAACTAACAATAGCGAAGCTACTGTCGGGGCTCGCGTTGCTTGTGTGTCTCGCATTTCAAACCTGCGCTCAGGACCTCAACACCAAACTTATGGATGCTTCCAGATCCCGCGATGCAGCCGAATTGCGCATCCTGCTGGCCGACGGCGCGGACCCGAACGCGAAGGATAAGTCCGGAAGAACCGCCCTCATGGAAGCAGCGTCGAGCGGGTACACAGAGAATGTCCTCTTCCTATTGGAAAACGGCGCGGATGTGAATGCCGTGGATGCGGTCGGCTGGTCGGCGCTGTTCCGCGCAGCATTTTCACGCCGCACGGATACCGTGCGCCTGCTGCTGAAAAAGGGTGCGAACGTCAAAGCGAAGGATAAGGGGGGTGTGACTGCCCTATCGGTGGCCTCCTCCTCAGGCTACACCGAGATCGTTCTTCTGCTGTTGGCGAAAGGTGCGAATGTGAACGCCAAAGATAGCCACGGTTGGACGCCGTTAATGAGCGCTGCGGATCTCGGGCATCTGGAAACCGTTCGAGCCTTGCTGGACAAGCATGCGGATGTGCGAGTGCGCGACAAGGATGGAAATACTGCCCGGACCTTGGCCGAAAAATACAAATATTACGATGTTGTTGCAGTGCTGAACATTGCTGCGCACGGTTTACAGGACAAGGGCAAAAGTGTCGGCAATTTGAGCCGTGCGGCGGCCCCGCTTGCGGACTCCCCGCAAAGTTCCACCGCGACACCCGCTCCTGATGCAGCTACGAATTCCGCACCCGCGTCTGGGTCCAAGACGGCTGCTGGCGCTCCCACTACCGCGCCGCCTGCACTTCAGCCTGCGCCCTCGCCGGCGGCTCCCGTGCTCTCGAAAAGCGAACTCCTCAATAAGAAGCTTTTGGAAGCGGCCGAGGCCGGCGATACCGTGGAAACCCTGGGCCTCATTCGCGATGGCGCAGGAGTGAACAGCAAGGCTCCCACTTACGGAACCACAGCGCTGATGGGTGCCGCGGCGCGCGGTTACACAGACACCGTTCGCGCCCTGCTCGAAAAGGGAGGGGAAGTGGACGCACCGGACAGCAGCGGCCACACCGCGTTGATGGAGGCTGCATTCGGCGGATACAGCAGCACCATGTCGCTGCTGATTGAAAAGGGCGCTGATGTGAACGCCCGCGACAACGATGGCTGGACGCCCTTGTTCTGGGCTACTTTTTCTCGCCGTACAGATAGTGTCCGCCTGCTTCTGGAAAAGGGCGCGGATGTGAACGCTAAGAACAAACAAGAAGATACCGCGCTCATTCGTGCGGCGTATGGAGGCGACACGGATACGCTTGCTGTTCTTCTGCAACACCATCCGGATCTAGACGCCAAGGACAACATGGGTAGAACGGCCTTGATCGAAGCAGCGCGCGAGGAACGAAGCGAGGCCGTGGGGCTTCTTTTGGAACGTGGAGCGGATGCGGACCTGCGGGACCGGGATGACAATACCGCTCTTTCCCTGGCGACCAGACAACACTGTTCCCGTATCATTGCACAGCTTAAAAGCCCTCCCCAAAGAGTCACGCAAAGAGTTCCCCCCGAGGCGGCAATGCCGACCACGGATGTTCCATCAGCGGATGTTCCGCCGGGGAACGATCCCCAACCGAATCCGCTTGCCGCTGAAGAGCAAGCCTTTCACAAAAAATCCGAAGTCCGGGCTTATTACGGATTAGGGCTGAGTATGAGCTTGCTGGAGAATTTATGGCCGCAAAAGGGTCGGGAAGCGGAGCGTGCGGCGGCGAAGCTTCTGGGTGACTTGCGAGTGGTAGGCGGGCCGGAGGATTTGATTGCGTTAGCGCAACACACTTTCACGAGTCTGGCCTATGCCCCGGAAGACCACAGAGTTCAGATTCAGCTTCCGATTTCTACCCTGCGCACACGCTTGGACTCCTATTGCCTGAGCCAAACAGACGGAAATTTCTTTTATGCCGCAGGCAGATACACCCACGAACTGAACCTCCTCGGTCAGAATCTCAGCAGGCGCGGTCCTCCGGAAGAGGATATCGAAGCCGCCCATCGCAGGCTCCTCCCGCTGTCCACGGCTTTCGCGGCGCAGTGTGCGGCCATCTCCGAATGTAAGGACCGCGCACTTTCCTTGTTCTCAAGTTCGGCGAACATTCTTCAGAAGATCTCACTGCTCGCCGAGGATGGGGCTGCTCTGCGAAAACTCTCCAGTGATATCGCCGTCGCACTCGGCACGGAAGATCCCTGATAGGTCCAGACTGATACCGTCGCAGATCGCGTTTTCTTCATCTAAATGGCAAAATCAGCTCGGCACCCTCGCAAGGAACGGGTCATCCGCCGATCAACCCCACACACCCTTTTTTCACTCCCTGTCATCCAAGATTACAACAGGGGCGCTCTCAAAAACATGGCTCAACTTCTCGACGGAATCGAATCTCCTGCGGACATAAAGAAACTCGACTTTTCCGAGCTAACTGCTCTCGCTTCGGAAATCCGCGCGGAACTCATTTCCATTCTTTCCAAAAACGGCGGCCACCTCGGCCCCAATCTCGGCGTCGTCGAGCTCACCATAGCTCTCCACTACGTCTTCAACACGCCTGAAGATCAATTCGTTTTCGACGTCAGCCACCAATCGTACGTGCACAAACTTCTCACCGGCCGCCGAAAACTCTTCCACACCATACGCACGCCCGGCGGTCTGAACGGCTTCATGCTGCGCAGCGAGAGCGAGCACGATTCTTACGGCGCTGGCCACGCAGGCACTGCGCTCTCAGCCGCGCTCGGCATGGCCGTCGCGCGCGATAAGCGCGGTGGCAGCGAACACGTCGTAGCGCTCGCCGGCGATGCCGCATTCACCTGTGGCATCACCTTCGAAGCGCTCAACAATATCGCCCATCACACCAAAAAACTTCTCGTCATCCTGAACGACAACGAGTGGTCCATCGACAAAAATGTCGGCGCCATCGCCGCCTATCTCAACAAAATCGTTACCAACCCTAATTTCGATTATCTCCACGAGCGCGCTGGAAAATTTGTCAAGATGCTCGGTTCTAGCGCTTATCGCATGGCGCAAAAGGCCGAGGCCTCTGCCAAAGGCATGCTTGTCCCCAGCGTGATCTTCGAAGAACTCGGCCTTAAATACTACGGTCCCATCGACGGCCACGATCTTCCCAATCTTATCCATACGCTCGAGCATCTTAAGCGCCAGGACCGCCCCCTGCTCCTTCATGTCCTCACCACAAAAGGGAAGGGCTACGAACCCGCGCTCCGCAAACAGAAAAAATTTCATGGACTTGGCCCCTACGATCTCGAAACTGGTGAAACCCAGCCCTCAGGACAGTCCACCTACTCCGAAATTTTTGCGGACACGCTCACCAAACTCGCGAACCACAATCCAAAGATCCTCGCCATCACCGCTGCCATGCCCAATGGAACCGCACTCGACCGTTTTCAGGAGAAACATCCCACGCGCTATTTCGATGTCGGCATCGCTGAAGAACACGCCGTTCTTTTCGCCGCCGGGCTGGCGACCAAGGGTTTCAAGCCCTTCGTTGCCATCTATTCCACTTTCCTGCAGCGCGCATTCGATCCCATCGTTCACGATGTCTGCTTGCAGAATCTTGCAGTCGTTTTCTGTATGGATCGCGGCAGCCTCTCCGGCGATGATGGCCCCACGCACCACGGTCTGTTCGATATCAGCTATCTTCGCTGCATTCCCAATATTGTCCACATGGTTCCCAAGGACGAGGACGAACTCGCGGACATGCTTTTCACCGCCATGCTCTACAATGGTCCGATCGCAATACGCTATCCTCGTGGCGTGGGCCGCGGAGTGCCCCTCAAGCCATCGCCGAAGGCAATCCCCATAGGTCGCGCGCAAATTCTTCAGCGCTCGGAATCCGACCGCGTTGCTATCTTCGCTCTGGGCGCGCTCGTCCCAATGGCCGAAGAAATCGCTCGCGAACTGGAAAATGAAGGAATCCGCGCCGCGGTCATCAATGCGCGCTTCACCAAGCCGCTCGATCTTCAAACTCTGGAATTTTTCGCGCGCAGCGTCGATGTGATTTTAACTTTGGAAGATCACGTCTTGACAGGCGGATTCGGCAGCGCTGTCCTGGAGGCACTTAGCAATCTCGGCATTCACACTCCGGTTGAGCGCATCGGCTGGCCCGATCAGTTCATCGAACACGGAAAGCCCGACCAGCTTCGCACTAAGTACGGCCTGACCGCCGCCGCCGCCCTTGCGAAGATCGGTCCCCATATAAACCTCTCGGCGGCCACCCAGAGGAAAGCGCCCATTCCATTCCGTGCCATCGCCCGCTGACACCAATCCTCGGTCCTGTTTTTTCTTACCTTGTCATTCTGACCCGAGTGCCGCGCATTTTGCGGCACGCCGCGGAGGGATCCTGACAAAGTGCCAACTCGCTATGCCTTACTGCGCTCTGCGCCGCTTACTTCGCCGCCGCTACTTTTCCTTCGACCTGGCTAATCAAGTACCACTCCACGCTCGCGGCTCGCAGATATTTCATACGGTTCCGTGCTTCCAGAGCCTTCGCGGCGTTTCCCAACTTCTCCTCGGCCTCTGCATATTTCTGCAGGACTTGCGCAGAATGCCCGTCGGTGCTCAATTCATCCGCTGCATTCGCATAATCTCCAGTCGCGAAGAGCGTAAATCCACGCGCCGATTCATAGCAGTTCTCGACTACAGCATCACGCGTTCTGCCGGCCAGGTCTTCCAGTTTGTGAACGTTCGCCAGGGCTACGTCATGCCGGTGCAGCTGTTCCGCGATCCGCACCTCTTCCCGGATCACTGCCGCTAGAAAGGCGTTCCGATCTCGCTCGGTCATGCCCTGCTGTGGCTTTTGCAGCCAGCCTTCCAGTTCCCCAAGGGCCCGCAGTTGTTGCTCGCCTCCAGTCAAAAGCAGTGCCCTCGCAAACCCGACTTCATATTTTGCGTACGGTTCTTTCTTCTGTTTCGCCGTTGCCGCCACTGCGTCCAACGCGGCCAATCCATCGCTCGGCTTTCCTTCCCAGAAATAAGCAAGCGCCTTCTGATACTCCACATGCAGCGCATCGCGTCCATTCGTCGCCATCGGCAGCGCCTTGTCGTATTCTTGTCGCGCCCGCGCCGTATTTCCCATCAGCATATAGGTGTTGCCCAGCCCCTCCTGCGATGAAATGTAATTCGGAATTATCTTTAGCGCCGCCGAAAAGTGTTGGATCGCCGCCTGGTTGTCTCCCGCCATGCTCGAGACTTCTCCCAGGGAATCCTCTGGATTTGCCAGCCGTGGCTGGAGGGCCGCATACCTGCTCAACATCTCGATGGCTTTTGCTGGATTCGGTGTTCTGCCTTGGATGTAGCCGTAGCCAAGCAAATTCATGGCTGGCGCAAACTTTGGATCAATCTTCAAAACACTCTCTGCCAAATCTTGCGCGCGGCCATAGTCTCCTTGCGACTGCGCCCACTCCGCCATCAAGTACAACACGTGTTTCTGCTTCGGGTACCGTGCCAGCAAATCATTCATCGCCGTGATCGCCGGCAACGCGTCATTTTTCTGTACGCCCGTCAGCCAGCGTACAAACATCTGTTCCTCTGCCGTCGCCTTCGGCGCTAGCGCTTCTGCTTTATGCAAGGCCTCTGCGGATGGTTGTTCCAGCCTTCCCGCAAACGACCACACCGCGTATGCCAGCGCGAAGTGCGGATCCTCGATCGCTCCTTTATGGGCGAACGCAACCGCTTCATCCAGTTGGTAATTCTCATAACTGTCCAGCGCCTGTTCCACCAGCCTTCTCGCCGCTTCCGATTTCGTCGCTACAGGAATCGCGCCGAACAAACGGTCTTTCGCGATCGGCGCAATGCCTGGCGTCGCTGCCTCGGTCTTCGCGCGCGCTGTCTCCAGCCGCGCATCGGGAGTCTGTGCTCCCGCTGCCAGTACGAAAAGCCCGAGCACCGGCAATGCAATCCATCGAGCGCCAAATAGGTTCATGGCTGTTCCACTCCCGTCATTTCCCTGCTTTATATGTTTGGCCTGTTATCCAAGTTATCGTTCGACTGCCCGCTCGGAATACTGGTCGCATGGACAGGTGTGCCCCGCTGCAACCTGCTCCCACCCTCCCTGTTTATCGTTTAGCCGCATTGTGGGGGGCATATGGTTGGACACACGCGCTCACGCAACACTTGTCTCTCACGCGCACACTGCGGATACTGCAGGTACCGTCTGAAAGGCTTCTCAACTTATGAGCGTTCGCGTGGATCGCTTCCGGGCCCCGAGTGTTGCTCTGGTGTGTTTTCTGATTGCCCTGGCACTCTGTCTGCCTTCGCTGGCGGGTGTTCGCAATTGGGCGGTCATTGCTACGGCGAGCAGCAAACTCCAGGATGTGCCGCTGGCCGAGCTCTCGAAGCTTTGCAAAGGTACACAAAAGGCTTGGCCCGACGGCAAATCGTTTATCCTCGTCATGAAAGATCCCGAGACCCCTGAAATGCGCGTCGCGGTCCAAAAACTTTTGGGTGTTGAGCCTTCCGACGCCAAACTTGCCATCGCCAAGCTCAATGAGTCGCGCGTTCTGGTCAAAATCGTTGCCAACGACGACGAGCTCCTCCACACCGTCGAAGCCACCCCTGGCGCCATCGGTGTCGTGGACGTCTACGCCATCAACAGTTCCGTGAAAGTTCTTCGCATCGACGGAAAGCTACCCTTCGACATCGGCTATGCCCTCAAAGTCAACTAACCCGCAGGCGCACAATTCTCCGTTGTCTGCTGCGGCTCCGCTGCGAACTCTGTGCTAAGCCTTTTTCTTCTTCGCAAACGCAGCTATCCACGCGCAAGAGAAACGCACACCAGACCACATTCAATTTTCGTTTTGGATTTTCTTACCTGGACTTAAAACAATCCTGGAATCTTCAATCCTGCCATCCCGGGGATTCCACTCGTCAAACTCTTCATCTGATTCGCCAGCTCGTCATCCACCCGCCGCGACGCTTCGTTCACCGCCGCCCTCACCAGATCCTGCAACATCTCTTGATCTTTGCTCGCGAACACTTCGGCTTCGATCTTCAGATCCAGAACCTGTTTCTGGCCGTTCATTTTCACCATTACCATGCCGCCGCCGGCCGAGGCCTCGACCGTCACCGCATTCACCTGTCGCTGCAGGTCTTCTTGCATCTGCTTGAATCTCGAAAGCATCTGTTGGAGTGCGCCGACTTCCATATTCATCGTAAGCCTCACTTTCCGTGTGGCTCTATTCCTCTGTCTGCCTTCGCACTTCAGAGATTCTTCCTCCAAAGCGTTCCAGCATGGACTTCACCATCGGGTCATTCTCGAACTGCGCCCGCATTTCCTGGGTGCTCCCGGTTGTTGAACCCGTCTTCGAAAATGTCCCGCGCGGAGATTTTCCATCTTTCCCCGCACTACTTTCGAGTCTAGCACAGACCCGAACCGTGCGCCCTAGTACCTTGCTCGATGTGGCACGGATTTTCTCCAGCGTCTCGCGTCCTTCAATCAATCCCGCGAACGTGCTCTTCTCCGGCGCAAAATAAATTCTCAATTCGCTTCCTTCCAGCTCCCATCGTGACCCGTGCTCGAGCAATTCTCCGATAAATTTCTGCTGCGCTTGGATCGCCGCCTTGATTTCCGCCACTTGCTCCGCCGTCAGCCCGCTCGCCGCTTCTTTCTTTTCGCCGTTGCCATGTTCGCTAACGGAAGCGCTTCGATCTCCATCGGCTGTTGACGATGCCAAGCCCACGCGCTCTTCCGTGATCCGGCTGTTTGCTTCCTGCTCGACGTCCACTGAAGACCGATTCTTTTCCACCGCGTCGTTTGCATTCTGCTCTCCTCGCACTCGCGCAGGCGCAGCCGCCGCAGCGTATCCCGCGCCAACTCCAAAGCCGCTACTCACCGTCATCGTTCGCGAAGCAAAAGGCGCCGCCTCAGTCGAATTCCGTCCGCTTCCGCTCGCCGCCCCAGAACGCGAAGGGAGCTGCGAAGCCGAAGCTGTGGTCGACGCACTTCGCGAAACCGTTTTTGCGCCAACGCCTCGGCCCGTTCCTCCATTGCTCTCACGCGCTTCCGCGAGCAGTTCTTCCAGCGGCGCAAGACGAGACGCATTCACCAGCCGCAACAACCCCATCTCCAAATGGACCCGCGGGTCCATCTTTCGCCGCACGTCATCGTCCGTCTGCAGCAGGATCTGAAAATAGCGCGTCAAATCTTCTTCCGAAAACAGCGCCGCAGCCCTGGCAATCTCCGGCCGCTGATCTGGCGTTGCCGCCACCAGGTCCGAATCCGCCCCACACACCCGTGCAATCAATAAATTCCGGATGTGACGAATCGCCTCCCTGCAAAAATGCTGCAGGTTACGTCCCTCTTTTTGGAACCGATGCACCAATCCCAGCACGCGATCCGCGGAACCCTCCGCAATCGCTTCCACTAATTCCTTCAGCGCATCTTCCGGCACCACACCCAGCAATTCCCGCACATCCTTATCCTGGATGTCGTCGCCGCAATACGCCCGGGCCTGCTCCAGCAGCGATAGCGCATCGCGCATGCTTCCTTCCGCCATCCGCGCAATCACGCTCAAGGCACCATCATCGATCTTCAGTTCTTCTCTTTCCGAAATGTACTTCAGCCGGTTGGTAATCTCGTTGAAGGTCAGCGCCCGGAAATGAAAATGCTGCGACCTCGAGCGGATCGTGTCTTCCAGATCCTCCGGCTGCGTTGTCGCCATCACAAAAATCACCCGGTCCGGCGGCTCCTCCAACGTCTTCAGCAACGCGTTCGAAGCCTCTCCCGTCAGCATGTGCGCTTCGTCCAGGATCACCACTTTGCTCCGCGATGCCGCCGGCGCATAACGCACCATCTCCCGCAATTCGCGGATCTGGTCAATGCCGCGATTCGACGCCGCATCAATTTCAATCACGTCGAGCGAAGCTCCGCCCGCAATCTCCTTGCACGAATCGCACGCCCCACAAGGCTCCGCCGTCGGCCCCTGCACGCAGTTCAGCCCCTTCGCCAGAATCCGTGCGGCCGTGGTCTTTCCCACGCCCCGCGCCCCTGAAAAAATATACGCATGCGCCACGCGGTTATTCTTGATCGCGTTTGCCAGCGTTTCTGTTACGTGTTCTTGCCCAACGAGGTCCGCAAACGTCTGCGGGCGCCACTTTCGCGCAATCACTTGGTAGGTCATATCTCCATTGCATTCTCAACGCCCGCAACAAAAAAGTCAAAACTCTTTCACGCTTCTCGCTTCGCCTGACGTTGCCGCGAATGTCCAACCCTCGTCCATCAGACGCGCGCCCAGCCGCAGTTCTTCCTGGCGGTCATTCCATCTCCTCAATATTTCTTGGATCTGCCAGCTGTAGGGTTGCTGCTGTCGACTGGAAACTTCTTTTCAGTTCGAGGAACTTCGGAGTCTCCGCGGCACACTCGGCTTACCCGGTACCGTTGCTCCCTTCCGGGCCTGGCGGGGTTCGCGGGACCTCGTTGCACAGAGCCCGAAGTTCCACGCTCTGGCAGTCGCCCCACTTCACGGCTGCTTCCTAAATCTTAACACACACTTTCTTCCATCCCACTTACGGCACCTTGATTTCCGTGCTCACGCTTCCAATCTGTCGGCTCAGATTGTCCCGCACTGCGAACCTCAACGTGTACTCACCCGGCGCCAGTTCCATTTTTCCCGGAAACTTCACTCCATTCTTCTTGATATCTTGGGCCACGGCCCGCGTGAGATTTCCTTCTACGGATTTCGAGAACATCTCCTTCGGCGCGCCCGCACTATCCTTTGCCATCGCCAAAAATTCCAGACTCAGGTGATTCTTGTCGGCTTCATCCAGCATCACCATTCCCGCGCCCACTCCATAAATGAAGTCAATGCTCTTTTTTCCGTTTCCCCCGCTCGTTTTGCTGATCGACCAGTGCACGGCAAGCGGAAGTGCGGTGTAATCAACCGGCGAGCCCAACGCCAGCGCGATCTCTTCTTTGCTCTGCTGTTTTTCGTCCTTGACCTCACCCACGTAATATCCTGTTCGAGCTCTTACCTGAAGGTCTGCCCTCCGCACCCTCACCGACAGCTTCTTCCAACCCGGTTTCATGTCACGGAAATTTTCATAGATCCCGATCAAATAATAGTCGCTGGAGTCCTTCGCAGCCTTCTCGAAACAACTCTCGGCGTCCTCTCGCCGGTCGCAAAACGTTCCACCAGTTACCTCCGCGAATTTTTCCATGTTCGTCACCGTCGTTTCCAGCTGGAGGTGTTGCGGCATCGGCCGTCCAATCCCGGCATTTACGTACGCCGGATTCACTAATTGCTCCACATCCAGCGGATACACGGCAATGTTCGCGTGGTTCAACGCTTTCCACGCTCGTTCGTATGCGGGCAACAGCCCCCGGTCTCGCAATCCGAACCTCGCCGCATCATTTATCTCAAATGGGAATCCTCTGGTCGCCCACACCATCGATTTTCTTCCCGGTATCCCCGTGAAGGCTTCCCCAATTTCTCGCAATGCTTCCAGCGTCAGTGCCACACGCTGCCCCATTCCTGCCGCTTGAAAATTGGCAGATGACTGCAAGAAATTCAGCCGGCTTTGTGCCATCGCCGCATTTCGCGACGACGAGCGGCTGTTCCAACCCTGCGTCATCCTGAACATCTCATCGACTGAATTTTTTTCCGGTCTGTCTTTAGAAGACAGTTGTTCAGTCACTTTTTTGAGAGCGTCTGCCAGGACCGCGGGATCGGTCGTAAAATCGTGAATGACTTTCACCCCGGCCTGGTCCAGCGCCAGCAAGCTGATTGGTTCTTTTACATCCAGTGATTTCGATAGGAACTGTAGCAGCTGTTCCCGAGCGGTCTTCTGTTCTGAAAAGGAGGAGTTCAATAGATCAATCACAAAAATGGTCAGCCGTTGGGTGCCGCTCTCTACCGCATTAGTAGCTGCATCTACGGATGCGCCTGTTGACTTCATCACTTCGGCCTTCGTCTGAACATGCCGGAACAATCCAATCTTCTGAATCTTCCCGTCTCTCAGAACTTCAAAATCCTCTTCCTTCAGGTTACTGATCCGCTTCCCGGATTTATCCGTCACCACGGTCGGGACCATTACCAGAGTGGTCTCTACCTTGATCGCTGGCTGCGTTCCCGCTGGCGCTTCTGGCTTCGCTTGCCCGAAGCTCGCCGCTACATTCAAAGACAGCAAACCGGCAAGCACACAGACTCTCAGGGCCGTATAGGATTGCAATCGCAAAAGTCCTCCCAGAAAAGGCGCACATGGAATTCGGATGCGTGGACATCCGAATACTAACACTGTGCTAACCATCGTGGTGTTCGCACCGATTAATCAGGAGGCCATTGTTACTCATGCGGCGTTCTCCCACTCCAACCTTGCCGACCAACCTTGCCGGTACCCCGCCCGTAGCCGCCAACGCGG
>Ga0209526_10000365_pt1 | contig 28585 bp, 19 predicted proteins | sample JacPinW_OM2H0_M1_FD_188566 | JGI IMG/M metagenome (GOLD analysis project Ga0209526, IMG submission 188566) | Forest soil microbial communities from Algoma, Ontario, Canada - Jack Pine, Ontario site 1_JW_OM2H0_M1 (SPAdes) (version 2) | ecosystem: Environmental > Terrestrial > Soil > Boreal... | reverse complement strand
CTCCCGCCGGACCCGGTATAGATGTTCTGGGTTGCGCTAAAGCCACCGGCGGCGGCAGTCGGGAACAGATCTTCAAAATAGGGGATGGCTCCGATGACGGCGGTCGGATCTTCCCCGTGCGCCAAGGCGAACTGCGACATAAGGCGCGCGGCGGTGAAATAGTCCATGCCGGATTTTGGATCCACCAGATCGGTGGGCTCTGCCAGATCGAGCTGCTGCAGTAAGTGGCGGCCAAACCTGCCCACGTACGCCATTTCGAAGGTGAAACCACCGGGCAGTTGGCGTTGGACGGAGAGATCGGTCGCCAGGGAGTAGGGTGTTTTGATGCGTCCATTGATTCCGTCGGAGTTGAAGGTAAATCCTCCGTTCAACGGATCGCTGGACGGAGTTGCCGGATAGGCGACCGTGGAGGCCGGAGCGGACAATACGCTCACGGGCACGACCGTTCGGCCGGTATAGCGCGGCGCGTCGTCCGGCGTAAAGATATTCGACGGGGCCGCCTGAGTGCTGGTAAGACCGAACGAACCGAACTGGCTGAAGCCGTCTACAATTCCCTCTCCGAAATGGTCGTAATAGAGGCCGAATCCTGCGCGAATGGCGGTCTTCCCGGGGCCGCCAAATAAGGACTTCCAGAGACCATCGGTGGAATCTGGCGAATAGGCGACGGAAACTCGCGGAGCGAAGTTATTCTTATTCATGGGCCAATACGGTTGCCCCCCGCGCCCTTGGCCGGATGGAGCGAAAGAGATGGGAGGCTGGTTGCCAAGGCCCTGTTTGGCGGCTATGGCCCGGTTCTCAAACCACTGATGCAAGTCGATGGTCGGAGCGACCTGCTGGCCATTCACCTCGTACGGCGTTTGCAGCAGACTGTATCGGACACCCACCGTGATCGTCAGATTGGGCTTCATACGAAAGGCATCTTGCGCATACCATTCGCCTTCGTTCGCCTTGAAATTGCGCGAAATTAAAGCAGCGGCCGGCACCAAAGCGGCACGGGCGCCATCGGCAGAAACCTTGTAGTTGTTATTGACGTTGATCGTAGATAGGAGTCCGGCGATGGCCGTAATGGCGTTGTCGTAGCTCGAAGAGAAGCCGCTCGAGACGGCGGAATAGCCAAAGGCCGCCGGGTCGAAGCTTTGGCCGGTGTTGGCAATGGCGGCTTGGGAGATATTCGCCGCTCCGGTGGTTGCCGAAGCAAAGGACACATTGTTGGACAACGTGTTGTTGTGAATCAGGCGCCAATTGCCGCCGAACTGGAAGGTGTGCTTTCCCTTGATCCACGTAACGTCGTCCACCAAGTTGTGGACCGCGACCGCCAGGAGTGCGGTGCGGTTCTCGGAACTGAGCGGGGCGATTCCGACGAAATCAGAGTACGACGAGGTTCCCGCTCCGGTATTGTCCAGCTGCTCGCGAACATACCCGTAACGCAAGTTGTTGATAAGGTTGTTCGGAGCGTCCAGGTATGGCCGGCCGCAATGCCTTTGGACGTGTTCGTGAGGCTAAAACTCGATGGCTCGCCGGGAAATTGCGGTGGGCCGGAATCTCTGTCGCCTTGCAGAATGCCGCGCACGAAAAATCGGCTCCTGTCGGACAGGACATAATCCGCCTTGGCCACGTAGGTGTTCAAGGTAATTGGGTTCGGTGCGGAAAAGACGAAGGATGCGGTATTCAATCCGTCGCCCGAGCTAAAGCCGTTGGGCAAGGGATATTTGTTCAGATCCGCCAGCACGTTGGGATCCGCTCCCGGTCCCCAGGGACAGGTTTTTGCACTCGTGCAGTTCGGGTCCATGGCGGCAAGATCATTCTTGGGGCTGGCATTCGGGCAACTTCCCGGCGTGCTGAAATTGGGTCCGCACAGGGTCTGAACGTTTCCGTTGGCATCTACGTATTTGACGTTGCCGGTGCGCAGGGAAGCCGTGGGCACCGTCTGCGTCACGGGCTTGTTCTCGGCAGTTCGTTGGCTCTCGTAGTTCAGAAAAAAGAACAGCTTGTCTTTTTTGATGGGACCGCCGAGCGAGCCCCCGAACGTGTTGCGAATCAGTGCCCCAGGTTTGTTTGGTAGCCCGTTGCTCAACTCCGCGGCCTTCAGAAAGGTGTCGTTCGCCACGGCGGCAGCATTCCTGTTGTATTCGTATGCGCTGCCATGGAGGTTGTTCGTTCCGCTCTTGGTAACCAGAACGACCTGCGCCCCTGACGATCGCCCGTCTTCTGCATTGGAATTGGTGGTCGTTACGCGGAACTCCTCGACCGAGTCCAAGGTGGAACGCAACACCCCGTTGAAGGCATACCCCTGCCGCTGGTCGTTGTTGTCAACGCCGTCCAAGGTCACGTTGGATTGGTCCGAACGTGCCCCGGCGACCGCCCCGCTACGGCTGTCCAAATCTGGATTGACTTGACGCCCGAGGTATAACACGCCGGGCTGCAGGCTCAGCAAGTCTGGGACATTTCGCCCCTCCATCGGCAGGGCTTCAATCGTCGAATTGCTGACCGAGTTCCCGATGGTGGCATCGGTCATGTTTAAGGTTTGCGCCGCAGCGCTAACCTCGACGACTTCGTTCGCAGACTGCACCGACATCGCAAAATTTATGGTGGCCGGCTGGTTCACGAGGAGTTCGGCTTGTTTGGATTGTGCTGCAAAGCCCGCCATTTTGACGGTGATCTTATATTGGCCCGGAGGAATTTGTGCGAACTCGTATGCCCCGTTGGTATCCGTCGTACGCGTGATGTGCAAGCCGCTCGCTTGGTTTTCGATCACTACGGTCGCATCCGGTACGGTGCCTCCAGAGGGGTCCGTGACCGTGCCTCGCAATGAGGTGAGCGCCGTCTGAGCGTGCAATGACGCGGCGCACGCCAGGAGCCAAATCAAGCATAGCCATCGCTTCTGGTGACTCATCTACGTTCTCCTACGACCGCTGAGTTTTCGCGAACGGTTCCGAAGCCAGGGACTTGAGCTTTCAGAGAGGAAAGGAAGAAGCAGGCAGGGGCGAGATTCGCCCGGAAAACAGGATGGAGCAAGTCGACCGGCGCGGGCCGGGCGCAAAAATCGAAGCAGCGCAGCTTCCATGGGAACCACCGCCCCCCGGCGATCCCGACTTCGCACCGTTCCAGACTCGCCTGACTACGGAGCCGAACAACCCTACAATATTTGTGCAAAGTTATGAAGGTTGCGCTCCGGTGTCAAGCGGAAAATTCAAATTCCTGTCAGAAACTAAGTTGCTTCGATGAAATCGTCCGCTTTTTCCGGAATCGGGATGGCCAGCATAACCGGGAAGCGATGCAAGTTCGAAACTCCGCGGCTTTTTTCGAAATAGGCAGACTTCTGCAGACAGAAAGCTTTCCGCTTCCCGTGAACCCTTTGGATGAAAAGAACTTAGAGCCGGCCTCGGGCGTGGGCTGGTTTTTCTCCTTGCAAGCTCCCATGCGTTCAGGTGCTGCCTGCGAGCCACGGGAGGGATACCCGGTCGAGAGCAGTACCCGCGATCCCTCCCCTCCTGGCGGGATCTCCGGGCGGACGGGCTGCTCGCTTGGCCGGAAACAAAGCTGCCCCTCACCCGAGCGTTAGGTGTTGGTGACGACGCGTGATTCTACAGGAACGTCAGAATCCCGGCGCGGCCTGCAGCGGAATCTCAACCTAGTCAGGCGCAATCGGCTCAGGATCCGCCGAACCGTCGGCCCGGGGATCGGATGCACCGAAGTTAATTCGACGTTTCGCGTCGTGCTGTACGGCCTGACCTCTTCCCATCGCCGCGGAATATTCCTTGCGAATTCTCAACCGATGCCCTTTTTGTCGAAGTTGCTGCAGCGCGTCCGCAGCAACTCGCGATTCGATCAAGATGTCGCATCCGATCGCCCGCGTGCCGGTATCCGGAATCGTGAATCGGGGAGCCTCCAATGCGGCTTGGATGTTCATCCCGTAGTCGACCACATTGGAGACGAATTGAGCATGCGCCAATGGTTGGTTCGAACCGCCCATGATGCCGAACCCGATGTGGATGTCCCCGCGTTCCATGAACGCCGGAATAATGGTGTGGAAGGGACGTTTCCGTGGCGCCAGCGCGTCGGGATCGTTCGCGTCCATCACGAACAATGCGCCACGATTGTGGAGCGGGAAACCCATGCCCGTGACCACCACCCCGGAACCGAAGTAGTCGTAGTTGCTCTGGATCATCGAAGCGATATTCCCCTCTCGGTCCACGACCGCGAGGTAGGTGGTGTCGCTCTTGGCCGGCTGGCCGCTCACAGATGCGCAGTTCGCCTTCTCCGGATCGATCCGAGCGGCGCGTTCCCTGGCATATTCCTCCGAGAGCAGACCGCTGACGGGCACTTTGGCAAAGCGCGGGTCCGCATCGTAACGATACAGATCGGTGTAGGCGAGTTTCATAGCCTCCATTTTCTTGTGCAGTTCGGCCGCCGAAGACGGGCCCTCCTTGCTGGCCGCCGATGTGGCCATGATATTCAGCATTTCGAGGGCCGCCATGCCTTGTCCGTTGGGCGGCAATTCATAGATTTTCCAGCCGCGATAGTGGATGGAAATCGGTTCGACCCATTCCGAAGAAAACTCCGCCAGGTCAGGAGCTTGCATCGTCCCGTTCTGCTCCGCCGAGGTCTTCAGAATGGCTTGTGCGATCTCTCCGCGGTAGAACGCGTCGCGGCCCTGGTCGGCAATCAGCCGCAGCGCTTTGGCGAGATCGGGATTCGCAAACATGTCCCCGATTTCCGGCGCCCGTCCGTTCCGGAGAAAGATTCGTTGCGCCTCCGGTGTGACCTGCAGTGTGCCCTGGCCCGCCACCCAATAATCATGAACGATTTCTGGGACGGCGTGGCCGCGTTCCGCGTAGAAAATCGCGGCGAAAAACAGATCCTTCCAGGGAAGGCGTCCAAATTTCTGATGGGCCTGGCTCCATCCGTCGACGGCTCCGGGGACCGTCACGCTGGCGATGCCGTTCTCCGGCATCGAAGTAATACCCTGGTTCTTGAGAAAATCGATGGACAGGTTGCGCGGGGCCCATCCGCTGGCATTGAGGCCGTACAATTTTCCGGTCCGGGCGTCCCAATAGAGCAAGAACAGGTCTCCGCCAATGCCGTTCATCATCGGTTCGGTCACGCCCAGCACGGCATTGGCGGCAATGGCCGCATCGATCGCCGAGCCCCCTTGCTTTAAGATCTGCGCGCCACTTTGCGAAGCCAGCACATGGCTGGTGGCGACGATTCCGCGATCGGTCACGACCATGGATCGTCCGTAGGAACGATCCTGCGCTCCGATGGCCAGCGAAATCGAAAAAAGCAGAACGACGAGCGCAATGAAATGCCGCACCGAAGGCCTCCTACCCAGTCTTTCCGAATTCCCGCAGCAGCCTCCGATAAATCGCGGAAAGGCTGTTTTCACTTGACATTGCCAAAGACCGGGAATAGCGTACCCGATCGCAGGTGGAGTTTTTCGACGTGCAGATTTTCGCTCCGAGGTTGACGACCGTTCGCTCCGAGTTTTCGCACGGCGAAGGCTTGCCGATCGCGATGAGCTCTCGAGTTGCGGCGAAGCAACCTGGCTTCACTCTGCCCGGGACGAGCATCACCACCCGCGGTTAGCCTACATCCCCTGACAGGCGGCTCCTGTGACAGCACACGGTTCCCATGCCCACGGCAGCGTATGCGACCCGAACCTTACTAGAAATATGCAAATTTACAAGACAAAAGTTGTCGAACCCGCCCGCCCGGCATTCCACGATTCCGAACGGCTGGTCCGCGGGAACCGAGGGCCTGCATGATCGAGACTTCGCGTCGCAATTTCCTGGCCACCCTGGGGGCTTTCGCGTTCAAGCCGTGGGAGCGAGTCGAACCCGACTTGATTCTTCACCACGGGAATTTTTGGACCGTCGACCCGCAAAATCCCCGGGCGCAAGCCGTCGCGATCGGCGATGGTCGGTTCCTGGCCGTCGGTTCGAACGACGAGGTTGTTTCTATCGCGGGTCCGCGAAGCCGGAAAGTCGACCTGGGCGGAAAAACAGTGTTGCCGGGGTTCATTGATGCCCACGCGCACCCGGCCTCATCCGGGCGTTCGCACTTGCGCAACGTCGATTGCGATCTCCGTTCCATCCAGGCGATTCAGCAGGCCCTGCGCCAGGCGGCGGCCAAGACCCCTCCAGGACAATGGGTCCTGGGCTTCAAGTACGACGACACGAAAACGGCCGACGGGCGAACCCTGGTCTTCCAAGACCTGGACCAAGCCGTGCCGGATCACCCCGTTCTGATTACGCATCGAGGAGGGCATGAAAGCTTTGTCAATTCGGCGGCACTCAAAGCCGCCAACGTCGACGACACCGTAACCGACCCCTCCGGCGGAAAGTATGAGCGCGATCCCTCGGGGCATCTCACCGGGCGCATCATTGAGCGCGCGGCCGCGCCGTTTGAAAAACTCATTCCGTCGACCTATTCCCGGGATGACTACCGCGAAGGTGTGAAGCTCATTTCGAAAATGATGACAAAGACGGGCATCACCTCCGTGGGCGACGCCTTGGGAAGCCCGCAGGATCTCCAGGCGTATCAGGACGCCCGCGATTCCGGCGATCTTGGAATGCGGATCTACTGCTTCATCGGCTGGAGTTACATCGACAAAATGATGGCCTCGGGTGTTCGCACCGGATTCGGCGACGAATGGGTCCGCGTGGGCGGGATGAAGCAAGTCGCGGACGGTGCCGTATCAGGCCGTACCGCGCGACTCTCTCAGCCGTATATCGGTTCTCGTGACGACTACGGCACGTTTTCCGCAACCGAAGAAGAACTGTATGAATACGGTCGGAAAGCCTACGCCGCGGGCTGGCAACTCGGGACGCACGCCAACGGTGACGTCGCCATCGAAAGAGTCTTGAACGTATATGAACGCCTGAACCGCGAAATCCCACGCCGGGATCCACGTTTCCGCATCGAACACTGCACGCTAATCACCGATTCAATCGTCAAGCGCATGCAGGCGTTGCAGGTCATCCCCACGCCATTTTCGACCTACGTCTACTACCACGGGGAGAAAATGAAGTACTACGGAAAAGAGCGCCTGGAGCGGATGTTCGCTCTGCGGACTTTCCTGGACGCCGGCTTGCGGCCTACCCAAGCGTCGGACTATCCGCCGGGTGAGTTTCCACCGATGATGGCTCTGCAGTCTGAAGTCACCCGGACCGACAGGAACGGGACCGTCTGGGGTGCTTCGCAACGGATTTCCCTCGAGGAAGCAATTCGGGTGGGAACCCTCAACGGCGCGCACGCCAGCTTCGAGGAAAAGCGCAAGGGCTCGATCGAACCGGGAAAACTAGCGGATCTGGTGGTGCTCGGGCGCGATCCTTTCCGCGAGGATTCGTCCACATTGGTTGACATTCCCATCGAACGCACCATGACCGGTGGCCGATGGGTGTACGAGTCCTGAAGGCGTGTCGTTTCTCGCTTCGACCGGACCATTTTTTGGCATTCATCCCAAGCGCGCGAGGTGCTGCATGAAAATCAAAATCCTGCCGGTTGTGATTCTATCGGTGACGGGTGGTCTATTCGCCTTGCGGGCGAAAACGCCGCCCGCCAATCCGGAACAACAGATCCGTGAACTGGAAGAAAAGTTCAACGGCGCCTACGCCGCCAATGATCTGCCGGCCTACTTCTCTTACTATGCCTCGGATCTCTCGCAGTGGCTGCCGGAAGGCCGCACCGACCTCCGAACCTACCAGAAGGATTGGACGCGATTCATTCAGGGTGGGGGGCGGGTAGAATCTGCTACCTTCTCGGATTTGCACATCCAGATTGGTCCGAGCGCGGATACCGCCGTCGCCAGCTACCTCCTTCACGTGCGCACGCGTAACGCGAAGGGCGAGGTATCGGAGGAAGACAACCAGGAATCGGACGTCTTGTTCCAGCGCGGCGGCGTCTGGAAGGTCGTCTTCCTGCACTATTCTCCAGCTCCGAAAAAGAAAGCACCCTAGATTGCAACGCCGACGCCGCAACGCCACGGCTGCTTCGAGGAATCAATCCATGAGCGCTGACCGAGACCGCTATCTGGGAATGGACCGCCCCATCACACGCCGCGATTTCATAAACGGCGCGGCGGTCATCGTGGGCGGCACTTTGCTTTCGGGTACCACGTTTTCCAGCCGCTCTGCCGAGACCGATCCACCCAGAGAGACCAACGATGATCCGCCGAGACGAGCCGGCCTGCGAGGAAGCCATCCTGGTTCCTTTGAGACGGCCCATAGTCTCCGCGACGGAACATTCTGGAAGACCGCTACCGCGCCGACCGAGACCGAAGCGCCGTACGATCTTGTAGTGGTGGGCGGCGGCATCAGCGGACTCTCCGCGGCTCATTTCTATCGCGAAAGGGCGGGAAAGTCGGCGCGGGTGCTGATCCTTGAAAATCACGATGACTTCGGTGGTCACGCAAAACGCAACGAGTTTCATCTCGGAGGAAAGCTGCAGCTTTTGAACGGCGGAACGCTTTTGATCGACAGCCCGACGCCTTACAGCCCTCAAGCCGACGGATTGCTGAAAAAACTCGGCATCGACCCCGCAAAGCTTGACGAAACCACGACCGATCGCAAGCTGTATCGCTCCCTCGGACTGCAGCCGGCGGTTTTCTTTGACAAGGAAACATTCGGCTCGGACAAACTCTTGGTCGGCGAACCCGGCGGTCGTCGGCGCAGCAAGGAAGAGAAAAGCCTCTCCTGGGATGATTTTCTCCTAGACGCGCCTCTGTCGGAAGCCGTCCGGCGCGACATCGTGCGGATTGAAGAATCGAAAGTCGACTACCTGCCGGGTCTGTCGTCGGCACAGAAAAAAGCGCGGCTTGCGAAAATCAGTTACCGCGACTTCCTGCTGGACGTCGTCAAAGCCGACCCCGGGGTGGTCGCGTTCTACCAGACGCGCACTCACGGTGAGTGGGGTGTCGGAATAGACGCCGAGCCGGCCCTGGACTGCTGGGCCATCGGGTTACCGGGATTCGAGGGTATGCATCTGGAAGCCGGCGCCGCCCCGAACATGAGCTATTCGGCGGCGGGATATGCTCAGGGTGGTTCTTACCACTACCACTTTCCGGACGGAAACGCTTCCATCGCCCGTCTGCTGGTTCGCGATCTGATTCCGGAAGCCGTGCCTGGCCACACCGTCGAGGACGTGGTGACCGCGACGGTTGAATACAGCCGATTGGATCATGCGAATGCTCCGATTCGCCTTCGCCTGAATAGCACTGTGGTTGCCGCAAGAAACATCGGCAGCCCCGCCTCTGCCAGCGAAGTGGAAGTTACCTACGCGCAAGGGAAGCAGCTGTTTAAGGTACGCGCCAGAGGATGCGTGTTAGCCTGCTGGAATATGATGATCCCGTATCTTTGTCCGGAGCTGCCGGAGAAGCAGAAAGAAGCGCTGCACTACTTGGTCAAAGTGCCACTCGTGTATGGCAGCGTGGGCCTCCGGAACTGGAGCGCCTTTCAAAAGCTCGGCACACACAGTGTGAGCGCACCCGGCGCATACTGGGAATCCATCCGTTTGAATGCGCCCATGGACATCGGCGAGTATCACAGCCCGAAATCCCCCAGGGAGCCGATTCTGTTGCACCTCAGTCGGACGCCCTGCAAGCCCGGGCTTCCGGCTCGCGACCAGCACAAGGCCGGCCGCCTGGAGCTCCTGGTGACGTCGTTTGAAGACTTCGAACGCAAGACGCGAGATCAGCTCGCCCGCACTCTCGGCCCGGGCGGTTTTGATCCTGCAGAAGACATTCAAGCGATTACCGTGAACCGGTGGCCGCACGGGTACGGGTATGAGTACAATCCGCTGTTTGACCCGGATTGGCCCGAGGCCGAGCGCCCGAATGCAATCGGGAGAAACAAGTTCGGCCGGATCGCCATCGCCAACAGCGATTCCGGTGCGACCGCTTATACCGATGTGGCCATCGACCAGGCGCATCGCGCCGTGCTGGAACTTCTGACTCGGTGAAAAGCTTTGCCGCGAAAATTACTTTCGAACGAGGTTGTGACGTGACGACAAATGTAGGTGTACCCACCATGAGCGGCCAGGAGATGGTGGCCCTCGCCAAGAAACATACCCTGTATGAGTGGTCCGCGCAGTCCAAAGTCGACCCCCTACCGGTGGCGAAAGCCAAGGGCGTCTACTTCTGGACCCCCGAAGGGCAACGCTTTCTCGATTTCAACAGTCAGTTGATGAGTGTCAACATCGGACATGGCGATCCGCGGGTCATCGAAGCGATCCAACAGCAGGCTTCGACTCTAGCCTATGCGAGCCCTTTCATGGCTACCGAACCGCGCGCCCGGTTGGGGGCCAAGCTCGCGGAGATTACCCCCGGCGACATCGATACCTTCTTTTTTACCAATGGCGGCGCGGAGGCCAACGAGAATGCCGTGAAGATCGCGCGTTTTTTCACAAGACGCCACAAGATCTTGGCGCGGTACCGTTCCTACCATGGCGCTACGGCCGGAAGTATCTCTCTCACCGGCGATCCGAGGCGTTGGGCGGTCGAACCCGGCATTCCAGGCGTCATCCGCGTTTTCGATCCGTATCACGGAATTGAACGGGGTTGGGATTCGCTCGAGCAAGCTCTGGCGAATATCGAAGAAGTGATCCAACTCGAAGGACCACAAACGATCGCGGCTTTTATCTTGGAGCCGGTGACGGGCACGAATGGAGTCCTCGTGCCGCCGGACGGCTACCTCGAAGGGGTGCGCGAAATCTGCAACAAGCACGGAATTCTGATGATTGCCGACGAGGTCATGTCCGGCTTTGGACGCACCGGTGAGTGGTTTGCCGTGGACCACTGGAACGTCGTGCCCGATCTGATCACCATGGCCAAGGGACTCACGAGCAGTTACCTGCCGCTCGGTGCGGTTGGAATGCGCCATGACATCGCCCAGCATTTTCAAGACAAAGTCTTCTACGGCGGGCTCACCTACAACAGTCACCCGATGGGGTGCGCCGCGGCACTGGCCACGATCCGCGTCTATGAAGAGGACCGCCTTCTTGAAAATGCCAGAACCATGGGCGAGCTGATGAAGAGGTTGCTTGGGGACCTCGAGTCCCGCCATCCATCGGTAGGTGCGGTGCGCTCGATCGGCTTGTTTGGCATCGTGGAGTTGGTGCGCAATCGTCGCACGCGGGAACCCCTGGCGCCTTTCAACGGCAGCTCGGAAGAAATGGCGGGCTTGGCGAGGTTCTTCCGCGAGCAGGGCCTGTACACGCTGGTGCGCTGGAATACCTTCTTCACCAATCCGCCGCTGTGCATCACGGAAAAGGAACTCCGCGAGGCCTTCGCAATTCTGGATCGCGGTCTGGAGGGCACGGACAGGGCGGTCGTTGACTAGGCAGAGTGGTGGGGGACACACTGCGCACCGATGCGGCGCACCGCGCCGTGGGGCGAGATTCCGAGCCGGGGCCGCTGCCCTGCTGAAGAGTCGGCGCGCGATTTTGTCTTGACAGTGGAAGCGCACTTCTCTAACGTTCCTCGGCGACAGACAAACTTTGTATTCTTATAGTAGAGTTAGCGGGTTTCGTTTGCTGCCTCGTACTGTTTCTTGCCGGATCGTTCGAACCGGACGAGAGGGTTCTCATGGCGGATCAGAATAATGACAAACAGTTGGGGATGGAACGCCCCATCAAGCGGCGTGACTTTCTCAATGGCGTTGCCCTCACCGTAGGTTCGACGATGGCCGGAGGTTTCCTACCTGGCCTTGCATGGATTGCAGAAGGCGCGGAGCAATTTGCTCAGGACCAGCCCGGCTACTACCCGCCGACCCTGACAGGCATGCGCGGAAGCCATGACGGAGCCTTCGAGTCCGCGCACTCCGCCCGCGACGGTAGTTTCTGGAGCCACGCGGGCCCGGCCATCGACACCGGCGAGACCTACGATTTGGTCATCGTGGGCGGCGGCATGAGCGGCCTGGCCGCAGCGTATTTTCATCGCCAACAAAATCCTTCCGCGCGCATCTTAATTCTCGACAACCACGACGATTTCGGTGGTCATGCCAAACGCAACGAGTTTCACGTCAACGGCCACATGCTGCTCGCGAATGGCGGCACAGTTTCGATCGAATCCCCGTTTCCTTACAGTCCCGAGGCGCGCGGCTTGCTCACGGAACTGGGAATCGAACCCGCTAAGTTCGAACAGAACTACGACGACAGCAAAGTGTACAAAGGGCTGAAATCGGCCTACTTCTTCGACCAGGAAACCTTCGCCACCGACCGTCTGGTCATCGGAGGGCCGGCTCCGTTCGGCAGGCCAGGCGCAACTTCTTGGTCCGACTTTCTCGCGAAAACGCCTCTGACCGAAGCGGTGCAGAAAGACATCGTCCGCTTGCAGGAAGCGCAGGTCGACTATCTGCCGGGGCTTTCCTCCGACCAGAAAAAAGACAAGCTGTCCCGGATGAGCTACAAGGATTTCCTCCTGAAGCTGGTCAAAGTCGATCCGGGCGTGATTCCGTTCTATCAAACCCGCCCGCACGGGCTGTTTGGAGTCGGAATCGACGGAGTTTCGGCGCTGGATTGCTGGGGTCTTCATTATCCCGGTTTCCAGGGGATGAATATGGCGCCAGGCCCTTACCGGCGCATGGGTTTCACGGCGATGGGGGAAACCGTCCCGGAAAAGGAGCCGTATCACTTCCACTTTCCGGATGGGAATGCCTCGATCGCGCGGGCACTCGTACGGGCGCTCATCCCGAGTGCGGCGACCGGCCATACGGCCGAAGATATCGTCACGGCAAAGTTCGACTACGCGAAGCTTGATCGGAACAACAATCTCGTACGGATTCGCTTGGGCAGCACGGCCGTGCGCGTGCGTCATGCCGGAGATCCGGCCTCGGCCAAGGAAGTGGAAATCAGTTACGCGCGCGAGAAAAAGATCTACAACGTCCGCGCCAAGGGCAGCGTGCTGGCGTGCTGGAACATGATGATTCCGTATCTTTGCGCGGAATTGCCGGACGCCCAGAAAGAGGCGCTGCGGTATGGAGCGAAGGTTCCCCTGGTGTACAGCGTGGTGGCCGTCAAGAACTGGAAGGCATTTCACACGTTGGGAATTCAGCATGTTTCCTGTCCGGGGATGTATCACACGGGGGTCGCTCTGGATCAGCCGGTCAGCATGGGCGGCTACAAATGCTCCCAGGCACCGGATGAGCCCATCCTGCTGCGCATGACGCGCACTCCGTGTATGCCAGGACTCTCAGAGCGCGATCAGCATCGGGCCGGGCGGGTAGAATTGCTGTCGACGTCGTTCGAAACATTCGAGCGCCATATCCGCGATCAGTTGTCGCGCATACTGTCCGCGGGAGGTTTCGATCCCGCCCGGGACATCGAGGCCATCACTGTCAATCGATGGCCGCACGGGTATGCCTACGAGTACAACCCGCTTTGGGATCCCGATTGGCCGGAAGGACAGCGACCCTGCGACATTGCCAGGAAACGCTTCGGGCGGATAGCGATCGCCAACTCCGACGCCGCAGCCGCCGCGTACACGGACCAAGCGATTGACCAAGCCTACCGGGCCGTTCGGGAACTCGCGCAATGATTCCCCCTGCAGTTTGTGCTTGACAGGCCACCGTGAGTTCTCTAAGGTTCCAAAAATATAGTAAGGTTGACCCTTTACCCTTGCGGCTGTTTTGAACCAGGGAGGGTCAGGAATCGCTCGGGGTGAGTCGGTTTCGATGAAACACACTTTCTTCCTCGATAGGCGGTTGTCGCGTTGCTGGGCGGCACAGGGTGGCCTTTCACCCTCTCTGGTTTCCTCCTTCTTTCCCTCTACAGAGCGGGGCTGTTCTGCAGAATTCTCACCCTCGGCGTTTTTGATTTTCATCGCAAATCGGCTGGCAAGGCAGGGGCCTCAAGCACTGCGTTAGGAGATTTGGAGGTCACATCATGATCGCTGGAACGCATCGGGGTTTCCTCAACCGGCGCAGCCGGAGATGGCTCTTGCTGGTTCTTTCCGGATCCTTATTCTCTTGCGCCCTCACCAGTGCGCAAAACACCGCGGGGCGCATCGTCGGAACAGTGACCGATGTGCAAGGTGCGGCCATCGCCGGCACCAAGGTTACGGTCACCCACACGGGAACCAACGCGCGCTCGGAAGCCGTCACAAATGCCGACGGCTTCTACCAGATTCTAGACCTCCCGATCGGCGCCTACACGGTCTCCGCGGAACACGAGGGGTTCTCGAAGGTGGTCACCGCGGCGCAACCGCTCGACATCAATCAATCGCTGAGAATCGATGTTCACATGAAGGTGGGATCGGTTGTGGAAACGGTGCGAGTCGAAGGGCAAGCTACGCAGGTGGAAACCATGAACCCCACCATCGGCGGGACGGTCACAGGTGCACCGATCCAGAATTTGCCTCTGAACGGCCGGAATACCTTGGATCTTGCCCTGACCCAGCCCGGTGTGGTCCCGATCGCAGACGACCTCGTGTCCATGGGGCCAGGGGCCTACGGCACCAGCAATGGGGGATCGAACGGCATCGGTGGGATTAGCGTGGCGGGAGGGCGTGGCGATGCGGTCACGTATCTACTCGACGGCGGCGTCAACAATCGAGTGACCAGCAATCAGGTTGTTTTTAATCCTAATCCGGAGGCCGTGGAGGAGTTCCGCATCCTGGAAAATAACTACACGGCGGAGTATGGCCGCAACGGAGGTGGGACGATCAGTGTGGTCACCAAGTCGGGCACCAATGCTTTGCATGGAAGCTTATATGACTACGTACGAAATGATGCGTTCAACGCGAGCGATTTTTTCGACAACCAGCAGGGCAATCCCCGTCCAGTCCTAAAGCGCAATCAGTTCGGAGGCACGCTCGGTGGCCCGATCACTCTGCCGAAATTGTTGAGTGGGAAAGACCGGTTCTTCTTCTTCTTCGCGTACCAGGGGCAGCGCCAGACGGCCACTGAAAATCAAGGGTTCGTTACGACCTACACCCCGGCGGAACAGGTCGGCGATTTCTCGAATTTCAACCATGCAGGACCCGATCCCGGGGTTGCTGCCTTTCTTCAGACCCACCCCTACTACCAGGCGGACCCCGCCAAGGCCGCGCAAGCCGTGATCGACCCCACGAAGATCAATCCCGTGGCACAAGCTTATCTAACCGCCGGCTTGATCCCCACATCCCCCAGTGGACAAGTATTTCCCCAAGGGTCGCGAAAGGACGACACGAATCAATACGTCGGAAAGTTTGATATTTATGCGACGCGTAGTGACCGCGTCGTGGTGACCCTCGGGTACAACAAAGAACCTATCCTCAATCCTTTTTTTGGAGCCAACGTTCCCGGTTTTAGCTCCAACCAGAATACCTGGGACTATTTTGCGAACGTGGGCTATACGAAAACGCTTTCGCCGACCATGCTGAACGAGTTTCACGCAACCGGGCAGCGTTGGTACCAGATTACCGTTCCTGCATCGCACCCGCCGGCGCTGGCGGCCTTGGGCATCCATATACAATCGGACGATCCCTTCGGCCCTTCGATCTTAACCTTCAATAGCGGTCTCTCCGTTGGCTTCAACCCCAACGTGGCGCGGAAGGCGGATAACACGTACGCCTTCTCGGACACCCTAACCTGGAACAAGGGGCGCCACACCTGGAAGTTTGGTGGTCGATTTGCGATTCTCCAGGAAAACTCCGTTTATGCATTCAACACCAACGGAAACTTTACGTTCTCCGGATCAGCGGGCGGCATCGGGTCGGGAAATGACCTCGCTGACTTTTTGTTCGGAGCCCCGGACAACTACACGCAGTCCTCTAAGGCCCCCAGCAATGAACACCAAAAGCAGTACGCGGCATTTTTACAAGACGAGTGGAAGGTAACGAGACGCCTTACCCTGACCCTGGGGCTCCGTTACGAGTACACCACGCCCGAAACAGACACGAGAGGATTTACTTTCAGCATCATCCCGGGTCTCCAGTCGCACAGGCTTGTGAATGCGCCGCTTGGGCTGGTCTTTCCGGGCGATCCGGGAGCGCCGAAAGGCTGGTATTTTCCGGACCGGAAGAATTTTGCCCCGCGTTTCGGCTTTGCTTGGGATCCGCTCGGAAATGGAAAGTCGAGCATCCGGGGCGGCTTCGGCATGTTTTACGACACGCTCAACGGCTGGATGTCGGATTGGGCGACCGACGAACCTCCCTGGTTTGGCGGGGCCGTCTTCAGTTTTGCGCCTGGCCAAATCCCCACGAATGCCGCCAGTGCGCTACTGTCGCACCCGTACGAAAACGCGTGTCCAAATGGACAGGACAGCCTCGGGAATTGCATACCGCCGGTCGGTCAGGGCGACCCGTTCCCCTCTACACCTCCGCCCACGAATCTGGATTTTGTCGCGCAGGGGCTTCTCCCGCGTTTCGGTCCTTCCAATAATTTCGTTAACCCTCATTTGAGAACGCCCTACATTTATCAATACAACCTCAGTGTGGAGCGACAACTCGCCGCCGGCCTCATGGCCGAGATCGGCTATGCGGGGAGCTCGTCTCACAAGCTGCTGACGTGGCTCGACGAAAATCCGATCGTCCCAGGAACCAACAACCGAATATTGAATGAAGGACAAGGCCTTCCGCACAACACCTACGGCTATATGACCACGTTCGACGGACTGAACAACGCCAACTATAACGGCCTGCTGGCAAGCCTGACCGAGAGGGAGAGAAATGTGCGCTATCTCGGCGGAGTGTTCTTTACCCTCGCCTATACCTGGTCTCACAACTTAGACAATGGATCTGGATTCAACGCCCGCAGCCAGCAAATTGCATCGTACAATCATCATCAATTCTACGGCAATTCGGACTTCGATATCCGGAACCGCCTGACGTTCAGCGGAGGTTGGGAACTCCCGTTCGCCCAGCTGTGGTCCAGTGGACCCACGCGGCTGACCACCGGCTGGAGTCTATACCCCATCCTGTTCGTGCAGTCCGGCATTCCCCTCGATATCACAGCGGGTCTGTCGGAACGATCGAGCTCTCCTGGTCCTTCCGGCGTTGGTGACCAGCAAGTGGTGCGAGCGGACCTGGTTACGGGTTCCGTTCAGACATTCGATCCTCACCGGACGCAGACTTTCAACGGAACTACCGCGAACTATTACTTCAACCCCAATGACTTCACCGTCCCAGCCTGCTTCAGCAGCTCCGCCATACCGGGCTCCGGGGCGCCGGGAGCGTGTCCTGCGCCGACATACGGAACCTTCCGTAGGAACTCCTTCTTCGGTCCGAGGAGAGTTAATATGGACTTGGCACTGGAGAAAGCAACAAACCTCGTGGGCGAAAAAATGAAACTTATCTTTCGCGTGGAGGCCTTCAATATTTTCAATCACACCGAATTCCGGCCTCCGGCGGCTACCTCTGCCACTTCTGGAACGCTCGGACAGATTTCGGGAACGTACGATCCAAGAATCCTTCAGTTGGCCTTGCGCCTAACGTTCTGATGCGTGGCTGCAAAATACCGAGCGGGCTGCCGGCACGGGCGCGAGACATCCCGCGGAAACCTGCATGTGAGTGAACGGTGATTGTTCTGTCCGTTGCCGAGGGCCGGAGGCGGTGATGAGCCACAAGGATCAGACGTGGGGTATGGGGAGTTCGATCACGCGCCGCGATTTCTTGAATGGCATGGCGGTGACCGCGAGTGCGTCTTTACTTCCATTGGGAGGATTGCTCGCTCAAGAAAAAGGAGCGGACACTTCTGCGCTAGAACCGTTCCTGGCTCAGGGAATCACGCCTCAGGATCCGCGTTATTACCCGCCTGCGCTCACCGGCATGCGCGGCAGCCATCCCGGCTCTTTCGAAGTGGCCCACAGTTTGCGCGATGGCAAGGGATGGCCGGCCGCCACCGCAGAGGACGAGTCCTATGACCTGATCGTTGTAGGTGGGGGTATCAGCGGCCTCGCTTCGGCATACTTTTTTCGCAAAGCCTCGGGAGCCAACGCCAAGATCCTGATATTGGATAATCACGACGACTTTGGAGGGCACGCCAAACGCAACGAATTCCGCGCCGGGGATCGTTTGCTGTTGGGGTACGGCGGCACTCAGTCTATCGAGGCACCCGGAAGGTATAGCGCAGTGGCGATCGGGCTGCTGAAGGAGTTGGGCATCGACGCTCACCGCTTCTACAAATATTACGACCGGAAACTGTTCCCATCGATGCATCTGAGGTCGGCGACTTTCTTTGACCAAGAAACCTTTGGTCAGGATCTGCTGTGGCCGTATGTAATTGTGGGTTACGACGAAACTTATTCCGGAGGCAAAACGTTGTCTTCGGAAGCGCTTGCGCAGATGCCGATCGCAGAGGCTGCGCGCAAGGATATTTTGCGTTTGCAAACCGAATCGATCGACTACTTTGCAGATCTAAATGCCAACCAGACGTATGCTAAGCTGATAAAGACCAGCTATAAGAACTTCCTTCTGCAGTTCGCGAAAGTCCATCCAGATGTCGTCAAGGTCTTTCAATCATCCACTCATGATCTCTATTGCGTGGGCATCGATGCCGTGTCGGCGTTGGCCTGTCGCGGCATGGGCTATCCGGGTTTCAAGGGAGTGAAGCCGACGCCCAGGCGCAGGTCTGAGACCGAGGAAGGCGAGGGTAAGGAAGAGCCCTACATCTTTCACTTTCCGGATGGCAACGCGTCGGTAGCGCGATTGCTGGTGCGGTCTCTTATTCCGGATTCGGCTCCCGGCCGCACGATGGAGGATATTGTCACGGCCAGGATGAACTACGCGCGATTGGACGATGATCGCAACGCCGTACGCATCCGTCTGAACAGCACCGTTGTGAGTGCCAAGCACGTCGGAGATCCATCGACAGCGAAAGAAGTTGAGATCACGTACCTGACGGAAGGCCAGGCCCGCAAAGTGCGAGCTTCGAACTGCGTGTTGGCCTGCTACAACTCTGTGGTTCCCTATTTGTGCCCGGAAATGCCGGAGAAGCAGAAGGAAGGTCTCGCATACGCCGTAAAGCAGCCTTTGGTTTATGCGAATGTTCAAATCCGAAATTGGACTTCACTGCAGAAGCTAGGGGTCAGTTACATTTATGCCCCCGGCAGTTATTTCAGTTCAGCGACCCTGGATTTTCCTGTATCTCTCGGAGACTACAAATTTCCAAGTTCGCCCGAAGAGTCGTGTATCCTGCACCTGGTGCGCACCCCGTGCCGTCCCGGCCTTCCCTGCAAGGAACAGTTCCAAGCCGGGAGGTACGAGCTCTTCATGACGTCCTTTGAAACATTCGAGCGGAAAATTCGCGATCAACTAGGCCGCGTGTTGGGCGGAGGCGGGTTCGACCCGGCCAAAGACATTCAAGCCATCACCGTCAACCGCTGGCCGCACGGCTACGCCTACGAATACAACCAGCTTTTCGAGCCGATCGATCGGCCCGAGTCGGAGCGGCCTTGTGTGATTGGCCGACAGCCTTTCGGCCGTATCACCATTGCGAATTCCGATTCGGACGGTCATGCCTACACCAATATCGCTATCGACCAGGCGTACCGCGCCGTCCAGGAAGCCCTCTCCACCCACAAAGCGGCTGCCAAAAGCGCCTGACCCACTGGGAGGAAAGAAAAGCGCGAACGGAAACTGGGCCTGGAATCGAATATCACCCAGGGCGACTTTCTGAACCGTCTCGCAATCGCGGCCGGCGCCTCCTTCGTCGATGCGGATCCGTACGTACCGGGCAACTTCGGTGTGCCGCACCGGACGAGGTGGAGGGACACCCCCCCCACGCGGTGTTCACTTTCCCGTGTAGCTAATCCGCCAGATGGACTTTGAGCCGTCATCGGTAACCAGTAGGGAGCCATCTGGGGCAACGGTCACGCCAACCGGGCGCCCCCAAACGTGTCCATTGTCCAGGGCAAATCCCGTCATGAAATCTTCATATTCGCCGCTCGCATGCCCGGTCTGATGCAACGGCACGCGAATCAGCTCATAGCCCACGCGAATCGATCGATTCCATGATCCATGTTCGGCTGCGAAAATATCGCCCTGGAATTCCGCCGGAAACTGTTTCCCGTCGTAGAACGTCATTTCCAGCGAAGCATTGTGCGGATGAAGGATCACATCCGGGGTGATGACTTTATCTTTCAGCTCCGGATGTTTTCTCGCATGACGTGGGTCCTGATGGCCGCCCATGTACCACCAGGGCCAGCCATAGAATCCGTCTTCCTGCACGTGCGTGATGTAGTCCGGAACCAGATTGTCGCCTAGGGCGTCGCGTTCGTTGACCGAACACCACAACTCTCCGGTCTGCGAATTGATGGCCATCCCCACACAATTGCGGATGCCGTAGGCATAAACTCGCATCCCCGAGCCATCCGGATTGAACTCGAGAACATCGGCACGATTCTTTTCCGCAGGCGTCGTATCGGGGTCGTCGATATTTGAGGCCGAACCTACCGAGACGAACATTTTTTTGCCATTGGGAGTGAACTGAATGTCGCGCGTCCAATGGCCATTGCCAGTGGGCAGGTCCGCGATGTGTTCCGCCGGGCCGCGCGCTTTCAAATCGCCGTTTTCATAAGGAAAGCGCACGACCGCGTCCGTGTTTCCAACATAGATCCAGTGCGGATCAGGTCCCGGAGGATAAAAATTGATCCCGAAGGGGCGATTCAAGCCGGTGGCGAAAACTTCAGCCTGCTCGGGCTTGCCCTCGGCGATGATTCCGCGGAAAACCCGCACGTCGCCGGTGCGACTGTCCGCCACGAAAAAATCGCCATTGGGGGCCGTCCGTATCAACCGTGGATCGTCGAGGCCAGTGGCATACAGCTCGACTCGGAATCCCGGCGGCACCTGCGGCCAGGCTTTCTCTGGACGTGGAACCAGCTTGGGTCCGTTGCCCGACGACGACGTGGCGAATGGGGCGGGCAGGTCCTTCAACGTAATCTTCCGAATGTTGCCGGGTTTTTCGTAACGGAAGTCGGTAAAGGGGGCCTTGGGCGGGGGCGCCTTCAAAGCTGTCGCCACAGCTTCATCAGGTGAAGTTGGAACGCGCGGGGAACCGGGTTTGGAACCGCCTAGAACTCGGAGATAGGCGACGATTTGCCATCTCGTCGCCTTCGGCAGCGTGGCCCAGGACGGCATACCATTGTCGGGATCGCCTTTGGTGATGTACCAGAAAAGTTCGCCGTCACTGGCCGATTGAGACGGCCCCGTGGCCAGAGCCGGAATGTTGCCCGATCCCTCTCCGCTCTCGCCGTGGCAGCGGGAACAACGGAGCCGATACAGCTGCTGTTCAGAAGTCAGTCGTTGGTTTGCGTAAGGATTCTGCAGTTCCTTGGCGGACGCCGGCGCACGATGGAAACTCGGATTCTGCGCTCGCGATGCCGGAGAAAGAAGAAGAGATATCACCCCGCATTTTGCGAGGAAATCAGTAAAGATGCCGACACTGACTTTCAAGATGGTCTTAGCCTCCTGCGGCGTCGCCGACCGAATAGGCTTTCCGCCTGCGTAGTCGAGATCATCGTGGCCGCTGTGAATGGAACGCTGAGCATCTGCAGATGCGCATCGTACCGAGAGTTGGTGCCTCCCGGCAAGGGTGTTCCATTTTTCGTGACAGACCCGGTGGGACGCAAGTCGTCGGTTCAGCACCGACCTGGACGCTTCTCAGTTCCGCGCCTACAGGAAGCGGCACGTACTGCAAAATATGCAACGTTTAAGTTGCACAACGAGACCGCTTGCGTATATTATGCAACTCGGAGGTTGCATAATGTCAACGATTCCTGATACGATCGAAAAGAAGGTCCTTTTGAAGGTCCCACGTCAGCGCGTCTGGCAAGCGATCACGGACGAGAAGGAATTCGGAAAGTGGTTCGGCGTGGAGTTTTTGGATGGCAAGCTGGAACTGGGCAAGCGGGCAAAGCTGCGGGCCACGCATAAACAGTACGAACACGTACAGTTCTACGTGACGGTGCAGAAGATAGAGCCGCCCCGTCTTTTTTCGTGGCGATGGATTCCGGGAGCCGACCAGCCAGAAGGTGAATCCACGACTCTGGTCGAATTTCGACTGGAGGAGACCGAAGACGGCGGCACCCTGCTGACCATCACGGAATCCGGGTTCGACCGCCTCTCGCTGTCCTATCGGGCGAAGGCATTCCAAGACAACACTCGTGGTTGGGATGGACAAGCAAAGTCGATACAGAACTATCTCGAAGCGGCGGAATAACGCGGAGGTATTCGCGGCGCTCGGTGACGAGACGCGGCTACGCCTGCTGGACGCACTGTCCGGGGGCGGGCGGCGCTCGATCACGCACCTGACCGCGGGAACGCGCGTTACGCGACAGGCGATCACCAAGCACCTGCACGTCCTAGCATCGGCTGGGCTGGTCCGTGGCTCACGCCACGGCCGTGAGCAGCTCTGGGAACTCGACGGCGAGCAGCTGCGCGAAGCGGAGCGGCAGCTGGAGCTGATTTCGGTTCAGTGGAACCAAGCGCTGATGCGGTTGAAGGCACACGTCGAAACGAATGAAGAACTCGAAAAATAGAAGGATGGGAATTGGCACGAAGTTACGTCCATGGGCGTCAATCGAAGAACGGCCATTGTCACCGGCTCCGTATGCGGGTATCGGGCTAAAGCTTTGGCCAATCCGAAGTTTCCGCGGTTGTACACGGTCGCAGGGAACAAGCATCGTGGCAGCGGTCGATCCATGGAAGCCGCCGCCGAGTCGAGCACCCCGGTCGGCACGAACAAGTTGATCGCGAACACGCCCGAGGCCGATACTGTGATCAACAACAACGCGGCTCATCGGTGACAAGGTGAAACTCGCATCCAACACAACCGCTATCGAAATAGGCCCAACCGACGGATGGGAGACGTGCAACCATCCGGTATCATGCACTACCACCCTACCAACATCCGCAAATCTAGGAAGGATTTCCCGCGGCTGCCCTCCAGCCCGACCCCGGGCCGGAGACGGGTGAAACCGTCTATGGATCCCATGGCCATGATGGAAGTGGATTTTGCCTGACAGATTCAAACGTTTGGTTCGAAGGAAGCCGGCCGCATGGTAGCCGCGATGGACCAAGGAGATGACATTGTGCAGACGCGTTTCAGATCCGTCCTCGGATGGCTGTACTGGCGAATGGCTTTGCTGTCGCTGGTCTCGGGCGCGGGCTCCATCCCTGCGCAGGCCCAGTCAACGCCGACATTATTGGCGGACGTCGATCACCGCGCGACGATGAGCCTCGATGGCGATTGGCAAACCATCGTCGATCCCTACTTCTCCGGGCAATACACGTTTCATCATGAAGTGCGCCGCAACGGATTCTTCATGAACGCCAAGCCCAAGAAAGACGGCGGACCGGTAGAATATGACTTCTCGAAATCATCTATTCTGAAAGTGCCGGGCGACTGGAACACGCAACGCGACTCGCTGTTCTACTACGAAGGTCCTCTGTGGTACGAGAAAGATTTCCACTACGTGCCGAAGCTCCACACGCGCGTGTTCCTCCATTTCGGTGCAGTGAATTATCGTTCGACGGTATGGGTGAACACCGAAAAAGTCTGCGAGCACGAGGGGGGATTCACCCCCTTCGATTGCGAAGTTACCAAGACTCTGCACGATGGTAATAACTTCGTCGTTCTTTCGGTCGATAACACGCGGCGTCCAAATGGGGTTCCCACGCTTGAAACCGACTGGTGGAACTATGGCGGCATTACACGCGACGTCCTGCTGGTGGATGTGCCCGACCGGTTCATCGACGACTACGATCTGCATTTGAACAGGGCCAACCGCTCGGAAATCGATGGTTTCGTTCACATCGATGGCGCGGACACGGGAACAGAAGTAGGCGTGATTATTCCAGAACTGAAAGTCTCTGCGAAAGCGCCGATAAGTCAGGATGGACGCGCAGAGTTCAAGATTCCGGTGACTCGGCTGAATTTATGGTCGCCCCAGAACCCGAAGCTCTACCACGTGAAAATCACCTGGGGATCGGATTCGCTCGAAGATGAGCTAGGATTCCGCACGATTGAAACCCGTGGCACCCAGATATTGCTCAATGGGGAGCCGATTTTTCTGCGCGGCATCTGTATCCATGCCGAAGCACCGTATCGAACCGGCAGAGCATATAGCGAAAAGGACGTGGTAACGCTGCTGACGTGGGTGCGCGAGCTGGGCGCGAACTATGTGCGTCTGGCACACTATCCACACGACGAACGCATGACCCGCGCGGCCGACCGCATGGGGATTTTGGTGTGGTCCGAGATTCCCGTTTATTGGGCGATACAATTCGACAATCCCCAAGTGTTGGAAAACGCGGAGCAACAATTGACCGCGATGATCCGCAGAGACCGCGATAAGGCTTCTGTCATTCTATGGTCGATTGCGAATGAGACGCCGAACACTCCCGCAAGAGTAAAATTCCTGAGCACGCTGGCGCAGCAGGTCCGCGATTTGGATTCGTCCCGGCTGGTGACTGCGGCATTGCTGGTGCGAACCAACGGCCTCACGAAAATAGTGGACGACCCCCTGGGCCAGTATTTGGACGTGATCGGCACCAACGAATATATCGGCTGGTACGAGCAGGAACCGGCGAGCGCCGATCAGACGACTTGGCAAATCGCCTTTCAGAAACCACTGATCATGAGTGAATTTGGCGGCGAAGCAAAGGCTGGTTTGCATGGCGGAGGGGAGGACCGCTGGAGCGAAGAGTACCAAGCCAGCATCTACCAACACCAACTGATCATGCTGAAACGCATTCAGCAATTGTGCGGACTGAGTCCGTGGATATTGATGGATTTCCGTTCGCCAAACCGGTTGCTCCCGGGGGTACAGGACAACTTCAACAGGAAAGGCCTTATCTCCGATCAAGGCGAAAAAAAGCAGGCCTTTTATGTTTTGCAAAAGGCCTATCGGGAGAAAACGGTGGGCAAAGCGGAGTAAGAGATCAGATTCATCTGGAAGGTAAATTGCGAAAAACGCTGAAGATTTGCATTAGGCGCGCCAACGTGACTGGAAGTGAAACGGCGTCTGTTTTTGAACAGCGCGATGCGGACTACTACGAGCACATCGCCGAAGTACCGATGGCCTACCGTGTCAAATCGTCGATTTTTGTGCCCGAACTGAAGCGGCTCTATGTCGCAGTTTCAGGTAAAGGAAAGCCGGATGCGAAATTGGAGCGGCAAATTTACGAAGTTCAATGACCTGAGCGAGTTCATTGGCCGATGGGAACCGGGAAAACACTCCTCATGGCGCGGCCGCGGACGGTTGCGCGGCGCGAAAAAAGGTGCCAACGGCCAACCCCGTTTCCTTCGAAATGACGCCAAAGGACACGCCCTCAGCACGCAGGCTCGGGATTCGAACAACGTTGACCGGCACGCGCTTAATTGCGACGGCGATAACCACCGAGTAGCCCGGTTCGAACCAGATGGAATCAAATCAAACGGGAAGGAGATTGCCGTAAAAGCCGCCCAGTCCTTTATATATGTTCCTACGATTATATATGTTCCTACGATGACGATTCCCCGGTAGCTCAATGATAGAGCATTCGGCTGCGAGCTTTCGTAGGAGCCGTTGATTCTGCACCGTTTAACCCCGAAGAGGTCAAGTTGGACCCAATCGCCGACCGGGTGTCCAGCACGGCCGTTTCTAGAGAGCTCTGGTGCTCGGTGCTCTCCCCCCTAGCGGACCGCCAAGCCAACGCTTCGACTCGAAGTGGGGAACTTACCACCCGTCGGCAGCGAACAGAGTAGTTTAATCGGAACTCACCGGAGCTAAGCTAAATCGAAGGGATCTAGTGAATTGCACCACAAGCCAGGCAGCCATTTCCTCAGTTCCCTCCGTTTGCCATCTATTTGCCTTCCCCTGCACTTCGCCAGAACTGATACTAGGTCTGTACTACGTTTTCGCATCGCTTATTGGCAAGGAGAACTGGTACATGAGACTCGTTTCGGTGAACACTGGGTTGCCCCGAGAAGTGACGTGGCACGGGAAGAGCGTAACTACAGCGATCTACAAGCAACCGGTCGAAGGCCGTCTCGCCCTGCGCAAGCTCAATTTGGACGGAGACCGTCAGGCGGACCTCAGCGTCCACGGCGGTGAACATAAGGCTGTCTACTGCTACCCGCTCGCCCACTACGACTACTGGAAGCGTGAGCTTCCCAGTCGCGACTTGCCGATGGCCATCTTTGGGGAAAACTTCACTACGGACGGCTTGGTGGAATCCTCAGTCCATCTTGGCGACCAGTTCTCTGTCGGTTCTGCCGAAGTAGTCGTGACGCAGCCTCGCCTTCCTTGCTACAAACTTGCTGTGAGATTCGAGGCCGACGATATGGTGAAGCGATTCCTAGCAAGTGGCCGGACCGGCTTCTACCTCGCCGTTACGCACGAAGGAGACGTGGGCGCCGGTGACAAGTTCAAAGTGATTTCGCGAGACAGCAATGCCGTCTCAGTCTCGGAAATCACTCGATTGTACATCGCAAAAAGGTACAGCGATGACGACGTAACCTCTGTGCAGCGAGCCTTGCGAGTTATGGCGTTGCCCGAGAGTTGGAAGGAGTACCTTCGAGGGCGGCTACGGAAAACGGGTGCTTGAATTCAAATGAGAGGAGTATTCCCACCTGTGAGGATCGTGATTCGGATCAATTTGTTCGAGGGCGAAGCCACCGTGAAGTCACAACCCCTCTTGGGGCCTCGTAGGCTTTCATCTCAGCGGGGCGCATGGGACCGACGTTCTTTGTGCATGCCCCAGTTTCTTCCGCATATGGACCGCCGTTCCTCCGCGTTCGAACGAAACTTCGTCCATAGCGCGTTTCATCAAATGGATGCCGCGCCCATGTTCGGACCGGAGGTTTTCGAACGCCAGGGGATCGGGTACGTTATTGGGATCAAATCCTTGCCCTTGATCCGAGACGAAAACGGACAGTCCACTGCCGCAGTCGCAGCGGCAACGTACGTGAACCAACTTGCGAGCCTCCAGGCGATTGCCGTGGAGCATCGCATTACTCAAGGCTTCCCGAAGCGCAAGTTCAACGAGTTCCTTTTCTCCGCAAACACAGCCAGATGCCACGACCAGTCTCATAAGCCACTCCACTAGCGGCGAGATCTGGCCGATCTCGCTCTTTACCCAAGTGCGCACCTCCAGCGGTGCATCCCTGAAACGGGGTTTGGGGAGCATCGACTGCAGCGATCTGAAACTACCAACCCAAATCATTTCTGCGACCTCCTTTCAGGAGTTATTCTTGCGCGCCTAATGTCCAGCGCCGCCAGGACCAGCCGACCTGAATTTGCGTGTGAAGAAGACCAAAGGCGCGCCGATCATGCAGATGCAGCCCAGCAGCCAGAAACAATCGAGAAAGCCAAGGAACGCCGCTTGGTGCTGGATCATTCGCGCCAATTGTGCTTTTGCGTGGAGAGCCGCGTCCGGGGCGGCGAAACCGTGTATCACAAAATATCGCGACAAGGTGCCGAGTGTTTCTTGATAGCGCTGCTGCAATGGCGTGGCGTGAGCAACCAGAACCGACTGGTGATACTGCGTTCGTCGCGCAAGAACGGTTGTCACGAACGCGATACCAACGCTTGCCCCCTGGTTCCGAAACAGATTGGTAAGACTCGAAGCTTTGTTGTTCTTATTCTTTGGCAAGAAGGAATAGGCCAGTTGGCTCACCGGCACAAACAGTGGGGCAATCCCAAGTCCCTGGATCGCACGGGCGATCGCTACATGCTTGTAGTCCGTGGCTAGGTCGATGCTGGCGTAGCGCCACATGGCAATGGCAAAAATGAGGTATCCAGTGAAAATGAGTGGCTTGATCCCAACTTTGGGCAGGATTTTCACGATCAGCGGAGCCAGGGCGACGATGACGAATGCGCCAGGTCCGAGAACAAGTCCTGCATCGGTAGCGGTGTAGCCATAGAGGCTCTGGAGCATCTGGGGAATCAACACCGTGGACCCGAACAGAGCAAAGCCAAAGAGAAAATAGAAAACGTTCGCGATGGCGAAATTGCGATTGGCGAGTAGACGAATTTCCACGACCGGGTCAGGATGGCGCCACTCCCAAAACGCGGCCGCAATCAGTGCCACAAGCGCGATCGAAAAGAACAAAACGATGAAGCGGCTCTCGAACCAATCCTCCGTCTGGCCGCGATCGAGGACAACTTCCAGGCACGCAAAGCCGAGGGCAACGAGAAGGATTCCGAGGCCATCAATCCGAAGCCTGCCGTCCCTCCGGGCAGTCGCGACTTCACGGGTGAACTCGGGAGGGTCGGAAACAAGCCGGTTCGTCAGAATCAGAGACACGATCCCGATGGGAATATTGATAAAGAAGATCCAGCGCCAACTCCAGTTGTCCGTGATCCAACCACCGAGCGGCGGGCCGATCACCGGGGCAGTTACGATAGCCATGCTGTAGAGCGCGAAAGCCGCGGCTCGCTTCTGCGGAGGGAAGGTGTCCACGAGAATGGCCTGCTCCACCGGAGCGAGGCCACCGCCCCCGACACCCTGCAGAACGCGAAAGAAAATAAGCAAGCCCAGTGAGGGAGACAGGCCACACAACAACGAGCTCAACGTGAAGAGGACGACACAAAGCATATAGTAGCGTTTCCGCCCGAAGACGCGGCTCAACCACGCAGAAAGCGGAAGTACAACAGCATTCGATACCAGATAGCTTGTCAGGACCCAGGT
>Ga0209526_10000364_pt1 | contig 28619 bp, 26 predicted proteins | sample JacPinW_OM2H0_M1_FD_188566 | JGI IMG/M metagenome (GOLD analysis project Ga0209526, IMG submission 188566) | Forest soil microbial communities from Algoma, Ontario, Canada - Jack Pine, Ontario site 1_JW_OM2H0_M1 (SPAdes) (version 2) | ecosystem: Environmental > Terrestrial > Soil > Boreal... | reverse complement strand
ACCGAAGAGTCGCGCTGGCAAGCGGTGACTTCGGCAGTAAATCGCGTTCTACGGGAGGCCTAATATGCCGCTGTGGTCACGGTTTTAACGAGCGCTTGGCGCCAAGGCATCGATCGGGCTAAGCGCGTCGCGGCGACCTTCAACACACTGCATCGGCCCTGACTCGCTTACGCCAGCCCTGCCACGATGCCTCGCATGAAGGCAAAGCTCGCGATTACGCCGGGCATTGGGTCGTCCGGGTGAATCTCGTACTCCAGATCGACGAAGCCCCTGTACCTCATCGCGATAAGAGCTTCAAACATCTTGCGCATCGGCATTATGCCGTCTCCCACCGGGACCTGGCTCTCCTTGCTCTGGAAGTTCGTGAGATCCTTCACGTGCACATTGAACAGCCTGGGGCCTACTTCGCGGATGGCCTGAACCACATCCGTGCCGGAACGAGCGGTGTGCCCGACATCGATGCAGCAGCCGATGCGCGGATCCATACCCTTTACCGCCTTCAATACGTCCAGGGGCGAATGCCAGAGCCTATCTTCCGGCCCGTGATTGTGGATGGCGAAGCGGATGTCGTATTCCTTTACGAACTTCTCGATTCGCGGCAGAGTTTCCAGCGCGGGGTCGCCAGCGACAATAACGGCGATACCTGCTCGCTTGCAGTATTCGAACTTACTACGGATGTCGGCATCTTCGTCTTTCGGGAAATAGATGGTTCCCGCAGCGTGAAGCTTGATGCCTGCCGCGGCGTAATCCGCCAGCGCGGCTGCTTCCTCCTGCGGATTCGTGGGGAGATGATCTTTCACGTCCTTTGCATTGAGCGCGAGTACATTGAGCTGCTTCAGGAAGCCGATCATCTGCGCACGACTGAAGTTGCGGAACGTGTAGCTGGCCAGGCCAAAACGAATAGGCGATGCTTCGTCAGGTGATGGCCGTCCCGCGGCCATTGCGAAGACTTCGTTCGAAGCAGCGAAGGCTGCCGCAACAATGGCACCGGAGCGAACAAAATCACGGCGGGAAAAGGTATTTTTGATTTGCGGCTCATCACCCGCCAGGCACCGCTGTACCTTAAACATGCGGCGCCCAGCCCTTCTCGTACTCGCGGCCCCACATCTTCATTGCTTCAGGGTCGCCCAGGATCCGCCCGTCTTTCGTGTCGAGATGCAGCTCCCGGTTGACTTCCCAAGCAATGTTGGAGAGCTGCAGCATGGTGACAGCGACGTTGCCGACGGAGATGGGCGCGTTGAGCTTCTCGCCTTTGCGGATTCCCGCGATGAAGTTTGCGAAGTGGGCATCGGTCATCGAATCGCGGCCGAGGAGGTCCGAAGACGAGGTTGTACTGCCAGCCTTGAATTCTTTCGTCTTATTTCCTTTGAGATCGTAAATCTCGTAACCGTCGCGATCGACCAGCACTGTGCCGGTTGTTCCCATGATCAGCGAACCACGATCACGGCCATAATATTTCATTCCCTGGCAGCTCTTGCCTTCCCAGGACAACGTCTTGTCTTCGTATTCGAAACTGGTGACCAGCGTGTCATAAAACTGCCAGTCGTCCTTGAACTGATACCGGCCGCCTGAGGAAGTGACCCGTTGCGGATAGTCGACGCCAAGCGCCCAGCGGCAGACATCGACTTCGTGAGTGCCATTATTGAGCGTTTCGCCAGTCCCATAGACTTTGAACCAGTGCCAGTTATAAGGGTGCACATTGTCCTTATAGGGCTGGCGTGGCGCGGGACCCTGCCACAGGTTCCAGTCAAGATGCGCTGGCACGGGCACTTCCTTGCCGGTGCCGATCGATTTTCTTACGTTGCTGTACCAGGCTTTCGCGAAGTAGGGCCTGCCTATAACACCTTCGCGAATCTTTTCGACGACCTCTATGGAATGTGGCGAAGAGCGCTGCTGTGTGCCCATCTGCACGAGCTTTCCATACTTCTCCTGGGCCTGCACCAGCATTTCTCCCTCAGCAGGATTGTGGCTGCAGGGCTTTTCCACGTAGACGTGCTTGCCCGCCTGCAACCCGGCGATAGCCATCGGTGCATGCCAGTGGTCGGGAGTAGCAATCGTGATGGCGTCGACATCCTTCCGCTCGAGAATCGTGCGAAAGTCTTTCTCCGCGGCAGGAGACTCGCCTGTCTCGCGCTGCACAGTATCCGCAAACTTTTTGAGGATAGTGCTGTCCACATCGCAGACATGCGAGATGCGGGCGGCGCTTTTGTTCGCTTTGAGCGCCGCGAGATGGGCGTATCCTCGCCCATTCAGACCGATGACGGCAAAGTTTAGGCGATCATTGGAACCGAGGACCCGGCGGTAGCTCTTTGCCGTAGTTCCCATTGCCAAGCTCGCCGCGCTTACTGCAAGTGCATCGAGAAATTGGCGTCGTGTAACCATCATTTCCTCCCTCACAGCGGGCGTTGCTGTGGCTCAGACCTGTTCCGGCACAACGTATGGCGCGCGATAAGTGCCGCGGAGTAGGCGATTCGCTTCGTCATCGCCGATGACTTGCTCTTGTGCGGCGTCAAATCGCAGGGTGCGGCCCAGACGGTACGAGGCATTGGCCAGGTGCACGAGTGTCGTGGAGATGTGGGCTTCTTCAATGGGCGAATGAATGTCCTGGGGACGACGGCTGCGAACGCAATCAATGAAGTTCGCGTAGTGGTCCGCCGAACCTTTGCCGGAGGGACCGGGTTCGACCTGATCGGTTATCCATGTCTTGTAGGAGTCGTATCCATCGACGGCGAGATAGCCGTTCGATCCATAGAAAACGTTGCCGACGGTATTGGTCTTGGCATCTTTCGGACCGAGGGACTGCTGTTTATCGGCAGGTTTTTTGTTTGCGTTGGCGATGAGCCCGGCGGGGGGCACACCACTGGCTCCGTAAGCACCGGTGCCGATTTCCACCTCGTGGTTCGTGATCCAGTGCCGGACTTCGAGCTCCATCATCTTGCGTTTGCCAGCCGGACCATCGAAGCAGAACGTAGCATGCAAGGTATTGGGGGTTTCCTGGTCGTCGTCGAACATGAAGTGTCCACCCATGGCGGACACGGATACCGGGAAGCCAACGCCCAAGCCCCACCGCGCGATATCGATCTCGTGGATGGCTTGATTGCCGACTTCACCATTGCCGGTGTCCCAAATCCAGTGCCAGTTGTAGTGAAAGCGGTTGCGCGTGAACGGCTTGAGCGGCGCGGGGCCGGTCCACAGGTCGTAATTGACGCCGGAGGGAACGGGTTCTTCCGAAGCACGCCCGATTGATGGGCGCCACTTGTAGCAAATTGCGCGGGCCATGTAGACATCGCCGACCGTACCGTCACTCAGATGTTTAATGGCCTCCAGCATGCCGGGGTTCGACCGCGACTGGCTGCCGTGCTGACAAATTCGGTTGTACTTCTTTACCGCACGTACCAGTTGGCGTCCTTCAAAGGTGTTGTGCGAGCAGGGTTTTTCTACGTACACATCTTTCCCGGCCTGGCACGCCCAGATGGCCATCAGCGAGTGCCAATGATTGGGCGTGGCGATGGAGATGGCGTCGATATCTTTGTCCTCGAGGAGCTTGCGAATATCGACATAGGATTTGGGCTTTGGCAGGCCCTGCTTCTCGACGTCGCCGAGGCGCTGGTTCAACACGCTTTCATCCACATCGCACAGAGCGCCAATCTCTGTTCCCGGCACGCGGGGGAAACCCTTAATATGGTCGTTGCCACGACCGCGTACTCCGCAAATTGCGACGCGGACACGATCGTTTGCGCCGAGTATCTTGCCGCCCAATGCAAGTGTGGCCGCGCCCACGGTTATAGCTTTTCCCGTCGTTTTAAGAAAGTCACGCCGCTCGATTGTCATAATTGCCGCCTTTGTAGTGGAAGCATGCTACAAGCCGCATAGTATAGTTCAACACCATGCGAGATCGCTCTGCCGGTTCGGGATGCGACAAGAATTCTTGCCAGCGATGCGCGCCAGCAGAAACCATTACAAGTGGGCGTAGCGCTGTCGCAACGAACACTACCGACATGTCACCTCATATCGAGAGATTGTTGCGTGGACCTTCGTCTCGGCTTACCTAACCGCATATTGATACCGACCATGGGCCCGTAAACATTGATGCCATAGTTTAGAAACTTCGGTTCGGACAAATAAAGATTTGATATATGCATGAAATTTATGCCGGCCGAAATGGCATAGCGAGGATTGAAGTTGTATCGCACGCCACTGCCCAACATGAAAGTAAACGTGAAGTCCTGTCCCTGCCCATAGGGGGCACCTTTAGGTCCCTTTGCGTTAATATCTCCGAGTCCCAGGCGTAAATCAAAGTAGGGCACAATTCTCCAGTTAGGCTGGACAAAATTGCGCCGAATACCCATGTCGTAAGCCCAATACCGAGTTTCTGGCCCCCTCGGAATCGCAGTGTATGTCCCGCTGACTGTAAGATCCCAATTGCCGCGTAGAACCCAAGGACCTCGAACGTCGTCCATATGCCATCGCAGAGAAGCAATGTTGGGTACGAGCGTGTATTTAAGTCCGGTCACATTATATTGATCGCCCACGAGAAAATCGAAAGGCCAGGGGATATTGATCGGAAGCCATCCCGTTTCCAAGGAGAATTCGAGCTTGTTTTTGTAGTAGATGCCTGTATTGAAATCGTTCGATTTTGACTCCCGTACAATTTCGTCCGAGGGTTGGGTCTTTGAATCTTGGCCCATGGAGAGCGCGGGTTGGATGAGACATGCCAGAAGCAGGGTAAACAACGTCAGATTTCGTGTGTTCATTTATGAGCGAAGATATGTTGCGACAAGTACCATTATTTTGGTAGCCAGAGCTTTTGCGCATTTTAATGCTTCTCCTGCGCTTGGCACAACGAAAACGAATTGCCGCAAGCATGCTGAAATCGTTAGCGTTCACCACGCAGGGTCTGCGGGAAAATCACTGACGAGACGAAATGCGGTCAGGGCTTGGCTACCGGGTACTTGGGTCTCGGCGGAATGCCTTTGTAATTTTTCAGGGCTTCGTTGGCCAGGTCGATGGCCTTTTCCAGCTGGGGGTCGTGGCCGCTGACGACCAAGTCTGGGCGCTGCTTTACTTCGTAGTCGGGATCTACACCGTGGTTCTCGACGATCCATTCCCCTCCGTTGTCCGTGGACCAGAAGGCAAATTCCGGCGCGGTCACATTGCCGCCGTCGCGTAGGGGAATGCCGCGGGATATGCCGACGAGGCCGCCCCAAGTACGCGTGCCGACGATGGGGCCGATTTTTTCGCGATGGAAAAACCAGGGGAACGCGTCACCGCCCGAGCCGGCGAGTTCATTGACGACCATTACCTTGGGACCGTAGATGGCGACGGGGGGCCAGCCGACGTCGGCTCCTTCGCGAGGTGCCAGAACGGCGAGGAGCTGGCGCTTGAGTTTTTCCGTATAGAAGTCGGGGATTTGACCGCCGGAATTGGAGCGCTCATCGACGATGATGCCGTCTTTATCGAGTTGGCCGATGAACTGTTTGTCGAAGGCGATGATGCCGGGAATGGAAGTGTCTGGCACGTGCATGTAGCCGATGCGACCATGAGTGGCCTCCGCGACTTTGCGGCGATTGGTGTCGATCCAATCGAGGTAATGCGGCCCGTTGTCGCTTCCGGTGGGTTTTACGGTTATGTCCCACGCGCCTTCCGGGGAAGGCTTGGAATTGATTTTGAGCGTGACGATCTTTCCCGCGACGTTCTGAAAATAGGCGTAGACGTCGAGATTGGTGCGGGTTTCGCGGCCATCGACGGCGATTAAATAATCGCCGGCTTTTACCTTTAGTCCAGGTTCGGTGAGTGGGGAACGAGTGGCTTCGGCCCAGTTTTCGCCGGGATAAATTTTAGAGATGCGATAGTAGTTGTCGGCGGGCTCGAAGTCAGCGCCGAGTAAACCGACGCCAATCTTCGGAGGCTGCGGCTGATCGCCGCCGCTGACGTAGGTGTGCGAGGTGCTCAGCTCCGCGATCATTTCGCCGATGAGGTAATTCAGGTCGCTGCGATGCGCGACCCAAGGCAGGAGACCTTCGTAGCGTTCGCCGATCTGCTTCCAGTTGTGGCCGGTCATTGCGGGATCCCAGTAGAAGTCGCGCTCGATGCGCCAAGCTTCGTGGAAGATTTGCCTCCACTCTTTGCGGGGGTCGATCTCAACCTGCAAACCGCTTAGGTCCAGCTTGCCTTCACCGACTTTCTTGCCTGGAGCGGCGTCGATGACGCCGTAAACGGGGCCGGCTTTGTAGATGAGCTTTTTGCCTTCTTTGTCGAGGTCGTAGCCATCGATGCCTTCGAGAAGAACTTTGTCTTCGCGCTTAGTGACATCGTAAACGTGCAGGATGTTATGAGGTTTTTGCTGGTCGTCGGTGCCGAACTGGCGCGCTTCCTGCGGCGTGGTGAGATAGAAGAATTTGTCTTTGCGGCCTGCGAGGGCGCTGAGAATCGCAGCGGGAAGAGGGACGGGGGCGATGCGGTTGCCGATGCCGTCCAGGTCGATTTGGATGGGCTTGGGGGGTTCTTCCTTTTTCTCGTCTTTCTTTTCGTCCTTCTTCTGTGTGTCGGAAGCTTTCTTGTCGTCTTTCTTATCGGTGTCGTCCTTTTTGTCAGTTTTTTTCTCATCGCCGGCTTTTTCTTCATCGCTTTGCGGCTTGAAGGGCGATTCCTCGTCGGATTTTAAAGTGACGGCGAAAATGCCATCAGTGGAGTAGTAGTTGTAGCGCTGATCGAGTTGGCCGGCGCTAGGATAGAAATAACGAGTGGAAATGAAATAGAGAGACTTGCCGTTGCCGTCGAAAACGGGATTGTTGTCGTTGTAGAAGCCGCTCGAGACTTGGGTGGCTTTCTTTGTTTCGAGCGAGTAGATAAAGACGTCGTTCGCGCCCCGGCGGTGCGGCTTGGAGTAGGTAAGCCAACGGCTGTCGGGCGACCAGGTTGCGTCGCTGATATCGCCATAATCGCTCTTATCGACGAGGGCGGGCTTTTTCTCGTCGACGCCTACGTACCAGAGGCGATGGGTTTTGTCCCAGTAGAGAAGCTTCTTGCTGTCTGGCGACCAGGAAGGGCCATAGCGATAGACACCGCCATCGGTGGTGATGCGGGTTGCGTCGCCGCCCATTTGGGGACGGATGTACAACTCGTACTCGCCCGTTCTGTCGGAGAGAAAGGCGATGAGTTTTCCGTCGGGGGACCAGGCCGGGTTGAGCTCATGGACACTGGAGGCGTGCGTGCTGAGGTCGCGAATGCTGCCGTGCTCGGTGGGCACGGTGAAAACGTTGCCGCGAGCTTCGATGACGGCGCGCGCGGCGGAGGGCGATAGCGCGAAGCTACCGATATTTTGCGCGACGTTTTTGAAGTCGGGGCGCGCCTCCAAATCCTCGGCGTGCACCTGGATAGGAAGGTTGCGGGGCTTTCCGCTCGGAAGGTCGAATTCGTAGAGAAGGCCGCCGTTTTCATAGACGATCGCATCGGAGCCGAGGCTGGGCCACTTGATGTCGTATTCCTTATAGTCGGTGAGTTTCTTGGTTTGCTTGGAGGCGAGATCGTAGCTGTAGAGGTTCATCGCACCATCGCGATCGCTGATGAAATAGATGGTGTTATCGTGCCACATGGGAAACATGTCCATGCCGCTGGACTTGGGCAACTCTTCATAAGTGTTCTTCTTCAAATCGTAGATGGCGATGGGAAGATTCCAGCCGCCGCGATAGCGCTTCCAGGTGCGATTTTCCTGGGACGTCTCGATGTATGCGATTTTGGTGCCGTCGGGGGAAAAGCTGGTGAGATCGCCACGCGGAGGCGGCAGGACTTTTGGCAAGCCGCCCTGCGTCGATACGAGATAGAGTCGAGTGGTGCGATTGGGGGGCGCAACGGCGCGGTCGGAGCGGAACAAGACGTCTTTGCCGTCGGGAGTCCATCCGAGGACGATGTCGGCAGAGGGATGATAGGTGAGGCGCTTGGGCTCACCGCCTTCGGAGGGGATCACGTACACATCGGGATTGCCGTCGTAGGAAGCGGTAAAGGCGATCCATTTGCCGTCGGGTGAAAATTTAGGATAGAGCTTGTCGCCGGGACTGGTGGTGAGGCGCCGCGCTGCGCCGCCTTGGCGAGGAGACGTCCACAAGTCTCCCGCGTAAGAGAAGACGACTTTGTCGCGGGAGATGTCCGCATAACGGAGAAGGCGAGTATTGCCCGAAGAGGGTTGGTCGGCGGGAGCGGCTTGGCTGTGAAGGGCTGCGTGAGCGCTTAGCAGAATGGCGAGGCAAATTGCGGGTACCACGAATAAACGTACGTGCTGCTTCGTCATCGAGCTCTCTCCAGGGTTTGAGACTTCCGTTCGCGTTTCCACAAGGGAATCGCACAATTTACCGGATTATCGTTGCAATAACCATAGACGCTAATTTTGGAGGAAAAGTTTGGATCTATTAGCGAGGCTAACCGAGCCCGGCGTAATCGTATCAGAGCCGAGGTATGATCACTCTGCGAGGGAATTTTCGCCAGTGGATTTTCGGGCCGATGGATTCATGTTGCTCAGGAGGCAACGGTTGGAACGGAGACTTTTGCTGATTGTGGTCTCAGGATATGCTTTCGTGTACAACATGAACACTTGTTTGCAACTCGCTCGGAAAAAATGCAGCCGTTTGGCGTGCGGAGCTCGCGGATGAGCTTTCGGGCAAAGCTGTTTCTGATTTTCCTGTTCACCGTGCTGGCATCCGTTTCGGTGGTCGCGTATGGCGTAACGCATTACGCGCGAGCGGCCTTCGAGGAGACGGACACGAAATGGACGGAGGCACTGGTTGGACAATTCCATAAAGAATTCGAGCAGCGCGGCGCTGAAGTTGTCCAGCAGGTGGAAAATATCGCGAATGGGGAGATCACGCTGCGGGTGGCGATGGACCTGGCGCGCCCGAACGCGGATCAGTCCTTGTATGTGCACGATGCCATCGGGGTATCACAAGATCATGGCATGAACTTCGTGGAATTCGTGAATTGGGATGGAACGATCATTTCGTCGGCGCAATATCCGGCGCGGGTTGGGTATAAGAACGATTGGGTCACGGCGACGAAGGATTGGCGCGGGGCGCCGGCATTTTTGAAGCGCGAGGATTTGCCCGATGGCGTGGCGCTTTCGGTGGCTGCGGTTCGGACGGTTTCGGGCGGCAACGAGAAGAATCTTTACATTGTTGGAGGGCGGAGGTTAGACCAGAGCTTTCTTGCGTCGCTGGTTCTTCCATCTGGGATGCGCGCGCTGCTGTATCGGAACCTGGAACCAAGTTTTGTTTCGTCGGCGCTGATGGATGTCAACGGCACGGCGGATGAGGCGGACCGATTCCGGGCGCTGATCGAGCAGGTGCAGAGGAAGCCGCAAAAATTGGTGGAGACGATTAACTGGACGAGCGATGCGGCTTCTGCCGAGACGTTTCATGCGATGCCTTTGCTGGGGCGGAACAATGAATTGCTCGGTGTGCTTTTGGTCGGCAGCTCGCGGAAGGAATTGGTGCTGTTGACGCAGCGCATTGTGACGATTGCGGCGGTGGTGGCTGCGGTGGCGATTTTTGTGGGCCTCCTGGTGAGCTTGTGGGTGGCGGCGCGCATTACGCGGCCGGTGGAGGATCTGGCGGCAGGGGCGCGCGAAGTCGCAACAGGACGGTGGGACACGCGCATTGATGTGCGCGGGACGGATGAAATTGGGCAACTGGGAACTGCGTTCAACGATATGACGCGTACGCTGGGTGTGCAAAAGGAAAAGCTAGTACAGACCGAGCGCGTTGCCGCGTGGCGCGAATTAGCACGGCGGTTGGCGCATGAGCTGCGCAATCCGCTGTTTCCCATGCAAATCACGGTAGAAAACATGCAGCGGGCAAAGCAGCTTGAGGCCAAGCAATTTTTGGAAGTATTCAACGAGTCGACCGCGACGCTGAAAACGGAACTGGCGAATTTGAATACGATTGTGGGGCGCTTCAGCGATTTTGCGAAGATGCCTACGCCGCAGTTTGCGAAAGTGAATGTGAACGAGGCCTTGCGCGCCTCCGTGCGACTGTTTGAGGCGCAGTTCAACGCCGTGGGCAAGCCGACCATTACGACGGAATTCTTCTTGACCGAGCCTTTGCCGGAAATTGATGCGGATGCGGACCTCTTGCACAAGGCGTTTCAGAATTTAGTGCTGAATGCGCTGGACGCTATGCCTGCGGGCGGCACGCTGACTCTGCGCACGTTCGAACGCGAGCGCAACATTCGCATTGAGGTAGCGGATACGGGCAAGGGGCTGACGCAGGAAGAATGCTCGCGCCTCTTTACGCCGTACTACACGACGAAGCAGCAGGGGACGGGCTTGGGACTTGCGATCGTGCAAGCGGTGGTGAGCGATCATCACGGAACGATCAGCGTGACGAGCGACGAAGGGCGCGGGACGTCTTTTAAGATTGAGTTGCCGCAGCGACAGGCCGGGCAGCGACCCGCTCCCGCTGCAGACGCGGGCCCTGATGCGAAAAATTCGCCCAAGACTTTGGCGGCGGCAAGCGACTAACTGACACAGCGCTAAGGACCAATGCTTGCCCCGCAAAGCTCACCTGCTACTCGTTGACGACGATCCGAACACACTAGCTTCTCTTTCCCGTGCGTTCCGTTTGGCCGGCCATGAAGCGACCGTGTGCGACAACGCAGGGCGCGCGCTGGACCTTCTGCGGACAGAGAGCTTCGATTTGATCCTTTCCGACGTGGTGATGCCGGGAAAAAGCGGGCTGGAGCTCCTAGAAGATTTGAAGAAGGCCGGCGTGAAGACGCCGATCGTACTGATTTCCGGACAGGCGAATATTGAGATGGCGGTGCGCGCGACGAAGCTAGGTGCGTTGGATTTTCTGGAGAAGCCGCTTACCACTGATAAATTGCTGGTCACGGTGGAAAATGCGCTGCGGTTGTCACGGTTGGAAGATGAAAATCGCGAGCTGCGCCAGCGGCTGGGGAAGCATGAGTTGATTGGGTCGGGAGCGGCGATGGCGCGGCTGCAAGCGCAAATTGAACGCGTGGCGGCGAGCGAAACGCGGGTGTGCATTTTGGGGGAAACGGGAACAGGAAAAGAGTTGGTGGCGCGGGCGATTCATGAGAAATCGCCGCGGCGGGAAAATGCATTTGTGACGCTGAACTGCGCGGCGGTGCCGGCGGAACTGATCGAGTCCGAGCTGTTTGGGCATGAGAAGGGCGCGTTCACGGGAGCTGCTGCGAAGCACGCAGGAAAATTCGAGCAGGCGGACAGCGGCACGTTGTTTCTGGATGAGATTGGCGACATGCCGGTGGCTATGCAGGCGAAATTGCTACGCGTGCTGGAGGAAGGCGAAGTTGAGCGGGTCGGAGGAGACAAGCCGATTCGCGTGAACGTGCGTGTGCTCGTGGCCACGCACCGGAACTTGGAAGAGTTGGTGAAGCAGAATGCGTTTCGGCGCGATTTGTTTCATCGCGTCTACGTGTTTCCATTGGCGCTACCGCCGTTGCGCGAGCGGGGGGAGGATTTTCCGGAGCTGGTGCAGCATTTTGCGCGGCAAGTGGCGGCGCAGAATGGATGGAAAGAGAAAACGTTCGCGGAGGATGCGATTGCCGAGCTGCGGCGCTACGGCTGGCCTGGGAATGTGCGCGAGCTGCGCAATGTGGTGGAGCGGCTGGTGCTGCTGGCGGGAGAAGGAGCGGTGAGCGGTGCAGATGTAAGGATGATTTTGCCGAGCGCAGGTGGCAGCGCGCCGGAGCCGGGCGGCTCCCGTGCTTCGGGCGCGGCGTCTTCTGGGACTCTGGCTGAGCGGACCGAAGCATTCGAAAGGGAAGTGCTGCTGGCGGAAATTCGGCGCCATAATTTCCATATGACGAATGTGGCGCGAGCGCTTGGGTTGGAGCGCAGCCACCTCTACAAGAAGTGCCAGCAGTTGGGAATCGACTTGCAATCGTTACGTCGACCTGAATAAACCAACAACTGAGGCTCGTAAGTACAAGAAAACAGGGCTAATTTTGTCCTTGACACAATATTGCATATTGCGATATAAAAATCGCAAATAGCAATAGGTGATCCTCATGACTCTAGGCGACAAACTCCGTTCCCTCCGCTCCGTCGAAGGATCTTTGCGCGGCTTCGGCAGGCCGATGACGCAATTTGAGCTGGCGAAGGCCATGAAGCGCGAACTGGGCCGCGGATTGAGCCAGGCGTATCTCTCACAAATTGAGAGCGGCGCGCGGCCGCACCTGACGCACACAACGCGGGAGTTACTGGCGCGCTTCTTCAAAGTTTATCCCGGCTTTCTGGTGGACGACCCCGAGGGGTATACCTCTGGTTTGCAATCTGATCTGCGGGCCGAGGACGCAAAAATCGACTCGTGGCTCTTTGGTGGCGTTGAGCAGTTTTCCGCCGATCCCGCGCTGAGCGAAGCGCTCTTGACGATTGCCGAGGTGGACGATTCTCGGCGCGCCCTCTTGCTGCTGGGTGAAATTCTTCGTACGCCGGGCCTGGCGGATAGGCTGAATGAAGTACTGCGGCCTGATGCAGACGTTGATAAAGGTGGGCAGCAGGGAAGTGGCCATCCGCCAGCGGGGCCTAATTAGAGCGGCGGTCTGCACCGAATTCCAGCTCGCGCACGATGGTGCGCTCGAGGTGCTCTATGACCTGGTCTGATTTTTACCTCTTCTGTTTCCTTGTGGGATTTGCGCTCAGCCTGGTGTCGTTCCTGGCTGGGGCGGTGCATCTACACGTGCCGTTTGGGGCGCATGCGCCACTGCATGGCGCGCACCACGGCGGCGGCCATGCTGCTACCGGACCTTCCGCACACGGCTCCGGCGTCCACGTTCCGTGGCTGAACGCATCGACGGCGATGGCGTTCCTCGCGTGGTTTGGCGGCACGGGCTACATCCTGACGCGCGCTTCGCACTTGATGGCTGCTGTGGCTCTTAGCCTCGCGATTCTGTCGGGGTTGGTGGCAGGCTGGCTGGTCTTCAAGTTCATGGCGAGGCTGACGACAGGAAGCGAATCGCATTTGAACGAAGCGGATTACCGTCTCGAAGGCTCCCTCGGAACAATCAGCATTCCAATTCGCAAGGACGGCACCGGCGAGGTGATTTTCTCGCTGGGTGGAGTGCGGCGTAGCTTTGGTGCGCGCTGCGACAATGGCGTCGCGATCGAAAAAGGGACCGAAGTGGTCATCGAGCGATACGAGAAGGGCATCGCCTATGTGCGGCGATGGGAGGAGTTCACGCGCTAGCGCTGTGAAGGATTTCGGACTGGAGCACGACACAACCAGTCCATGCGGGTAGAAAAACGGAGGCTTTATGTTTGGGCTGCCATTCATTCCTGTAGTAGCCGGCATGAGTATTCTCGCAGTGTTCTTTATCATGACGGTTTTGGCCAAGCTGTTTCGCAAAGCGGGTCCGCACGAGGCGCTGATAATTTACGGCCTTCGGGGGACGCGCATCGTCAAAGGCGGCGGCACGATTATCTATCCGATGATCGAGCAGTGCCGTGAACTCTCGCTGGAGCTGATGTCGTTTGACGTCGCTCCGCAGCAAAGCTTGTACACCAAGCAAGGCGTGGCCGTGACGATCGAAGCGGTCGCGCAAATCAAAGTGAAATCCGATCCGGAGTCCATTCGAACCGCGGCGGAGCAGTTCCTGACCAAGCGGCCGGAGCAGCGCGAAGGGTTGATCCGGCTTGTGATGGAAGGGCATTTGCGCGGGATCATCGGCCAGCTCACGGTGGAGCAAATCGTGAAGGAGCCGGAGATGGTGGCCGACCGCATGCGTTCCACGTGCGCGGATGACATGAACAAGATGGGGCTCGAAGTGGTGAGCTTCACGCTGAAGGAAGTGCGCGACAAAAACGAATACATCACCAACATGGGCCGGCCGGACATTGCGCGCATCAAGCGCGATGCGGAAGTGGCGGCAGCCGAAGCGGACCGCGACATCGCGATCAAGCGTGCCGAGGCGCAGCGCGCGTCCGCCGTGGCAAAAGCGCAAGCCGACCAGGAGCGAGTGGCCGCGGAAACGGCTTCGCAAGCCAAGCAAGCGGAAGCCGAACGCGATCTGGACATCAAGAAGGCCAGCTTTTTGGAAGCCACGAAAAAGGCGCAGGCGCAGGCGGACAAGGCTTACGAGATCGAAACCAACATCCAGCAGCAACAGGTAATCACCGAAGCGGTGCGTGTGCAGCAAGTGGAGCGCGAAGCGCAGGTTAAGGTGCAAGAAGCGGAGATCGCGCGCCGCGAACGCGAATTGATTGCGACCGTGCTGAAACAGGCGGAAGTCGAGCGGCAGCGCATCCAGACGCTCGCAGAAGCGGAACGGCAGCGCTTGATCAGCGAAGCGGAAGGCCGCGCGTCTTCGATTCGCGCGCAGGGCGAAGCCGAAGCCGAAATCATCTTCAAAAAGGGCGAGGCGGAAGCCAAGGCGATGAACGTCAAGGCGGAAGCCTACCAGGAATACAACCAGGCCGCCGTGGTCGACAAACTGATCACCGGCTTGCCGGAAGTCGTGCGCGCGCTCTCTGAGCCCCTCAGCAAAATCGACAAGGTGACCATCGTATCGACCGGCAACGGAGACGCGGCCGGGGCGTACAAGCTCACCGGTGACATCACGAAGATCGCGGCGCAAGTACCTGCGCTGTTCGAGGCGCTCTCCGGCATGCAAATGTCGGACCTGCTCGCCAAGGTGCGCTTGATCGGCGACCACGCGGCCAAACCGGCGCCGCCTTCGCTGCCGAACAACTCCTAACCAATCCGGGCGTCTGGGCAGGTCGCAGGATCTGCCCAGGCGCTTGTCGTATGCGGGGAGTGGGAGGGAACGGATGATGACGCTGAAAGAAAAATTTCTGGTGCTGTGGCTTTTTGTCATGGTGATTGTTGTGTTTGCCGTTACGCACATTGCCGGTCACCTGGCGTTCGTGGTGGAGAATTGTTTGGCGGCTATTTTGCCGATGCCGAATTTGTGAGACGACGCAGCGGGCAGGGACGCGCTAAAGCGCGCCGCCACGAGTTCGCTGCGTCGCATTGGTTGTTTCTGAAAGGAGAACATCATGGGACTCTTAGAGCGAGTAGGCACTTTGATTCGCGCGAACCTCAACGACATGATTGACCGCGCCGAAGATCCGGAGAAGATGATCAAGCAGGTGATCCTGGACATGGAGAATCAATACTTGCAAGTGAAAACCCAGGTGGCGGTGTCTATCGCGGATCAGCACATGCTGGAGAAAAAGTTAAAGGAAAACGAAGACACCGGAAACGACTGGATGCGCAAGGCCGAGCGGGCCGTCGACAAGGGCGAAGATGAATTGGCTCGCGGGGCGCTGGACCGGTACCAGACGGCGTTGCGCTTCGCACACAGCTTTCGCGAACAAGTGGACGATCAGACAGCGCAAGTCGAAACGCTGAAGGGCGCCTTGCAGAAGCTGGAGCAAAAATTGGACGAAGCAAAATCGAAGCGGGAGCTGCTGCTGGCGCGGCAGCGCCGCAGCGTCGCTCTTGGGAAGGCGGCGCGAGCGCAAGCGGCTATCGGGGATCACTCGAAGGGCGCCACGTTCGACCGGCTGAAGGAGCGCGTACATCACACCGAAGCGGTTGCAACCGCCGAGGTCGAGCTGGTGACCGACGATGTGAGGGAGCGGCTCCATCGCATGGAGCGCGACACGGAGATCGAGCGGCTCCTGGCAGATTTGAAAGCGCGTCGCCTTCTGCCGGGCTGAGCCCTTTCTATTTGCAAATCTACTTGGTGCACGTGCGACAATACCGCCCGTGAATCCGTGGCTGATTGGAGCGCCCGTGATTGCCGCTGCCGCGGGGGGACTACTCGCTTATGGCGGCGTGCACCCGCGTGCGCAGCTTTTTGGTCCCACGATTTGCCGCACCAACTCCCCGCGCAAGCTGGCAATCACGTTTGACGATGGACCTAATCCGGCGATCACGCCGAAATTGCTGGACCTGCTCGATCGTTTTAAAGCGCCCGCCACATTCTTCCTGATTGGACGGTACATTCGAGAGTGTCCGGAACTTGTCAGTGAAATTGCGGCGCGCGGACACGTCCTCGGCAATCACACGGAATCGCATCCAAATTTGTTTTGGAAACGCTCGGCAGAAATACGCGTTGAGTTGCGCCTGACTCATTCGGCGATCCGGAATGCGCTGGGTGCGCCCCCGAAATGGTTTCGTCCGCCGTTTGGTTTGAGAAATCCGTGGCTGGCCGCAGAAGCGCGCGAGCTCAACATGCGCGTGGTGATGTGGACGTTGCTCCCAGGGGACTGGCGCGCGCCTTCGGCGGAATGGCTGATCCGGCGAATGCAGCCGATCGCGGCGCGGGCGCAGCGTGCGTGGAAGCACGCTGCCGGCACGGGCGAAATTCTTTGCCTGCATGATGGCAGTCACCGTGAGCAGGGCGCGGATCGCACGCGCACGCTGGCTGCACTCGAGCATTGGCTGCCGCGTTGGCGTGACCTCGGGCTTGAATTTGTTACAATCGATCAGGCGGTGAGTGTCCCCGCACCGTGAATATGGACGAGAGAGCCTTTTACACAGAAAAAGAAGAGACGCGCAAGGTCAAGCTAGTCTGCCCTAGCTGCCGCGGCGAGTTCGAAGCGCCCGTACGCTGGAAAGTGTGCAGGAAGAGGAAAGAGCTTCCGCGCGGCGTAGGCGAAGAGGACCGCAGAAAATTCGCTAAAGCCACTTCATATATGGTGCGTCTCGACGATTTAGTGGCTTGCTATAAGTGCCGCAAACGGTTTGAGCTGACGGGACAATCGACGGTGCTAATCAATGACGCGCTAGGCGATCCCAACGTGGACCCGGAAAATTTCGGGAATCGCTGAAACGCATTCTTCAAATCTCCGGATACATGTCAAAAAAGGCTTCGATCGACTGACGAAAAGTCGACTCGATCTCCTCCTTGCTTCCCTCAATCAAGTGCATGGCTACCCGAGCCGTGCGCCCGTTCTTCAGCACTATGGTGGCGTCCTTTACTTCCCCGAGGTCTTCCGCGGGGAGCAGTCGCATCCCGTAGACGAGCGCCAATTTCGCCATGACATCCTCCAGCCACTCCTCTCAGCGTAGACTGCGCGAATCGGGCGGTCAAATGCAGTCAGATCGCGGGTGCGGATAATTTTGCGCGTTTGAAGTAGCCCGAAGGGTATACTACAGGCATCCGTACCTCTGTTGACTGCATCGCAGGACAGCATGGAGGATTCACGTGAACCGCCCACACCTGCTTTTTGCTCTCCCTGTCTTATTTTTGGCTTTCTACGGCTTGGCTTTCGCGCAACAGCCTGAAGGTCCACAAACATCAGCTCCGCCACCGGTTGCTCCGCTAGCGCGCCCTGCACTGGAGAGACGCGCGAATGCGGGCGCGAGCGACAAAGTCACCGTCCCCGCAGGCACGCGTGTTGCGGTTGTTCTGGAAAACGGGATCTCCACACGCAGCGCGAAGGCCGGCGATTCTCTTTACTTCCGGACTTCGTTTCCGATTACGCAGAATAATCGCGTCGTCGTTCCCGTGGGCTCCTACCTCCGCGGCGAACTCCTCGAATCCAAGCGCCCGGGCCGCATCAAGGGACGCGGCGAATTTCGCATGAAACTGAACACCTTAATTTTTCCGAACGGTTACACGGTGGATTTGAATGCCGCGCCGCGCAGTGCCGACAGCGGCGGAAAAGAAACCATGGATTCGGAAGGTAAAGTGACAGGAGAAGGCGGCAAAGGCAAAGACGTCGGCACGGTAGCGACCACGACCGTGACGGGCGCTGGTATCGGCGCGATTGCGGGTGGAGGCAAGGGCGCGGGGATTGGAGCCGGTATCGGCGGACTTGCCGGGCTTGGCGCGGTGTTGCTCACGCGCGGCCCAGACGCACAACTGCCCCGTGGTTCAACGCTGGACGTGGTTCTCGAGCATGCGCTCACCCTGGATGGCGATCAGATTCAATACAGGCACGTAGGCGACTTTTCGCCCATTACACCGCCCCCTGCAAGGCCCGACTGAGTCACTTTAAGCCGTGGTTTCCTTGCGTGCTTCCACAAAACGAAGCGGGCTGAAGCGTTCCCAATCGACGGAGACGCGTGTCTCGGTCACCCATTCGCGAATAAGTCGCGCGGTGATCGGTGTGAGCAAAATGCCGCTGCGGAAGTGTCCTGTCGCTATCAGGAGACCGTCGATATCGGTCGGTCCTAAAATCGGCAGATGGTCGGGCGAATCGGAGCGGAGGCCGGCCCAAGTTTCTTCTACTCGAGCATTGGCAAGCTCTGGCGCGAGCTCGATTGCTCCGTTTAGGATTTTTTCCAACGCGCCTGCGGTCACGTTCTTGTCGAAGCCGACGTACTCGACGGTAGCGCCGGCTAGAATCCTGCCATCATTTCGCGGCACCAGATAAATTTTGTCGGACCAAAGCACGCGCTCGATTTTCACTCGTTCGGGCCGCAACGAAACCATTTGTCCCTTTGCGGGACGCACGGGCGCATACGTGTCGACTCCCGCGATCGTTGCAGAAAAAGAGCCCGCGGCGATGATGGTCCACTGGGCCGAAACTTTCTCATTTTTGAGCAGCAACCCCACGCAGCGCTGCTTTTCCCGCCAAACTCCTTGCACTTCGCGCTGCGTGAAAATCTCAGCGCCACTTTTCCGTGCCGCCTGCAAAACCGCATGAGTCAACGCTCGATTGTCTACGGACGCCTCGTCTGGCCGGAGCACCGCAGCGTCCAGTTCGGGACTGAGCGCGGGCTCGAGTTCGCGGGCGTCTTCGGTGCTGATCGCCTCCGCTTTCAATCCCCAGCCATGATGAAGAGCAATATGCGTGCTCAGCTCGCGAGGTGCGTCGCGCGAAAACAAAGCTTCCAAAGTTCCCTTAGCGCGGAAGCCAACGTTTCGGGCGGAAATTTCCTCGACCCGAGCGACGAACTCTGGATAGAGGGCCATGCTGGCCTTGCCAAGCGGCAGTAGCGGAATCGTCGCGGGACTTTCCGGGGCAGGGGACAAGATTCCAGCGCCGGCCCAAGAGGCCTCCCGACCGGGCTCGCCTTGCTCAAAAACGGCGACGCGCACACCGGCGAGCGCAAGCTCAAGCGCGATGGCTCCGCCGATGAGCCCTCCTCCGGCGATTACGGCCTCGAAATGTTTTGTCATTTTGCTTTGCGTAGGCCCTTCAGCCTGCCGCGCGGGAAATTGAATGCCTCAGGGCGACGCTGCCAGCTCCTGCGAAAGCACTTCGGCCTTCTTCGCTGCGGCGCGCGCGCGCGTCCAGTCTCCGCTGTTCGCTGCGTCGCGGGCTTCGGCCATGAAGCTGCGCACTTTCGACGCGAGGTCTTGTTGGGTGGCGTTCAGGGATTTCCCCCCGGCCGAGCCAATATTGCGCTCCGCGACGCTCAAGCTCTGACTCATTTGCTGCTGCGCTGCATTGGCTTCCCCGGCGGTCAGTAGTGGAGCAATCTGGGGGACATCGGGCTTGCCGCCTACATCGTTCTGCGAAGAATTGCCCGCAGGCACGCGGGGCCGCGGCGGCGCACTGCGCGCGATTACCAACGCGGAAGGCGGTGGTGCAACATCCAGGGTTGCGTCCTCCAGAGGATCGGTTTCGTCCATCTGTGTTGACGCAATAGAGCGCGATAACGGGCGCGTGTACGCGAAGGTGCTCCACGGAAATGGTTTGGCCTTTACTTTGCGCTCGGCGCATCCGCTCAGTAAGAGGATCAACGCGCACGAAGCAGCCACGCTAAAGCGCGCGAACCGCTTCTGCGAATTCTGACTGAGCTGAGTAGGTCCCGTCATTCTCAGGCCGCGAGCGGCAGCTCGATGCGGAATATCGTTCCCCGGCCAACCTCCGATGTAAAGTCTATCGAACCGTTGTGAAGCTGTACAATTCGGAAGGTGCTAGCCAATCCGATGCCGCTGCCGCCGGGTCGCGTTGTAAAGAAGAGCTGGAAGATTTTTTGACGATTTTCAAGCGGAATTCCTCGGCCCGTATCACCCACGGTAATCTCGGCCATTTCGCCGCGACGACTGAGCATCAGGCGCAGCTGCCCGCCGGTCGGCATGGCTTCGACGGCATTCAGCACGAGATTTAGCACCGCTTGTTTCAGTAGCGCGCGATCCACGTAAACTTCCGGCACATCAATCGGCAATAGCTGCGCCACGTGTATTTTGGTTTTCTGCAACTGCGGCTTGGCTATCTCGACAACTTCTTTCAAGACGTCGGCGAGCTGAGTGGCTTCCAGGCGCACATCCATCGGGCGGGTGAAATCAAGGAAGCGCTTGACCACCGCGTCGAGGCGATCGATTTCCTTGTCCAGCACCTGCACGGCTTGCTGCGAGCCGCTGTCCGGCTCAGGCGGCAGAGATTCCTTCAAATTTTCCAGCCACAGGCGCATCGAGTTTAGCGGATTCTTCACCTCATGCGCGACGCCTGCGGTGATGCGTCCCAGTGCTGCGAGACGTTCGCTCACTTGCAGCTGAGTATTGATGCTTTCGATGGAGTCGAGGTCGCGCAATGTCACCAGTGCTCCCATGCGTTCGCCATTTTCCTGAATTGCCTGCACGCTCACGCTGACGCGCCGGGTGCCCTCGATGGTGTGGAGGTCCGTTTCCGCCGCGATCTCGCTTAGTTCGTCGCCTACCACATGCAGGACCTCGTGCAAAGGATGCCCCAGCGGAAAAATTTCGTTCACGCGGCGGCCTAGAAAGTGTCCAGCGGGCGCGCCGAGAAATTTCTCGGCCGCAGGGCTGACCATCACGGCGCGGGCATCGCGGGTAAACAGGAGCAGGCCATCCTCGAGGCCGGCCATCACCGAATCCATGTTCTCGCGCAAGGTGCTGAAGATTTCGTGTACGCCGCGAAGCTGCTGCCCGACTTGCGTAATCTTTCGGCTCACTTGCCCGAGCTCGTCGGTGCTGCTGCCAAATCCCTTCGCATCAGCAACCGGCGCATCGTATTGCCCGGCGGAAATGCGATCAAGCTGCGCGGAGATATCGCTCAGCGGCGCCAGCGTTGCCCGGCTGACTACCGCGGCTACAACCGTTGAGATGACGAGAGCGAGCAAAACGATGGTCCCGAATTTGCGCACGCTGGAGGAAATATCATTCAGCAGCAGGCCTGACGAGACCACCACGCGCACTTCTCCGAACGGCTGGTCGCCGTTGTTGAACGGAAGATCCAGTTCGTAGACCTGGGGCGGGCCCGCCAGAACCTTTGCTTGATGCAAGTAGCCGCGCTGCGTCAGTTGCGAGATCTTGGTTCGCCGGGGAAGAAATTTGCCGATCAAGGACTCGTCGGTGGAGATCAGGACCTTGCCATCGTTGTTCGTGATGGACACTTCGTAGATTGCAGGCGTATCGACTTTAGCGGCCTTCAACTGAGCGCGGAGCCCCTCGCTCGTTCGGAATGCCTTTTGGACGTACTCATCGATATCGTTCGGATCGTTCGAGGCCGGGCGCATGCCACGCGACGCGGCCTCCGCCAAGGCGCGCCGGGCCTGCTCGAACACTTGGTTCGCAATCTCAACCGTGCGCCTATCGGTTTGCTGGAGGACCTGCTCGAATAGCTGCGCCACGAACACGGCAGACAGCACCGCCACCACGATCAGCACCAGGCTGGTCATTATTAGCGTGAGTTTCGTGCGCAGCCGGAGCTGCATTGCGCGTCTCTACACCGTTTCGGCGCGTTCGCCGCCATATTCTTTGAGTTTATTATGCAAAGTCTTGAGGCTGATGCCCAATAAGTCCGCAGCGCGAGTCTTGTTGTTTCCCGTGGCGTTCAACGTTTGCAGAATTAGCTCGCGCTCCATAGCATCCACCGTCGTCCCCACTGGGAATCGGATGCTCGACAAATCACTCGGGCCTTTGGCTTGTGATTTACCGAACTCATCCGGCAGGCAGCTACGCGTAATCATATCCTTTTCGCACATGATGGTGGAGCGCTCCAGGACATTACGCAGTTCGCGGATATTGCCCGGCCAGGTGTGGCTCATGAAAATATCCATCACTTCGGCGCCAATACCGCGCACATGCTTGCCGTGCTTTTGGTTCACGTCGTGCAGAATATATTCCACTAGCAGCGGGATGTCGTCTTTGTGATCGCGCAATGGTGGCAAGTGTATGTGAAACACGTTTAAACGAAAGAAAAGATCCTGGCGCATTTGCCCTTGCCCTACGGCATTCTCCGGGTCCTTGTTGGTAGCGGCGAGCACGCGCACGTCGACGGGCGTCTCGCTCTTGCTTCCCAGGCGCCGCACTTTGCGGTCTTCCAGTACGCGCAGGAGTTTTGCTTGCGTCGGCGCAGGCATTTCTCCGATTTCGTCGAGCAGCAGTGTTCCGCCATCGGCGAGTTCGAAGCAGCCGATGCGGCGCTCCGCCGCGCCGGTGAACGCCCCTCGCTCGTGCCCGAAAATTTCGCTCTCCATCAACGTTTCCGGAATCGCGGAGCAGTTGATAGCCACAAACGGCCCCCCGGCGCGTGGCGAAAGCTTGTGAATCGTTCGTGCGACGATCTCTTTGCCCGAACCCGTTTCGCCGGTGATTAATACGGACGCGGAGCTAGGCGCCGCCATTTCCACGATGCGCATTACGTCCTGCATTCCCTTCGAGCCTCCGACCAGGTCGCCGAGCCGCCCGGTTTCGCGCAGCTGCCTCTGCAGCACCGCCAATTGGCGCGCATCGCGCGCTTTCCCTAATGCGCGGTCCAACAACGCGCGCAACACGGGACCCTTCAGCGGCTTTTCGATGTACCAGAACGCGCCCGCTTCGATAGCCGCCACGGCGCGCTCTTCGCTTCCTTTCCCGGTGATGATGATCGCAGGGACGTCGTGCAGATCAGCGCCCAACTGCTTCAGTAGGTCGAGCCCGTTCATGCCCGGCAGCTCGACGTCGGCAATCAACGTGTCCGGCTGATAGCTGGCAAATTTTGCCAGCACGTCCTCCGCGCTGGCCACGCCCAAAACGTCATACCCCCATTTTTGCAGCAATTGCTCGTAACCTTTTCGCGCGTTGTCTTCGTCTTCGACAATCAGGATGCGGTCTTTGCGCTCTCCGGTTTCGACCGCACGCACTGCCATTTTCGAGTCGTCGCCCATGCGGCTCTGCCTCTCTCTGAGTAGATTTGGCGTATTTTTTTGCATAGGCTGGATACTTGACTGTAACAAGCGCGTAGCCGCTTGCCAAGCGTGCTAACACGTTAGGCGCAGCAAGGCCTGGTGGCCGCAGGCATGCTTCTCCCGTGTTTATGGCCGATGTCTTAAAAGTTGTCGGTCTTTACGTCAGCGCGTGTTGAAGAGCCGCCTCACTCCTTCAACAAATACAGCGCCCGCTCGAGTTCCAGCTCCAGCTTAGCGCCCTTGGGCAGATCGATCTCGTGGCCGCGACCTGCTTCCATCAAGTAAGCCGCGAGTGCGCCGGCGGCTGCGCCTTCCGCTGCTTCCTTTTTATCTCTGTCTTTCACGCCTCTTACCGCTCCCATTGCCGCGCCGGCCGCGGCTGCTTCCGCGGCCGCTCGTTGCGTGCTCGTGCGTCCTTCAATCAATCCCTCTTGCTCCGCGGTTCCCGTTTTCACGCTGTGGTCGCCAGGCACGCTTACAACTTCGGCAACAATGGGCAGCGTCGCGAACTTGGTGCGGATCTCGTCAAAAGTGAGCCAGATCTTCGCTCGCCCGGCCAGTCCCGCTGGCTCCACGCGGCTCACGTGCCCGCGAATCTCTGCGCCGCGCGGGAGATAGATGCCGCTGCCTGCCTCCAGTGGCTCCAAAGTTTTCACTTTGAAGCGTTTCTTCTCGCGGGTTTCTTTCGTGTCCAGTTCGTCTTCGAGCCGCACCAGGAACTTCGTGCCTGGGACGACCGCATACGCCTCAACCGGCAGATCGGCGTGGCGGCGTCCGTCCGCTGGATGCACAAGCTGTTCCGGGACCGGCGATACAGGCGCATCTTGCGGCGGCTCCTGCGCTGCAGCGCAAACAGCCAAACTCAACCCAAGCACCACAGTTGCGCCCACGTCAGTCAAGAGCTGGATATTTGTCATTCCTGCCTCCTCGTAAAGACACATCGAACTGGAAGCATCCCGACAGCCATTGCTGCCCCTTGCTTCTATCCCTATGTATTTGATTTAGAGGAGCTTGTACCTCATCCACCGCCACGGCGGCGAAGCTCGCCCCAACATGTCGCCACCCGCCGCCAAGCGCAGTGAAATCCCGACACTCAGGCTGTACGCTTTCGCTTCGGTGAAGCCGGCGTGTTTTCGACAGACTTTTTCCCGGACTGCTCCAGAAACCCCCAGATGCGTCGCAGCACCTTCGCGTACATCGCCGGTTTCAGCAATCCGGTCTGCGTGTTCTGTTGGCTTGGATGGTAGACGCCGAACAGCCGCAGTCCTGCCTCAGGTAAATCCACTTCCGCGCCGTGCGCAAACCGATGTCCCACTCGCGCCGGAATCGCCCCGCGGTGTTTCAGGATTCCGAGAAAAACGTCCCATCCGATTTTGCCGAGCGCGAGCACGGCTCTCGGCCGCAAGATGTCGATTTCACGTTCCAGATATTCGCGGCAGTTTAGAATTTCTGATGGAAGCGGCTTATTGTCTGGCGGGGCGCAACGCGCGGCCGCGGCGATGTAGACGTTCGTCAGGCGCAAACCGTCATCGGGGCTCACCGCAGTCGACTGGTTCGCAAAGCCCGCGTCATACAGCGCCTGATATAAGAAGACGCCCGAACGGTCACCTGTAAACATCCGTCCAGTCCGATTCGAGCCGTGCGCGCCTGGAGCTAGTCCGACGATAAGCAATTGTGCCTGGGGGTCGCCAAATCCGGGCACCGGCTTGCCCCAGTAGGTGCACTCGCGATAGGCCAGGCGCTTTTCGCGGGCAACACGTTCGCGATACTCCACAAGCCGCGGGCACTTCCGGCAACTGATAATTTCTTGGTCGAGCAAACGCAAAGAACTAGCTTTGTCATTCATCGATACTGAGTTCCTGTCGGTGCGAGACTTGCGTCGTTGGTTCTGGCGGCAGGCAGGCGCGGAGGTAGCTCGCGAGATTTAGGGATGCGCCTCTTTCGTGGAATTCGACGCGACTTGCGCCATCATCTCGTTTATCTGCGCATAGGGGATCGAGCCCTCGAAAATCGACGAATATGTTCCGGTCTCGAGCAATTCTTTCCCGATGCGCCGCACGACGCCCAAAGTCGCCCGCATCACGCCGGAGCCTATGCTCGCGCGCGCCACGCCCAGCTTCTCCAGCTCCGGAATCGACGGACATCCCGGCGTCACCAAAATATTCAGCGGCGCGGCGACAGCCTTCACCAATTTTTCGATCAGCTCGCGATCCACTAGCCCCGGCACGAACACGCAATCCGCTCCCGCTGTGCGATATGCCCGCAGCCGCTCGACCGTTCGCTCGAAGCGCATTGCTTCGGGTCCGATCGGCATCAGGTAAATATCCGTTCGCGCGTTGATCACCAGCGAAACGCCCCGCGAGGCCGAAACTTCGCGGATGGTCCGAATCTTTTCCGCCTGCAGCTCCGTATTTACCTGTGAACTCTCGGTCTCACCGGTCACGTCTTCCAGGTTCAATCCCACGGCGCCAGCGGCCACGAGCGCCTTCGCAGTCTCCGCCATATCGGCCAACGTTGTTCCGTAACCGGCCTCCATGTCAGCGGTCACGGGAACGCGCACCGCACGCGCAATCCGTGCCACAACTTCTAACATTTCATCGCGCGAAACACGCTGCCCGTCTGGGTAGCCCAGCGCGAACGCCACGCCTGCGCTCGTCGTCGCAATCGCCGGATATCCCAATTCCTCCAGCACACAGGCGCTAGCCACATCCCAAGCGTTAGGCAGAACCAGCACCGGCGGCCCGCCATGCAGCTTCCTCAGCGTTTCGGCCTTTATAGCTTGCGCGGCTATGTCCATGAGAGTTCCTTTTGGAGTGCGGCGGGCTAGCCGCCGCTTTTACGCCGTAAACCGTAAGTAAAATTCACTGCAACAAACGCAACACTTCCTCATGTATTTTCCCGTTCGTGCTCAGGAAATTCCCGGTGTAAATCGTCCGTTCGCCTCGCACATTTGTCGATCTCCCGCCTGCTTCTTCGACGATCACTCCCACTGGCGCCAAGTCCCACGGCTTCGATGTCCAGTCGAGTGCCGCTTCCGTAGCTCCTTCCGCCACCAGCATGTGCTGCCAGAATCCTCCAAGCGCGCGCCCGCTGCGAGCGGAATCGGGAACCCGCCGGATCCTTTCCTGAGCCAATTTGTCTTTGCTCGGCCCCGTGCCGGTAGTGAACACCATGGACTCGCTCAGCTTTGCGATCTCCGAGACGTGAATCCTCTTCCCATTGCGATACGCACCTTCACCGCGATAGGCCCACCAGCGGCTTCCCAGTCCCGGCGCGCTCGCCATCCCTGCGACGATTTCGCCGTCACGCTCAATCGCCAGCAGCGTTCCGAATGTCTGAATGCCGCGCGAAAATTCCTCCGTACCGTCGATCGGGTCAATAATCAATCTCGGCCGTTTCGAAGCACTGGGATTTCTTTCTTCGCTGGCGCTCAACTCTTCCCCGAGCACGTCCAACGCAAGCCCGCTCGCCGCCACTTTCGCGCGCGCCATCTCTTCCACGGCGCGATCCGCTTGCGTAACTGCCGTCCCATCGCGCTTTCGTTCGACTCGCATTCCATTCGAGCGAAAATATTTCATCGCAATTACGTCCGCTTCCTTCGCAATATCCTCCAGCAGTGACCCATACTCCGCCCGATGGCTCATCATTTCCTCTGCGCATTTCTTGCGCAATGTTTGGCCCAAACGTGCCTTGACCAAATCCGCTCGCGACCCCTAGCATACAAAGTTACGCTCATGTCTGCCCAAACCAACACCGGAACGGTGCTTGACCGCATCTTGGAGGCGCGCCGCGCTGCCGTCGATCACCGCAAGCGCGTCCTGCCGGAAACCGCGCTCAAATACGGCGCCAAGGCAGCCACGCCACTGCGCGATTTCAAGGCAGCGCTCTCCCGCGATGGCATCAACATTATTGCCGAATTAAAACCCGCGTCCCCCTCCCGCGGCGTCTTGCGCGATCCCTTCGACGCTGTCGCGCTCGCTCGTTCGCTCGAAAGCGTCGGCGCCGCCGCACTTTCCATCCTTACCGAAGAAGAGTTCTTTCATGGCTCACTAAAAAACTTACGCGAGGCACGAAAATCTATAGCTCTGCCCGCCCTTCGCAAGGATTTCATTTTCGATCCGTGGCAGGTCTGGGAAACGCGTGCCAACGATGCCGACAGCTTTCTCCTTATTGTCGCCGCATTGGACGATGCGCAACTCGCCGAGCTCATTGCCCTCGGCCGCCAACTCGGCATGGAACCGCTCGTTGAAGTTCATACCGGCGCCGAACTCGGCCGCGCGCTTGCAGCGGGCGCCCGCATCCTCGGGGTGAACAATCGCGATCTAAAAACACTGGCCGTGCGCACCGAAACTTCCTTCGAGCTGATCGAGCAAATTCCCGACCATTGTATCGCGGTCAGCGAGTCCGGCCTGCGCACACACGATGATCTTCTTCGCCTGCGTGCCGTTGGCTTCGACGCATTCCTCATCGGCGAACATCTTATGCTCGCGCCCGATCCCGCCGCGGCGCTCGCGAATCTTCTCGGCACGGCAGCGGCACAAGGGCAGACTCCATGATTCGCATCAAAATCTGCGGTATCACGAATCTGGCTGATGCCAAGGCCGCCACCGACGCGGGTGCCAACTCTCTCGGCTTCAACTTCTACGAAAAAAGTCTCCGCCGCATCGTGACCGCCGACGCTGCGCAAATCCGCTCGAACCTTCCCAAGGAAATCGAAGCCGTCGGCGTCTTCGTCAACGCCAAGCCTGCCGACATCAACTCCCTGCGTGCTTTTGTGCGCTTCGATGCCGCGCAGCTCCACGGCGACGAAACTCCCGACATCGTTTCGCGAGTCGCTAGCTCGCTTCCCGTCATCAAAGCCTTCCGCGTCGACGCAAACTTCGCGCTTGCCACCCTCGATCGCTACTCCGGCGTTTTCGCCTTTCTTCTCGACGGCGCACGCGCAGGCCAATATGGTGGCACCGGCCAGACCACCGATTGGGACTTCGCCCGCCGCGCCGCCACCAGCCACCGTATCATTTTGTCAGGCGGTCTCAAGGTTGAAAACGTTGCCGATGCAATTCGTATAGTTAATCCATACGGAGTTGATGTCGCCAGCGGCCTGGAATCCAAGCCCGGCAAAAAGGATCACGCCCGCCTCAAAGAATTCATAGACGAAGTGCGTCGCGCCGAGCAGCAACTCGAATCACCGAAAGAGAATCCTATTCACCCATGAGCTCCATCCTCCAATCTCCGACCAGCGCGCCAGGACGCTTCGGCCCCTACGGCGGTCGCTACGTGCCAGAGACATTGATGGTTCCGCTTTTTGAGCTTGAGCGTGCCTACGAAATTGCCAAGTCCGACGCATCCTTCCAGTCGAGACTGCAAAGCTTGCTGAAGAATTTCGCAGGCCGTCCCACGCCGCTGCAATTCGCCGAGCGTCTGACAACACACCTCGGCGGGCCGCGCATCTACCTCAAACGCGAAGACCTCCTCCATACCGGCGCGCACAAAATCAACAACGCCATTGGCCAGGGTCTCCTTGCGCTGAAAATGGGCAAGCCGCGCATCGTCGCC
>Ga0209526_10000363_pt1 | contig 28641 bp, 29 predicted proteins | sample JacPinW_OM2H0_M1_FD_188566 | JGI IMG/M metagenome (GOLD analysis project Ga0209526, IMG submission 188566) | Forest soil microbial communities from Algoma, Ontario, Canada - Jack Pine, Ontario site 1_JW_OM2H0_M1 (SPAdes) (version 2) | ecosystem: Environmental > Terrestrial > Soil > Boreal... | reverse complement strand
CGCTCGGCTCGGTGGGCCCAACTATCCTTCGCGCCACTCAGGCGGAGGAGCAGATATCCGCTGCCCTGGGCACCTCAGGCTCCTGGCAGGACCCGGCCGTGAGCCTGCCCGATCCGGTGATCGATGAGTTCGCTGAGCTGGTTGCCGGCGCCGCGCAGCCGCTCGACGACGTGCGCGGGACCGCCGCCTACCGGCGGCACGGTTGCCGGGTCCTCGCCCGGCGGGCGATTAGCTGGGCGCTCAATGAACGGAGGCTGCCCGCGTGGTTGTAAGGATGCGGGTCAACGGTGACTGGCGCGAAGCGGACGTATGGCCCGGGACCAGCCTGCTCATGTTCCTGCGTGACGCGCTCGGCCTCTACGGCTCGAAGAATGCCTGCGAGCAGGGTGAGTGCGGATCGTGCTCCGTCTGGTTGGACGGGGCGCTCGCCTGCAGCTGCCTGGTGTTGGCCGCCCAGGCGCACCAGCGCGAGGTTCGCACGATCGAGGGCCTGACGAATGGCGATCGATTGCATCCGATCCAGGGGGCCTTCGTTGAAGCGGGCGCGGTTCAGTGCGGCTTCTGTACGCCGGGATTCGTGGTGGCGGTGGCCGATCTGCTGAACAAAGACGCGAACCCAAGCCCGGCGACCGTGCGCGAGGCACTGAGCGGCAACCTCTGCCGCTGTACCGGGTACCAGAAGATCCTTGACGCCGTCAACCTCGCCGCCGCGCGCCTGCGGGCGGAGGCATGATCCTGCTCGACGGCTGCCGGGCCGTGGTCACCATGGACGACGCGGGCACGGAGTTGGAGAACGCCTCCGTGCTGATCGACGGCGGTGTGATCAGCTGGGTTGGCCAGGGGCGCCCACCGGTTCGCGAACAGCCCGACGTGATAGACGGCCGCGGCCTCGTCGCGCTGCCGGGACTGATCAATACGCATCATCACCTCTACCAGACGCTCACCCGGGTGCGTGCCCAGCAAGGCGGCCTCTTCGAGTGGCTGCGCGAGCTCTATCCAATCTGGGCGACGATCGACGCTGACTGGGAGCGGACCGCCGCCGAGGTCGGCCTTGCCGAGCTGGCGCTCAGCGGCTGCTCGACGACCACCGATCATCACTACGTCTTTCCCTCCGGCGTCATCGGCCTGCTGGAGGCTGAGATCGAGGTCGCAGAGCAGCTTGGCCTGCGGTTTCACCCCTGCCGCGGATCCATGGACCTGGGTCAGTCCTCCGGTGGACTGCCTCCGGATCGGGTCGTCGAGGACATCGACACCATCCTCGCCGCCACCGATGATGCGATCAGGCGCTTCCACGACCCCGCTCCCGGCTCGATGCGGCGGATCGCGGTCGGCCCCTGCTCGCCCTTCTCGGTCTCCGAGCGCCTGATGCGCGAATCGGCAGCGCTGGCCCGGCGGCACAACGTGCGACTCCACACGCACATCGCGGAGACCCTCGATGAGGAGGCGTACTGCCAGACAACGTTCAAACGCCGGCCGTTGGAGCTCCTCGAGGACCTCGGCTTCCTCGGCCTGGACGTTTGGCTGGCCCACTGCGTGCATGTCAACGACGCCGACATCCGGCGCCTGGCCGCGACCAGGACGGCCGTCGCCTGGTGCCCGACGTCGAACATGCGCCTGGGGTCCGGGTTCGCGCCCGGTCGCGAGCTGATCGATGCGGGCGTGGCCGTTGGCCTCGCCGTCGACGGCTCCGCCTCGAACGACAGCGGCAACCTGCTGGCCGAAGTACGCCAGGCGTTGCTCACCACGAGGGGGCGAAAGGGCGCAGCCGCGATGACCGCCCGACAGGCTTTGTGGCTCGCGACCCGCGGCGGGGCGGCGTGCCTGGGCCGGGACGACGTCGGCTCGATCCAGGCCGGTAAACGGGCCGATATCGCCCTCTTTCCAATCGATGGACTAATGCATCGCGGCGCGGAGGCGGATCCGGTCGCGGCTCTCGTCTTTTGCAATCCCGGCCCGGTGCAGCATCTCTTCGTGGAAGGAAAACCGGTGGTCCATGATGGACAGCTGGTGAACCTCAGCGAGGCCACGATGATCTGGGCATGAGCGTCAACGTCCGCCGGCAGGGCGGCGTGGGCGAATCGGTCAGACGCGTGGACGGCGTGCCCAAGGTCAAGGGCGAGTTCGAGTACGCCAGCGACCTCCACCGCGATGAAATGCTCTGGGGCGCGACGCTGCGCAGCCCGCACCCGCACGCCCGCATCCTGTCGATCGACACCACGGCCGCTGCCGCGGCGCCCGGCGTGTGCGCCGTGCTGACGCATGCCGATGTGCCGGGGAAGAAGACATTCGGGCTCGACGTCCAGGACCAGCCAGTGCTGGCGATGGACCTCGTGCGTTATGCGGGCGAGGCCGTGGCCATCGTCGGCGCCGAAGATCCCGAGCAAGCGCGCGCCGCCTTGAAGAAGATCTCGGTCAACTACGAAGTCCTGACCCCGGTCACCGACATGGAACAGGCGCTCGAAAAGACCGCGCCTCCGGTTCATCCGCAGGGCAACATCGTGCGAACGCTCACCATCGTCCACGGCGATCCGAACGCGCGGGCCGACGTGTGGGTGGAAGGCGTCTACGAGACCGGCATGCAGGACCAGGCCCCGCTCGGTCCCGAAGCGGGGCTCGCCGTGCCGGCCGCCGACGGCGGCATCGACCTGTTCATCGCCACACAATGGCTCCATGCGGATCGCGATCAGCTCGCCCCCTGCCTCGACCTGCCGCCCGACCGGGTGCGGCTTCATCTCTCGGGTGTGGGTGGCGCCTTCGGCGCGCGCGAGGATGTGAGCATGCAGATCCATGCTTGCCTGCTGGCCCTTCGGACCAAGCGGCCCGTCAAGATGGCCTACGGCCGGCAGGAATCGTTTTATGGCCATGTGCACCGCCATCCGTCACGGATCTGGATGCGGCACGGCGCGGCGCGTGACGGAGCGCTGGTGAACGTCCAGGCTCGCCTGCTGGTCGACGGGGGCGCCTACACCTCGACCTCGCCCGCGGTGATTGGCAATGCCACCACATTCGCGGCCGGACCGTATGACGTTCCCAACGCCCGGCTCGTCGGGACCGCCGTTTTCACCAACAACCCGCCCTGCGGGGCGATGCGTGGGTTCGGCGCGGTGCAAGCGTGCTTTGCCTACGAGGCCCAGATGGACAAGCTGGCCGCGGCCCTGAGCCTCGACCCCATCGAGCTACGCCTCAAGAATGCGTTGCGCTCCGGCTCGGTGCTGCCGACCGGTCAACCCATCACCGGCGTGGCCCCGGTGCGTGAGTGTCTGCTTCGTTTGCAAGACCTTGCCTTACCGCCGGATGAGTCCGCGCTCGACCGCGACCCGATGCTGCTCCCCGGTGGCGCCGGCAACGTTGGCCACGGTGAGGCACTCAAGCGCGGTGTCGGTGTCGCGGTTGGCTACAAGAATCTTGGCTACAGCGAAGGCTTCGATGACTCTTCCGAGGCGTGGGTGCGGGTCTCGGTCGACCGCGAAGGCCCGCTCGCAGAGGTGAAGTCGGCCGCCGTCGAGGTCGGCCAGGGGCTCGATACGATCGTCACCCAGATCGTTCGCAGCGAGCTTGGCATCGATCGCGTCCTGATCCGCCAACCGGATACGGCGATCGGCTCGGCCGGTTCCAGCTCCGCCTCGCGGCAGACGATGATGACGGGCGGGGCCGTCCAGCTCGCCTGCCAGGCGGTCCGCGACGAGATCGACCGGATGGGTGGGTTGAACCAGTTGCGCCGGCCGGTCGAGGCGACCCGGGTCTTTCATCACAGGCCCACCGGCAAGCTCGATCCGAATGGCCAGGGCGACCCCCACGTCACCTTCGCGTTCGGGGCCGCCCGCGCCGTGGTCGAGGTCGACGCAGAGCTCGGTCTGGTGCGCGTCGTCCAGCTGGCCGTGGCGCAGGACGTCGGGCGGGCGCTGAATCCGCAGAGCGTCCTCGGGCAGATCGAGGGCGGCAGCGCACAGGGCCTCGGCCTGGCGTTGATGGAGGAGGTGGCGCTGGTCAACGGCCAGTTGAAGAACGCGTCCTTCACCGACTACCTGATCCCCACCATCCTCGATATGCCGCCGGTCGTTTCCGAGCTGATCGAGGAGCCGGAGGCAGGCCTCCCCTATGGCGCCAAGGGGGTCGGCGAACCGTCGACCGTCGTCGTTCCCGCGGCCGTGGTGGCGGCCTTGCGCAACGCAACCGGACGGGAGCTGCGACGCGCACCCGTCAGGCCGGACGACCTGGTGGGGTTATGAGCGCGCTGGCCACCGTGTCCACCCATGTCCTCGACCTCGCCGAGGGCAAACCTGCGGCCGGCGTCCGGGTGACCCTCGGGACCCGCACGCTCGTAACCGACGCCGAGGGTCGCATCGCCGATCTGAGCGGCGGTGGCATCAATCCAGGCTCCTACCGGCTACTCTTCGAGCTCGGCGCCTACTTCGGCGGCACCCCGCACCTCTTCGACACCATCGCGCTCGAGGTCCAGCTCAACGAAGGCCGCCACTATCATGTGCCGCTCCTGATCGCGCCTTACGCCTGCTCGACCTACCGCGGCACGTGATGACCACCATCGAGGAAGCGCTCGAAGGGTCGACCCCTCTGGCCGAAAAAGTCCGCGCCGGCGGTCCCTACCACTCGACGCCCGAGTTGATCGCACAGATGCGCGCGGTGTTGCCGACGCTGACCGAAGCCGAAAAGGTGGCGACCCTCAACGCCCATCCCCGGATCGGCGAAGACCCGGGCCGTCTCTCGACGCGCTCGCTCCAGGAGCAGGGCGCCGACGCCCTGCCCGAGCTGTCCCGATTGAACGCCGAGTACGAACGGCGCTTCGGCTTTCGCTTCGTCGTCTTCGTCAACCGCCGGCCGAAGGCCGAGATCGTTGACGTGCTGCGCCGCCGACTGCGTGGATCCCGCGAGGACGAGATGGAAGAGGGTCTGCGCGCCATCGTCGACATCGCCGCGGATCGGCTGCGCTCATGAAAGCCGACATCCGGTACGGCAAGCACAACGTGTCGTTTTACCGCACGCACGCTGGCCGCGGACTGCTCGCCGGCCGGGTGAGCATCGATGTCTTCGGGGACAATTTCCTGCCGGCGTACACCGAGGGCGATAACCGCGAGGTCGTGGCGACTGACACCATGAAGAATTTTGTCTACGCCATGGCGCTCGAGTATCCGGGCGCGACCCATGAAGGGTTTGCCGCGTTCCTCGGCCGCCGCTTCCTTGCGACCTATCCGCAGGTGCAGCGGCTGCGCCTCTTCCTCCAGGAGATGCCCTTTGCCAGGCACAGCGCGAAACTGCTGAGCCCGCTGGACGGTGATCACGGGACGGTGGAGCTGGAGATGGGACGCGACGGGCTAAAGACGCTCCGCTGCGGCCGCCGCAACCTGCGGCTGGTCAAGCTGACCGGCAGCGCCTTCAAGGATTTTGCCCGCGACGCCTACACGACCTTGCCGGAAGTCTCCGACCGGCCGCTCTTCATCTACCTCGACGTGTACTGGCGGTACGGCCGCCCGGAAGACGGCGTCGTGGACGGCCCCGCCCACATCGCCTCGGAGGCGGTGCGCGATGCGGTCATTGCCACCTTCGACGATTTCGTCAGCATGTCGATCCAGCACCTGGTGCACGAGATGGGGATTCGCCTCCTGGACCAATTCGGTGGGATGACCGAGGTGAGCTTCGAGGCGCAGAACCGTCTCTGGGATACGTCAAAGGTCTCTGAGGCGGACCACGCGACACGCGTCTTCAGCGATCCAAAGCCCGCCCACGGCTTCATCGGACTTACCCTTAACCGCGATGCTTGAGATCACCGTCGGCTCCTTGCGCTTCACGGCCCGATGGGAGGCTGACGCGGCCCCCACGACCTGCGCCGCCTTCCGGCGGCTGCTGCCGCTGCGTGCCCAACTGGTTCAGGCGCGCTGGAGCGGCGAATCCGCCTGGATTCCGCTGGGCGACCTCCAGACCGGGCTCGGCTACGAGAACCACACCAGTTATCCGAGCGCGGGCCAGCTGCTGCTCTACCCCGGCGGGATCAGCGAGACCGAGGTCCTGTTTCCTTACGGCTCGACCAGCTTTGCCAGCAAGGCCGGAGCGCTGGCGGGCAACCATTTCGCGACCATCGAGGAGGGGCGGGAGCTGCTGGCCGAGCTCGGCCGTCGCGTGCTCTATGACGGAGCTCAGGAGGTCGTCTTCACCGAGGGCTGAGCCCCAAAGCGATCGATCGCATCGAGATGCTTCCGTTTCTCCGCCTCCGGCAGGAAGGAGGCGATGAACGAATTCCTGGCCAGCGTGACCAGCTCCGCCGGCTGCAGGTCGAGCGCGCTGGCGACCGCCCCGAGGTTGTCGCCGACGTAGCCGCCGAAATAGGCGGGGTCGTCGGAATTCACGGTCACCAACAGGCCGTGGTCCAGGAGTCGCTTGAGATTGTGTCGCTCCAGGCTGGGAAATACGCGAAGCTTCACGTTCGACATGGGGCAGACGGTCAGCGGGATACGCTCGTCCACCAGCCGCTCCATCAGCCGCTCGTCTTCGGCGCAGCGCACGCCGTGGTCGATCCGGCGGGCATGCAGCAGGTCGAGCGCCTCCCAGATGTAACTCGGCGGGCCCTCCTCACCGGCATGCGCGACCGCCAGCAGACCGGCCTCCGCGGCGCGATCGAAGGCCGCCACGAACTTCGACGGTGGGTGGCCAATCTCCGAGGAGTCGAGCCCCACGGCGAGGATCCATTGTTGGAAGGGTTGCGCCTCGGATAGGGTATGCATCGCCGACTCGACGCTCAGGTGTCGCAGGAAGCACAAGATGAGCCCGCTCGAGATGTTGAGCTGGGCGCGAGCGTCCTGTAGCGCGCGATGGATGCCGGTAACGACCGTCTCGAACGCGACCCCCCGGTCGGTATGGGTTTGGGGATCGAAGAAGATCTCCGCGTGTTCTACGCCCTGGCCGGCGGCCCGTTTCAGGTATGCCCAGGTCAGGTCGTAGAAATCCTGCTCCTTGAGCAATACCCGGCAGCCGGCGTAATAGATGTCGAGGAACGATTGCAGGTCGCTGAATACGTAGGCGCGCCGGACCTCCTCAACCGAGGTATAGGGCAGGCGAACGCCGTTTCGGCGGGCCAACGCGAACATCAACTCGGGTTCGAGGGTGCCCTCGATGTGAAGATGCAGCTCGGCCTTGGGCAGGTTTCTGGCGAAGGTCGCGAGGTCCCCTGCCATTCCCCGCATCATACGGTCGTAACCTCCGCGGGTATCAGCCTCCGACGGATTTCTCGGCGGAGGCGCTCATGGAACGACACGTGTTGGCGATCGCTGTGGCATTCCTGCTGACAGGCTGCGGCGCGGCAGCGACCAGCCAATCGGCGCCACCATCGCTCCAGACCGCCACTCCAACCTCGGCCGATACTGCAACGCCATCGCCAACCGCCTCGCCAACGCCCGCCCCCACCCCGACGCCGACGCCGCCTCCAGTCGTTTCAACACCACGACCAACGCCGCGGCCGACGCCGCGTCCAACGCCGCCTCCTCCACCAATGGCGGCGTCGGTCAGCATCGTCAATTTCGCCTTCACCCCGTCCAGCCTCAGCGTTCGTGTCGGAACGCGTGTCACGTTCACGAATCGGGATGGGACGACCCACACCGTCACCGCAAATGGCGGCCTCTTCAATTCCGGAAATCTACCGCCGGGTCAGAGTTATTCGTTCACGTTCATGGGCAGAGGCAGCTTCGCCTATCACTGCCAGATCCATCCGATGATGACCGGCACGATCAGCGTGACGGGCTGACCGAGTCATCTGGCTGACGGCAGCTCCAGGACGCACAGGTCGGCGCGACCGGCCGCGAGGATGGTGTTGACGTCGTCGGCGGTGGTGATGTTGCCGGTCGCTAGGGTTGGAATGCCGGCCTCGTTGCGGATCCGATCGCTCGCCGGAACGCCGAACAGCCGCCCGTAGTCCGGGCGACTCTCCCAGACGGTCTGACCCATCACCACGTGGACCAGGTCGCAGCCGTGCGCCTTGAGCAGCGCCGCGATGCTGACGGACTCGTCAAGGTCGACGCCGCCATTGGCCCAGTCGCTAGCGGAAATCCGCACCAGGAGAGGTCGCTCCCAGGTCGCTCGGACCGCATCGAGGACCTCGAGTGGAAATCGCATGCGGTTCTCCAGCGAGCCGCCGTATCCGTCCGTGCGACGATTCGTCAGCGGCGAGATGAAGCCGGCCAGCAGATACCCGTGCGCGAAGTTGAGCTCCAGCGCATCGACCCAGGAGCCTGCCGCCGCTTGAGCGGCCGCGGCAAAGACCTTCACCAAATGCGTGATATCGCGGGTCGTCATCTCTTTGGGCAGCGCGGCGTGCGGCGTGTACGCGATTGGCGACGCCGCCATCAGTCGCCAGCCGCCCTGCCGGAGCGGCCGGTCGACGCCCTGCGAGCGAGGCCCCATGGAACCACGGCGGCCGGCATGACCGAGTTGGAGCGCGACCCGACTGCCGGCCTGGTGAATCCGTTCTACGGCCGACCGCAGAGCGTCCTGCCGGGCGCGATCGATAACCGGCGTCTCCGGCGTGACGCGTCCGTCCTCTGTCACGCTGAAGAACTCGGTGAGCAGCAGGCCTGCGCCGGTGCGGGCGGCAGTCTCGAGGTTAGGCCCGGCAGCCACCGCCACGCGGTTCGGAATCGTCAGCCCACCGAGCCGAAGCGGCGCGAACATCGGCGGCGGGCTGAGCCGAACCGCTCCGTCTGCCGAGCCGATCGCCGCGGCCGCAAACCACGAGTCAACGGTCCGTACCAGATCTGGATCGCGCTGCGTCAGGTTGACGTACGTGATCCGGCGGCTCCGGGTCAGCAGGTTGAACGCAAACTGCCGCGGGTCGAAGGCCGCGTAGCGGGACACGTGCTCGAAGTAGCCGGCGCTTTCCAGGGCCGCCTCCTGGAAGCGCTCGACGACCGGCTGCCGCTCCATCTCGTAGTCGTTGAGGGCCGCGGCCAGGTCGCGATGCCGGCGCAAGGCGTCGACCAGCGCGATGCTGTCCTCCATGGCCAGCTTCGTCCCCGAACCGATCGAGAAGTGGGCGGTATGCGCGGCGTCCCCTAGGAGGACGACATTGCCGTGGTGCCAGCTTTCCTGGCGCAGCGTCAGGAAGTTGCCCCAGAGCGACCGATTCGACATCAGCCGCCGTCCCTGGAGTTCCGGCCGGAAAAGCTCCTCGCAGTACGCAATGCTCTCCGCCTCGCTCGCCGACTCCAGGCCGGCCCGGCGCCAGGCCTCCTCCGGGCACTCCACGATGAAGGTGCAGGTGCGTGCATCGAACGGATACGCGTGGACCTGGAAGAGCCCATGCCCATTCCTTCGAAAGATGAACGTGAAGGCGTCCAGCTGGAGGTCGCTTCCAAACCAGACGTACTTCGTGGGATGGACCGCAACTTGCGGCTTAAAGAATTCCCCGAAGGTCCGTCGCACCAGGCCATTGATACCGTCGGCGCCGATGATGAGGTCGGCACCCTCCAACTCCTTCAGGTCGCGAAGCTCGCGCTCGAATTGGATCCGGACCCCCAGCGCGAAGCAGCGCCGCTGCAGGATGTTGAGCAGGACCTGGCGCGAGATCCCGGTGAAGACATGCCCGCGTGAGCGCACGGTGGTGTCCCGGTAGTGAATATCGATGGCGTTCCAGCGGGCGAAACTTTCCCCGATCTCGGTGTAGGTTTCGTAGTCGGCGTCGCGCAGGGCACCGAGCGTCTCCTCGGAGAAGACGACGCCCCACCCAAAGGTCGCGCCGGGAGGATTGCGCTCGACCACCAGAACGTCGTCCTGCGGGTTGGCTTTCTTCGCCAGCAGTGCGAAGTACAGTCCCGCAGGGCCGCCGCCGATGACGGCGTAGCGCACCGTCTTAGCGGATCACCTCGGCGAGACGGTCGAGCTGATCGATACCGGAAACGGTGGGGAACAGCACCAGCTCATCGCATCCCGCGTCTTCGTAGCCGCGGATAAAGTCCGCGATCCCGCCCGGGGACGTGAGGTTGCCGGCCGCGATCTTCTCGGCGAATGGACCGGTGAAGGCGTAGTACTGCCGAAGGTAGGCAGCGCCGGCGTCGGCGGCCCCGTTCCCGAGCGCAAAGTAGCCCATCCCCCAGAGCACCGGCCGGCCCGGCCGGCCGAGGTCGGACCATGCCGCGAGAGCCTTGGCGGCTGCCCCGGCAAACGCGCGGGGCGGCCCTCCACCATGCATGTAGCCATCGGCATAACGCGCCATTCGAGCCAGTGCTTCGCCGCTTGATCCGCCAACCAGCAGCTGGGGACCCGGCGCTTTCGGCGTCGGCCCGATCTTCCCCTCTTCCCAGATGTCGCGAAGGGTCTCCAGCTGCTCGCCGAAGCGCCGGCCGCGCCCCCGGCTCTGGACCTGGGCGGCCTCGTAGTCTTCGCCGCGGGCGCCCACGGCCAGCCCGAGGGTCAGTCGGCCGCCCGAGAGGCTGTCCAGTGAGGCCGCCTGCTTGGCGAGGAGCGCCGTGTTGCGCAGCGGCGCGATCACGACCATGGTGGCGAGCCGCACACGCCGGGTCACCGCGGCCGCGCCGGCCAGCGCGGTAAAGGGCTCGTAGTTCTGGTAGGCGATGCGGTCGACCACCCCCAAACTGCTGAAAGGACCGGCGTCCGCACGCCTCGCCCAGTCGAACAGGAGCTCCCCGTTGCTTTCAGGCGTAGAGGTCGGCAGACCGACCCCGATGTTCATCTATTCGTCGCTCCTTCGGAGGAGATGATAAGTTTTTGCGGATGAGTGCGTTTCGCGGGTCGGCAGCGCCAACGCAATCGTGGAACCACTTCCGCTTTGCGGTCGAGGAGGGTGTGGCAACGCTCACCTTCGACCGTCCCCAGAAGCTCAACGCGCTGACCTTCCAGGTCTACGCCGATCTCCGCGACCTGTTGACCGAACTACCACAGCGCGACGATGTCCGGGTACTGGTGATCACCGGCACGGGCCGTGGCTTCAGCTCTGGGGGCGATGTGACCGAGATCATCGGCGAACTGCAAAAGATGGATCCGCGCGACCTGCTGGCGTTCACGCGCATGACGGGGACCGTCACCCAGCGAATGCGCGACTGCCCCCTCCCCATCGTCGCCTCGGTGAACGGCGTCGCGGCCGGGGCAGGGGCGGTCATCGCGCTCGCTGCCGACCTGCGCATCCTCTCAGCGTCGGCGACATTTTCCTTCCTCTTCACCAAGGTCGGACTCTCCGGCGGTGATATGGGCTCTGCCTATTTGCTGCCCCGGTTGGTCGGGCTGGGCCGAGCCAGCGAGCTGCTCCTGCTTGGCGAACCGGTCACGGCGCCGCGGGCGCTGGCGATCGGCCTCGCCAATGCCGTCGTCGAGGATAGTGAGCTCAGCGCGCAAACGAGCCAAGTGGCCCGCAGGCTTGCGAATGGCCCGGCGCTCGCCTACGCCGCGACGAAGATGCTGCTCTCAAAGCAGCTGGACATGAATCTCAGTGCCGCGCTCGAGCTGGACAGCATGACGCAGGCACTGCTGATGAAGAGCGCCGATCATCAGGAGTTTTACGCGGCGTTCCGCGAAGGACGGGAACCGAAGTGGAGCGGCCGATAATCAGCCCGCACGAGATTCGCAACCCGAAAACCCTACCGCCCCCGATGGGTTTCTCTCACGCGGTTCTGGCCCAGGCTGGCCGGACCGTCTACCTGGCGGGGCAGACCGCGCAGCGGCCCGACGGGAGCCTCGTCGCGGGCACGATGGCCGAGCAATTCGACGTGGCCGCGGGCAACGTCGTGCTGGCACTCGAGGCAGCGGGGGCGCAGCCGCAGGACCTGGTCAGCCTGCAGATCTTCGTGACGGACGTCGCCGAATACCGGCGGTTATCGAAGGAAATCGGCGAAGCCTACCGGCGGCATTTCGGCCGCCACTACCCGGCGATGGCGCTGCTCGAGGTCCACCGGCTCTTCGATCCAAAGGCCACGGTCGAACTGATGGGGATCGCCGTCACCGCCTGACCATCTCTAACAACTCCCAACAAATCCAAGGGTCTTCTAACAATCGAGGCGTAGCAATAACTCGAGGAGGGAGCTCGAGTGAAGTACAAGCGGTGGGCCATCGTCATCCCGGCGGCGATCCTGGCCCTGGCCGTCATCGTCGTCGGCGGCTACGGAATCGTCACCCTCGTCGGCCATAAGGCCCCCGGCGCCTTCAGCCTCAGCTCACCTGCACCGTCCACCGACCTTGGAGGCCCAACCGGACGGTGGAAGATCGCGGCCGGGTCGGAGGCGGGTTACCGCGTTCGCGAAAAGTTCATCAACCAAACGACGCCCACCGAGGCCGTTGCCCGAACGTCGGCGATCACCGGAAGCCTCGTTGTCGAATCGCAGGGTGGACAGTTCGTCGTACGTCAGGTCAGCTTTTCCGCCGACCTGACCAAGTTACACAGCGTCGACACGTATGCCACGTACCAGGCGTATCAACGAGACTTTTTCGTCTCGAGCCTCTATCTGCAGACCGGGCAGTACCCTACGGCGACTTTCAAGTCGGATGGGATCATCCCGCCGGCCAACGCCTCGTCGGCAACCTCTCCGGTCGCGATGGTTGGTCACGGACGCCTGACGCTTCATGGCGTCGGCCACGACGTCGATGTTCCGTTGACCCTACAAGCGAGCGGCGACCGTATCGAGCTGGTTGGATCGATTGGCCTCGAGATGCCCGACTACGCGATCGAAGTGCCCCAGATTGGGTTCACCAGGGCGGAGCCACACGCCGTCATCGAATTTCATCTGTTCCTCGCCCGCGGCTAACCCACACCATCGAGGAGAGGGCCTGCCCGAGCGAAGCCCTCTCCACCTATCGGACTCCTAGTCGCCCTGGTTGTCCGCCCGCATGATGAGCTGACCCCGGATCTCGCCGCCGGGGTGGTTCGGCATCGTGTGGACATTTACGTAGGCATCACCGCTTCGGATATCGGTGAGTAGCTCTGCGAGTGGGTGGCCGGCGAGCGGTCCCTTGAAGTCGGCCGCCGTGAAGGTGCCCTGAGATAGGAGACCGTTGACCGTTCCGGTGGGCGTATCAGACTTGAAGAGGAAGACGACCACTGGACCGTTAACGCCTGGCCCATTGAGATGGATGTGCGCCTGGAACACACCGGTGATGTTGTGGACCTCCAGCCGGAAATGGATGGCCCCTCCGTGCTCGTCCATCCAGAAGACGGCACGACCGGTGGCGAGAGACGTGCCGGGTGTGGACGAGTCACTGGTGATGACCTCGCCGCTACCGGTCAGGGATGCTTTGAACCCTTCGTCCGCGGAAACCATCTGCCCCCGGATCTCGCCGCCCGGATGGTTGGGCATGGTATGGACGTTGACATAGGCATCACCGCTGCGAATGTCGGTCAGCAGTTCCGAGAAGGGGTGCCCAGAGAGCGGCCCGACCAGGCTGGCGGCCGTGATGGTGCCTTCCGAAAGGACCCCATTGACTTCGCCAAGCGGTGTCGCGGATCTAAAGAGGAAGGCGACGACCGGCCCGTTGACGCCGGCGCCATTCACGTGGATGTGGGCCTGGAAGGCGCCCGTCAAGTGGAACACGCTAAGGCGGTAGCGCAGCGCCTGCCCATCGTCAATGAGCTTGAAGGTCGCCAGCCCTGTTGCCAGAGACGTCCCGGGCGCCGATGTGGCGCTCGTGATGACCTCCTGGGTGCCGGTGAGGTGCGCCGTGAAGCCACTGTCTTCTCCGGCGTTCCCCAGCACCTGGCCGCGAATCTCGCCGCCCAGGTGATTCGGCATCGTATGGACATTGACGTAGGCATCACCGTTGCGAATATCGGTGAGGAGCTCTGAAAACGGATGGCCGAACAATGGGCCGACGAAGTCAGCGGCCGAAATCGTGCCCTGCGAAAGCAGCCCATTGACTTCGCCCGTTGGCTGGGCCGACTTGAACAGGAAGACGACGACGGGACCATTGACCCCGGCACCATTAACGTGGATATGCGCCTGGAAGATCCCGGTCAGGTGGGAGACGCTGAGGCGGTAGCGGAGTCCCTGCCCATCGTTGGTTAGCCGGAACGTGGCCAGTCCGGTGGCTAGCGAAGTCCCCGGCGTCGATGTGCCTGTGGTGATCACCTCCTGCGAGCCGGTGAGGTTGGCAACCGCCGGACCCTGTCGGGCCGCGGTAGCCGAGGCCGTCGTGAACACTCCAATGACGAGCACACTGGCGATCGCCAAAAGTCGCCTCATGAGAAAGCCTCCTCCACAACCCCGACCGTCTTAACGCGACGCCTCGGACGTTACTCCGTTCCCTGGGCCCGAGTCGAGCCCTAACTCATCTTTTCGGGAAGGGGTTACAGCGGGCCCATCGTCGCCTAGCTCGCGGCGAGGTCGGGCAGTTGATCGAAGAACGGTGGCCAGTCACCCTGCCATGACGTATCAAACTCGCCAAGCCCGGGTGGGCCTGGTCGATCGACGATGATGGCCATGCCCCAGGTGTTGTGCCCGGGGTAGCCCGCTGGAACGGTGCAGCAGCCGAAGCTCGGCGAGATCCCGTAGTTGCCGGATACCGCGACCACCCAAGTGAGGTCATCCGTACCTGTGTGGCCGGACTCCGGGTCGGCCCGCTCGAGGTCATGTCGGTGCATCAGCTTGGCCTCGACCCGGCTGAACGCGCGTCGATCGTAGCCATTTAGTGCGGCGGCAATTACCGCCTGCTTTGAGAGGTGGGGGTGTGCCCGGGCGGCCGGGTTCAGCGCGAGGGTCACCACCAGTGCCAGGATCGGAATCCCCATCGCGATCAATGGTGGCGTCAGCAGCGCCCGCATCTTTCCACCCACAAAGGCTGTAACGGGTCCAGCCGCGCCATCCCTGACAGCCGTCGAGACTCCGTAATCTCTCCAGCGCGGTCGCGTTAAATCGGTATGCGGCGACCCTGGTTGGTGATCGTGCTCATCCTGGCGGCGTGCCAGCCTCAATCGTCCACCCAGGGCACGCCATCCCCTACGGGGACCGGCCAGCACCCTGCACTCATCTACGTCGCAAATGGGGCCGATATGATCGAGATGGATTGGTCCGGAAACGTCGTGGGTTCGGTTAGCGCGCAAGGCTTCGCTGCACCGTCCGCCGACGGCTCCCGGTTCCTACGGTATACGGACCCCTTGATGGTTGACGATTCATTCGGCCACGCTCTCGGCCCGTTGGCGGAGGATCCAGCGGCGTATGGCGTCGCGCTTTGGGCCGACGACGGCCGGCATGTTTGCGGAATCGTGCTTCCCACCAACGCTGGTCCAGATTCGGGAGAAGGCTCCCTGTGGATTGGGGCGCCCGGCGAACCCGGTCGAAAAGTCGGCCCCGCCGGGACGCCCGGGTCGGCGCCCGCTGTAGCAGCCTGCTCGCTGAGGAACGGCCGCGCCGTTGTCGTGGGCGGACTGTTCCCGCACTGGCCACCTCAAGCGACCCGCTACCTCATTACGACCGGTGTGCAGGTCGTTAACCTTGCGACCGGCGCCGTCGAATACGAACACAAGTACCCGCTCGGCTACCTCGCCGGAGAGGGAGATCCAAACGCGCGGCCGAACTGGATCCTGGATGCCGTCTCGCCGGACGCCAGGTACGTGGCGGAAAGCAGCGTCTTTGATGACAGCAGCACCATTCGCGAGCTTCCGTCGGGCCAACCGCTGGCGTCCTTGCGTGGCCGGGTCGTGGGTTTCGCCGGGGACGGCTCGCGAATCGTCATGAATAGCGGGACTCCGTCAGAAGTCCAGCTGCTCAGCTGGGCCGACCAGCACGTGATCTGGCACCGTCCTGGTAGCGCTCAATCGATGCTGGCTAAACCGGGGTCGGACGACGTCCTGATCAACATCACGAACCAGGGCGGCGCGACGGAGCTCTTTGCGATAACGGAGGTCGGCACCAATGTCATCGCCAGGGAGGCAACGGTGAGTTGGCCCTGCCCCTGCCTACCCGGTGTGTGAGGACGTTTCCGACCGACTCTGAGCGCGAAAGAGATCGCGGGCTATGATCTCGCGCTGGATCTCAGACGTCCCCTCGTAGATTCGAGGCGCCCGCACCTCGCGGTAGAGATGCTCGAGCAAATGCCCCTGCTCGAGCGCCAGAGCGCCGTGCACCTGGATGGCGACGTCGATCACCTGCTGCGCGGTCTCCGTGGCAAAGAGCTTCGCCATCGCGGAACGCCGAGCAACTCGCTGATCGCCGCGGTCGTAGGCCTCAGCAGCCGAGTGAACGAGGGCTCGGGCTGCCTCCAGGCGGGTGGCCATCTCGGCGAGCTGATGCGAAACCGCCTGGAACTCTTTGATGGGTCGCCCAAAGGCCTGCCGGCTTGCCGCGTGCGCGACCGCGGCGTCGAGCGCCGCCTGTGCCATCCCGATGACCGAAGCGCCCACGCTTGGCCGGAACAGGTCGAGGGTCCGCATCGCCAACCGGAAGCCGCGGTCGACCTCGCCCAGGACTTGCTCCTCGGACACGAAGACGCCGTCCAGCTCGAGCCGGCCGATTGGGTGCGCCGAAAGCAGGTGGAGCGGGGTTCCGCTGAGACCCTTGGCATCCCCGGTCACGATGAAGGCGGTGATTCCCTTGGGGCCCGCGTCGGGCGTGGTCCTGGCAAAGATGGTGTAGATATCCGCATCCGGCGCGTTGGAGATAAAGACCTTGGTGCCGGACAGGCGGTAGCCTTTGCCGTCGCGCTCGGCACGCAGGGCGAGCGCGCCGGCGTCCGTTCCAGCATCGGGCTCGGTCAGCGCAAAGGCGGCGACCGTCTCGCCACGCGCAACCGGGCCCGCGTATCGCCCGGCCGCCTCATCGGACCCGGCCAGCACGATCGGATACGCGCCCAGGGTTTGGATCGCGACCGCGTTTTCGGCAAGGGTCGATTCCTGCGCCAGCGCCTCGCGAACGGCGCAGAGCTCGACGGCCGACACGCCGCCATCGCGCGTCCCGCCCGCACGCCGCGGAAATAACCGCGGTAGCAGCCCCTCGTCGGCCAGGGCGCGGATCAGCCGCCGGTTGACCCGTCCCTGCTCACCGGAGGCGGCGATCGGCGCGAGTTTCCGGGCGATGCCCGTCGCCTCACTGGCGAGCTGGTCCCGAGCCGTCATGCCTGGAGGGCGCCGCCGTCGATGACGACGCCCTGGCCGTTGATGCCGCGGGCGACCTCGGAACAGAGATAGGTCGTCATCGCCGCCACCTCCTCGGCGGTCATCAACCGCCCCTGCGGGCTGAAACCCTCGAGGATTTTTCTGGCATCCTGTTCCGTCCGCCCGGTCCGCTTTACGATGTTCGCCGTCGAGGCATCGGTCATCGCTGAATCGACGTAGCCAGGGCAGACGGCGTTCACCGTGACGCCGCGGTTCGCAACTTCGGCGGCCACGGCGCGCGTCAGACCGAGGAGCGCGTGCTTCGAGGCCGCGTAGGCGGCGATGTAGGGCGCACCAACCCGAGCCGCGATCGAGGCCATGTTCACGATCCGGCCCCACTTCGCCGCCAGCATCATCGGCAGCACCGCGCGGGTGCAGTAGAAAGCACCACTCGCGTTGACGCGAAGCATGCGATCCCACATCTCGTCGGTCGTGTCCGCCAGCTTGGCACTGCCGGCGATGCCCGCGTTGTTCACCAGGATCAGCGGGTCGCCGAGGCTCTGCTTGACGCGCGCGATCATCACATCCACCTGCGGCCGTTCGGCGACATCGCAGACGATCGCCTCGGCGCGACGGCCAAGACTTTGGATCGCCGTCACGGTTTCTGCCAGCTCCCCGTGGGTGCGAGCGGTGACTGCCACATCCGCTCCCGCCGATGCCAACGACAGCGCCACCGCCCGGCCGATCCCTCGGCCCCCGCCCGTGACCAACGCGACCCGTCCGGTGAGCTCCGGCATCTTCAGTGCTCGCCCAGGATCTTCACCAGCTTCGGCAGATCGATGTTGCCGCCGGAAACGATGCATGCGATCCGGCCCTTGCCCGCCTTCCCCGAGAGCGCCACCGCTAACGCCACCGCGCCGGCTCCCTCGGCGATGACGCGATTGCGTTCCGCCATCAGGCGCAGTGCGGCCGCGATCTCGTCGAGACTGGCTGTAAACGAGCCGTCGAGCAGCTCCTGCGCCATGACCAACATGTTCGGAAACACCGTCTTGCTGCCGATGCCGTCGACGAAGGAGGGCTGATAGTCGACCACCTGCGCGGAGCCGGCTTTCAGGGATGCCCGGAGGGGGGCGCCGGTCTCGGCTTCCACGGCGTGAATGCGCACCGACGGCTTGAGCGCACGCAGCGCGGTGGCAATGCCGCCGGCGAGTCCGCCACCTCCCCAGGGAATCAATACGGTGTCAACCTCGGGCAGGTCCTCGAACAGCTCGAGGCCTATCGTCCCATTGCCCGCCATCACCCGATCGTCATCGAAGGAATGGATGAAGGTGGCGTCGACCCCGGGATAGCCTCGATCGGTGAAGGTCTGCCACCAGCGGTCGAACGGCACCTTGATCACCCGGCCGCCGAGCCGCTCGATCGCCTGCACCTTCGTATCCGGCGCATAGTCCGGGGCGATCACCGTACACGGAATGCCGAGCCGCCGCGCGTTCCAGGCCGCGCCCTGCGCCATGTTACCGGCGCTGGCAACGAGGACGCCTTTGGCCAGCTCCGCCTTCGACATCGCGCTCATCGCATTGGCGGCACCGCGGATCTTGAAGGACCCGATCGGCTGGAGGTTCTCCAGCTTCAGGTAGATCTCGGCCGGCGCGTCCCAGACATTGAGCCGCACCAGCGGGGTACGGATGGCTGCCTGGGCGACCACCGGCTGCGCCCGGCGGATCTCCTCGATGCGCAGCCCGGTCGCTTTCACATCTTCACCGTCTGACCGGTGCCGGTTTCGCGCGCCCGGTAAACAACGTACGCGGCGGATGCGACGTCCTCGACAGCCAGGCCCAGTGATTTGAAAAGCGTGAGCTCGTGCGCAGAACGGCGGCCCGGGTCCTTCCCGATGATGACGTCACCCAGCTCGGCCTGCACATGGTCAGCTTTGACCGCCCCCTCCAGCATCGGGATCAGCAGGTCGCCGGCTTCCGCCAGCGCCGACTCCCGCCGGTCGACGAACAGACGCGCCGCCGCCATGGTGGCGGTATCGATCTCGCGACTCGTCGGAATCGAGGACCCGACCGCGTTGATGTGAACCCCCTCCTTGAGCCACGCGCGTTGCAGGATTGGTTCCGAGCTTGCCGTCACCGTGGTGATGACATCGGCCGCTCGAACCGCCGTCTCGGGGCTGTCCTCGGCTTCGATCGGAAAGGCGAAGCGCGGGCGGAGCTCTGATACCAGGGCGTTGGCACGCTGCGGATTGCGGCTCCAGATACCGACTCGCCGGAGCGGCCGGACGGCGGCGATCGCCTCCACGTGTGTCCGGGCTTGCACACCCGCGCCGAGGATCGCGAGCTCGCTGGCATCCCGACGGGCGAGCAGGTCGGTGGCCACGCCGGACACCGCGGCCGTCCGGATGGCCGTGATGGCCGCGCCGTCCATCAGCGCGGAGAGCCGCCCCGTATCCGCTTCGAAGAGGAGCACCGCACCCTGGTGGGTATCGATGCCGCGCTTGGCGTTGCCGGGGAAGACCGACACGGCCTTCAGGCCGAGCGCGCCTTCATCGTCAACCCGCGGCATGATATAGCCGGGCATCAAGCCGAGGAAGCCACTGGCGCCCGGCACCCGCATCACCATCCGCAGGGGAACCAGCGCCTCCCCGCGGGCGAGGGCCGCCAGCGCATCGCGCATGACCTGGATGCAGTCCCGCATCGGAAGCAGCCGGGCCACCTCTTCGCCGTTGAGCACCAGCACGTCCATCAGGCGACCGCGGCCTCCATCCGTGAGGCCACCGCCTCGCGGTCGGCGTTCGTCAGATGAATGTCGACCGCTGCCAGCCATGGGCGGAACTGCTCGACCGTGCGTGGGCCGATCAGCGCTGAGGTCACGACGGGGTGGCTGAGGACCCAGGCCAGCGCCAAGGCGCCCATGTCGACGCCGCGCTCGGCCGCCGCGTCGCGCAGGGCGTCAATCGCGTGGAAGGTCGCGGCGGTCATCAGGTGTTGATAGGGCTGTGGTCGGAGGTCGACGCGCGACCCTGGCGGGGGCTGTTCTCCAAAGTGGTACTTGCCGGTCAGCAGGCCGCCCGCCGTCGGACTGAAGGGCGTGACCGCCATCCGCTCCTTCGCGGCGAGTGGCAGCACGTCGTCCTCGATGCCGCGTTCCAACAGGCTGTAGCCGTTCTGCACCGATTGGTAGCGGTGGACGCCGAGCCGGTCGCTCGCCGCCAGCGACTCGCGCAGTTGCGGCGCCGTGACGTTGCTGGCGCCGATGTGCCGCACCTTCCCCGCCTTCATCAGGTCGTTCATCGTCTGCAGCGTTTCCTCGACCGGGGTCGCCGGGTCAGGCTCCATGATCACGTAGAGGTCGAGATAATCCGTCTGAAGGCGGCGGAGACTGCCTTCGACCGCCTGCGTGATGTGGCGTCGCGAAAGGCTCCGGTCAGTCGGGCCTTCGGCGATGGCGTACAAGACCTTGGTCGACAGCACCAGCCGATCGCGCACTTTGCGCTCCTGCAACCAGGCACCAATGATCCTCTCCGAGACTCCGCCGCCATAGCTGTCGGCGGTATCGAAATAATTGATGCCGGCATCCCAGGCGCGGTCCATTATGGCGAAGGCTGTCCTTTGGTCCTCTCCCTTCCCGAACAACTCCGGCGCCGAGCCGACGCCGCCAAATCCCCCGCAGCCCAGCCCCAGGACCGAGACCCGCATCCCGGTCCGCCCGAACAGCCGGTAGTCCATTCCCTTCGTCGAGATGGTAAAGCTTTGTGCCGTTGCTATCATCGGCAGCACGACATGTCGGTGGAGCAACGGGCGCGCCTTCGCCATCAGACCGAGATCGCCGGCCAATCCCTGGACGGCGCGGTCCTGCAATGGCTGATCGACCGTGAGCTGGGGGCCGAGCACGTGATGGCCTACCGGCTGGCCGTCGACCCGGACTCGGGTGTGACCCACGTCCACGACGGTGCGGAGGAAGTCCTGTACGTGCTCGAGGGTACGGGCGAGGTGCGGGTGGAGGGCGCCACCCACCAGGTCGACCCGGGACAGGCAGTCTTCGTCCCGGACGGTGCCGAGCACAGCTACGTCAACACCGGCGCGAAGCCGCTCGTCCTGGTTGGCGCGATGGCGCCACCAATCGACCTCGAGGACATTCGCCCGGCCATGCCACGCCTGGATCTGTCCGGCCTGCCATCCGCCAGCCTCGACGAGCGCGGTGTCGCGCCCACGATGATGGATGAGCGGCGCGTGGCGCCGACGCTGATGGGGGAGCGCAGCTTTCGCGTGCTGGTCAGCCCCGCCGTCGGCTGCCGGCAGATGACGCAGTTCACGGGCGTGATTCCGACCGGCCGCGCACCCCTCCATGCGCACCCTCACGAAGAGGCCGTCTACATCCTGGCCGGGACCGGACGGCTCTGGATCGAGGATGCTCCGGTTGGCGACCTCCGCCCGGGCTCGGTGGTCTTCTTCCCCATCGGCGTTCGGCACACGCTGGAGAACAGCGGCCGGGAGGATCTGAAGGTGTTGGGCGCCTTCTCGCCCGCCGGCTCGCCCGAAGCCAAGCTTCCGCCGAGCCCCCCAGCCGGCTAGATTCCGAGATACGCCCGCTGCATCTGCGGGTTCTCGAGCAGCGACGCCGCCGTCCCGGCCAGGACGACGCGGCCGCTCTGCAGCACGTAGCCCCGGTTGGCGATCGCCAGCGCCATGCTCGCGTTCTGCTCGACGACGAAGATCGTGATGCCGGTGGCGTTCAGGCGCTGGATGGTCTCGAACTGCTGCTCCACCAGCACCGGCGCCAGCCCCATCGACGGCTCATCCATGCAGAGGAAGCGCGGCCGCGCCATCAAAGCCCGGGCCATCGCCAGCATTTGCTGCTCGCCACCCGACATGGTGCCGCCGCGCTGGGCGCGTCGCTCCTTGAGTCGAGGAAACATCTCCATGACGCGGCCTAAATCAGCATCGATCTCGGCCTTGTCTGTTCGGATGAAGGCGCCCATCATCAAGTTCTCCAGCACCGTCAGCCGGGGGAAGATGCGCCGCGCCTCGGGGACGATGGCGATTCCGCCCGCCACACGCCGAGAGGTGTTCCAGTTCGTGATCTCCTCGCCCTCGTACCAGACCGATCCTTTGCTGGGGCGGATGGAACCGATGACCGTCTTCATCGTGGTCGACTTGCCCGAGGCATTGCCGCCCAGCAGACAGACGATCTCCCCCCGGCGGATTTCCATGCTCACCTCGCGCAAGGCAGGGACCGGGCCATAGCGCACCTCGACGTCCTGCAAGCGCAGGACGACGTCAGCCTTTGCGGGCGTGGCGCTAGGCGGTCGCTGCCCGTCGGCCGAGGTAGGCTTCGACGACTCTTGGATTGCTGCGCACCTCCTTGGGCAAACCCTCGGCGATCTTGACGCCGTGATCCATCACAATGACCCGGTCGGAAATCTCCATCACCAGTGGCATGTGGTGCTCGATCAGGAAAATCGTCAGGCCCCGATCACGCATCGATCTGATCAGGCCCGCCATCTCGATTCGCTCGTACGGATTCATTCCCGCGGCGGGCTCGTCGAGCAAGAGGAGCTTGGGCCTCGCCGCGAGGGCCCGGGCGATTTCGGTGCGCCGCCGGTTGGCGTAGGAGAGCGCGAACGCGGGGTCCTCCAGCCGTGGTTCGAGGCGCTCGCGGAAGAGCTCGATGGCCGTCCCAACCTCTGCCTGGGCCGCTCGCTCAGCCCGCGTTGTCGACGGCCAGAACGTGACCGATCCCAACATGCCGCTTCGCGTCCAGTGGTGGGTGCCGAGCAGAATGTTCTCCCGGACCGTCAACTGTGGGAAGACGCGGATGTTCTGGAAGGTCCGGGCGACGCCGTGACGGGTGATGCGGTGCGCGGGCTGGCCGACCAACTCGCGCCCAAGCAACCGGATCGACCCGGCCGTGGGCCGCAGCACGCCGGAAATCAGATTGAAGACGGTGGTCTTGCCCGCACCGTTTGGGCCGACGAGGCTGACGATCTCACCCTGGTAGACATCGACATCGAACCGGTCGACCGCCGTCAAGCCTCCGAAACGGCGAGTCAAGCCCTGGATCTGGAGGACGTGTGGCCGCTGGCTCACGTTTTCCACTCCGGGTCTTCGACGATTGCGCCCGCGGTGGCCTCCAGGTCGGCGGCCTCTGCGTCGGTTACCGGTGGGAGCTCTGACGCTTCGACAGTCGCCTCGGCGGTGATCAACTCGAGTGTGCCGCCCATCGTCTTGCGCGGGCGGATGGAGACGGTCCCGAGCAGGCCTTCCGGCCGGTAGATCATCACGGCGATCAAGACCACGCTGATGATCAAGTACTTGTAAAAGACGAACTGCTGCAGCAGGAAGGGCGGCACCGTGAAGGCGATCGCCCCAAGGATGGCGCCGGGAATACTGCCGAGTCCACCCAGGATGACCATGATGAAGACCATCACCGTGGTTTGCACGTCGAAGTTCGGGCTGGGAAAGGCATTGAAGATCTGCGCTGCGTTGATCATGCCGACGATGCCCGCCATGACCGCGCTCACCGAAAAGGCGAGCAGCCGGTACTTGAAGGTGTTCACGCCCATCGTGCGAGCAGCCAGTTCGTCTTCCCGGATCGCGACCCAGGCGCGGCCGGTTCGGCTGTTCCGCCAGCGCAGCATGCAGTAGATCGAGAGCGCCAGAAACCCGACGAAGATCCAGTAGTACATTCGGTAATGCGGCACCGGCCCCAGCAATGGCAGGCTGGCCGGCAGGTTGAAAGGGGCCACGTTGTGGATGCCATTAGTTCCGTTCGTGATGTTCAGCCCATCCGGCCCGAACTGGTGGCCGGCCAGCACCGGAGGGCGGTCGAGGTCGAGGATCAGGTCGCGCATGATCAGCCCAAACCCGAGCGTCACGATCGCCAGGTAGTCGCCGCGAAGGCGCAGCGCCGGGACCCCCACCAGGAGCGCGAAGGCGAGCGTGACGACGACGACGACCAGCAGCGCCGCCCACAACGGATAACGCTGGTGAATCTGGTCACTGGCGACCAGGGCGTAGGCGTAGGAGCCGATGCCGAAGAAGGCGATGAAGCCCAGGTTCAGGAGCCCGGCGTAGCCAACCACCAGGTTGAGCGCGACGGCGAGGCATGCGTACATGGCGCAGGTCGCGAGGATCAATGTCCAGTACTGGGCACCAATCCAGCTGGAGTTGTCCTCAACGTACTGCAGTGCGAGCGGAACGGCGAAGGCAACCAGGAAGAATGGGATCAGGGCACGCGGACTCGTGAGGGTCTTATTCCACCCGGCCGGCCCTGACTCCCAGAAGCGCTTCAGCTGGTGGGTCGACTCGGTAGCCGGAAGCGGCTGCGGGCTGGCGCTCATGCCCGATCCGTAAGGGGCTGGCCGAAGAGGCCCTGGGGCCGCACCAGCAGCACGGCGATCAAGGCCAGGAAGACGAAGGTGTCCGTGTACTGGGTACTGATGAAGCCGCCTACCAGGCTCTCGAGCACACCCAGCAGCAAGCCGCCGGCCATCGCGCCGCGGATGTTCCCGATGCCACCGATAACGGCGGCGGTAAACGCCTTGATTCCCAGCAGGTACCCCATAAAGAAATCGATGCTCGCGTATCGCAGTCCGAAGAGAACCCCGCCCAGCCCGGCCAGGGCGGATGCCACGAAGAAGGTCACCATGATCACGCGATCGACATCGATGCCCATGAAGGTGGCGGCCTCTCGGTCCTGTGCGGTCGCCCGCATCGCGCTGCCAAAACGCGTGCGAAAAACGAAGACGTCAAGCCCGATCATCAGCGCCACGGACGCCACGAACAGCATCACCCCGGTGAGCGGCGTCTCGACAGTTGCCACATGGAGGACCGTCTGCGGCACCAGCGCGTTGGTCGGCACCAGCACGGGCGCCGGGCTGACCCCGACCTGGATTGCGCTCTCGAGTAGCAGCGAGACGCCGATCGCGGTGATCAAGGGAGCCAGGCGGTTGGCGTTACGCAAGGGCCGGTAGGCGATCCGCTCGATGCCGACACCGAGCAGTCCGGCGCCACCCATCGCCACCAGCAGCATCAGGCCGACGATGAGACTCGCCGGGATGGCCGCCACCTCGTTGTGGACCAGCAGGGCTGCCGCTCCCGCTGCCAGGAACGCTCCTACCATGAACACGTCGCCGTGGGCGAAGTTCAGCAGCTCGAGGATGCCGTAGATCAGCGTGTAGCCGAGGGCGATCAGGGCGTAAAGGCTTCCGAGTTCCAGCCCGTTGACGAGTTGCTGCAGGAAGGTGCCCACGGCAATCAAAAAGGGGACGGGATGGGCCCGTCCCCTTCCTTCTTACTCCTCTAGCCGGAGACTTGCTTAACCACCACCATCGCGTTGCCTGTCGCCTTGTAGACGTAGATGCCGCCGGTTTGGACGTCACCCTTCGCATTGAACTTGATCGAACCGAAGATCGTGCTGAAGGTGTCGCTGCCGAGGTGGCTGAGCACGTCACTACGCGAGATCTTGCCGTTGTTCACCGGCGAGGCCTTGATCGCCTGGAGCAAGACCTGCGCCGCCTCGTACGCAGATCCGTAGAAGGGGCCGGCCTTGCTGACGGCATCCGCGCCATATGCCGCCTTGAACGCGGCCACGTAATTTGCGGCCGCGGTGCCCGATACGCCCGCTGGGTCAGCCGTGATGTTGGTCGCGTAGGCGCCATCGTAGGCGCCCTGCGAGGTGGTGATGATGGAGGCATCTTCCTCGCCATCAGTTCCCAGGAACTGGATGTTCTGCCCTACCGTCAGGCCCTGTTGCTTCAGCTGCGAAACGAAGGGCGCCGCCTCAGGTCCTTCGTCGGCGAAGTACACCCAATCGGCATTGAAGGCCTTGATCTTCGTGATCACGGTGCTGAAGTCCTTCGTCCCGGCCTTGACACTGTCGCGTTGGAACGCAATGCTGTGGTCGCTGAGATACTTCTGGGTTTGGTCGGCCAGTCCGGTCGAGTAGTCGGACTTCGCATCCATCACGTAGACCTTCTTGGCGCCCTGGTCGATCATGAACTTCCCGTCGGCCGGGCCCTGCGCGTCATCCCGGGCATTGACGCGGTGGGCAACGCTATTCCCGGAATCGGTGACCGCGACGTTCGAGGCCGATTCGCTCACCAGCGGCAGCGGCGGCGTCGCGGCCTGGAGGCCCTGAACCGAGCCGAGCACGACGCCGGAGTTCATCGGTCCCACGATGCCGAGAACCGTTGGGTCGGCGATTCCTACCGCCTGCAACGTCTGTGCCGTCTGCGCATTGTGCTGGTCGTCCCAGACCAGGAGCTGTACCTGGGTGCCGTTTACGCCGCCGGCGCTGTTGAAGTCCTTGACCGCCAGCTTGATCGCCTGCAGGGCGCCGGCGCCAATCGACGCCTGATCGCCGGTAAAGGGTCCCTCGGCCGCGATCTGGACCTTGTCGGGTTTGTTCGCCGTGCCACCCGTGCTGCTGGTTCCGCCGCACGCGGCCAGCCCCACGCTGGCCAGGGCGACCGCGACGAGAATTCTTGGCTGTGCCACTCCCTGTCGACCTCCTCTTCCTTTGTCGAATACCTAAACTCGGTGCGCTCTTTATACACGGTTGGAACACGGAGAGCAACCGCCGACCGGCCGCCTCTAACCCTTTCTAATCGGCGGTACGGACGAGCAGGTCAGGATGCCGGTCGAGCGCCGCGAGGACGGCATCGACGTCGCCGGCCGTGTTGTAGTAGTGGAGGGAGACCCGCAACGCACCGTCCCTGGTCGAGCAGAGGATGCCATCCCTGGAGAGCGTTTCCACCAACCTGGGCGCATCGGTCGAGCGCACCATAACGAGGGGACCCCGGTCGGCCGGCTCCTCCGGCGTCAGCAGGGCAAGCCCTCGGCGGCGCGCCCCGTCGATAAAACGTCCGGCGAGCGCCTGGACATGGGCCTGGATCGCGCCAAGACCCACCCCTTCGATCAGTTGCAGCGCGGCGAGGGATGCGTAGACGTTGGGGACAGGGGGTGACCCGGTCTCGAAGCGCCGCGCCGTGGCGGCATAGCGCAGATGGTGGACGTCGTAGGCGAACACGTTTTCCTGCCCGAACCAGCCGGTGTCGCTCGGCTCGAAGCGATCGACCAGATCCTTGCGCATGTACATGAAGGCGACCCCCGGCGAACCGAGCAGGTACTTGAGCGCGCCGGTCACCAGGATGTCCAGGTCGAGCGCCTTGACGTCCATCGGCTGCGTTCCCATGGCCTGGTAGGCATCGATCAGGAGGTGGGCGCCCCGCTCGTGGGCCAGCTCGGCCAGCGCGCTGATATTGGTCCTGAACCCGTTTTTGTAGCAGACCTGGGTTGTGGAGACCAGCAGCGTCCGGTCGTCAACCACATCCTCGAAGGCGCTCAGTGGTAGGCGGGTACCGTTCGCCCGCGCAAACGTCACCTGGGCGCCGCGGCGCTGCTGCGCCAGCCAGATATGACCCACGGTCGGGAAATCGAAGTCGCTGGTGACGACCCTGGGCCGTTCCTGATAGCGCAGCGCGCTGGCCAGGGAGTTGAGCGCGGTCGACACCGAGAAGGTGATCGCCACCTCGCCGGGCTCCGCGTTGATCAGCCGGGCGAACGCCAGCCGCAACTGCTCCATTCGCGCCACCCAGATCTCCCAGGGATTGCCGTGGGTATGCCAGGACTCGAGGAACTCGTGGAGGGCGGCCTCCACCGGTCTCGACAGGGCGCCCTGCGAGCAGCTGCTCAGGTAGATCTTCTGATCGAAGATGGGGAACTGTTTGCGAAACGCTTCGACGCCCTTGTCCTGGACGGTCTGGCGCAACACTTCTGGCATTCTAGTGTCGTGCCGCGCGCCATGATCTCGCGCAAGTCGAGCTCCTTCACCGAGTCGGTCATCCGGGAGATGACACGGCTGTGCATCGCGGAGCACGGCGAGAACTGCCTCAACCTCGCCCAGGGTTTCCCCGACTTCGCCGCTCCCAGCGAGCTGAAGGAGGCGGCCGTCGATGCCATCCGCAAGGACTTCAACCAGTACGCGACCACCTGGGGCGCGAAGGTGATGCGCGACGCGATCGCCGCCAAGACGGAGCATTTCCGGGGAATGACCGTGAACCCCGAGACCGAGATCACCGTCTGTTGCGGCGTGACCGAGGCGATGCTGTCGACCATCCTGGCGCTGGTCGACCCCGGCGATGAGGTCGTCATCTTCGAGCCGTTCTACGAGAACTACGGGCCGGATTGCATTCTCTCGGGCGCCACACCGGTGGTGGTGCCCCTGGTTCCGCCCGACTGGCACTTCGACCGGGATCAGCTGCGCCAGGCCTTCAACCCGAGGACGCGGGCGATCATCATCAACACGCCCCACAACCCGACCGGTAAGGTCTACAGTCGCGACGAGCTGGCGTTCATCGCCGCCCTTTGCCAGGAGTTCGACGTGATCGCCGTCACGGACGAGATCTACGAGCACCTCGTCTACCGCGGCGAGCACGTCAGCATCGCGACCCTCGACGGAATGCGAGATCGGACCGTGACGATCAACGGTCTTTCCAAGACGTACAGCGTCACGGGCTGGCGGCTGGCGTACGCGATCGCGCCCGCCGAGATGACCAGCGCAATCCGCAAGGTCCACGACTTCGTCACGGTCGGCGCCCCGCATCCGCT
>Ga0209526_10000362_pt1 | contig 28644 bp, 24 predicted proteins | sample JacPinW_OM2H0_M1_FD_188566 | JGI IMG/M metagenome (GOLD analysis project Ga0209526, IMG submission 188566) | Forest soil microbial communities from Algoma, Ontario, Canada - Jack Pine, Ontario site 1_JW_OM2H0_M1 (SPAdes) (version 2) | ecosystem: Environmental > Terrestrial > Soil > Boreal... | reverse complement strand
CGATCTTGAGGTCGACTAGCAGCGCGTCATCCGAGGTCCATTGCTGCCAGGGTGCCGCCTCCATGAACCGCCGCGCCTGTTCGTACAGCAGCGTCGCGTCTTCAGGAAAGAGCCGCTCCTCGGCGGGCTGCCGGCCGACAATCTTCGTGATGAAGTCGTCGAACACCCACTCGGCTCCCTCCTCGGGAGTGACTTCCTCGACGACGGTGTCGGGACGAAACCCGGCGTCGTCTTGGAGCGACTCCAGCACCAACTCCAGGGCTGGGACCAGTCCGTTCGGAACCTGGATCCGGTCGGGAACCGCGCCTTGCATCCCGCGCGCTGGCTCCTTCGCCGCGCGCGACAGGGCCTCTTTGAGCGACTCCTCGACCGTCGAGCCTGCCTCCACGGCCCGGGTGCCTCTGTCAGTGAGGTCCAACACCATCGTCGTGAACGTCGCCGCCTCGACTTGGCGCAGCCATACGGACAGGTCCCGCTGCAAGATGAGCCACGTACGCTCCGTCATGCGCGTACCACCAACACATCAGGGATCGCCAGGAGTCCCGCGGGCAGCTTGGCTCCAGGATGCAATTTGCTCAAATCCCGACTGATCTCCAGCACGCGCTCTCCAAGCTCGAGCGTCCCGACACGGTAGGGATTCCAGCGGTCGCGACTCTTCGCCTCCATGTTCGCCGCCATCGAGAACCTCCACTTACCGTCGCGTTGGATAGGGGCCGCCAGCCGGTGAAAGTCTTCCGAGGGGATCAAGAAGGTCGGGTCGGCCAGTCCCATCGACTTCGGGTCGAGATAGGCCACGAAGTACCAGTAGAAGGGGCTGTTGACCAGCCGCTCGACCGCGATGTCGAAGAAGATGTTGATGTAGCGCACGTTCTTCGACATCTTGTGCAGACTCATCGCACTCTTGACCTGGCAGGCGAAACCCAATCCATACTGGCCCCGGATGTGAATTTCGTAGTCGCGCGCCTCATCATCTGACATCGGCTTGGCGAGCTCGATCTTGCCGCCGCTGCCTACCATGAGGAATTTCGCGAATTCGTTTTCGACGATCAAACCTTGCTGCACCGAGCTGATCCGCACGGTTAAGCCGTCCGAGCCCAGACGAGCTCCGGCATCTCGACCAGCTGGGAGGCGTCGAGCGAGGCGCGTAGGTTCCGAAGATCGTCGATGACGTGCGTCACCTTCTTGCCTAATGCCAGCTGGCTGACGCGGTACGGCTCCCACTGATCGTGCGAACCTGGTTCCATACTGGCCTGAAATGTGAACAGCCATTGATCACCCTTCTTTCTCGGGGTCGCGTGCTCGTGGAGAACAGCTGAGGGCACGAGAAAGGTTGGGTCCGCGAACCGCATAGTGGCCGGATTGAAGTACGCGAGGAAATACCAGAACACGGGATCGTTCACCACGCGGCTGGCAAGGACCCCGAAGTGGACCCGCAGATAGAGGGCGTTGGCGCTCAATCGTGTCAGCTGCATCGCGCTTTTGACCTGCAGTGCCAGGGTCGACCCGTAGCGACCGTGCACGTGAACCTCGAAGTCCCGGCGCTCCTCATCGGTCAGCGGGGCAGCCAACTCGATCCGGCCGCCGCTGCCCATCATGACTAGCTTTGCGAACTCGTTCTGTGTAACGATGCCCTGCTGGACAAACGAGATCCTTGAGGCTCCGCCCCGCGAGCGTGCTTGATTCCCCATTTCAGACCTCCCGGAGTCAGTTTCCCGAAGCGTACAGCCCAACCGGCCAACTCGGACATACAGCTGTCAAAACGAGGCCGTAAAGTCACCCTTGGAGTAGAAGGGCAAAATGCAGTTTCTTGAGGGCCGGCTGATCGTCAGCCCGTCCGACCTGACGGGCTTTCTTGAATGCGAGCACCTGACGCAACAGGAGCTGGCTGCCGCACGGGGCGAGATCGCCCGGCCCGAACGTGACGACCCGATGCTGGACATGCTCAGCCGCCGGGGGCTGGAACACGAGGGTCGGTATCTGGCCCAATTCAGGGCCACGGGCCGAAAAATCGCCGAGTTCCCGTTTCCCGACGGCACGATCGCCAACCTGGAGAAGGCGCATGCCGAGACGGTCGCAGCCATGCAGGCCGGCGCCGACATCATCTATCAGGGCACCTTCTTCGACGGTCGCTGGCGCTGCCATCCCGACTTCCTTATCCGGGTTGACCGCCCGAGCAAGCTCGGCGACTACAGCTACGAGGTCGCCGACGCCAAGCTGGCGCGGAAGGCGAAGGCGGCGGCCGTCCTGCAGTGCTGTGTCTATTCCGAGCAGCTGGCCGCCATCCAGGGCGTCGACCCGGACCACCTCACCCTGATCCTCGGCAACAACACCGAGGAGGAGCTCCGCTTCAGGGACTACGGCGCCTACTACCGAAGCGTCAAACGCCGCTTTGAGGAGACGGTGCTGGCGCCAGCCGTTCAGACCTATCCCGATCCGGTCGACCACTGCCGAATCTGCCGATGGATCGACGTCTGCGAGCTGCGCCGGCGGCAGGATGATCACCTTTGCCTCCTGGCCGGTATGCGCCGCGACCAGACCCGACGCTTGCAGTTGGCGGGCATCTCGACGATGGCGGCGCTGGCCGATAGCCCAGCGGACCCAGTTCAGGGGATCAACAAGGAGGCGTTCGCCCGCCTCCGCCAGCAGGCCAAGCTGCAAATCCAGCGGAAAGAGGCTGGCGAGCTAACCTACGAGGTGCTGGCTCCGCTCGGCGAGCACCTCGGGTTTCAGGCGCTCCCGGAGCCGACCCCAGCCGACCTCTTCTTCGACATGGAGGGCGATCCTTTCGTTGGTGACGACGGCCTCGAATACCTCTTCGGCATCACCGAGATCGTGGAGGGGAGGCCGCAACATCATGCCTTTTGGGCGCATGACGCTCAGGCGGAAAAGCGCGCCTTCGAGCAGGTCATGGACTTCCTGATCGACCGGGTCAATCGCCATCCCGACCTCCACATCTATCACTACGCGGCCTACGAGCCCAACGCGCTCAAGTGGCTGGCGAGCACCTACGCGACCCGCGAGCAGGAGGTCGACCGATTGCTGCGCGGACGCGTCCTGGTCGACCTCTACCGGGTGGTCCGGCAGTCCGTCCAGGTCGGGACCGAGTCCTATTCCCTCAAGGAGCTGGAATCGCTCTACCGCGGCAAGCGCACCACCGAGATCGTCGACGCCGCGTCCAGCATCGTTGCCTACGAGGATTGGCTCGACTCACGCGATCAGCGCAAGCTCGACGAGATCCTCGCCTACAACGCCGACGATTGCCTTTCGACGGCGCAGCTGCGCAACTGGCTCGAAGCCCGGCGATTCGAGGCGATCGCGAAGTATGGCGAGATCCCCCGACCTGGGCCCGACAAGGCCGAGCCGAGCGAGAACCTCCGCGATATCGATCAGCGCACCGCCGTCGTCCTCGACAAGCTGCTGGCCGGCGTGCCCGAGGACGAAGAAGAGCGGTCACCAGAGCAGCAGGCGCGCTACCTGCTGGGGCACAGCCTCAACTGGCACCGGCGGGAGGCAAAGTCCGAATGGTGGGAGTACTACCGCAAGGGCACACTCACGGACGAACAGCTGATGGCGGATCCCGAGTCGATCGGTGGCCTCGAGTTCCGCGGCGAGGTTCGCCAGGAGAAGCAGTCGAACATCTTCCGCTACTACTTCGACCCGACCCAGGAGTACAAGGTCGGGATTGGCGACAAGCCGCACGACCCGCGGCGCATGGAATCCGCAGGGACCGTCTACGACCTTGACGGCATTGCTGGTTGGATCGAGCTAAGCCGAAGTATCCACTCCGATGTGCCCCACCCGACCTCGCTGATCCCGGCAAGCCCGATTCCGACCAACGACCAGCGCGACGCCCTCCTTCGGCTTGGCCAGCACGTCGTCGATCACGGCTTTAGTGGTGCCGGCCAATTTCGGGCGGCGCGCGATCTCCTCTGCCTGGAGCCGCCGCGCATCGAGGGTGTGATCGAAGGAGCGCCGCTCGTTCAGGCAGGCGAACGGGCGAGAGACGTCGCAGTGTTGCTTGCGCCTCGCCTCGACGGCACTTACCTCGCCATCCAAGGGCCGCCCGGATCTGGGAAGACGACCATTGGTGCTGAGATCATCCTCGAGCTGGTGAAGCGCGGCAACCGGGTTGGGATAACCGCCAACAGCCACAAGGTCATCGGCAACCTGCTCGACAAGCTGATGGGGGAGGCGAAGCTCCGCGGCCAGGCCGTCCGGGCGATGCAGAAGGCCGACGAGCGCGACCGGTGCGCCTCGCCGGAAGTACAGTGCACCGGCAGCGCCTCGACCGTCGAGTTGGCGCTCAGCGACGGAGATGTCGACATCGTCGCAGGGACCTCCTGGCTGTTCGCTCGACCGACCTTTCCTGCGAAGCTGGATTACCTGGTTGTGGATGAAGCCGGCCAGATGGCGCTGGCGAACGTTCTGGCGATGGCTGGCGTGACGCGCAACTTCATCTTTCTGGGGGACCCGAACCAGCTCAGCCAGCCCAGCCATGGCATTCACCCGCCGGGCGTCAACCTTTCGGTGCTGGATCACGTAATCCAGGCGGAGCCCACAATGCCGTCCGACTACGGTCTCTTCCTTGAGACGTCCTACCGGCTGCACCCCGCAGTTTGTTCCTTCATCTCGGAGGCCTTCTACGACGGCAAGCTCGAACCCGACCAATCAACAAAGCGCCAGGACCTCACCACCAGCAATGGCAGCGGCGGCGTCGGCCTCCGATACATTCCGGTCGAGCATGCCGGCAACCGGACGCTCTCGCCCGAAGAGGCCGACCAGGTCAACAACACACTCCGGGCTCTGCTGGGCCTGCCCTGGACCGATCGCGAGGGCAAAGCACGGCCAATCGCCGTTGATGACATCCTCGTGGTCGCGCCCTACAACGCCCAGGTCCGACGCCTGACAGAAACGCTGCCAGACAAAGCCAGAGTCGGAACCGTCGACAAGTTCCAAGGCCAGGAGGCCCCAATTGTTATCTATTCGATGGCCACGTCTTCGGTCGACGACGCGCCGCGCGGAATGGACTTCCTCTTCAGCTTGAACCGGCTAAATGTGGCCGCGTCCAGGGCGCAAGGCTTGGTGATCTTAATCTGCAGCCCCGAGCTACTCAAGGCCCAGTGCCGGACGCCCGATCAGATGCGCCTTGCCAGCGCCCTCTGTCGCCTAGTTGAGATTGCAATGGACGATGATGTCCGCGGTGGTGAGCAGCCGTCGCTGGTCTCGTGGTCGCGTATCTCGAAGACCGCTAACGTACAAACTCTCGGCAACACGTTCACGGCTATAAAGGAAGCTACCAAAGACCGTCTACCATGCGTTTAGTGGCTCAACGAGGGCCAAAGGGAAAGAAGGTGAAGAATGGCTGATGCCCCAACAAAGCTCATAGTTCACATTGATCACAAGTCGTACGAAGCTCCGAACAACCCTATGACTGGTCGGCAGCTCAAGGAGTTAGGCGGGCTGAACCCGACCGATCGGCTCTTTCTTGAAGTTAGCGGTAAGGGAGATGACCGGCAGATTGGGGACGATGAGAACGTGACGCTGGAACCAAGCATGCACTTCTATCACCTTCCTCCAGACATCACTGCCGGCCATGAGCTGTGAGCAACTATCGGAAGAGCTTGAACAGCTCCGGGGCACGTACGGCGAAGTAACGGCGGAGGAGGAGTCCAGCGGAGACTGTTGGATTCGAATCGCGAGATACCCTCTGCCGCAGGTTTGGCCCGTTGAGTCTTGCCGAGTCGCCCTGCGGGTATCCGTCCAATACCCATTGGCTAAACCAGATCTTGTCTACACAGACCCGTCGCTCGGGGCATCGATTGGCAAGCAGTTGCCGAACATCATGGGCATCGAACAGCTTCGCGGCGAGGACTGGGCGAAGATCTCATGGCACTGGAATGGGCCGTGGGACCCCACCAAGCGACACCTCTCAACCTTTGTCCGAAGTTTACGAACCTACTTCACTCAAGCCCGATGAATTACCGGGTCAGGATTTCATCGACAGCATGGCAACACCTCCGCACGAGTTTGCTAAAAGACCGCGCGCGCGAGTACGCAGCACTGTTGCTGGGTCGACACTATGAGTCCAGCCGCGAGATAGGGTTAGTCCTAACCGAAGTCGCCGATCTGCCACGTAATGCTTATGCCACCCACCGTATTGATCAGCTCAGGATTCCGACCACATATGTAGCGCCCCTAATCAAACGGGTTCGTCTATCTGGCGAATCGCTTGTCTTTGCACATAGTCACCCGTGGTCGATTGAGCCAACATTCTCTGCAGCTGATGAGGATGGCGAGTCCAAGTTCTTCCCTGCTTTGCAATCGCGAGCTCAAGGAGTCCACGGAGCCCTCGTCGTCGGAGATTCTGGCGCTGCGGCACGCATCCATACACTCAGCGGTGTCTTCCCTGCCGCCATTGAGGTGGTCGGCGATACCGTTCAGATTTTCCGTTCGCGCCGAGGAGGGGTGAAGCGCGACGAGTCAGAGAGTGCCGTGTTCGATCGCCAACAGCTCGCGTTGGGCTCAGCAGCCGTTTCCCTGCGAGATCTGGCGGTAGGAGTGGTCGGCGCAGGCGGTACTGGCTCGGCCGTAATCGAGCAGTTGCTCCGTATGGGCGTAGGCGACCTGATCGTCGTCGATCCTGACAACGTCGAAGACTCGAATCTAAGTCGGTTGGTGTTAGCAACTGACGCCGACGCGAGAAGCGGAAAACCTAAGGCGGAGTTGGCTGCAAATAGAGCCTCGGCGTTGGGTCAGCGGTCCAAGGTCTTAGCTATCGTCGGTGACGTTAGAGACTGTGACGTAGCGCTTCAGCTGCGAGACAGAGACTTGATCTTCGCTTGCACCGATTCGCATTCATCTCGTGTGGTGCTTAATCAGCTGGCTTTCCAGTATTTGATTCCTGTGGTCGACATGGGTGCGAGGATCGTCAGGACTAGTAGCGGCGTGCGTGACGCGGTCGGAGAAATCCGGCTAGTTGGCCCAGAGCGCACCTGCCTCGTCTGTCAAGGTGTGCTGGATCCCGAAATTGTAACGGCGGAATTGAGAGAGCCAGGTGACCGCGAGGAGTTTGTGCGCCGAGGATACGTGTTGGGGCCATCCGAAGATGCGGCTCCCTCGCTGGTCAACATGACAGTAGGGGTTGCCGCCCTCGGTGTTACCGCCGCACTCAACTGGCTAGGAGCGCTTGGCAAAGAGCCACCTGCAATCGTCGCACTTGACTTTGCCGATCTTAGGCTACGTCGATTGAGAGCAGATGCGCACGCTCCGGGATGCCCGGTGGGAGGGGAGCAGGGTGTCCAGGGTATGGCCGATTTTCGCCAGCTTCCCTGCCGTAAGAGTTAGCCATTGATCGAAGATCACCTTCGGGAATTGGCTGAGCATGGACGAAGAAACGGCGAGAGTGTGCACGAGTACCTACTCGGCAAGCACAATGTGGCAGTTTTGCACGGGAGGATTGTGGTCATTCCACTTAACGACGATGACCTTGGCCAGATCGCCCGCTTCCTCGAGCAGCACATCGCCTGGTCCGCCGAAGCTATCGAGTTAATTCGGCAAGACGATAGGCTCGCGGCGACAAGGATCGCTCCATTGTGCGAGGCCTTTACGCGGGACCTTAACAGAGTTCTTCGGGACGGCCGAATTGAGTGTGGCGAGGAGGGAGATATCGTGTCTGCCCTCAGTAAGCGTGTGCGAACACTATCAGAGAACGGCCGTATGGCGATTCAAGAGATAGTTCGTTTCTTGGCGGAGACCAGGGCCCGGGAGTTGTTCTGGCGCGCGCGGGATGCAATCGAGTTTAGAGAGGAAGCGTTCGAGACAGCCCAGGCTTTGCTTGGAGGAGTGGATGATCCGGCAAAGAGGATCGCAGCTGTCGCGATTATTGACCTGGCCTGGCGTCAAATGGTATCTGCCATGGCTAGAGCGATCCGTGAGAGACAGAAGAGACTGCCGTTAGCGCGTGAAAAAGACCTTGGCGAACTGGGTCAGTATCTATTCGAGCAACGTGCGATCGACGCCGGACAGCTTACGGCCCTAAACGAAGCAAATGAGATCCGAAATGGTGCACTACATGCGGCAGCACTCGACCTCGTCCCTTCACGCGAACAGGTCCTGAGGATGCTCGCTGGAGCCATTCAGTACCGAGCTAGATCAGGGCTTCCGACCTAGCCCGCCATCTGATCCTAGCCATCTTCCGGCCGGGGTGACTCATCATCTCGGACAAGCCTCAGCCAAGATAGCTTGTGGCCGGACATCTCGAGGCCCCAGAGCCGGGCAGCGCAGGTGAAATTCCACTGACGGGACCGCCTTTTGCCGGTTTTCGTATTTGGCGGCGGATAGCGGGCCTTGAAACCACCTCCCTGGGCAGGGAGCTGCCTAGCAGAGGAACTGATCTAGTATCTTTCGGCCGTGAGAACGATGGATCGCGACCTGAGCGCCCGCGGCTCGGCCTTGCCTGTCGAGGGAACATCCGTCGTATTGCCAGACGCTGAGGGAGTCCTTACTGCTTTATCAAGGATCGGATACTCGCTCGAGACCGCGCTCGCCGACCTCGTGGACAACAGCATCGACGCGAAGGCTGGTAATGTCCTCATCCGGTTCTTCCGCACCCGACAACGCCTCATCAGTCTCGCCGTGATCGACGATGGCGAGGGCATGACCGAGCACCGTCTCGAGGAGGCAATGGGCTTCGGCAGGTCCGCCGGCCGCGGGGACGAGGACCTCGGCAAGTACGGAATGGGTCTGAAGGCAGCATCCTTCAGCCAATGCCGCTCGGTCACGGTGCTCACGTCGCGGCGAGGCACCGTATCGGGTCGCCGCTGGACGGCGGATAACATCCGCAGTGGCTGGATTTGCGACCACATCGCCCGAGATGCTGCTGCCCGGCACCTCGGTCAGGACTGGGGCGAGTTTAGACTCGAGGGGTCAGGCACACTCATTCACTGGGATGAGCTCGACGCCTTCCGCGTTGCCAAGAACCGGGCGGACGGTGTTCTGGAAGATCTTTTCCGCCGGATCTCGCTCCACCTCGGGCTCACCTTTCATCGATTCATCGAGTCGAAAAGAGTCGCCATTTACCTCGACGCCATTAACGAAGAGACTCGGCAGGAGGGGCCGCCACGCCCAATCCAGCCGATTGACCCATTTGGTTACGCAGAGAGCGGCCGCCGAAACTATCCGAAGACGTTCAAGTGCGACATCCCTCGACTCGGCCGCTTGGATCTGGAGGCGCACATCTGGCCGAGGCGATCGCGTCTGCCAGGATACACGTTGGGTGGTGGTCGAGTATCTCAGCGCCAGGGTTTCTACTTCTACCGTAATGACCGGCTGATCCAGGCAGGAGGATGGAATGGTTGGCGCGACGACGCAGAGCCGCACGCGTCGCTCGCACGAGTCCGCGTCGATCTGCCGGCCAAGTACGACCATGCCTTCGGACTAAACGTTCAGAAGTCTGGAGTGTCGGTTCCGGAGGGCTTCCTAGAGGCCTTGCCCGCTGCCGCCAACGGTTCGACATCGTTCTCCCAGTACCTGCGGGACGCGGTCGACACCTACCGGCGCACTGGGGGCGGCCCCACGAACGGGCAGCCGCCGCTTGTTCCGGACCAGGGCCTCGGGAAGCGCCTCGCGGCAAAGGTCCGCCGCGAGATCGCGGGGTCGCTCGGGAAGCACACGCGGAAAGTGAGATTCGAGTGGCGCCGGCTCTCAGAAGACCAATTCTTCAACCTCGACCGGGAGCGGGATACGATCATCCTCAACTCTCTCTACCGGCCAGCCGTACTGTTTGGGACGCGAGGCGGCGCGGCGGACGCGCCACTAACGAAGAGCTTGCTCTTCCTTCTCGTTTCGGACGAGCTCGACCGGGAACGAAGCTCTGAGGGAAGTAGGGAGTGGATGTCCAGGTGTCAGACCGTGCTTGTTGAGGCGGCGAGAGTCCAGATGCGCCATGCGCAAAGTCTATGACCGTACCGGGTAATGACAGCGCGAGGCGCGTTCATCCATCGTGGGATGAGTTTAAGGGCTTCATGGAAGCCGGCGATCCCACGTTGCATCCAATTGACGGAACGCCATCCGTGTCCGTATTCGTTGACCCGGTTGGCCCGCGGATTGGACTGCGCACGGCGCTACCGGACGGCGATGTGGCCGACATCCACCCCCTCGCAGAAATCGAGGTCCGCGTCACGGCTTTCCACGGCAACCGTCAGCTCGAGGTCTCGACAACGAACCCTGGCCTGTTTCCATACTTCTTTGTTTTCGCCCTCTCCCTTGCCGACCGAATTCAGTTAGACGGCGCCGATGTTCGGATGGCGCTCGGCGTCTCGCTGGATCGCTGGCGCAACCTGCTACGCCAGGTCACCATGCTCTCCGAGGAGAAGCAGACGGGCCTGGCCGGAGAGGTCTGGATGCTTGAGCGCCTGTTCGCCTCATCTGGTCACAGCGCTCTGGATTCCTGGACGGGCCCCCGGGGCGAGGCCCATGACTTTCGCGTGGGCGATAAGGAGTTCGAGGTTAAAGCGACCCGCACCGAACGACGGATTCATAGCATTAGCAGCGCGACGCAGCTCGCGCCGAGTCCTGGGCGGAACCTGTTCCTGCTATCGGTTCAGTTCGCCAATGCCGGAGCCGCCGCCGGCGCGTCGCTGGCCGATCGTCTGCGAACAGTGAGGCGTTTGTTCGAGCCCTTTGGGAGGGCCGGCGAGTTCGATGCGCTACTGCTGGCCAGATACGGGATCAGTGAAGCCAACGCCGACCACTACCGCGACAGGCTGCAGCTCCGGTCGAAACCCTACTTGGTTCCAATCACACCGAGATTCCCGAGCCTCCAGGAAAACGATATCCTAGCAATCCCTCGGGCGGAGATGCAACGCATCTCGCGGGTGCAGTACACGTTGGACGTAAGCGGGTTGGGGTTCGCCGATGGGTCGGCTGAATTCGCTGCCCTCCTGCCGGAGGGTAAGGGGGCAGCGTGATCGACCTCGTAGCCGGGATGGATCGAATCCTGCGGATCGCCAACGAGCCGCGGCCGCTCACAACTCTCGGCCAAGCCGCCGAATTGCTCGACGGGACGCATTATGAGGTTACCGAGGACCGGATCCGGCAAGTCCTGGACGATGAGAGCTGGGCCGGGCCGTTGCACCGGGTACTCCGAGCTCATCTGGCGCGGTGGGACCACGCGGAGAGCGGCGGATGGACGGGCGGGACCTCGCCCAACACCCGAGAGCGACGAGCGCGTGTCTACCAGCTCTTGCAACTTGATGGGGCTCTGCAGCAGAGTCTCGATGAGAAGGTTCCATTCTTCCCAGGGGGCGACGCGACCCTAATCATTGCCGACAAGTTCGAGCGCTGGTACACGGACGAGCGCAGAGCGGGCTCGACATTTTATTGGGATGCATTCTCCCGATACCTGGACAATGTCAATGGCTGGGATCAGGACTCGATCATCGACCTGGATCGCAGCACGACGGCCGTTGTCGAACGAATCTCCGATCCGTCCCGTCCCGAGGTGTACCAGGCGAAGGGTCTCGTCGTCGGCCACGTCCAAAGCGGAAAGACCGCCAACATCACCGGAGTCATCGCCAAGGCCGCCGATGCAGGATACCGTTTGGTTATCGTCCTCTCGGGAACGATGAACCTGTTGCGGGCGCAAACTCAGCGCCGAATCGACAAGGAGCTCGTTGGCAAGGAACTCATCCGGCCTCAACGCGACGAGGTGATGGACGAGGAGGAGTTGGACTACTTGACCGACGCCGACTGGGAACAGTTCATCAGCCACGGGGCTAGGCCCTCCCAGCAGGGAGCCTTCGACTGGATCAGGCTCACGGGCGAGGAGGATGACTACCAGCGGTTAAAGGCAGGAATTGAGACGTTGAACTTCGAGTGCCGCGAACCGGCGAGGCCCTTTTACCATCCGGACAATCTGCAGGGCGCCAAAGCAAAGTTGATGGTTGTCAAGAAGAATGCCGCAGTGCTCCGGCGAGTTGCGAGAGACTTGCGGCAGGTGACGAGCCGCTTGGGCGAGGTGCCGGCCCTGGTTCTGGATGACGAATCGGACCTTGCGTCAGTGAACACGGCGCGACCGCCCACCCGCGAGGAGGAGCGAAAGCGGACAGCCATAAACCGCGGAATCGTAGAGCTTCTCCAGCAGCTTCCCCGCGCCCAATACGTCGGATATACTGCAACACCATTCGCCAACGTGTTCATCGATCCGGCGGACGCCCAGGACTTATTCCCTAAGGATTTCGTCGTGAGCCTTAAGCGCCCCCGGGGATATATGGGTGCAACTGACTTTCATGACCTGGATGGGCCCCCGCTGGAGGCAGATGTTGATCCGTTCCTTTCCAACCAGCGAGCCTTCGTTCGCGATGTCCGGGGCGCGGATCAGGCTGACGGTAATCTCCCGATGGCGATCGACTCGTATGTGTTGGGCGGCGCAATCAAGCTGTACCGCGAGATAAAGCTTCCGTCTGATGCACTTCGCCGCAAGCCTTTCCGGCATCACACAATGCTGGTGCATTCTTCAGCGAGGATCGCAGTCCAGCATGAGATGGCGGAAACGGTTCTCCGCATCATTCGCGCCGCGGGCTACGAGGCCGGTCAGGGTTTGCGGCGCCTTCAACACCTTTTAGAGACCGACTTCCAACGCGTCTCGGCCTCCCGGGAACCGGGTCTACCGATGCCGCGCGGATTCGATGAGCTGCGGCCGTTCATCGGCCGAATGCTCGCCCTGCTGAACGAGGGAGTTGGGCCCGTGCGAATCGTCAATGGGGAGCCCGGGAACGAGGATCCGGACTTCGACCAAGGGCGCGTGTGGAAAGTGCTGGTTGGCGGGGCGAAACTGTCACGGGGCTACACTTTCGAAGGCCTTACGGTGAGCTACTTCCGTAGAGCTGCCACGGCGGCCGACACTCTGATGCAGATGGGACGCTGGTTCGGGTTCAGGGAATTTTATCGGGATCTCGTCCGTGTGTACATTGGCCGAGACGAGGGCGAAGACGGTCTGGACCTGTATGCGGCGTTCGAGGGCATTTGCCGGGATGAGGAGGCATTTCGACAAGAGCTGAAACGGTACGCCATGCCGACGGATGGCAGCGACCCGATGACCCCAATGCAGGTGCCTCCACTCGTCGCGTCACACCTCGCTTGGGTAAAGCCGACGGCACGAAACAAGATGTTCAACGCCGTGATGACGTTCAAGAACTTTGGCGGGAAGTGGCGCGAACCGACCCTGGCCCCGACCGTAGATGAGCGGGCAAAACAACGAGCGAATGAGACCCTGTTCCAGGCCTTGGTTCCGGCCTTGAACCTTGAGCGTCACGAACTCGGACTCGGCCGCGGAGCGATAGGTGCGTGGATTGGTCGTGCTTCGCGGAGCCAGATCGAGTTCGTGCTCCGAGAATATCAGTGGGCCAACGGCTACCGGTCAGTCCAACGTGATTTGGAATTCCTCGCGGGTACAGGGGCTGAGGATCCAGAGGTGGACGGCTGGATCTTTGTAGCGCCTTTGTTGGTTTCACCTGAAGAGGACCGTATCTGGCCCGTCGGTGACCGCAAGTTTACCGTCAAATACCGCCAACGGGTCGATCTGCGGGTTGATGTCTACACGGAGCCACTGCACAAACAGATCGGAGACGCACTCATAAGCCAAGATCCGACGCCCGGCTCCAACGATGCAGTCGAACGTTACCGCCTTCGCAGGCACGGAGTATTCCTCTTCTATCCGGTGACGCACGTGCGAGGGCCTAGAGATTCGTCAGATGTCCCGACGATGGGCTTTGCGATGCTCTTTCCCCACAACCAGATTAAACGGGCCATCATCTTCGCCGTACGCGATCCGCATAAGCCAGACGTCCCAGTCGTAGACGAGCCGAACCGCGAAACGGGCCGAGAGATTTGACGCTTGCGCCGCTGACGGAATTGTCGATAGCCCATCGTTCATAAAGAGAATAGGGTTGACAAAGTTACACAAAATCGTGTATAAATAGCGACGAAGATGAGTGGCGTTGCTGCTAGCTAGGTGCTTTGCGTAACGGTACGCCGACGATGATAGAATGCGGTGCGATCATCCACTCGCTCTAGTTGGCGGAATGACCGCTCTTAAGGCCCACGAACTTGCAGACGTCCATGATCAGGCCAGTCATTGTTAGCCACCGCTAACAATCCCGTTGTAGCCAAGCTTCGTCGAATCGGTCGGGGCGGTCGACCGAGAACCCTGGATCTTTTCGCTGGATGCGGAGGCTTATCGCTCGGGTTTCACTCATCCGATTTTGCGCTCATCGGTGCCGTGGAGCATGATCCGGTGGCCGCACGAACCCACGCGAGAAACTTCTTTGGCGGCGAGGGCGTGCATTCGAGTCCCGTGGATATAACGTCTACAGGCCCCGATGAACTACTTTCACGGTTCCACCTCCGAGGTGACCCGGAAGACCAAGTCGATGTCGTGATAGGCGGACCGCCCTGCCAGGCGTACGCTCGGGTGGGGCGAGCGAAGCTTCGAGAGATTGGTGCGCATCCGAAAGCCTTTCTCCACGATCCTCGTGCAAGACTGTTCGGAGAATTCTTGTCTTATGTGCGACGCCTCAAGCCGGTTGTAGTGCTTATGGAGAACGTTCCTGACGCCTTGAATTACGGTGGGTACAACGTCCTTGAGGAGGTCGCTCAAGGTCTAGAGGCAATTGGCTATACGGCCCGCTACACGCTGTTAAATGCTGCTTACTACGGTGTGCCACAAATGCGCGAGCGCGCTTTCCTTCTCGCGGTAGCGAACGTTGTCAAGAGCGAACCGGTGTTTCCGAAACCGACGCACTGGGTCGACTTGCCACGTGGTTACAAGGGAACTAGACAAGTCGCCTTCAAAGGCCTGAGGTTGGACCTCTTTCAGACAAATCGCTTTGTGGAACCCCCTCCTGCTGGACACGTACTCCCGCGGGCCGTTACGGCAGCTGAGGCGTTGCAGGATCTTCCGCCCATCACCCTGCACCTTAAAGGCATGATGGCGCGCGGCATTCGGAAGTTCACAACACTTGTCCCGTATCCGGCCGGAAATCTAAGTAGGTATGCAGACATCATGCGGAACTGGCCTGGTTTTCTGGCCAATGGCGGCGTAAGCGATCACGTCATTAGATCGCTTCCCAGAGACTACGCAATATTTCGCCGGATGAAGGCCGGGGACCAGTATCCTGAGGCGCATGCTCATGCACTTGAGTTGTTTCGGGAGAAACTCAGCGCACTAGTTGGTCCAGAGCACAGATCGAACTCAGCGGTATACCGGAAGCTCAAATCAGAGACGGTCCCGCCGTACGATCCTTCAAAGTTTCCAAACAGGTGGCGGAAGATGGAAGCTGACGCCCCGGCCCGTACTCTCATGGCTCACATTGGCAAGGACACTTATACCCACATCCACTATGACAGTGACCAAGCAAGGACAATATCTGTTCGCGAGGCTGCGCGATTGCAGTCGTTCCCGGACGGTTTTCTGTTCGAAGGAAGCATGAACCATGCGTTTAGACAGATTGGCAACGCGGTGCCGCCGCTATTAGCAAAGGCGATCGCCAAGCAGATTCGCGATCAGATTCAGTAGCAGTGATAGCACGAAAGCTCGCACTCAAGAAACTAACTGCATCAGACCTTACCTTCTTCGAATGGCACTTCAAAAATCAACCCGCTGGTAACCAAAAAGCGATCAATCTAAACGCTGATATTTTCGTCGATCGGTTATATCCGGGTCTACCGCCACTGGCACTTCAACAGATTGGCGGCCGCATCCCGCTGGATCTTCATATCTACGGGCCCGGAATGGCCGGCGAGTACAACCTCCAGCGCAAAATCATCAAGGCAGCAGGGTATAAGAACTGGCGATTGGATGGCGAATTCATCTTTAATCCAGCGGACGACCAAGTCCGATTCAACGTGCTTGCCCCCGATGACTTGGCAATCATCGAGTTCGCAGGCGAGCCAGTGCCAATATCCGCGACTCTGATATTCGTGGCCCGGAACGTCGCGGACGATTTCGGACTTTTCAAGGAACTGTCAAGCCTAATCGGAGCACGAAGCATGATCGAGCTCTCGCCGAGTTGGCTTGATGGAATGCCCTCGCGAATTGATATACCCGATGGCCATCCCGTGAACGTAGTGTTGTTAGAGGCATCACTTGAAGATGCGGCCCAGGGTGGCATACGAGGAGTAGATCAACTCGCTAAGCGGCCAAGCTTGGGTCAGGTATCCAGAGAGGCATTGGAGCGGGCACGGCTGGCAGCGCGCGCAGCAGGAGACCTAGGCGAGGACTATGTGAATTCGTACTTGCTGGACCTGAAGGACAAGGGTGAGATCGCCGATTTCGAATGGACATCTAGTGCCAATGCAGTGGCTCCTTTCGACTTCCGCGTGAGGGAGAACGGCGGAGCGGGGCTAATGATCGACGTCAAGGCGACCAACGGGCCGTTCGAGTCGCCGCTGCACATTTCGCTAAATGAGCTTCGTGCGATGAACACCCTCGGTGAGCGTTATGACCTCTTCAGGGTCTTTGAGATGACACCTGAGGGTGCAAGGCTACGGATATGCCGCGATATGAGATTATATGCCACCACCCTCCTCGGAGTCCTCAACGGACTCCCTCCTGGAACCACAGTTGATTCAGTCTCACTACTACCTTCAGTTCTTTCCTTTGAAAAGGCCATTGATGTGCAGCTCCCGGCCGCATTAGCGTGACTTAGCCGCTACCGTTGTGCGAAATATGTGCATCGCCGTCTTACCGGGCAAACGTTGCATTTAGGTGATTTTGCAGTGCAAACGAGTGCCGCGAAGTCAAGTATGGCTAGGTTCGCCACCCTCGGGTGCCGCTCGCCAATCAATTGAGAGACCGCCGAGCGTACGCTGGTCCGCCGGCGTGACTCCGCATTGTATTTGAAGCCCAGGTAACGAGCCGCTACCCGAACCGTGTTCGTATCAACAATGGGTCCTGGCTGGTCCAGGACAAGACAACGAACCGCGTCCGCTACATATTCGCCAACGCCTGGTAGCGACATCAGTGCCTTGCGGTCGTTGGGAAAGCGGCCCTCGTGGGAAGCGATGATCGCCTTTGCCATCGCTCGAAAAGAGGGAGCCCTCCATGACAGCCCCAACGGCCTGACGACTGAGGCCACCTGTCCGTCGGTTGAATGCGCCAGGGCGCGAACGTCCGGATAAAGCTGCAGAAACCGGTTGTAAACTGGCACAACTTGCCGCGCCTGAGTGCGCCGCAACATCATCTCAGCAATGATTACCGAGTAAGAATCTGTCTTGTTTCTCCAGGGGAAATCCCTGCGGTTGCTCTCGGCCCACACGAGAAGGCAGCGTTGAAAGTAGCCAGCGGCTCGGCTGCGCGTGGCCGCATCGCCGCCCGTCAACGGGGGGTTTGCAAGAAATCAGAGGGCATCAATATCATCGTTGTTTACGAGTGGAACTGGATTGCTGGTGAGCCCGTCCGGAAACTGGACCAACATCAATTCAAATTTCCTATCGCCATTTTCTAACACGCGCGCGATATGAGCGCTGCCAAATTGCCTGACCCCATCGTGATGGCAAGGGTTCGTAGTCCGGGAGATCCTAATGTCCGGGACGCTTGCGGCATCCAGGACGTTTATGTTAACCTGTGACTCTGCCCGATCCAGGACGCACAAGGACTTATTCTGGCTGGCAGGTAGGAGACAAGATGAAGGACGACAATTTGACAGACGATCTCGGGCGACCAGCGGCTCTTCTATCGCAGCTCAGGCCCTATTCCGACAACCCACGCAACCCGCAGGACTTCGATCCGGAGGAATCGAAGGCCATAAGGGACCTTGTTGACTCGATCGGACAAGTGGGCGTTAGAGAGCCGATCCAGGTTTTCCGACGGCCCGACGGCCCTTACGACATGCTCAGCGGTCACCGACGCAAGCGCGCGGTTGAGATCATCAATGAGCGCCGCGAGCGAGCGTGGCGCGCTCTTATCGAGCAGGGCCAAGCCAAGGAGTCGGGCCCACGCCCGAAGGAGCTGCAGTTGATCGAGCGAATGCCAATCTCGATCATGGCTGAGCCCAAAACCAAATTCGACCGCGAGGCCGATATGTGGCTTGCCGAGTCGCAGCGGCAAAAGTGGCCGATCAATCGGCTGGTGCCGTTTTATCGCAAGACCTACGGTGCAGCCCCGGAAAACATTCGAGATGACGCCCCTTATATGGCCAGGCGACTCGGTCTGCCTGTTTCGAGAGTGCGTCTTCTTAATGCCATCGTTGCGAGTGACACGCTCATGTCCGCCGCCACCGAAGAGAAAGAGCTCCCGGTGGCAGGGCGAGAAAAAACGCTGCGTGCGATCTCACGGGCCGCCAAGGTTATCGCGGACTACCGTCCGGACGTTGCGCTGAGTGTAACTGGACGCGCTTCTGTCGACGAACGTACCCGTGAAATCCTGCGCACGCGGATGCTGGAGAAGGCACGGGAAATTCACAGGTCGGGCCGGCCAGCTGGCGTCAGTCTTGAGCGAATTGCCCCAAAGTTGAAATTCACCAAGAAGGAGGGGGGGTTTGATGACCGCGTGGTGGTGGACTGGGCGACCAAGGCGGGCAAGATGATTGCTGAGGACTTGATCCCCGCAACGGTTCGCTCGGTCAAGGGTTCCACTGCTCAGCCACCTGGCGATGGAGGGTACGGTGGTGACGCCGAGCCGCTTTTGGTAGTCGAGGGTGAACTACGAAAACTGAGCGCTAAGCGGCTTGCTAGGCTCTCAAGAGCTGACCTCGACCGCTTGGTTGATCGGCTCTTGGCGGTGGGAGCCTCAGTTGACAGTCTGCTGACAGCGGCGAGGCAAGCAAAGCGGAAGAGGGAGTGATTGGTGCCCAGCACTACGCTTTTTCCCATCTACAAACAGCGAGAGAATCGAATAACCGCGTCTATCGTCGCGGTGTTCGAGCGGATTGAAACGGACGTGGTTGTCAAGCTCCTCAAAGAGGCGAGCGGTGAAGACGCCTCCTACATTACATTCGTGAACCAAGTCGGGGAGGTACCCGGGTCTGTTCCAGACGCACGCATCCAAGCGAAATTCAGGTACCTCTTTGAGGTCAAAGTGGATCGAGACGCTTTGCGCGTGGATCAGTTGGACGCCCATGTCGCTGCACTCGATGGTTCATTTGGTGACGAGCGACTCTACGTCATCACGCCAGATCGGGAGCGTTCCGCCCTGCTTGATCGAGTAGAGACCCGACCAGGAGCGAAAGTCCTTTGGTTTTCGTTCGCGGCCCTTGCTGATGCGATTGATTCAACATCGTCCGACATCATGATTTCGAATCAGACCCGCTTTCTCCTGGCAGAGCTAGGCCTTCTACTTGAAACTGAAGGCCTTACACGGAGTCCGCTCGATGTGGTGATCGTCGCGGCTAACCTCGCTTGGCCCGTTTACAAGGAGCTTGGAGCTTATCTTTGTCAAAGCGAGCGGTACTTCCGGCAAGTGGAGTGGATGGGATTCTATGCAGACGGGGCAATTCAGCGAATCGTCCCGCGGATTCTGGGCCGTCTTGATCCAGTAGAGATCTCACGCAAGTCCGCCGGTGAGTTTAGGGCGGCGGGGGGCGCCGAAAACCAAAAGCTTGCAAGGGTAATTGAGGCGGTTCTTGATAAGGGCCTATGGCACGATGGAGACTTCGCACAGGTCTTTCTTCTCTCAGATGACGACAGGAAAGAGCAGACGCTGATACTGCCTCACGCGATTCACAATTCGAACGCAGGCGCGGGACGCGCTTGGACCCAGAACCAGCGCTATACCTCACAGAAAGCGCTCATGGCCTATCCGAGGTACACCTCCGGTCTCGTTGAAGTCGCAACATGACAGGGGCTGAGTGCTAATGAACTACCGCAGGCTTGGAAAACTGACTCGCAGAGATCGTGAGCGGCTACGGAACTCCTGGATCGAGAAAGGTAGCCACTACATCTGGATCGCTCCAACCGAAAAATGGGACTCGAACAAAGCAAGATGGCGTGACCCACAAATTAGCGGCTGGCAAAGTGCCGAGATCGTTCTTCCTGTCGTTCACGATGACGGATCGGAACGAGCAGAGCCATTTCGGGGAGCGCGAGCCATGTGGTATGAAGCTGGGTTCGATTTGCCTGACGCGGATCTCAACAACGCCTGCGGTGAGCCCCGTTGCGTGCGACCGGAACATCTAAGAGCGGATTGACCTCGCGCGAAGCCCTAAATAGGTCAACACGCGATCGATGTGCGCGACCGAACCATCGACAACTTCGGCGAGATACAAGGAAGCTTCATCCTGTTTACCCATGTCTGATCGCCACTCACCGCCACCCACGGGCTTGGACTGGGAGCCACCTGGATCCGCCTCGTGATATCAGTACGAAAGCAATATGCAAGTTGACCGTAGTGCAGATGTGCGCCGGGACGATCACAACACGGTCGGCAATCGCAAGACGCGTCCGGTCGGCGGCGAGGAGAACAGCGTGTTCTTCGCTAAGGCGAGCAATGGTGAGATCGGCGCGACCCGGCACGATGCCGTAACCGTTGAGGCCGGCGACCCGCAGATCCGCCGACAGGGCCTTCGATCCGGCATCGACGACGACGCGGTCGGTCGCTGGCGTCGAGACAGCGGTGGCGATCACGGCAACGGCACAATCCTCCAGGCGCTGGCTGCCCAGAGTGACTTGGTTTGCGTCGCCATAGATGTAGGTACCTGGGCGCATCTCGGTAATGCCGCTGCGCAGGGCAAGACCGGTGGTTGGGGTTGAGCCGATGCTAAGTTCTCGAACGTCGATGCCGGCGCGGCGCAACATGTCTGCGGTCGTCAAGATACTGTCCGCCTCCTGGTTAGCTGCCAGCTGACGTTCTTTCTGGTTGGTAGCGGCATAGACGTGGCCGCCGTGGGTAATGAGTCCGCGAAAGCGTTGTGCGCCGATTGCCCCGACGAGTTCTTGGACAGCGTTTACCGTCGGCTCGCCGGGCGCGGTCCCGATTCGGTGTTGACCCGGATCGACCTCCCACAGGATCTCGACGCTCTCGGGCAGGGATTTGGCGATGCCAACATCGTCGAGAGACACCGCGAGCCGCTTGACTCGTTTCGCCAACGCTGCAAGCCGCTCGAGCTTAGGCCGCCCGACTGGCGGATGCGCGATCAATAGATCGTCGACGCCAGCGTCGGCGAAGACTTCGGCCTCGGTGAATGTGGCGCAGGTCAGGCCGACGGCGCCGTGCGCCATCTGCCGCTGAGCCATGTAGGCGCTCTTGTGCGTCTTCGCGTGGGGACGCAGCTTGACGTTGTGGTCGGCGGCGAGCTTGGCCATCCGCGCCAGGTTGCGTTCGACGACCTCCTCGTCGACAACGGCCACCGGCGTGATGATGTCTTCGGTAGCAGCCAGGATCCGTTCGACGTCCATTCGCTACCGCTTCTTCAGGTCAACAAGGCCGCGATCGAGCGGGAAGCCATAGAGAGTGTTGCCGTCGCGCCCCTCGACGGTGTCTGCCGCAATCATCGCGTTAAACGCAGCTTCCTCTGCTGCCTCGACGACGGCGTCGAAGATCAGGTCGAAGGGCGATCCCTCGGTCCAGAATTGGCCCTCCACCAGCACATTGATCGGATGGGCTGCTCGTGGTGTCGATCGGGGAATGCGGTTGGCGGTTGAAAAGGCGATGAAGATCTCGCCGCTGCCGTCGTTGCCAACCGAGCCCGTCCGTCCCAGGCCGATGTCGATGCGGCGCGCGAGCCGACGGAGCTGGCCCGGATGCAGCGGAATGTCAGTCGCCAGCACGGCGATGCAGGATCCTTCCTGATGGCGTTTGGGCATCAGGTCGGCGATGTGCCGACCCACCGGCGCGCCAGCGATCAGCAGCTGGTGGCGACTTCCGTAGTTCGTCTGGAGCAGTACGCCGATGGTAAACCGCGCGCCGGACAGCTCCACAACGCGAGACGAAGTCCCGATGCCACCTTTGAAGTCGAAGAACTGGGTACCGGTGCCGGCGCCAACGCACCCTTCCTGGACCGGCCCGACCGTCGCGGCATCTAGCGCGGCGTATACGTCCTCGCGCGCGATGCCGAAGGCACGGCCATCGCTCAGAAAGCTGTCGTCCGTTTCGGCCACGACCGGGATGACGACGTCCTTGTCGGCGATCTCCGGATCGCGCTCGGTCATGTAGCGGACGACCGAGTCGTAGGCGAGGCCGATGTGCACCGTGTCCGTCAGCACGATCGGCGAGCCGAGCAGGCCCCACTCGTCGATCACGCTCCGGCTGGTCATCTCGCCGTAGCCGTTGAAGACCGAGACTGCAGCATAGAGCCGCTCGCGGAACAGGTCGCCAGAGTGCGGCCAGACGGCCGTCACGCCGCTGCGGATGACGGGTTCAGAGCCCCCACCCTGCCCTCCCCCAGAGGGAGAGGGGGAATAGTCGCCTTTCCACACGGTTTGATGGCCGACGCGGACGCCGGCGACGTCGGTGATTGCGTTAAGGGGCCCGGTGGGAAGAAATCCCACCGGGATCCCGAAGTCGCGAGCTCTGCCCCTAGCGCGTGGGGGACTCGACACTAGTCACGCGTCGCATGCGTCAGTTTCTGCAGTTCGGCCTTGGGGTCGACCTGGACATTCCAGTAGCGATCGCCTCGTGGCCGGATGAAGGCGTAGTAGTAGATCAGGCCGGCGGCGAAGATCACAGCCACCGTGACCAGGTCGCCGATCTTCTGCTGAGTGAGCGCAATGACGCAGCCGACCAGACCGATGACCGGGGGCACGGGCCAGAGTGGCATCTTCCACGGCCGCGGCAGATCCTTCTGCGTGTAGCGACTCACTAGCGACGAGATGCAGATCAAGGCGTACAAAACGATCAGGAGGACCGCCGTGAATGTAACCACCGCGACCAGACTGCCCTGGAAGGACAGGATGGTGGCAAGCACGCCAACGATCAGCGTGGCAACCCATGGGGCGCCCCGCCGGCTATCGACTTTGCCGATCCACTGGCTGATGACCTCGGGCCAGGCCCGGTCGCGACCGGCCGCCCATACAATCCGCGCGAACTGCAGCGTGATGGCGAGGCAGGCGTTGAAGATCGCGACGATCGCGCCGATCGCCACGATATTGAAGAAGGTATCGCCGAACGAGCTGCGCGCCGCGTCCAGCAGCGGCGTCGCGGATCCAAGGAACGCCTTGAGGTCAGGGACGCCGAAGAACACGGCCAGAAAGGTGCCGAGCTCGAAGGCAATCCCGATCGCGGCGGCGACGACGACAGCCCGGCCGACGTGCTTGGCCTCACCCGCGGTCTCTTCCGCGAAGTTGATAGCGCTGTCGTAGCCGTTGACGGAGAACATTGCCACCGCGACGGCCGCGATGATCGCGCTGATCCCGACCGGGACCAGCTTGCCATGATCCAGGATCACCGGGCTGGTGACGACCGAGAGCGGTTGCTGCAGGTGAACCAAGCCGGAGATGGCCAGTGCCGAGACGACCGCCAGCTCGAGAGCCAGGAAGAAGCCGGTCAGAATGGCATTGAAGTTGATCGCGAACAGCGCGATCCCGGTAACGATGATCATGATGACGGCCGCCGCGACGTTGCTCGGGATGCTGCCGTTCAGCGCCGCGATGTACACACCGATGCCGACGGCAACGCTAGCCGGCAGGAAGACGGCCTGACCCATGTAGTCCAGCATCGCGAGGAAGCCGATGGGCTTGCCCAGCACCCGTGTCACGATGCTGAAGAGGCCACCTGCCACCGGGAACATCGAGCCGAGCTCGCCCATGCAGAGGGCGACATTGATGGCCAGGAAGCAGCCGATCAGGTAGGCCCAGACGGACCCGGTACCGGCGGCGACAATGACGACCGTTCCAATGACGAGGAGCGAGGCGGTCGGCGTGATGTCCGACAGGACCAGGGCGATGTTGCCCAGGGTGCTAAGTGCTCGCTTCAGCTCCTGGTTGTATCCGAGCGATGAAAGGAGTTCAGACCCCTCGACGGATGAAGACGGCGGACGCGACTCGGCCATAGACTTCCCCTCCGTAACGAAATTCTGGCCGCCGCCCCCTGGCGGCTGTAGTATTTGTACCGACTTAAAGTCCGCTCGTCAACTGTTTCGTGGGGGCGCTGATCTCAGGCAGGGAGGGATCGCGTGAAAGTCTTCGTCTCCGTCGATATGGAGGGGATCTCTGGGGTTACCGATCCCGAGGACGTCCTGCCGAACGGCTCCGAATACCAGACCTGCCGGCGCTACATGACGGGGGACGCCAATGCCGCAATTGGCGGCGCCTACGACGCCGGCGCCGAGGCGGTCCTGGTCAACGACTCCCACTGGATCATGCGCAACCTTCTAATACACGACCTGGACAAGCGGGCGAAGGTGATCAAGGGCTTCCACAAGCCGCTCTGCATGCTCCAGGGGCTGGACGACAGCTACGGGGCGGCGGTCTTCGTCGGCTACCACTCCTGCGCCGGGACCGAGGGCGGCGTCCTGAACCACACCATGCTGGGCAAGGAAGTCCAGAACATCTATCTGAACGGCGAGGCGACCGGCGAGACCCGCCTGAATGCCGGGCTGGCTGGGCACTACGGAGTTCCGGTCGCTCTGGTGGCGGGCGACGTCGCTGTCTGCGAAGAGGCGAAGCGGGTGTTGCCATGGGTGGAGACGGTGGCGGTCAAGGATGGGATCGACAAGTACTCGGCCATCCTGAAGCACCCGGAGGTCGCCCAAGCCGAGATCCGGGAAGCGACGGCTCGGGCTCTGAAGAGCAAGGCATACAAGCCTTATGTGCTCAAGCCACCGATCACGATCGGCATCGAGTGGAACTCGACAACGATCGCCGAGACGTGCGGGCTCGTCCCAGGTGTCAAGCGGACCAGCTCGAGGTCGACCGAGTACACAACGAGTGATTGGCCGGAGGCCATGAAGATGCTGCTTGTCAAATTACTGCTAGCGCTCGAAGTCAGTGGCGGCAAAGGGATCTATCAGTAGGGATAGACAGTGCGCGGCGATAGCGATAGACTGTGCGCCTCGGGGGCCGGCTCAATTAACCAGGGAGGGTTGTGAGTGATGGCACGCACTACACGAGGCCGAAGGAGTCAGCGGCGTCCGACCGCGGCCGGTAATGGATCGGCAGCCAACCTACTCTTGTCTCAGGTCACTGAACTCGTCGCAGAGAACCAGTCGCTGGTTCGCGAAAACAAGGCGTTGCATTCGATCCTGGCCCGAGTCAGTCAGGCCGTAGAGGGAGTAACGCCGAGGCCCGCCGGCGGTCGAGCGCCTGACGCGGGACCCAAGGCTCGGACAATCCGCAGGCGCCGCAAGATCACAGACCCGGCATCACTGGAACGGCGCCGGGCCGCTCTGGCCAAGGCTCGCCTGGTGCTCGCTGAGAGGCGCGCCTCCAAGAAAACCGAATAGCTGACTGACGCAGAAAGAGGCGATGAATGATCGAGACCATTGACGTCAAGCGGATCGTTCCGACTGAGAAGCAATACGCCTGGACCTTTGGCGGTGTCGACCCGATCGCCCGCATCAAGCCGGGTGATGTGCTGGACCTCTACACGGAGGACTGTTTCGCCGGCCGGATCCGTTCCGAAAAGGACCTGCCCAGCAAGTCGATCGAGTATCCGTTCATCAATCCACAGACCGGACCGTTCTATGTTGAGGGGGCCGAGCCGGGCGACACGCTGGCGATCCACCTGATCGACGTTCAGCCGGCCAGAGATTGGGCGGCGAGCTGCACCGTGTCCCTGTTTGGCGCCCTGACCGGGACGCATTTCACCGCGACCCTGCAGGAACCGCTGCCGGAGCGAGTGTGGATGTACAAGGTCGACAAGGCAACGAATAGCGTTTTCTTCCGGGCGCTCGATTCGGACTACGGCACCACATTCCCGCTCGAGCCGTTCCACGGCACGATCGGGGTGGCGCCGGCGGCCTATGAGGTGCGCAACGTCCTGGTCCCCGAGATGTTCGGAGGCAACATGGACACGCCCGAGGCTAAGGCCGGCGCAACCATCTATTTAGGCGTCAACGTCCCGGGGGCATTGTTCTCCCTGGGGGACGGCCACTACACGATGGGCGAGGGAGAGGCCTGCGGGGTGGCGGTCGAAGGCGCGATGAACACCGTCCTGACGGTCGAGGTGGTCAAAGGCGTCTTCAGCGAGTGGCCGCGGCTCGAGAACGACGACTCGCTGATGGTCGCCGGCTCCTACCGGCCGCTCGAGGATGCCTACCGGATCGCGCACACGCAGATCATCCAGTGGCTGGCGAAGGACACCGGGCTCTCGATCATGGATACCTACCAGCTGGTGTCCCAGGCGGCCCGCTCGCGGATCGCCAACGTCTGCGACGCGAACTACACCGTCGTCGCCAAGGTGCCGAAGCAGTTCCTGCCCAAGGACATCCCCTGGATGAACGGCGTCCATCAGAAGATGCGCGCCCGAGCGAAGGCGGTCATGGCCAGCCGGAAGGCGACCTAAAGCACGCCCGGTGTCACGTGGCTGCGATCAAAGCCACTGAGAGTACCGCCAGCGCCGCGCCGATCGCCTGTACGAGGTTAAGCCGTTCGCGCGTAAATATGCGCGCGCACAAGATAGTGAAGCCAGGATAGAACGACGTCAGCAGGGCACTGAGCGAAAGCAGGCCGTGAAACGTCGCAAAGAGATAGAGCACGACTCCTACCCCGTCGAATGCACCACCGACAGCGATCAGGCGCCAGGCAGCACGCCGCGGAACGAATGAAACTCCGCTAACCAACGCGAAACCCATCGCCGCCAGTGCCGAGCCCACTCGGCCGCTCAAGAATGCGACGACTCCAGCCGAGCTTCCGGCGTGAAACAGAATGAAGAAGAGGCCGAAGCCGAGGCCGGCAGCGACCGCCAGGCCCAGCGCCGCGCGAGCTCCCGTCGCCGCCTCCCGACTCGGCCCGTTGATCAGAACGATGGCAACCAGTCCCACGGCGATGCCACCGACCTGCCCGAGATGGAGGCGTTCGCCACCAAGGACTCCCACCAGTGTCGGCAGCGCCGCGGCTACGACGGCGGTGATTGGCGCAACCACGCCGATCAGATTGAGCGTCATCGCCCGATAGAAGAGGATGAGCCCGAGGCCACCCACCGCTCCGCCGGTAAAGGTGAGCACGACCGCCATCAGATCCACCCGAAGGGGAAGGAGCCAGAGCGCAACCGGTAGCGCCACGAGGCCGCAGAACTCAATGCCTACCGCGACACTCGGCGGAGGCGTGCGCCGGCCGGCGACGCCCCCCGTGAAATCGGCAATCCCGAGAGTCGCGGCTGCTCCCAACGCAGCCGCGGGTGAAAGCAGCGGGTTCATGTTGGAACTGACTGTACGGGGAGGGCGCCCAAACGGTCGTGGTCGAACGAGGTAGAGTCGGCTGAATGAAGACGAGCCCGGAGGTCGAGCGCTGGTTTGCTGAGAAGAAGCCGCCGACCGAGGCAACCATCCGGGCGGTGCGCCAGATCATCCTGGGCGCCGACCGCCGGATGACTGAGTTCGTGAAATACCGCACGCTGACGTTCGGCTACGACGGCGACTTCGCCACCTTCGTGCAGGTCGGCGACAAGAAGCAGGCATCCCTCATGTTCAACCGCGGAGCGCGGATCCCAGGGAAGTTTCCACACCTCGAAGGGTCGCATCCGAGCGCCCGGTTCATGCGCTTTGACAATGCCGGCGAGGCGAAGGCCCGGGCTGCGGAGCTGACCAAGATCGTTGCCGCCTGGGGCGCGCTTACTCCGGCGGACCGAGGCTCGGCTAAGCCGAAGCGGTGAGTACACGGCGCGAAGGGGCGCCGCGGCCCATCACCGAGATCGGCGCGGCCGTCGTCGGCAGCGGCTTCATCGGCGCCGTGCACGTCGAAGCGCTGCGCCGGCTGGGCGTGCCAGTGCACGGGGTGGTTGGATCGAGTCATGCGCGGGCGGCGGAACGCGCCGCCGCGCTGAACCTGCCGCCCGCCTATGAGAGCTTCGAGGCCATGCTCGCTGATCCCCGGGTCGAGGTGGTCCACATCACGTCGCCGAACCATCTGCACTACCCGCAGTCGGCGGCGGCGCTGGCTGCTGGCAAGCATGTCGTCTGTGAGAAACCCCTCGCCATGACGTCAGGTGAATCGGGCGAGCTCCTCCGGCGGGCCGAGGCGAGCGGTCTCGTCCACGCCGTGAACTTCAACATCCGCTTCTATCCGATCTGCCGGCACCTGCACGGGCTCGTTCGGGAGGGTGGGCTCGGTGACGTCCGGCTCGTGTCGGGCCACTACCTTCAGGACTGGCTCCTCCTCGACACCGACTGGAACTGGCGGCTGGAGCCGGAGCTGGGCGGGAAGCTGCGTGCGGTCGCGGACATCGGTTCCCACTGGATGGACCTGACAAGCCATATCGCCGGCCAGAGGATTGTGTCCGTCATGGCCGACTTAAAGACCTTCATTCCAATTCGCCAACAGCCCACCGGGCCGGTTGAGACCTTCGCCAAGACCGCTGGCCCGACCACGGCTCGAACCATCACCACCGAGGATTGCGCCGCAGTGCTGCTCCGTTACGAAAACGGGGCGCTCGGAAGCATGACGATTTCTCAGATTAGCGCCGGGCATAGAAACACCCTCGAGTTCGAGATCGATGGGTCCAGCTCCGCCGCGGCGTGGCACTCCGAGCGGCCGGACGAGCTCTGGATCGGCCAT
>Ga0209526_10000361_pt1 | contig 28673 bp, 24 predicted proteins | sample JacPinW_OM2H0_M1_FD_188566 | JGI IMG/M metagenome (GOLD analysis project Ga0209526, IMG submission 188566) | Forest soil microbial communities from Algoma, Ontario, Canada - Jack Pine, Ontario site 1_JW_OM2H0_M1 (SPAdes) (version 2) | ecosystem: Environmental > Terrestrial > Soil > Boreal... | reverse complement strand
CCGCGGAGAGGTGACTGAGCGGTGGAAAGTACTCGCCTCGAAAGCGAGCGTACGGGAAACCGTACCGTGGGTTCGAATCCCACCCTCTCCGCCATATCTGCAAGTTGCTGATTTCCCTGCCTTTGAATCGATGGTGTCTATCTCCACTTTTTGTGCCCGGCTCGCATACAACAGACTGTACATACAAATGTATTGACAACCGCGTGCGAGGACTGTATTCTCTCCCAGTCGTGGCGAGCCATGCGATTTGAATGGGACGAGCAGAAAAACCGGCAAAACCTTCACAAGCACGATGTTCGCTTCGAAACGGCCGTTCTCGTTTTCGACGATCCCTACGCGATTACGCAGCGTGACATCACTTTCGAGGATGAGGAACGTTGGATAACAGTTGGAGCCATAGGGCCAGGTTCGATTTTATTGGTCGTTCATACCTTTTATGAGGAACACGACGGAGAAGTCATTCGTGTCATCTCGGCTCGCGCTGCCGAATCGCACGAAAGGAGAGCCTATGAGGAAGCTCACAAAGCAGCAGAAACGAGACATCCGAGCTATCGCCGCAAAAAGAGACGAGGACATTGATTTCTCGGACGCTCCGGCGGTTGTCGATTGGAACGGAGCCGAAATTGGCAAGTTCTATCGACCGACGAAGAAGCCCGTTACGATGCGTCTTGATTCCGACGTCATCGCATGGCTCAAAGCAGATGGCCGCGGTTACCAGACCAAAGCGAACTGGCTTCTACGGCAAGCTATGACTCATCTCAGTGAAGGAACGAGAACGGCGAGCGGTAAGAGACATTCCAGGCGGACTGGCAAAGGCAAGTAAGGGATGGAACCTGACAGAACAATCGCATTTCGGCGGGCATATGGAAAAGCAGCTCCTCCGGAGAAGCTCACCCAGGGGGCTTTTGAGGGATAATGATCACCATTTGCGTCGGCTGTTGCGAATCAAGCCTGGCGAACGACCGGATGTGCGGGACCCTTGGGAATATTTTCAAGATCTTCGCCATACCGACATCCAAGGCTCGCTTCTCGCATACCTGCTTCCTTTCTGCCTGGAACGATGGGCCAGGATCTACGTGGCACTAGCGACAAGTACGGCGGATTTGTAGAGCATCTCTATCCAGTTTTGGCTGACCGCGCGATCTTCGACAAGCATTTGACTTCCAAGCAGAGCGCAGCGGTTTCAGAGTTCATGCGGCAAACAGTTCTCGACGAAGTCGACGATCAACTCGGGCTCGCCTATCAAGGTTCAAAGGCACGACCGTACCGCTGGATTGGGGCCCTAACAACCTACGGAGTGCTATTGCCTGACGTTGATCGCGTGTATGGTGGTCACTGGACACGGTTGGACGCGCGATTGCCGTGGTGCAGTACATCTCGTGTCTGATATACCCAGAAAATGAGAATCCGGTGTTCGCTCCGTGGACTCCCAACGGCGGAGGTGGTCCGCCGTGCCTGTGGGGATTCGAGGGACACTTGTACACGCACCGTTGGTTGGAACCAAACGTCACCTTCTTAAAGGAAGCACTCAACGTGCCAGCAGTGACCGAGGCGCTCAGCCGCGCGGTTGACCGCCTAATTGATCATTCAGAACATGAACCGGCTGAGCGCGTACGAGAGGATCTGCCTTTGCTCACCGATACGCTGCAAGCCCGCTGCGCTGAGCTTCCGCGATTGCTTGAAGCTACTCAAGAACCAGGCAGGCTGCGCGCGTGGTCATAATACTCCATCGCATTCGTGAGCTTTCTGGTTTGGTGTCTTTGGTGTCTGTTTGAGCTCGAAATTAGTACTATTCATGCGGAAGAGTAGAAACAGTTGCAACAGGCGAGACCATGGAAATCGCCAATATCCATGTGGTGTTCGCGCATGTTGCTGAAAACATTACAGGATGGTTCCAAGGCTTGAGAGTTATGGTTCGTCATCTACCTAGTTACGCATTCTTGCTTTCGGGTAACATTCAGCCATCATGAAACTTGCCTTTGTACTCCTCGTATTCGCAATGCCCTGCTCTGCGCAAACGGCCGATATGTTTATTAAGAGTGATCCGGTGCAATGCTGGCTGGATACCAAGGACGTCGTGCATCGACATGCAATTAATGCAATTGACGACGAGACGACCCATACCATGAAGGTTGAGCGATACGCCTCTATGCAGGGCGACTTGTCAATTCTGGTCCATGTCAGCTCGGATACCGACAAGAAAAAGGGCGAAGGTTGCAGGCTTTACGTAAGCGTCGTAGGAGATGCCAGCATGTCCGCTAGAGGGGATGCTATTAACGCTTTTCGCGGAAGTTCAAATACCCGAGTTGTTCACCAGATCGCTGACGAGGTGATGGCGATGCAGAAAAAACGAGAAAAGAAAGCAAATAAACCCTAGCAAAGCGATAGTAATCATAATTCTAATTGCCTGTTGACGCGTTTTTTTGGGGGCTGCCAACGGCACCCGCCCCGGCACTCCGGTCGGTGCGTCGAGGCATCGCCAACCCAAAGTATCGACGTCGTCAGTTGAGTTTGTTGGCCGCAGTCTATTTGGTTTCGATGATTATCGGCGTCAGCGACGTCATTCGTGGCAATCAACCCGCGTGTTCCTTGCTTGGTCTGCCGATTCCTCTTTTATTCGTGTACTGGTTGTTGCGAACGGCCAGCCGCACAAAAGACCCTATAGAATAGTTGTCAACTGATTAACGCATATTAGTGCTATTCATGCCGAAGGGTACAAACAGTTGCAACAGGCGAGATCATAGAAATCGCCAATATCCATGCGGTCGTCGCGCATATTGCTGAAAACATGACAAGACAGTTCAAAGGGTTGATTGATTATCCAACCCTCTCCGCCAAATCACAAGGGTTACCAGGGGGATTCAAGAAAGCATTCATGCTTTCGAAACGCTGGACTCGGAGATCGGTCTCGAGCGGATATTGGACAGCGCCGTTCCGGAGCCGGAGTTGGAGCTGCCCTATAGCGACGAAACGATAGCTCGTTTGCCGGCCATTGCCGGCGGGCTAATACTTTCACTGGCTCGCACCTTCAAGATCATCGACCCTCGAACCAAGCATCCCGCCACGCAAGAGTGGGAGCGCGCGTTTCGAATCTTCGATTTGCTGCTATAGATCCTGAGAAATGTCGTGATGGCCGACCGGAGGTAAAATTCAAACGTCTCTGGCATAATCCCGAGCATCCTATGTGTAGCGTCCATTCATTATTGCTGGAGGTCGTTGATGCCCGTTATCCGTGCCTGTAGCCTTTGCGGGCAGAAGAATCGGATTCCCGCTAAATATCTAGCCAGCACCGGCCGTTGCGGAAATTGCAAAACGCCTTTGCCACCCATCGCTGAGCCCATTGCTGTCGACGAAGCATTATTTGATGAGGTCGTTCAAAATACCCCGGTTCCCGTACTTGTGGACTTCTGGGCGGATTGGTGCGGGCCGTGTCGTGCCGCCGCTCCTGAAGTGGCGCGAACTGCTTCGGATATGGCAGGCAAGGCGGTGGTGCTGAAAGTCGATACAGAAAAATACCCGCAACTCGCCGGACGTTTCCAGGTTCGCGGCATACCCAATTTCGTCATCCTCTTCGGTGGGCGCGTAGTAATGCAACAAGCTGGTCTGGTAAATCACGATCAGTTGGAGCAATGGCTCAGATCCGCTACTCCAGTTTCCGCCTGAAGAATGGCGTAGAAAAGAGGGGCTATCGTTTCGCGATGAAGAATGAGCGGGAGAATCATGAAGAGGGCGATCGCTGCGCTGCCTCTTTTTTCGAAACCCTTCGCCTTTGTTTGAGCAAGGAAAATCGTTCAAGAAGTCACTTCCACTATTTTGACCAGCGGAGTTCGTTGTGATCGAAATCGAATTCGATGATTTTGGCGTTGAGCGTTGCCAGGCCTAGATAGCCTGCAGTGTGCTGCAATAAGGGATTTGTGGAGGCGGGAACGAGGTAGACCTGGCGATCGAGATCCTGGGTTCCCAAGCGGAGGCGCGCCACGAGTGCGGGTGTATAGCGAATCGGGCCACCCAGGCTGATGCCTGTAATTTGACGCTGCACTCGATAATTCGCGGCCATTGAATCCAGCTGATCCTGATAGAAGACGATACCTTTCATGCCCGTGTCGGCGATCATCCAGACAGGTCGACCGTCAAACTCCAGTTCCACTTTCAGGCAAATTCCATCGGCATGCATGGGCACTGACCGCGCGGCGAGTTTTTCGGTAGTGCCAAAGAGGATGCGTCGTGCGATCAGATCCAAGCGAAAATTTGTTCGCCGGAGCAGATCCAAACCAATGACTCCGTCAATCGAGGCATTCGCGCGAAGGTAGCGCAGGTCCTCGATCATGACGCGTATATCGGACACGTGTTGCGGTCCGTAGGCAAAGTCCGTAACGTTTGCCCATTCCACGGAGGACATCTTGTCTATATTGAACACTGCGCCCTGGCGCTTGGTGAGATTCAGCTTTTCGGCAATTCGGCGGTCGATGGAGCTGAAGGTCTGGCCGGTGTCCAAGAGGAATTTCAGGCCGCGCAGAGGGCCGACGCTGCCTTGCACAACTATAAGGTAGTCATTGTAGACATCGAAGGAGCCTTCGTTGGAGCGAAGTTCGCTTCGAGTCTTCGCCGCAGTTGCGTTGGCTAGTAGCAAAAGCAAAGCTGCCAAAACTGGCAGCAGCGTTTTGGCGTGCCTTGTTGACCTCATTGCGGTACCTCGAACCGTGGTTACGGTGAGGTCAAAACTGGCTCAACGAGGTTACCAGCTCCATAGCGGGGGTGTGACGGAACTCTGGAACCTATCTGACACGATAAGTTGAGGTCCTACTTGCGATTGCGTGAGCATCTGACATTGTGCTACGGAACTAAATGAAGCCCAAAATACGTCTATACTGGCAGTAATCATCCAATGTCAGTCAGTTCACAAGCCGAGGGATCTGCAGCTACCCTGCGCTACCGCTTCGGGCCGTTTGAGCTGGACCTGCAATCCGGCGAGTTGCGCCGCAACGGAGTGAAGTTACGTCTGCAGGATCAACCTTTTCTGGTGCTCCGAAAGCTGCTGGAAGGGAACGGAGCGGTGGTCTCGCGAGAGGAACTTCATTCCACGCTTTGGCCCGCGGACACGTTTGTTGATTTTGATACCAGCCTGAATACGGCCATCAAGCGGCTTCGGGAAGTTTTGGGCGACTCCGCGGATGTGCCGGTCTTCATCGAGACGATCCCGCGGCGAGGCTATCGATTTCTTGCCCCGGTCCAGGTGATTCGAAACGGTGAGTTAAGTGGCGCAATTGGAGCAACAGGCAAGCCTGCTGCTTCGGGCAAATCCTGGCGGGTAGGGCTAATTCTCGGAGGCCTGATTGCCGCCGCATTGGCAGGTGGATTGACCGTCGCTTTGCGATCGCCTGCGCCACTGCCACGCGTTCTGGATTCCACGCAGCTCACCTTTGACGGACATCCGAAAGGAAACCTAAACGCGCGCCGGGGAGCTATTTATTTCAACGAGCGAGTGGGAAACAGGATCAGGCTGATGAAGATGCCAGAGGCCGGCGGTATCCCGGTGGTGCTCGACTCTTCCTTTCCGGGCCTCGATCTCGGCGATGTCTCTTCCGATGGCACCAAGCTGCTCGTCGGCGTGTCAGGAAGTGCTTCCATCGGATTTGAAAAACTCAGACTGATGGACCTTTCATCCGGCTCCGTTCAAGATGTCAGTAATATCGAGGGGAACGATGCCTCCTGGACGCCCGGCGGAAAATTGATCTACGCGCATGACCGGGATATTTTTCTAGCCGACGCCGATGGATCGAATCAACATAGATTGCTCACCGCGCCAGGATACGCTTTCTTTCTGCGTTTTTCTCCCGATGGGAGCCGACTGCGATTTTCCGTGGGCGGGAAATACGCGACGCAACACTCCATTTGGGAGGCCCGCGCGGACGGTAGCGACGCGCATGAAATTCTGACGGAGCTTACGGAGTTTCCGGACAGATGTTGCGGGGACTGGTCGCCGGACGGACGGTATTTTTTCTTTGAAACCATCCGAGATGGAGGTGGCCGGATCTGGGCAAAAGCGGAAAAACGCTCGTTCTGGGCAGGAACGCAGGCTGCTCCCGTGGACCTAACGACGGTGCCTCCCAACTACTTCATAGGCAAGGCTGGCCCGGATGGAAGGAAGCTGTTCGTGATGGCCGCGCAGCCAAGGGCGGAACTTGTTCGCTACAATTCGGCAACAGAACAGTTTGTTCCGTTTCTTTCCGGCATTTCGGCGGGAGACGCCGAGGCGTCACATGACGCAAGCTCATTTGTTTACGTGCGGTATCCGGAAGAAACTCTATGGCGTTGCAAACCCGATGGGACAGAAGCGACTCAATTGACTGGCCCTACGCTGCGCGCGGCTTTACCCCACTGGGCGCCGGACGGGAAGCACATCGCATTTTCAGGTACTCGCCCCGGAAAACCGTGGAATATTTTTTTGATTCCGGCGGAGGGTGGACCAGCAGAGCAAATAACGTATGGGCCGATCTCCGATCTCGATCCAACCTGGTCGCCAGACGGTAAAACTCTGGCATTTGGAGAACTGCGCTCGGAGGGAAACCGCCAGATCCAATCGATTCGACTGCTCGACGTGGCCACGCGGAGTCAAAAACCTCTGGCAGGTTCGGAAGGGCTCTGCTGTCCACGCTGGTCGCCGGACGGGCGTTTTCTTGTGACTTCCCACGAGACATATAACGATCTAGCGCTCTATGAATTTGCGACTCAGAAATGGACCAGCCTCGTCAAAGGAGTCGGGGATATTGGATACATGGAATGGGCGAGCGACAGCAAGAGCGTGATCTTCGATACGATGGATGTCAAAGAGCAGGCTTTTTATCGCGTGCGAATTTCCGATTCGCATTTGGAGACGATCGCAAAAATAGGCGATATGAGGCGCTACTACGGGGAATTCGGCCCATGGACGGGCATGGCCCCGGATGGTTCTCCGCTGTTGGTGCGAGATATCAGCAACGAAGAAATATATTCCCTGGACTTGTTGCTTCCCTAAGGGGGCGAACGAAACGCCCTAAGGCAAATTTTCATCAAAAATTAAGGGTTGCGGAGTACCTTTAGTGTCGAATGTGAAGCGCGAGTTGTTGAATGCCCGGAGGAAAGGCCTCAGAATAGAAGTTGTTGTAACTCGTCTCGGAACGAGACCAAATGCAATTTCGAACAATCGAACAGGTTAAGCGCTTCTTCAAGGTATTAGGAGGCTTCACGCTGCTTTTGGTCGGAGCAATTATGGTTTTTACACCGGGGCCGGGTTGGGTGGTTATGTTCCTGGGGCTAACCGTGCTGGCCGCTGAATTTGTGTGGGCCAAGCGTTTGATGGAACGAATGAAAGACCAGGGCACGCGCATAAAAGATTCAGTGATGCGCATGGGCAAGTCAGATTCCGCCTGAGGGAATTTCACGTGACAAAAGAATGGCAGGGGAAGTGGGCGCTGGTGACTGGCGCTAGCGCGGGAATCGGCGTTGCTCTGGCGCAGGAACTTGCCGCCGGCGGCACGCATCTGGTGCTTACGGCGCGGCGGCAGGATCGTTTGGAAGAATTGGCGCGCAGACTTTCCAAGAATCATTCCATCCGCACGGAACTGATCGCGGCCGATTTGGCGAAGGCGGAGGCCCCGGTAGAAATTTTCGAGTTCACAAAACAAAAAGGGCTGACGATCGACCTGCTGATCAACAACGCAGGCTTCGGGCAATATGGCGAATTGACGCAGGTGGAAACGCAGCGACTGCTGGACATGGTGCAGGTGAATTGTCACGCGGTGGTGCACCTGACGCGGCTGTTTTTGCCGGGAATGGTGGAACGAGGACGTGGCGATGTGCTGATACTTGCATCCACAGCGTCTTTTCAGGCGGTGCCGTATATTACCACCTACGCGGCGACGAAGGCCTTCGATTTGTTTTTTGCGGAAGGGCTTGCGGAGGAAATGAAGCCGCACGGTATTCGGGTGTGTGCGTTGTGCCCGGGTTCGACGGCATCGGAATTCCACGTTGTAGCGCAGCAGGAGAAGTTCACCCAGAAGCATCAGGAGACGGCGGAAAAAGTGGCGCGGACGGGGCTGGCAGCGTTGGCGGCTGGAAAGAGTTATGTGATTTCCGGGTTGGGGAATTACTTGGGGGCTAACTTGCAGAGGCTTGTGCCCCGCCGCATGGTAACGCGGATTGCGGCGAGCATGTTCCGCCCGGACAAGAAAGTCTGAAGGGCTGCCTTGCGGGAGATTGCGTTTCGAGTGCGGTGATTGCCGTTTGTGGCAGAATTTCCGCAGGGGTCGATTGCCAGGATCGCCCCGCTCCGCCGCCGGCGAGCCAGAGACTGGCGCGAAAAGCTGGCCACTCCGGCCGGGAGGACAAAAAAAGCAGACCGAAGCTCGAAGCAATTTGGGTCCAAGTCTCACTTCTGGAGCAACTTAAAGACTTCTGTGGGGTTCCTTCCTTGGGATATGGTGTGAACATGCGGCAGACCGTGCGCGCGCCCGAGGGAACTTTTTTCTGCCTTCAGAGGAACAATAAGTGACAGCAGACGTCGCACCGGGAGAAATGCAGATCGACTCGATTGTTAAGGACGACGTATTGCTGCGCAAGTCGGCGAGGGGCGACGAAGAGGCGTTTACGCAGCTCTATCGACGCCACCAGGCACCGCTGTTTCGGTTTGCGTTGCGGATGGCCGGAAATCGCTGGGCTGCCGAAGAGATTGTGCAGGACGTGTTTATGACCCTGATGCGCGATCCAAGGAAATTCGATGTGGAGCGCGGGACGTTGGGCGGTTATCTTTACGGGATTGCGCGAAACCGGATTATGAAACATCAAGAACGATTGCCCCGCGAACTGCCGCTGGAATTGGAAGTGGAAGATGGAAATTCCGCGCTGGCGAGGCTCAGCGAGGAAAAGACACCGGCGCAGTGGGCGGAGCTGCAGCAGAGACGAGAGATGGTCCGGGAAGCGGTGATGGAACTTCCGATGGAATTTCGCGAAGCGATCGTGCTTTGCGAGCTGGAGGAGATGAGTTACGAGCAAGCCGCCACTGCTCTGGAGTGCCCCATCGGAACGATTCGCTCGCGATTGCATCGGGGGCGGGCGCTGCTGCTGGCTAAGCTGGAAATTTTGAGGGATGCACCGAAACGAGTGAGCGCGGGGCGATGAATGAGCAGGAGAAAAGACGTATGACGTGCGAAGAATTTGAAATTGCGGGACTGGACCTTGGCGGAACCGCCGGGAATAGTGCGCAAGAGCAGGAAGCACGTGAACACTTGCGTGAATGCGCGCGCTGTTCGGCGTTGCATGATAACTGGCAGCTATTGCGGGATGATCTGCACGCGATTGGCGCGGAGACAAGAGACGCCGAGATGTCCGGGCGCGTGGAGCTCCGGTTACGGCAGGAGTTCCGCACGCAACACAAGACGGTAAAGATGCGGCGCGCTGCGGTGATTACGAGTTGGGGGTTGGCAGCGGCGGCGGTGCTGGTCGTGACCGTGTCCTGGACAAATTGGCAGCATGCGAAGAGAAATGGTTTCGACAAGAATTTCGGCGTTGCGGTCGCCGGCAGCCAGAAAGTTGCGCCAGAGGCGAAAAATACGGCGAACGACGAAACTGTTTCGGTGGACGAGACTTTAGTGGCGTCGAATGATGGTGGGGAATTCACACTGCTGCCTGGAGACGTTCCGGGCACGCTGGAGAACGGCGCCGTGGTGCAGGTCAGGATGCAACGCGGAGCGCTGGGAGCTTTTGGGCTGGCTGTTAACGAGGAACGCGCCGCGGATTGGATACAGGTGGACCTTTTGGTAGGGGAGGATGGACATCCCGAGGCTGTGCGATTTCCACGATCGGCCAATTGAGATTGCTGCAGCAATGTGGCTGCAATTCAGGAGAGAAGAGAAGAGGAAGGAACCATGAGTAAGTGGAAGTTGTCGGGGTTAGCGGCGACGGGTCTTCTTTTTGGCGGTCTGCTCTTTGCGCAGGAGCCACCTCCAGGACCGCCCCCTGGGCCGCCGCCTGGGCCCGACGAAATGATGCCGGGTGGGCCAATGGGCGGGCGTCTGGAAATCCTCGGTTTCACCCAGATGCATCCAGGAAAAGTGGTCGCCGGTGCGCCTTATAGCGCCGTGGCCATTTCGGAGACGAACCAAACCCTTGGTGATGGCACGGTGATCAATCGCAAGGTGCTGTCGAATGTGTACCGCGATAGTCAAGGCAGAACACGCAAGGATACAACTTTGCCCGCGGTTGGCGTCCTGGCCACGTCAGGACAGAGCAAATCCTTCGTGATGGTTAACGATCCGGTGGCGTCAAAGACTTTCGTTTTGCACCCTGATCAAAAGGCTGCAACCCTACTGCCGGCACATCCGCGTGGAGGTAAGGGGAAAGGCGCAGACATTGAGACAAGAATAGAAGCACGGGAACAGGCGGAGATCGCCAGCGGGCGTCTGAAGAAGGATGACCTCGGTACGCAATCAATTAATGGCATCACTGCGCAAGTAACCCGCTTTACGTGGACGATTGCTGCCGGTGAGATTGGAAATGACAAGCCGATCACGATCACCAGCGAGCGGTGGTATTCGCCGGATTTGCAAATCGTGGTGAAAAGTGTCCGCAGCGATCCGCGCTTTGGGCAGACAACCTACACGTTAACAAACATTCAGCGGCAAGAACCTGCCGCTACGCTGTTTGCTGTACCTTCCGACTACACCATTAAGCAAGGCGAGCCCGGCGGCAGAGGAAGGCACGGTGCCGGAGGAATCGGCTACGTGCCGATGGGCACGATGCCACCAGGTGGCGAATAATCCGGCGACCTAACGATCTTCTCTCCTGAAGACGGCCCGCCCTTTCTGCAGCGACCCCCATTGCTGCAGGGAGGGCGTCTCCGTGTTTACGCGCGGTATAATTGCGGCATGAACGAGCGGGAAGTCATGGAGAAATTGCGTCAGGAAGGTTTTTCGCAGACTTACGTTTTGGGAAGACGGCCCCAACGCGAGCTATCCCGAGCACACGCATGCCAGCGAGACCTCGCATATTATCATGAGCGGTGAACTCACTTTGCACATGGCAGGCGAGACGAAAACATTTCGTGAAGGTGAGCGCTGCGACGTTCCTGCGGGAGCGGTGCATTCGGCAAAGATGGGATTGCGCGGTTGCCGGTACGTGATTGGGGAGCGCTAGGCTTTCGCCGCTTCGCCGGCGCGATAGTTCCCTACCCTGTCTAGTAATTCCACCACGTGCAGAACCTCCTGGCCTGTTCCGTGGAGGCTTGCACCAGCGCGCATTTGCAGGAGGCATCCTGGATTCGCGGTTAGGATCAGTTGCGCTTGTGTGGCCTTTGCGTTGGCCATTTTTTCGGCGAGTAGATCGAGCGAGGCCCGCGGTTGCGTGATGTTGTAGCTGCCCGCGGAGCCACAGCAGATGTCCGCGTAGGGCAATTCTACGAATTCGATGCCGGGAATAGCACGAATGAGCTGGCGCGGGGCTTCGCGCACTTTTTGGCCGTGGAGCAGGTGACAGGAGTCCTGATAGGTGACCCGCATGGGGAGTGGCTGAAGCGGGGTGGAGAGGCCAAGCGTCGCGAGAAATTCCGTAACGTCACGAACGCTTTTAGCGAAGGCAAGTGCGGCCGGATGCTCTGGTTCGGCCGCAGTGAAAAGGTGGTCGTATTCCTTCAGCGTAGAGCCGCAACCGGCCGCATTGGTCAGGATGGCGTCGAAATCGCCTTTAGAAAAACCCACAAGATTTTTTCTGGCGAGCGCGCGTGCAGATTCGCGGACCCCTGCATGAGCTGCTAGCGCGCCACAGCAGAGTTGCTCGTCAGGAACGACCACCTCGCAGCCATTCGAGGTGAGGACGCGGATGGTGGCTTCGTTCAGCGCGGTGAAGGTGACGTTGGCGACGCATCCGGCAAAGAAGGCGACGCGGGCGCGGCGCGGGCCGACCGCTAGATGGGTCTTGCCGAGTTGTTCGAAAAAGAAATGGTCGTCGATTGGCGGTAGCAGGCGTTCGCGCTCTGCAAGGCCCATCATTTTCAAGATGCCGGTGGAGCGGGCGATGGCTTGCATTCCCGAGCGCTGATATAAACGCAATAATCTGGCGGCGAGGGCGATGCGGCGCGGGAACGGAAGCAGCTTATTAAAGACGAAACTGCGCGTCAGGCGCGTGAAGAATGGCCGCTTATATTCGTTCTCGATTCGGGCGCGGGCGTGCTCGACAAGCTTGCCGTATTCAACGCCGGACGGACACGCGGTCTCGCACGAGCGGCAGTCGAGACATTTGTCAATGTGATCCACGAAGCCATCGGCGATGGGAAGTTCGCCTTCGTTCACGAGAATCATCTGGCGAATGCGGCCGCGTGGCGAATCGGCCTCGAGATGCCAGAGCTTGTAGGTCGGACAATGGTTCAGGCAAAGGCCGCAATGAACACAGCGGGCGTAGTCTTCATAGATAGGAACCAGGCCGGGGATGGTTTGTTGAGAAGGCAAGCTTTAGAAACCTCCAGCGAGACGGCCGGGCGCGAAGAGATTATTTGGATCGAATGCGTGTTTCACGCGGTTCATCAAGGAAACGTCTGCGCTTTGCGGTCCCCAAAGATTCGACTGGGCCATCATTTGGGAGGGCGCTTGTAGAAGTGAGTAAGTCGCGCCGTTTTGCAGCAGGACCGCTATGGCAGCGCTCACCGCTCGAGATAAAACCTCGCTGCCGTTGGGTAGATCGTTAGCGGCGGTGAGAGCAAGATAGCTGACCCCTGCGGGGCGAAGCAGCAGGCGATTTAACAGGTTTTCTTTCGAAGCGATTTCGGAAAACTGCTGAAGGGCAGTTTTAGAGAGTCGATGATGAACGATTCGCAGGATGACCGAATGGGGGAAAGAGGTGTAGAGAAGCGGAACCGCTTCTCGGAAGAGATCCCGGAGGACGCGATCCTGAGAGCCGTCGAGCGGTTGCGGCTGCGCGGATTGAAACTGGCGCTCGCAATTTTCCATATCTGTTCGAATGCGGTTCACCACGGATGAATTCCCTTCCCAACTGCTGTAAACTATCCAGCCTCCTCGATCAAAAGCGGCAGGGACAGAGGCACTTACGGTGCCGAGAACTTGGGCAAACGTGAGTGCGAATTCCGGGTTCATGACTTCTAGATTCGACAGCGGCAGGCCCAAATTTTCCAGAATAGATCGGAAACCCAGCGCACCATCGGCTGAGGGAAACACGACGACATGCGATGCAAAGGCCTCTGACAAAGGATACGTTCGAAAATTCAAACGGGTGATGACGGCTAACGTGCCTAGTGAACCGATGAGTAGTTTGTGTAGGTCGTAGCCGGTGACGTTCTTGACGACCCGTCCTCCACTCTTGCAGATAGCTCCCTTTCCGTCCACGAATTCGGCGCCAATGAGAAAATCGCGGGCGCTGCCATAGAGCAGGCGAAGGGAGGAATCGACGCCGGAAGCGATGGTTCCCCCGATGGTTGTTTGCCCGAGGAACGGAACGGATAAGGGAACGAACTGGCGCTTTTCCCCCAACTCCTGTTGAAGAGCCTTAAGCGTCATGCCCGCATCCGCACTAAGGGTCAGGTCGCCGGGATCATAGTGGACAAGTTGTCGCAACCCGGACATGTCAATCGCGATGTCATAGCGGTACGGCGGTCTCCCGATATTGAGCTTGCTGCGGCTACCGGCCGGGAGCACGGAGAGCTTTTCGGCCATTGCGAATCGAACTATCTCCGCGACTTCTTGCGCGGAAGTTGGCCGTGCAATCGCGGAGGGAAGAATCTCGTGAACCGGGTAGCGAAACAAATCCTCCTGCGCCGTGGTGACATGCGCGGCCCCGAGAAGTCCTTCAAGTTTGCAGGCGAGATTGGCCGTGGCGGTCACGAGTGAACAACCTGTTGTGACTTTGGACGTGTACGGATTTCCCCGCAACCCTTGCTCAACGGAAAAATCTTGCCGGGATTGAGCGAAGAGTCCGGGTTGAAGGCGTCGTGGATGCGGCGCATGAGGTCGAAATCGGCGTCGTTGAAGAGCAATGGCATCAATTCACTTTTTTCCATGCCGACGCCGTGCTCGCCCGTCAATGCGCCGCCGATTTCCACGCAGTAGCGAACAATTTCTTCCGCGACGGCAATGGCGGTTTCGAAATCGCGTGGTTTGCGTGGATCGTAAAGAACGAGGGGATGCAAATTGCCGTCTCCAGCGTGGAAAATATTGCCGATCCCCAGGCCATGCAGTTGGCCAATCTCCTGAATGCGCCGGAGCGCTTGTGGGAGCTTCGAGCGTGGAATCACGGCATCCAGAACATAGTTGCATGGCGCCAAGCGGCCCATGGCTCCAAAGGCGTTTTTGCGGCCTTTCCACAGAAGATCACGCTCTCGATCATCTTTTGCCACGCGTACTTCGCGCGCTTTGTGCAAGCGGCAAACGTCTTCGATGGCGCTCGCTTGTTCGGCCACGGATTCGCGCAGGCCTTCGACTTCCAATAGCAGGATGGCAGCGCTGTCCCGCGGAAATCCAGCGTGGATGTAATCTTCGATCGCCACGAGGGTCCAGCCATCGATCATTTCACAGGCAGCTGGAGTAATTCCGCGAGCGGTAATGTCCACGACCGTTTGGGAAGCGTCCTCTACAGAATCGTAGATCGCTAGCAATGTCTTCACGGCCTCTGCCTTGCGCGATAATTTCAAGGTGATTTCGGTCACCAGCGCGAGCGTTCCTTCGCTGCCCACGAAGAGGCCGCAAAGGTCATATCCCGGCGCGTCGCCTTGCTTGCTGCCGATACGAACGATTTCTCCATCGGGTAGAACGAGCTCCAGCGCGGTTACGTGATTCGTCGTTATGCCGTAGGCCAGCGTGTGTGGCCCACCTGAATTTTCCGCAACGTTACCCCCGATGGTGCAGGACTTTTGGCTGGAAGGGTCCGGCGCATAGTAGTAGCCGGCATGCTCAACGGCACGGGTAATGTCCAGGTTCACAACCCCTGGCTGAACTACCGCCCGGCGATTCTCAAGATCGATTTCCAGAATCTCGTTCATGCGTGCAAAGACGATCATCAAGCCGCCCGAACGCGCGAGCGCTCCTCCGGAAAGGCCCGTACCGGCGCCGCGGCCCACGATGGGGACCTGAAACCTGGCTGCCAGCTTGACGATACGGGAGACCTCTTCTGTGGTTCGTGGGAAAACCACAATTTCGGGCTGGCCCTTCACTACGGAGCCATCGAATTCGTAAAGCAGAAGGTCGGATCGTTCACTGAGCACATTGTCCGCGCCGAGCAGGGCCTTTAGTTCGACCAACAGGGAAGACCTCGTAGTGGCAGAAAGCTGGCTCATGGATTCACTATAGTGAGTTCGGCGTACCACTGGCAATGCCCGACTGCCGCAGCCGAATGTCTGTGCTAGTGTATGACCCTGGAAATGGAGACGGGAGACGCATGGCGAGGCCGAGAATATTTGTGACGCACAGCTTGTTCGAGGAAGCTCGACGTATCCTGGGTGCAACCTGCGAAGCCGAATATTGGAATGGAAGCGAACGCCCTCCACGAGAAGAGGTGATTCGAAAGCTAAAGGATAAAGAAGGGCTGGTGTGTCTGCTGACCGAGAGGGTGAACGATGAGCTTTTTCGAGCCGCGCCAAAGCTGCGCATCGTCTCGAATGTGGCTGTAGGTTTCGACAATATAGATGTGGATGTTTGCACGAAACGTGGGGTTGTGGCCACCAACACACCGGGCGTTCTGGATGAAACGACTGCGGATTTTGCGTGGCTGCTCATGATGGCGGTGGCCCGGCGGCTTGGAGAAGGCGAACAACTGGCGCGCTCCGGCAACTGGAAGGGATGGAACCTGGATCAGCTGTGCGGGGCGGACGTGTGGGGCAAGACGCTGGGTCTTGTCGGCTTTGGGCGTATAGGACGTGCTCTCGCCCGGCGAGCGCTAGGATTCCAGATGAAGGTGATCTATACGGACGCGGTTCGTGCGCCGGAAGATGTGGAGAAATCGCTGAACGCCGAATTCCGGAACATGAATGCGTTGCTGGGCGAATCGGACTTCATCAGTCTTCACGTTCCGCTGCTCCCGGAGACTCGCGGGCTATTTGACTCGCCTAAATTCTATCGTATGAAGCCGAGCGCATATCTGGTTAATACGTCGCGAGGGTCGGTAGTGGATGAAGCGGCTTTGGTTGCCGCGCTCGAGGCTCAAAAAATTGCCGGCGCGGCGCTGGATGTCTACGAGCAGGAGCCATTTATTCATCCGGGCCTGAAGCGTGCGAATGTCGTGTTGGCGCCGCACCTTGCGTCCGCTTCGATCGAGACGCGCACAAAGATGGCGGAGATGGCCGCCAACAACGTCGTCGCGTTTTTTAGCGGACAGATGCCACCGAATATACTGAATCCCGATGTATTGAAGAAATCCTGAGGCCCCTGGTGGGCACTATGCTAACAGGCAAACGGATTGCCCAGGACATTTTCCGACGAACGCTGGCTTCGATTGACATCCCTTGCGCGATGGAAAGAAAGTTGTATCGCGAAGGATCGCAGTTGATCCTGCCCGGTGCGTTCCTGGATTTCTCTTCCGTAAAAGAAGTGAAAGTAATTGCGATTGGCAAGGCCGCCCACCCCATGGTGGCTGGTCTCCTGCCTCTCTTGCCTCCGCATGTACCATGTCGCGGTGTGGTGGCTGCTCCCACTGCGCCAGCCGAACCTGCGCGTGGGTTGCGCTATTTTGCGGCTGGGCATCCGCTGCCGGACCAATATAGTTGGAAGGCGGCGGAAGCCATTCTTGAGGCACTGCAAAACTCGGACGAACGTACCGCCATATTTTTCCTGCTCTCGGGCGGCGGCTCGGCGCTGGTGGAATTGCCGCTGGATGCGACGCTAGGGTTAAGTGATGTGCAGGATATCCACCGAGCGCTGGTGACTTGCGGCGCACCGATTGATGCGATGAACACCGTGCGGCGGCATTTGTCCGCGGTGAAAGGCGGACGACTGGCGACACCGGCAGGCCGGGCAAAGAAAATAACATTGGCGGTGACTGACGTTCCCGCGGGTAAAGAGGCCGCGCTGGCATCGGGGCCTTCCCTTCCCGACCCGACAACGAAGCGCGACGTGGAGGAGATTTTTCGAAGCTTCGGCTTACGGGAGAAATTTCCAGCGCGGGTTGTGAAATGGATCGATGCCGGGCACATGCCAGAGACACCGAAGCCGGGGGACCCGGTATTCGATGACGCGGTGTTCATCTTGCTGCTGGGCCTGGACGATTTGTTTCATGCCGCGCATTACACCGCAGAGGCGCATGGATACCTGACCGAGTGTGATAACGCTACAGACGATTGGCCGATTGAAAAGGCGGCAGACTATCTGCTTGGGCTTTTGGATGCCTGCAAAAAGGAAAATCCGGGCCACCGGGTATCAGTAATTGCAGATGGAGAATTGAGTTCGCCGGTGACGGGCGATGGAGTTGGTGGTAGAAATTCTGCTTTCGTGCTGCACTGCGCCGAGAAAATTGCCGGACGAAAAATCACCGTGCTCAGCGCGGGAACGGACGGGGTGGACGGAAATAGTCCTGCGGCCGGTGCAGTCGCGGATGGAGAAACACTGGGCAGAGCAAAGGCAATCGGACTGGATCCCTCGGAGTATTTCCGCCGGAGCGATGCGTTTTCTTTTTTTGATAAATTGGAAGATACGATCATCACAGGCCCCACAGGCAATAACCTGCGAGACCTGCGTGTTTTTCTATCCGAGCCTTAGAATTATTTGATGTTTTCCCTACTTTTGCGGCCCAGGTAAGCGGCCTTCGATGGACTTCAGACGTTCGTTCATCTCCTGAACCAACTGCTCGAGATGATTCAGCTTGGCGTCACTTTCATTTGTGCGAGTAGTTTCGTTGCCGGAATCAGGATTTTCCTCTTCGCCCATCTCGCCGTGCGGATTGTATTTCGCTAAGGGATTCTTGAGCCGCTCGATTTGTTCTTTGATCATGGGCGCCATCTCGATGCTCAGGTCGTCACGCTTTAAGAGCGCCTGAAGAGCCGGAACAGCTGAGGCATCTCCGCGAGCGCCTAAAGCCAAGATAGAAGCCATGCGCACGGAAAAGTGCGGCTCGGGAAGATAGCCGGCAATCTGTTGGGTGATCTCCTTATTGGTTTTTTGCAAGCGAGCGAGGCCATTGATGGCTTGCTCACGGGAGTCCAGATTTTTCCCGGGTTTTGACCATTCTGCGAGCAAAGCAGCAGCGCGTTCGTCGCCTAGAATTCCCAGGCTGCGGAGCGCCGCATTGCGAAGGATGTCATCTGGTGAATCACTCTTCACTGCTGCCGTCAGAGTCTGGTAGGCGCCCGGCGTTTTGAGTTGGCCGAGCGCATTCAAGGCAGAAGCTCGCGCACGATAGGAGCGGTCTTCTCTAGCGATGGATTCGAGTTTTGCAGCGACGGTTGTATCGTCCTTCACTTTTCCCAGCGAGCGAACGATGGCGGCGCGCACCCAGGCTTCGTTGGTGACTGCGAGCGCGTCAATCAGTTGCTTCGCTGCCGAGGCTCCGCCCAATTCGCCGAGCGAGTTGGCCGCGGTCATGCGCAGGCCGGAGGACTTGTCGCGCTGCAGGGCTTCGCCGAGTGCGGTGACGGCTTCCGAATCGTTTTTCAACTTGCCCACAGCAACCGCGGCATCGGCTCGGTCCGCGACCTCGCTGGCGTTCTTCAACTGGTACAGCCATTCCTGCTTGTCTTTGTTGAAGACAACTTTTTTTAAAATTTGATTCCCTTTATCGAAGAGAACCATTTTCGGGGCCGTGTCGGAGGGGAAAGTGAAGGTTTCCGATTCTTTGGAAACCACAATCGGATAAAGCCGCAACCCATTTGCGTTCGTGATTTCTATTTCCACCGGCACGCGGAACAGGCCGACTCTTCCTTCCCTTTTTTGGGTCTGTGTGACGCTGAGCGCGACACCGTTCTTCGGTTCGTAGGTGTAACTGAGAGAAAACTGCGGCGCACCTGCGTTGTACACCCACTGGTCGAAGAACTCGTCCACATTTGTGTGCGTCGTCTCTTCCATGGCTTTGACCAGATCGGACGTGACGACATTCTTGCCGCGATTGACTTCCAGATAGTGCTTCAGGCCGGCGTAGAAGGCATCGTCGCTCAGTTTGTGCCGCAGCATATAAAGGATCAGGCCACCCTTGCCATATGCGTTTCCATCGAATTCGCTGGAATCATCGAAATCGTGGCGCCCGATGGGTTTGGAATAGAGAGACGTGTTCGCGAACCACTGGCGGGAAGATTCCCACCGCTCATAATCGGCTTGATCTTTTCCGTAGTGCGCTTCGATCCAAACCGTTTCCATATAGGTCGCGAAACCCTCGTTCAACCAGATGTTGCCCCAGTCTTTGCAGGTGACCAGGTCACCGAACCACTGATGCCCGAGTTCATGGGAGATCAATGGATCTTCATTTTCCAGAAATTCCGGAACAAGTTGCGGGTGGCGAAGAGAGCTGGAGGTGTTGGTTGTCGCGCTGGAGTTTTCCATGCCACCGGCGACAAAATCATCCACCATAGCCTGCGAATATTTTTCCCAAGGATACTCGACACCCAATTTCTTCGAGAAGAGGTCGATCATCGCCGGAGTGCGGTTATAGTTCAGAGACAACCGGTCGCCGCGATCTTTCGGCGCGTAGTAGGTGACTGGAATGTCCCGCCAGGTATCTTTTACTTCCCAGAGGTCGCCTGCTACGACCGTGAAGAGGTAGGTTGAGCTGGGCTGCGCTTCGCGCCAGGTCCAGACTTTCTGGCCGTCTTTGGCATCACTGACATTGACGAGCTTGCCGTTCGAAATCGTGAGCCAGTTTGCCGGAACGGTCAGGATTGTTTCCGTGGTAAGGCGGTCGTTGGGGTAGTCATAGGTGGGGAGATAGTAGCGCGTATCTTCGGATTCGCCCTGGGTCCAGACTTGCGTGGAACGGTTGGGATAATCCTTGTCCGGAAGGATGAAGTAGATGCCCTTGGAGGGCTTGCCTTCGTATTTGATTTCAATTTCAAATTTTTCGCCGGTCTTTGCGGCTTTGGGTAGCACGACGTTCAGTTTTGTGTCGGTGGTTTCAAATTTTGCCTTGCCTTTGTTCAGGGTGACGGATTCAATTTGCAGACCTACGGAATCGAACGCGATCTTATCTGTGCCGTTGCGTAGAACAGAAACGGAGTGGGTGACGTCGCCGATGATCTTTTTTTGGTCGAGGTCGAAGCGCAGGGCGATGCGCGAGTGCTCCAGATCGTAATCGCGGCTGCGCGCGTAGGGTTCGTCGGCGTTCATCCACAATGTGCCGGCCGATAGCAACGCGAGAGATGCGATGGTGGCCGCGATTGTTCCTTTGCGCCACGACTTGATCAGCTTTCGAAATTGCATTCCTATTTTTCTCCCTGGGTCGAGGAATTGCTCGCTTCCCTTCAAATTTCCAACAAAAGATGGCCGGCACGCTGCAAGGTTTTGGTTGCAGCCTGTAGATTTTCTTCGCGAACGAGCAGGTAGTCCGTATCGAACGTCGAAACAACGAAGATGGCTAATTTTTCGCGAGCTAGCGGTTCGGTAAGCGAGGCCAGCACGCCCACTTCTGTAAACTCAAAAGGGCCGTGAACCTTAAATACGCGCCAACCTTCGGCAACTTTCGCTCCAGCCGGGACATTGCGCTCAGCAGTTATCAGCGAAAGCTCGTCGGAGGTGCGGGTAATACTGACAAACTCGCCTTGAGTTGCCGATTCGGGGATTGCTACGCCGGCGGCGAGTTTCGCAACGGCGTATCTGCCGGCGAGCAAGGAAAGTGTGAGTGCACGAGGAGTGTTGACCATTCCGATTTACAAGAGACTGCGCGTGGTTCCTCCATCCACGGTAAGCGACACTCCGTTGACGTAACTGGCATGTTCGGAAGCGAGAAAAGCGACTACTGCGGCAAATTCTTCTGGTTTCCCCAGGCGGCCAGCGGGGATGAGCTTGTACCAGTTGGCAAATACTTGCTCTCGCGTCGTTCCAGTGCGAGCAGCGGTCATTTCCGCGAGATCGTCAAGGCGGTCAGTGCGTGTGTATCCGGGGCAGACATTGTTCACGGTAATACCGAAAGGAGCGTATTCATTAGCAAGCGTGCGCATAAGGCCGGTCACGCCGGCCCGCAAAGAATTAGAGAGAAGAAGGCCGTCGACCGGTTGCTTGACCGAATAAGAGGTGATGGTCAGGAAGCGCCCCCAGGCGTTTTTCTTCATGATCGGAAGCACTTCCTTCGCGAAGTAGACGGTGCTCATCAGGAGCTGGTCGATCCAGGTGCGCCAGTCCTGCTCCGTGGTGGCCTCAAATGATTTAGACGGAGGGCCGCCGGTATTGGTGACGCAAATGTCTATGCGGCCGAAGCGGGCTTGGGTGGCTGAGATGAAGACGGAGACAGAAGTGGGATCGCCGACGTCCACGGCTTGCCAGAAGACTGCGCCGCCGCCTAGAGCGCGCAATTCAGTCGCGGTCTGCTCTAGGTCCTTCGCCGTGCGGGCGCAAATGGCGACATTGGCACCTTCGCGGACGAACTCCTGCGCGGCCGCGCGGCCCAACCCTTTGCTGGCTGCAGCGACGACTGCGACACGTCCACGAAGCCCCAGATCCATCCAAACCTCCACGCTCAAAACTCTAATATTCTCGCGGAAAAACGCGCGCGTCAAATTGACGCTTGGAGGGGGTACTCCAGTCGCGCAATGTAGAACCACTTTTTAGGGATTTCCAGGTTGCGAGGATTGCCCACTTGGCGATTGACCGCGCTCCCGGAACTAATCCACGTAACTCTATAACGCACTATCGGGAACTGATCCACTTCACTGGAAAGAAAGCAATTTTGTTTGCCACGGACGAGCGAGCGCACTAAGATGCCGACAAGGATTTACCTTCAACGCAACTCCGACGCATAGGAGGTTATATGCGGCAATCCCGAAACGTTCTCGTTTTTTTGCTGTTGCTCACCATCCTACCTAGCCCATGCTGGGCGCAATTCGGCAAATATGTCTCAATTCCCGCAGGGTCTGAGGCCGATCATCAATTGTCGGCGATCAGCGCAGCGACGGATGCTGCGCAGAAGCTGCAACTCATCGATGAATTTGCCAAAGCACACTCGGTCGGCGATCTCGCCATCGTTGCGGATGAGCAATACGTGAACTATTACCTTGAGTCAAAACAGTACGACAAGGCGTTCGAATATGGGGACAAACTTTTCGCGCTCGATCCAGATAATTTTTCGAACGCCGTTAACATGGTGCGCGCCGCGAATGAAAAAGGTGACGTGGAGCGTTTATTTGGCTACGGAGAAAAAGCGGGCGGGATCATCCAGCGCTACAAGTCCATGCCTGCTCCCAGTGGCACTTCTCCCAATGCGTGGATTCAGCAGAAGGCCGACAAGCTGAGCGGAATCAAGGAAAATGAAGACTACGTTGAGCAATCGCTGTTCAATATGTCTAACCAGCAGAAAGAACCGGCGAAACGGAGCGATTTACTGGTTCGCTTCTCGAAGATATTTCCGGACTCGCCCAATGCGGAGCGGGCCATGACCATGGCGGCGTTTGGTTACCAGCAGGCACAAAGCAGGGCAAAAATGGTGGAGGTTGCCAACGGCGTTTTGGCAAAAGATCCGGATAACATTGGGATCCTACTGTTGCTGGCCGATGACTACAGCGAGAAGGACGAACAGCTGGATAAAGCAGAGGGGTATGCGAAGAAAGCGGCGGCGTTGTGCGAGACGGTAAAGAAGCCAGAAGGAGTAAGCGACGCCGACTGGCAGAACCAGAATTCGCTTCAAAAGGGGCTGGCGTTGAGTGCGTTGGGCGAGGTGAACCTGCAGAAGAAGCAGAATGCCCAAGCCGTGGAAGCACTGACAAAGGCTGCGCCGCTGCTGAAATCGAATGCCACCAGTTATGCTAGGAATCAATACCGGTTGGGTTTTGCTTACTTGAATCTGAAAAAATTGCCCGAGGCTAAGCAGGCTCTCACGGAGGCAGCTTCGGTTGATAGTCCTTATAGAGGCCCGGCGCAAGAGAAGTTGAAGGGACTTGGCACGGCGAAGACTGCGGTGAAGAAAGCGTCTTAAATCCGGACTGGAATCCTCAAGTCAGCCAGGCGCATCTAAAAGGCCGGAAACGAATTAAGATAGCGAGTGGGGGAGAGCAAATGCAAGAAACAGCAACGTTTGGCGCAGGATGTTTTTGGGGAATTGAAGCAGCTTTTCGCCGCTTGCCGGGAGTGATCGATGCGATCGTTGGCTATAGCGGCGGGAAAACGGACAACCCAACGTATCGGGATGTCTGCACAGACACTACCGGCCATGCGGAGGTCGTGCAGGTAATATTCGATCCCGAGAAAATAAGTTACGAAAAACTGCTGGATGCCTTCTGGGCCATGCACGATCCGACGCAGGTTAATCGTCAGGGGCCGGACTTCGGCAAGCAGTACCGTTCGGCGATTTTTTTTCATTCGCCTGAGCAGGAAACGAAAGCGCGCGAGGCGAAGAAGGCGCTGGATGCCAGCAAGAAGTTTCGTGCGCCGATTGCGACGGAAATTACCGCGGCGGGCCCGTTCTGGCGCGGCGAAGAATATCACCAGCGGTACCTGGAAAAGCGTGGTGCTGCCAGCTGCCACATTTAAACTGGCTTACGCGCGACGGATACAAAGAAAGCAATTCAGGGCAGAAGACTTCTCCTCTGTCTCGCCATTCTTGACGAAATACGAGCTGACGACTCCTCCAGGTTCTCGGCCTATCCTTGGCCCTTGGAACTGTGTAACATACTCAATAACAAGGTTTTAGGGTCGCTAGGTCGGGGGCGCACCGAGTCTGATTTGGCGGTTTCAGGAGGAAAAGCCATGGGTGGTCGCCTGAGGCGGTTGCTGCTGTTCGTGTCGGCGTTGTTCTTCGTTTGTCTACCCTGTTGTGCCACGGGCTGGGAACACGTTGGTAATGTCCAAAAAGTTGAGCGTCTGAAGGACGGGGTCGAGATCACCGCCGGGAACGCCAAGGTTCGGGTAAGTTTTTTTCGCGATGGGATTGTGCGTGTGCGCGCGGGGTACAAGGGAGTTTTCCCCAAGGATTATTCGTGGGCAGTCATCGAAACCCCGGAGCCTCCGCCCTTTTCGTTGAAAGAGGGAAAAGAGGAAGTTCGTATTTCCTCCGGCTACATAGTTGTGCAAATCAAGAAGACGCCATTGCTGATTAATTTTCTGGATTCCAACGGAAATACCATCGTCGCCGATGAGCCGAGTTTGCCAATGGCGTGGAACGGACCCCGCGTGGAAGTGTGGAAGAAGATGCCGCTGCTGGAAAATTATTATGGTCTTGGGGACCGCGCGGGGACCCTGAGTCGCAGAAATCGTGCGTTTACGCTATGGAATACGGACTCCTTCGCGTGGCAAGAATCCACGGATCCAGTCTACAAAACGATTCCCTTTTTCATGGGAATGAATGCCGGCAAAGCATACGGGATATTTTTCGATAACACGTATCGTAATAATTTCAATTTCGGCCTGGAATCTCAGGACTTTTATTCCTTTGGCGCGGATGGCGGGGCGATTGATTATTATTTTTTAGCCGGGCCGGAACCAAAAAAGATTGTGCAGGCGTTTGCCGCGCTTACGGGAAAAATGAAACTTCCCCCGTACTGGACACTCGGGTTTCAGCAAAGCCGTTACTCTTACTATCCGGAAGCGCGCGTCTACGAAATCGCCAATACTTTTCGGCAAAAGAAAATTCCCGCGGACGCCATCTACCTGGACATTGATTACCAGCAGGGGTATGCGCCGTTTACGGTGAATCGCGAGTATTTTCCGCATTTTGAAAAGATGATCGCGGACTTGAACCAGAAAGGCTTTCACACCGTACTGATCACCGACCTTCACATCAAGCACGACCCGGATCACGGCTACATGCCCTACGACACGGGTATGAAACAAGACGTGTTTGTGAAAAAGGCGGATGGCACGCCGTATGTCGCTCCTGTTTGGCCCGGCCTTAGTGTTTTTCCGGACTTCACGCTTTTGCGGGTGCGGGATTGGTGGGGCGGGTTGTATAAGGATTTCGTCGGCATGGGCGTGGCCGGATTCTGGAACGACATGAACGAACCGGCGGTCTTCGATACTCCGACAAAAACAATGCCGCTCGACAACCTCCATCGTTTGGATGACGGCACGACGTTGGACCATCGTGCGGCTCACAACATCTACGGACTGGAAAACGTTAAGGCCACGTATGAAGGACTGTTGAAGCTTCGGCCCAACGAGCGGCCGTTTGTACTGACGCGCGCCGCGTATGCAGGAGCACAGCGCTACGCTGCGACATGGACTGGCGACAACATCAGCACGTGGAATCACATTCGCATAAGCACGCCGATCATGCTGAACATGGGACTGTCCGGCTATCCGTTTGTTGGCAGCGATATCGGCGGTTTTGCGGGATCGCCACCGGCCGATCTGCTCACACGATGGATCGAACTCGGGGTGTTCAATCCGATTTACCGCGATCACACCGCCAAGGGCACCGAGAATCAGGAGCCATGGGCTAACGGCGATCCGGCGCAGGAGGCGATTCGGAAGCGTTATATCGAGCTTCGCTATCGCCTGTTGCCTTATATCTACACGGCTGTGGAAGAAGCCACGCGTACCGGTTTGCCCATCATGCGACCGGTGTTTCTCGAATACCCGGAAGCGCCGGAATTTTATGCGGATGAACGCGATTTTCTCTTTGGCAGGGATTTGTACGTTTCGCCGGTGGCCACGGAAATGCTGGACCCGATGGTTGTGAAACTGCCGCCGGGAACGTGGTACGACTTCTGGACTTCGACGGCGTATACGAATAAGGACAAGATCGAACTTCGGCCGAAGCTCGGCGAAGTGCCACTGTACGTGCGCGGCGGCGCGATTCTTGCGTTCCAGCCGGTGGTGCAGAGTACCAGCGAAACTCCGACAGGGCCGCTAGAGTTGCGCGTGTATCCCGGCGCGGATTGCCAGGGATCGCTTTACCAGGATGATGGGCACAGCTTTGGCTACCAAAACGGCGAGTTTCTGCGTGTGCAATATTCGTGCAGCAGTAGCCCAGAAACGTTGAGCGTTTCGAGTCACATTGTGAATAACGGTTACAAACCCTGGTGGAATTCTGCGAAGGTTACTGTGTTTGGGCTGGCGTCCTCGCCCAAGGAAATTCGACTGGGAGAAAAAACTGTACGCGAGTGGCAATACGATGCGGGCTCCCATTCGCTTGCAATCACCGTTCCCGATGCGATGAGCGATTGGACCTTGCGCGTAGTGGCTCCTTAGATGGTTTCAGTAAGTTGCGCAAGCTGCACAAATTAGTGGACTGCGAAAACGGTGAGGCTTTCTGGGGGGAGGTGCAGGCGCAATTGTTGTCCGGCGAGTTCGGCTTTTGTTGAGCCAAAGATAGGCTCGAAACTCGCTGCACCCTGGCCGGGAGTATCCTGCAGAGATATTTTGCTGTCGAAATCCGCGGCCCCTTTGTGAAACGCTACGACGATTTTTTCGTTTTCGCTTTCGCGCAGGAAAATGTAGGTGGAGTCGTCTGCATACAGGTGCCAGAGTTTGCCAGCCTGGAGAGCATCGTGTTGCTGGCGCAGGTGGATCAGAGTGCGGACATACTCGAAGACTTCTTGCTGAGCCGGAGTGCGGCCTTCGCCCGTGAAGGCGCTTGCGGCATCGCCGGGCCAGCCGCCAGGAAAGTCGCGGCGATTGTCGGGATCGCCACCGCCGAGCAAAGCGATTTCGTCGCCGTAGTAAATTTGCGGAATTCCGCGCAATGTGAGTGTTAGGCCAAACGCAAGCTTCAATTTCGCCGCCGTCGCACCCTCCATGCTCGCGAAACGCGGAATATCGTGATTGGCGAAAAACGGCACGAGATAATCAGGATAGGGATAGAGCGAATCCTGCCGAAGGATATTGGGGATCGCTCCGGCCGGGCCTCCTTTCAACAAAACATTGCGCATGGCGAAAAACATTGGGAAATCGAAGACTGTCGTGAGGCCGGTATCGATGCCGTCCCAGCCTTTGCGTCCGCCGACGAAAAAGGAAGTTACGGTGGGGTCCGGGTGAAATGCTTCGCCGATCGTAGAGAGGCGCGGGTAGATTTTTCGCAACCCGGCGTGCCAGTCCGACCAAAACTTCCGGCTGACGTACGGGAAAGTGTCGAGTCTGTAGCCATCGAGGCCAGAGCTTTCGGCCCACCAGATCGCATTCTGCAACAAATATTCCGCAACGATGGGATTCTCCGTGTTCATGTCCGGCAAAATCCCGAAGAACCAGCCTTCGGTCAGATTCTTTCGAAAAGCGGGCGGCGCATGCGGATCCTCGAGCGCTTCGAATAAATCATTGGCGATATCTTTTTTGTCCCCGCTACGCCCGTAAAAGCTGCCCTTCATCGGAGAGAAAGAGTCCATGTGTTGCTGCGCGGTGCCGTGAAACCAGTCCGGCAGCGGAGGCTTGGCGACCCAGGGATTCGTGGGACCGACATGGTTGGGCACCATATCGAAAAAGACTTTCATGTGCTGTTTGTGGGCAGCACCCACTAACTCCTGATAATCGCGAATGGTACCCAGATGCGGATCGACGGCATAGAGATCGACGGCGCCGTAGCCATGATAGTCGGCCGTCGTGCCGTTTTTCACCACCGGGGTAAGCCAGATCGTAGTGATGCCTAAATCCTTCAGATAGTCGAGATGCTCGCGCACGCCGCGCAGGTCTCCGCCATGCCAGGCGCGAGGTTTTGAACGATCGTGCGAGCCGGGAAATTCCTTCGGCTCGTCGTTCGTGGGATCACCGTTGGCGAAGCGGTCCGGCATGATGAGGTACAACACGTCATCAGGAGCAAGACCTTGATTGCGGCCAAGAATCGCCTTGCGCGAAGCGAACGGGAGTTCGAAAGTGGTTTCGCCTTTGGGTGTGGTAATGCGGCAGACGGCCGTGCCGGTCTTGAGTTTAGGATTCAGCTTCAACCAGACAAAGAGATAGTCGCCGCCGGAGCTGGATTGCGTGCGGTTGATGATGACGTCTTGCAGATTGCAACTCGCACGTGTGGCGTTCAGATTCTTTCCGGAAAGCAAAATCATAACGTCAGGAGTTAGGCCTACCCACCAGTTTGGAGGCTCGACTTTGCGTACCACGGGCGCATCTGAATTCTCCTGCGCAGCCGCGAAGCAACTGCCTCCCATCAGAAGCAATGCAACAATGAGCGGGAAGCTTGATTTGAGACGAAAAACAGAAGTTTGCGATGTGGATTGCATGGGGCGACTCCGGAAGCTTAGCAGAAGCACAGCAAAAAAAAGGAGGCGGGACTTGCGGCCCGCCTCCAGGTCAAGGGTGCTGTCAAAACGTCAGACGCGCACCCAATTCCAGGGTGCGGAAGCTGAATGGAATGGTCGAAGTGATCTTGGCAAAGTTGCCCTGCGACAAATCCGCGTTGGGATTGGCAAAATGGGGCGTATTGGAGATGTTGTAGGCTTGCCCCCGTATCTGAAGAACCATCCTCTCTGTCAGAGAAAAATTCTTGAAGATCGAGAGGTCAAGATTGGATAGACCGGGTCCGCGCAGAAGATCGCGCGCGGAATTGCCCGGCCGCGAGTAGGTGGTGAAGGTGTTCGACGCCGTACCGAAAGTTGTTTGGGGTGGGGCCACAAAAGCAGCAGTATTAAAGTAGAA
>Ga0209526_10000360_pt1 | contig 28755 bp, 26 predicted proteins | sample JacPinW_OM2H0_M1_FD_188566 | JGI IMG/M metagenome (GOLD analysis project Ga0209526, IMG submission 188566) | Forest soil microbial communities from Algoma, Ontario, Canada - Jack Pine, Ontario site 1_JW_OM2H0_M1 (SPAdes) (version 2) | ecosystem: Environmental > Terrestrial > Soil > Boreal... | reverse complement strand
AGGGGCGCGACCACGATCGATGTAGTCATCGCAGCCGGCTTGGAACGCCTCCATGAGGGCGCGCTGGCTCCCGTCACCGAGCGCGATGATCGGCAGGGCGGCGTTCTTGGCATCCGCCCGGACGATCTTGGCGATTTCGAGGGCGCCCATTTCACGCATGTTGGTAGCGCAGACGATGGCCGTGGGCGCGTCATATTCGAGAGTGGTGAGGGCGAAGGCCGGTTGCGTGCTGGACTGCACCTCGAAGCCTTCGCGCTTCAACGCGTCTCCGAGGCGCTTGGCGAAGTAGACGTTGCTGTCGATCAGCAGAATTTTGGCAGGACGGCCCGCAGCGATCATGGACGGACCTCTTGGGCTAGGGGCGCCGGCAGTGAGGCGGACGCAAGGCCCGCGCCCGGCGTCAGCGCCGCCAAATTGAGCACTTCAATCACGTCGCCATCGTGGGACAACCAGCCAGCGACGTGCGGCATATCAGCGTCGCCTGCGGGCATCATTTCCGCAAAGATGAGTTCGCAGTCTCCGGTGACGGGAAGTGCGACCCATTCCGCTTGAGAGGTGTACCGGCGTTGAGCGATGAGGTAGAAACGCCGGGACAGCAGGCTCTTGCCGATGAGTTTTTCCGCGACATCGCAGACGGGGACGATGCGGCCGCGGCGGAGAATCACTCCTTCAATTTCTTTTGTACGGTGCGGGAAGCGGAAGATGCGGCTAGGAGCGACGAGCTCCGCGATGTGGACCGCGGCGACGGCAAAGCGCCGCTCGCCCAGACGCAGGAGGACGAAAGAGTCGGTATCGGCGACAGGGCTCATCGCGCGAGACTCGCTTCGTCGCCAGCGGGCGTGGGGCCAGCTTTGCTGGGGCTGGCAGCGTTGGTGGGTAAGTCACCGGCCGGCATTTGCGAGGCATCGAGTAAGGAAAGTTCGTCCGGCGTCAGAAATCCCTCGGGTTTGACTACTGGGACCACGGTTTGATCGAGGGCCGTGAGGCCGCGATACCAATCTTGTTCTTCATGACAGAAGGCCTGCGGAAGCGCCTGAAGACGGGTCATCGTGGTCATTTTTTCGATTCCGTCGACGAGCAGTGCGGTTCGTGTGCGCCGCAACACAAAGACGAGTGCAGCGGGTGACGCGGGCAGGCCGAAGTGGATAGAGCCGTTGACCACGTAGAGCGAATTTTCTCCACGGCGTACGATATGGCGTACTTTGCGGAGGCTGGGCTGCGAAATTTCTTTGGTGGTACCCGACAGAGTGTCCACGCTGCGCACTTCCTGGACGGACGCCGACGACACCGCGAACAGTTGCCCGCTCACGCGAAACAGAATGATCTGCTCGGCACGGACGGGGCGGGATTTTGCCGGTGAGGGAAGGCGCACTATTTCACTCCCACAGGCGTAGCCCTGCAAATGCCGATGACGCGTTTTTCGATGGCGGCGTAGATGTCGTCGATGCTGAGTACTTGATCGACGGCACCGCCTTTGATGGCTTCGGCGGGCATGCCGAAGATCACGGAAGTCGCTTCGTCTTGCGCGATGACCAGTCCGCTGGCGGCTTGGATGGCCTTCGCACCTGCTGCGCCGTCGTTGCCCATGCCGGTGAGGACTGCACCGATACTCATTGCGCCCGCGTAAGCCGCGACGGTTTCCATGGTTACATCGATGCACGGCAGATATCCGTTGATGCGCCCTGAGGTGCTGTCGAGCTGAATTCGGCCGGTGGGCGTGACGCGCAAGTGTTGCGCGCCCGGGCAGATGTAGAGCGTGCCGGGCTGGATCGTCTCGTTGGGTTCGGCTTCCTTTACGCGAATGCTAGTGAACTCGGCGAGTTGGGCGGCGTACTGAGTGGTGAACGCCGCGGGCATATGCTGCACGAGGAAGACTGCGGCGGGGAAGTCTCGCGTGAACCCTGGCGCCAGACGCATGACGGTCGCCGGTCCGCCGGTGGAAGCCCCGAGTACAACCATGGGGAAGCGCTGATCGAGCGGCGCCGCTTGGGGGCGCTTTGGCCCTGCCGGTGGCGCGGCGGGCGGAACGCTCCCCGCCAAGCCTTGCACGGTGGAGGCTAGACGAGAAGCGGTGCGCACCACGCGAACCTTAGCGGCCATGCGTACTTTGCGGAGAAGGTCGTCTTTCACGCTCTGCATGTCGAGGTCGATGCCGCTGGAGGGCTTGGCGACGAATTCGATCGCGCCTAGCTCCAGCGCCTTCAGCGTGCTCGCGGCACCCTCTCGCGATTCCGAACTGACGATCACAATCGGGCGAGGGTTCGTAGTCATGATCTGCGCGGTGGCCTGCAGGCCGTCGACGTGCGGCATGTTGATATCCATGGTGATGACGTCGGGTTTCAGAGATTCCGCCAGCGTGATGGCTTCACGGCCATCTTTTGCTTGACCTACGACTTGCAACTGGTCGTCCGCGTTGAAAATGGTTTCCAGGACCTTGCGCATGAAGGCCGAGTCGTCAACAACGAGCACGCGAAACTTTTTGCTGGAACTGGGTGCCATTTCTCGTCTACGCCACCGGTACGGCTGGGCGCGGCGCCTCCGTTCCCATGAGTTGTTCGACCGCCGCGATCAATTGATCCTCCTGTACCGGCTTGGTAAGAAATGCCACTGCGCCTTCTTTGATGGCGCGGTCGCGATGTTTGGCGCCGGCGCGGGAGGTAACGACCATCACCGGAATGCGCCGGGTGGCCGGGCTCTGTCGCAATTGCACCATCAGCTCGTAGCCGGTCATGCGCGGCATTTCTAGGTCGGTGATGACTAAGTGGCAGCCATGAAGTGCGACGATTTCGGCGGCTTCGAGGCCATCTGCCGCGAGTTTCACACGGTAGCCATTCTTCTCCAGCATGCGACCGACAAACTTGCGTACGCTGATGGAATCGTCGACGACGACAATGACACGCTCGTGCTGAACGCGGTCGATGGCTTCGGTGGGAATGGTGCCGCGCGCTACCGCTTCGGAACCCGGAGCGAACACGCGAGCGGCGCTGGCGCCCGCCTGCAATGTGCGGCGTTCGTTCGGCTCCGTGGCCACCATGCGGTTCAGATCGATCAAAAGAATCAAACTGCCGTCGGGAGCGATGGTCGTCCCCGGGAATAGCTTTACCCGGCGCAGGTACTCGCCCAGGTTCTTGATCACGATTTCGTCTTTGCCAAGGACTTCCTCGACTACCAAACCGATCTGACGATTTCCGGCGTTGGCCACGACCATCCGGAAGTATCCATTGATAGGCTCGAGTGGAGGCAGACCGAGGTAGGAGTCTAGCCGCACGACCTCGGTGACGACATCGCGCACTTTCGTCAGGAGCTTGCCGCCTACGTTTTCAATTTCATCGGCTCGCAAACGGCGGATTTCCTCCACGACGGCCAATGGAAGAGCAAAGCTGGTGCCACCGCAGCGTACAAACAGTGCCGGTGAAATGATCAGGGTTAGGGGCACCTTCAAAGTGAACTTGGTGCCTTGGCCCGGAGTGCTCTGAATGTCGATTTCGCCGTTCAGGGTGTTGAGGTTGGCGCGTACCACGTCAAGTCCGACGCCGCGCCCGGCGAGCTCGGTCTTCACCGGAGCGGTAGAGAAACCCGGATGGAAGAGCATCTCGCGCAGATCGCTTTCCGTGAGGCGATCAGCGGTTTCGGGAGAAACAAGGCCGCGCTCGATCGCGCTTTGCTTTACGCGCGCGTAGTCGATGCCGCCGCCGTCGTCTTCGACTTCGACATAGATGTGGTTGCCGCGATGGTAGGCCCGCAGCGAAACTTTCCCCGTCTCGGTCTTACCATTCGATCGGCGAGTTTCCGCAGGCTCAATGCCGTGCGCAACGGAGTTGCGGACCAGATGGACCAGGGGGTCGGAAATCTGCTGAATGATGTTGTTGTCGAGTTCGGTTTCGTTACCGGCGAGGTCGAGCTCAACTTGTTTGCCTGCCGACTTGGCGGCATCTCTCACCGCGCGAGACAGACGCGAATAGAGAGTGCCGATGGGCACCATGCGAGCGGCGGTGAACTCATCCTGAAGGTGATGCGCGAGTTTGGTGAATTCGTCGATGTCGCCTTCGACCCTGCCGATAAAGCCCTCAAGCTGGGTGAGGACTTCATTCACGTCGGCCGAAATCTCGGCCATGGATCGGGAAAGGATGTTGAAATCGTCGTAGCGGTCCATCTCCAGCTCGCTGAACTCTGAAAAGAACGAGGTGTCGCCCGCAGCTGCGCTGGTGAGCCTTTGCGGAGTCGTAGCATGATTCCAGGATGCCGTCGTACGCGAATTACTGATGCGGTTGAATTCGTATTTTTCCTGGAACTCATTTACCTTGCCCTGTAGGCGTTCCTTGGAAAAACTCAGTGTGTCGACGAGTTTTTCGAGCTCCGCGACACGTCCGACCATGCGGGTCCGGTTGATGACCAGCTCTCCCACCGTATTCATCATGCGGTCGAGGCGTTCGAGCGCGATGCGGACGGATTTTGCGGTTGCGGCTACGCCGACGGGCTGCTTAGCAGTTTTTTTGCCCGAAGTTTCTCCCAATGCCGCGGGAGATATTTCGCCGGAAAGTTTGGCTTCGTCGGCGTTCGATATTTCTTGGGCAACCTCGTCTTCTTCCGGATCCAATGGAGCAAATTCGGCAATACGGGCGAGCAGCGAATCGACTCCCGCTCTCATTTCGGACTCGTCGGCCCATTGCTGGTGGAGCGTCTTCTTCAGGACATCGACGGATTCGAGGCACAGATCGACAACCGCAGGGGAGGGATCGATCTCTCCGTCCCGGAGGCGGCCGATCAGGTCTTCTACGCGGTGGGCTATGGCGCCCAGCCGACTGAGGCCCACTTGCGCAGCCGAGCCCTTTACCGTGTGAATCGCGCGGAATAACCGGTTGATCTCTTCGGGATTGTTGTTTCCCTCGAGGGAGATCAAGCAGTCGCTGACTACTTGAAGATGCTCCTCCGCTTCCGGCTGAAAGAATTCCAGAATTTCGGCCGGGACGGCGTCGTCGGCGGGTAATGCGTCGAAATACGAGCCGGTCGCGGCGGCCGCCGGGAGTTCGTCGATATCCGGTGCAGTGCGAGATTCGTGTTGTGGGTAGTTCAGCGGCGCAGGTTCCGGCGGAAACGCAAAACGATAGCGCTCCTTGAATGCAGCGATGTCTTCGAAGTTCTCCTGACCGGTGTCGCTGATTTCGAGCAAATCGGATTCAAGCAGCGAGATGCCGTCGGACAGGAACTCGGTTAGCGGTCCATGCAAATCCGTGCCCAGCGTGGCATTCATCGCGTACTGAAAGACGTGTGCCAGTTTAGCTGCCACTTCGGAGAACTTTGGGAAGCCGTAGCTGGCCGATGTGCCGCTGAGAGTATGACCAGCAATGTAGAGACGCTCGAGATCTTCGCGGCGAGGCTCCACGTCCTGGAGTACGCTGACGTACTCCCGCAGGTACTGGAGGTGCTCGGATGCCTCCTGGAGGAAGATCTCAACGGCTTCGCGGTCCGGCATGCTCACGCGAGTCCCTCCGCCACGAGTTCGGGCTTCTGAAGTTCTTCGGCGGTCGGTTTCCGATAAAGAATGCAATCGTTGAGCACGATGGCTTGAAACTTGACAGGCATCTTGGCAATCGATTCGGAATGACCGAGGAATAAATATCCGCCGGGTTCCAGCGTGTCGTAGAAGCGCTGCACCAGGTTGCGCCGGCGTTCTTCGGAAAAATAGATCATGACATTCATGCAGAAAATAAGATCCATGCGTCCGACATATACCGCCGAGGCCAAATTCATTTGCGCGAAGGTCACCATTTTTCGCAGACGAGACTTCGTTTGATAGCCGTCCTGGACTGGTGTGAAGTGGGTCGTTAGCTGTTTTTCACTGACACTCCCCAAGCTGCGGCCGGTGTAGATGCCGCGCTCCGCGTGCTTCAAGGCGTTCCTGCTGACATCGGTCGCGAGGATCTCAAGTTTCCAGGCGTCCGCAAAGGAAAGGGCATCGGAAATAGTGATGGCAATCGAATAGGGTTCCTCACCCGTGGAACAGCCCGCGCTCCATACGCGCAGGGTACGCGGGTCTTTCCAAAACTTCTTGACGTGCAATTCCGGCAACACGCGCTTCTCAAAGGCCTCGTAGACTCCGGGATAACGGAAAAACGACGTCTCTTGGGTGAGCAGCCGCTCCAGTAGAGCTTCGTACTCCACATTGGTTTTTCGAATCGCGCGGAGGAGTTCCGTGCCGCTCACAAACTTTTTGGCGGCCAAATACTCGCTCACTCGCGTGGAGAAAAACCGCTCGCGCGATTGGTCGAGACAAATGCCTGTCCGCTCTTCGATCAGCATGCGGATCTCGTTCAACTCATGTTCGTTCAAACCGGTCGCGGGTCCCTGGCGTTCGCTCATGTGATCACGTTTCCGCCACGGCTATGCGCCGGAGCAGGGAAATGGCTGCTTACCTCAGAGCGCCTGCCGGGATAGGCCGCTCGGACTCATCCGACTGCCCAGCAGGTTTGCTTGCCGCACGGAATTGAGCCAGGGCTTCGTTCAATTGGTCCGAAAGTTTCACAAGTTGGCTGACGGTTGCGACTGTGCCACGGGTGCCCTGCGACGTCTGCCGCGTGATGCTAGAGATGATCTGCATGGCGTGCGCGACGCCTTCCGTGCCGCGCACCTGCTGTTTAGAAGCCAGCGAGATTTCTTGGACGAGCTCCGCGGATTGGCGGACGACGCTGGAAATCGCGTCGAGGGCGCGTCCGGCCTGATCGGCCAACGTTGCGCCGCCTTCGACTTCCTTGGTGCCTTCTTCCATGACCACCACGGCTTCGTTCGTCTCCGCCTGGATGGCCTTGATGAGAGCAGCGATGTCTTTCGTGGCGCTGCGGGAGTGTTCGGCAAGCTTGCGAACCTCGTCGGCCACGACGGCAAAACCCCGGCCGGCTTCTCCGGCGCGGGCAGCCTCAATCGCTGCGTTCAAAGCCAGCAGGTTGGTCTGTTCGGTGATGTCGTTGATGACGTTGATGATTTCGGAGATTTCCAAGGAACGGTCGCCGAGGGACTTGATTTTTTTCGCGGTGGCTTGCACGGAGGCGCGGATTCGCTGCATTCCCTCGAGGGTGTCACGCACGGCACGATTGCCCTGTTCGGCGGCATCCAAGGCCCGGCGAGCGGCTTCGGCGCTAGCTTCCGCGTTGTTGGACACCTGCTTCATGGAAACGGTCAGCTGTTCGACGGCGCTTGATGTGTTCGTGATTTCCTGGTCCTGCTGCGTGGCGCCCGCCTGCATTTCGTCGGCGGCAACGAGAATGTTGTTGGAGCAAGCCGTAACTTCCATGGCGGCTTTGCGTACGCGTTCGAGAACCTTGGTGAAGTTGTCGAGCATGTAGTTGATGGAATCGGCGACGTTTCCCAGAGCGTCGTTGGTGACCTTGCCGCGGAGCGACAAGTCTCCGCGGGCGACCTGGTTGATTACCGTCAGCAGTTCGGTGATGCTGCGCTGCAGATTTTCGTTGGCTTCCTGGTTGCTGGTGGCCTTGGAAACTTTGGTGATCGCGCGATTGAGGTTCTCCGCGATGTAGCCCAGCTCATCGTTCGAATGGAGCTCCACACGTGCGCGGTTATCCCCGGCGGCAAAACGTTCGGAAAATTCCGCGAGCTCCCGAACGGGAGACAGCAGGGCACTACCCAAACGCCATGCCAGAAGCAGGGCCATCCCGAGGCCCAGCAGCAAGGCGATCAGCACGGAGCCGCTGGCGGCGCTCGGCAGCGCGGCAAAGTCGAAGATGGACGCTCCACCGGACTGCCGGCCCGCGCTGTACGCCAAGCCGAACACGGCGAACAGCACGACGCCGTTGGCCAGGACAAGCGTCCAGATTGTAGAACTCAATCGCGATTTCATGCCTTCCTCCAAATCTTTCGGGCGGGAGCCGCAGCGCTCGCCGGTAGGGTCCCGGTAAAACTCAAATACTCGGCCCCGGAAATACTTCGAGCAATCTCCTCAAATCGATCACCAGCGCCAGGCGGTCGTCATGGCGCAACATGCCAACGCAGTGGGGCACATTCTCCGGCGCCTGCTCCAGCAGATCGTCGGCGTTCACGACATAAGTGCCGATCACTTCATCTGAGGCGATGCCCACACGGACGTCGTCGTGATGCCCAGTGCCAGGCAAGGAAGCCACCACAACGTGCTTCGGCAGAAGTCCGGGACGGCGGCCTTGCGTCAAAGCAATGTCGATGAGCGGCACAATCGCGCCACGCAGATTGAAGATGCCTAGAAGATACCCGGGAGCAAGAGGCAGCTTCGTGATCAGCGGCCAGTCCAAAACTTCTTCGACGTCCAAAACCGGCAGGCAGAATCGTTCACGCCCGCTGCGAAAGACGCAGTACTGAGATTCCGGGGGGCGCTCTTCGAGTGGGCCCAGTGCCTCGAGTAGATCGGATGCGCCTGCGTCGGCGCCCAGTGGAGTCAAGTGGAAGTCTTCGATCATTTCCTCATCGCCCTCGTGCAGTTCTGTTACGCGAACCGTCGCACGGCGCGCAGCAATTCGTCGCGGGTAAATGGCTTGGTTACGTAGCCATCGGCTCCTTGTTGCTCGCCCCAATATTTGTCGCTCACCGAATCTTTAGACGTCACCATGATCACCGGGATGCTGTTAAACAGCGCATTGCTCTTCAACTCGCGGCAAATTTGAAATCCATTGCGTTCCGGCATGATTACATCCAGCAGAATCAAACTAGGACGCTCCGCGGTAATCGCTTCTTCGACGCGCCTTGGATCGTTTATCCCGATGGGCTGATACCCTTCGGTTTCCAGCAGCCCCTGCATGAGCTTCACTTGGGCCGGCGAGTCGTCGACGATAAGAACTTTTTTTTGCACGGCAAGATGCTCCGAAGAGTTCTCCGAAGATCAAAGGTGCACGTCAGCGGCCAGCTTGACGGCGCAGAGTGGATTGATGTCGATTTGATATAAGCGCTTGACCATCAATCGCTTGCGAGAACCGAGGAGGGCGTCAACGACGCGGAGGTGTCGAGGGTGACGCGCCTTCCGTCTCAGCTTGAGATGCATTCTCAGCTTCCCGCATCTCGCTTCCCAGCGATGAGAATCTCTGCATGATTTCGTTGATGCGCAGCGCCATACTGTGAATCGTTTTGATCTGCGCGATCGATTCCTTTGACAACTGCCCGGGCTCGAGCAGGAGCAACTCGGCGTTCCCCAGCATGGAAGTGAGAGCGTTGTTCACGCTGTGTTTCATGTCCGTCATGTAGCGCCCAAGTGTGGCATAACGTTCATTGCGGATGGCCTTGCTTTCGGCTTGCCGTGCCAGTCGCAAAGCTTCGGTCCGGCGCAAGGACTCGCCGGCCACCAACAAAAGTGTCTGCGTCCAGTCCTCCCGCAGGGGGATATGCACGAGCCGGGGATACCGAGTGCGCAATTGGGCCAGCTCGCGCGAATCCCCCGGCGCGCATAGGATTACCGCGGCCGCAGGATCAAGCGAGCGAAGAACGTCGGAAAGCTTGCCGTGAAGCAGCGGACCCACGACAACGAGATCGTGAGGCAGCTCCTCGTGTTCTCTCCATAGATCGCTACCGAGCACGGTGATTCCGGGGGCCTGCCTTTCGGCCTGCCAACACGCCGTCAGGGGCCTGGCGAATTCCGTTTCATCGGTAAGAATCAATACCTTGGAGTTTGGCAAGAGGGAACTGCTCCCGTAGCATTCTTCCGGCCTGTTTACAGGCCTATCACTTCCGTTACAACTTTTCTGCTTCGTCCAATGCCGAAAGCAACCGCTTCGTGCTGATGCCCAAATTCACCGCGGCTTCCGTGTCTTTGGCTTGTTTGGCGATGTCGACGCGTTCCTGCAGGCGCGAGACTTCAATTCGCGCGATGGATAGCGCACTACTCAGCGCCGTGGCGTTGCCTGATTCCTTGGCGGCTTCTGTCGCGGCGGTCACGAGTGCGCGCGCAACAACGGCTCTGCGCAGATCCTCGGCGGACGGACCGTCTTCGCTGACGAATGCGGTGACTTCCCAGGAAGACATCAAAATGCGTGCGCTGCCAATCTTGACGGTGGTCATGGAGCGGCCGCGGGTCGGTGGTGTGGCAATTAGTTGTTCCCAAATCTGCTCGAGGCAAGACTCAAAATCCAAAGCTCCGGATGGCTGGATTTTCGGCGGTTTTTGCGTATGCTCCGGGACGACGCGGGCGGCCTTGGTGTCTTGCGAGGCTCCCCGTGCGGGAGGAGCGAGGGGCGCGAGACCTCCCACGTCTTTCGGCGCGACCCGCCGCAGGGCATGTTCAACCTCGGTTCGCAGCGCCAGGAGTTTTTCGAAAGTCGCGTTGACGGAGCGCTCCGTATATTCTTTCTGGAAAGGTTGCTTCCATTCGTCGGCAATTTCCCGGATCTTGGCAATCGGTTCCGCGGCGGAAAGACCGAAGTGATGGCAGTCGATGATACGCACACCGCCGGAGTCGAGTTGGCTGAGGCCCGCGCGGATGGCGATAAGGTCGGCGTGCATCAATTCAATCAGCGTGCGCCGGATGAGAAAATTGAAGCGAATGAAGGCCAACAGCGAAGAAGGATCGTAGAACATCCCACCCGCAGTTTCCTTCACTTTCCGGCCTTGCTCGATGAAATTTGTCTTGAGCATGTCGCGAAGGCTGCGGAAGCCGCGCAAGGCGAGGATCATTTTTTCGAGGGGCTCACACCAGGCGAGCGGCGCGGTGTCGACATCGCCGAGCACGGGTTTCATGACCTGGGCGGCGTCTTCCAGTTCAATTTGCTTGTGGTAGATTTTTGCGGGTGCGCAGAGCGCAAAATACTGAACCAGCAGGAAATCAACCTTGTCGCGGTCGGTGTTCGTTTTGGAAGGCTTGCGAACGTGACGTTGGATGAGGGCGCGGAGGCCGGTTTCACTGGCGTTCAGCGTGGTGGTCTGAAGTAAGTGCCGAAGCTGGTGAACGAGGACCTGTTGATCCATGGCGTCGAGCCAACTCTGGATTTGGCTGAAAAACGCCAACTCCGGCTTTTCCGGCAAATTTCGCTTGTCCTGAGGAAACGGGATTTCGATCTCGAGTTGCTTCGCCAGTGCGAGATAGATCGGGAAGACGGACCGAGCCTCCGCCCACTGCTCCTGCCGCGAGCCGTCGGCCCGCGAGCTATCGGGCCGCGCCGGAGCGGAGAGGTTTAGTGTGGTAATCGTTTTGCTCATGGCTGTTTCACCCAGTCGCAAGGGCCTTGTGCAAACCTAACGGCCACCGCTTTACGCCCTTCGTGATACTGCACGGCGATCACAACGGCATCTGCCACGCAGCCTTTCCGATTGAGCTCGAGCCTCACCCGGTCGTCGAATTCCAAGGGCAAAGTGGACAGGAATATGGCGAATTCCACGTTGCCAAACTCCAAGACGGTCGCTTCTTTGAGTTTCAGGTGTCCACCACGAAGGGCGGTAACTTGCACGGGCAAGCGAACAGCGATGGCTTGCGGAAAAAAACGCGCCAATTGCTCCGCGCAACTCAGTTCGTGCTCGGTGAGTGCCACCTCACTTGACCGTTTCACGTCGCCTCTCGATTTGCGGGCTCACACGTTCTGCCCTTCGGAGCCAGGACACGGTTAGCGCATCCGAAACAGACAGAGTCCCGGTGGGAAGGATGCACGTGTGACGCCAAAGCTCTTGGGTTGCGGGAGAGGTAGAAGCCAATGAAACTGCGAGGCTTACAGACAGCTATGCAGAGGGCGGTGGCTCAGGTGTCTCACGCTGACACGTTGGTCGTCTCAGCCTTTACCCCCTGCCGGGCGGCAAACCGTTTGTCGCGTGAGACGTTGGCGTTCATTGCGATGCGGTTTGCGCCTCTGTTTCGTCAGCAACCGCCCCTGGTTTTGCGGAAATATTGTAGCGCTTGAGCTTGCGATACAGAGTTGCGCGGCTGATGCCTAACATCCTTCCAGCGAGTGCCTTGTCCCCATTGGCTTGCTCGAATACGCGCAGAATCGTCATGCGCTCCATTTCTGCAAGAGCGGTCGTGGAAAGCGACGCCGCGTCGGTTGTCGACACAGATACGGGGGATGCTTGATCGGTGCGAATCGCCGGCGGGAGATCGCTCACATCCATGATGCGGCGGTCTCCCAGGGTAACCGCCCGTGCGACACAATTCTCAAGCTCGCGAATGTTGCCAGGCCACTCATACTGCAAAAGACTCTTCATCGCCGCCGGCGTCACATGTAGGTTCTCACCGCGCGCATAGCGGTCAAGGAAATGGTGGACCAGCATGGGGATGTCCGAGCGGCGGTCTCGCAGGGCGGGAAGATGAACGGTAACGACGTTGAGGCGGAAATAGAGATCTTTTCGGAAGGTGCCATTGCGGTAAGCGGCTTCTAGATCGCGGTTCGTTGCGGCGATGACGCGCACGTCGACATTGACCTTTTCGTTGCTGCCCACGGGGCGAACTTCCTTTTCCTGCAGCACCCGCAGGAGTTTGGCCTGCATTTCCAGTGGAAGCTCGCCAATTTCGTCAAGAAAAATCGTTCCACCGTTAGCGGCTTGAAACAAGCCCGCCTTCGATTTGGACGCGCCCGTGAACGCGCCTTTTTCGTAGCCGAATAGCTCGCTTTCCATGAGCGTTGGGACGAGCGAACCGCAATCGACGGCGACAAACGGCGTCTGCGCCATCGAGCCGCGAAAGTGAATCGCGCGGGCTGCCAGCTCCTTCCCGGTGCCACTCTCTCCGGAAATCAGGACCGGAGTGCGGGTGTCTTTCAGACGCGAGATCATTCGGAGAACGTCTTGAATGTTCGCGGACGTGCCAATGATGCCATCGAGGTTCTCTTCCGTGCTGACCCGCTCACGCAAAAATTCATTTTCCGTAACCAGCCGGATCTTTTCCGCCATGCGCTGAAGCAACAGGCGCATCTTTTCGACGCGAAAAGGCTTCTCGATGTAGTCGTACGCCCCGATCTTCATGGCATCGACGGCGGATTCGATCGAGCCATGGCCGGTCATGATCGCGACCTCGGTACGGGGCAGCAGCGCTTTGATTTGGCGCAAGAGCTCGACGCCGGATTGGCTCGGTAGCTTAAGATCAGTCAGGACCAGATCGGGTGCTTCCGCATCCAGACGCGCATTGGCCGCCTCCGCACTCTCTGCCTCGGCGCACGCGAATCCGAGCGAATTACCAATGGTCATGCACAGGCGGCGGATGCTTTGCTCATCATCTACTACCAGCAAGCGGATTTTCAGTTCAGTGCTCATGGTTTCCCGAAAGTCTTCTCCACAACGGTGAGTAACTGATGCACGCGGAACGGTTTTTCAATGCACGGCGTGCCGCTCCGCGCGAGCAGCGCCTGGGTATCGCTGTTCGCGGTGTCTCCGCTGATGAGGATAATCCGGGCGCAGAGTTCGGGGCGATTTTGCTGGATCCACGCATGAACTTCCGCGCCGTTTACAGAACCCGGCATTCGAATGTCGGAGATTACGCCGAAATATTGTCCGTCGTTGAGTCTCGCGAGTCCCTCAGCGCCGGAAGCGGCATCGACTACGGCATATCCGCGTCGCTCGAGTGCCGCCCGCAGAAACGCCGTTACCGAAGGCTCGTCCTCAATCAAAAGAATGGGCGTGGGCGAGTGGCCTAGAGATCGCAGACTCATCGACCCGCTTCTTTCGCGATGGTCGCTTCCGCGGCTGCTTCGCTGGCGACCGGAAGGCGCACGATGAAGGTGCTGCCTTGGCGCTCCGGGTTATTGCAGCACAGAATCTCGCCGCCGTGGGCTCGCACGATACCGTAGCAGATGCTCAAGCCGAGGCCGGTGCCCTTGGCGGCCTGCTTGGTCGTATAGAAGGGATCGAAAATGCGCTCCGGATCGGCCACGCCCGTTCCGTTGTCGGTGACAGCAACTTCGATCGTCTCACCGTGGCGCCGCGTATGAATGGAAATGTGTCCTCGTGGCCCCGCTTCCTGCACGGCATCGTAGGCGTTATTCAGGATATTCAGGAAAACCTGCTGCAATTGCTGCGCGTCTCCGAGGGCCGGAGCCAGCTTTTCGTCAAACTCCTCTGAAACTTCGACGCCGTGGCTCGCGAAGTCATAACCGCGCAATTTGATCGTTTGGCGCAGCACCGCGTTAACCTGGACAAGCTCGCGTTGTACGGGGCGCTGCCGGGCGAAACTCAGCAAGTCTTGCACAATGTCTTTGGTGCGTTGAGTCTCATGCAAAATGATCTGCAGATCCTCGCGCGCCGCTGCGGGTATGGCCGGATTCTCGAGGAGTAGGTCTGTAAACCCCAAAATCGCCGCCAGCGGATTGTTGACCTCGTGAGCCACGCCGGACACCAGCCGACCGATGGTCGCCATCTTTTCCGAGTGGGCGAGCTTGGCTTGGAGCAGGGCAGCGTCGGTGATATCGGTCATGACGACCACGACGCTGTTGACCACGCTCTGCTCGTCTCGCATCGGACTCAAGCTTATGGAAAAGTACCCCATCGAGGCGTCGCTGCGGCGGACGCGCAACTCCAGGTTTTCCACTTGGTGTCCATGGGCGGTAGTCTCGAGGGCGGCTTCGAAGTCGTCGCGATGTGACGATTCGACCCAATCCACAAGCCGGTGGCCGATGAGTGCGTCTTCGCGGTAGCCGGATTCAAAACAGCGGCGGTTGGCATAGCTGATCAGCCCGGCGGTATCGAGCACCAGGATCATGCTTTGCGTGGTGTTGAGAATCTTTTGGTTGAAGTCGCGTTCCCGTTGCAATTGCGACTGAAACGTCCTCTGTTCGGTGACGTCTAGCATCAGACCGCGAATTTGCGCGATCTTACCGTTGGCTTCGCGCACAGCGGTAATGTTCTGCAAGGTGTGCAAGAGCGTGCCATCTTTACGACGCAACGTTTCCTCGTAGTTGCGGAGAACTCCGCATTGCGATAGGGCGCGCAAAAAGCGCTCTCTGGCGGCGGCGACGGGATAGAGATGCGGGCCGACGTCGGCGCGGAGAAGTTCCTCTCGCGAGTCGTATCCCAGCATCCGCACCATGGCGTCATTTACATCCAGAAATCGTCCGTCCGGCGTGGCAAAGAACAAGCCCTCTTGAATGCTATCAAACAGCTCCCGGTAGCGGCGTTCCGCTTCCCGGCGATCGGTCATATCCTTCAGGACATGGATCGTACGAGTGTCGTCGTCCGACAGGCCCGGAGTTCTGGAGGTAGACACCAGAAAGATTCGTTCCGGAGACGCTACGACATATTCTTCACGCGCTTGGTGGGTATCGCGACAGAACGGGCACGGCAGGTCGCTGCCGGTTTCCGCAATCCGCCGGAGGCTGCTCATGGCTTCGCCGACCAGGGCGACCGGAGAAACACCCAGATGAGAAGCCAGGGACTTATTGGTGCGCACAATCTTCCAAGAGCGATCGTGAACGACGATGTAGTCGCTGATCGCGTCGATGTCTTCGACCCATTGCCGTTTGGAGCGCTCCAGCTGCGAAAATCTCCGGAAATTCTCGAGAGAGAGAGCGGCGTGGCTCGCCAGGGCGTGGAGGAGTCGTTGCTCGGAACTGTCCAGCGTCTTTCGATCGCGAAGCAGGGATATGGAGCCGAGACTCTCGTCGTCGCTCGCCACGATCGGTACGAAAATGACCACCTTAGCTGAATTTTCAGGCAAGTGGGTTAGCGTGACGTCAGCCGAGACGGACTGAACCTCGATTTCACGGCGGTTCTCGCGGGCGGAGCGAATCAGGGCGCTGTGCTGGCGGGGGTTCAGGCGGATCTCACTGCCGGCTGCCTGGTAGAGATCTGTCTCTCGCCCGCGAAAGACCATTACCCCGCCCCACTTGGCATCGAGCATGCGAGCGGCGCGTCTCGCGAAGCGCTCCAGAAATTCAGGGAGATGGCGAGATTGGGCGGCATCGACGGCGAGTTCCATCAATTCTTCGGAATTTTGACGCAGCGGGCGCGCAGTTCCACTCTTTCCGCGGCGGCGGGAGACCGAAGCCGTCTGTTTGGAGGTGGCTCTAGGCATTTCTAAATCGAAACGCGTAACTGGCGTCTCAATCTGATGACTTCCACGCACAACTACGCTACACAGCCATCTCAATCTGAGTCAATCACCGAAGATTGGCGTGTTGCCGAAGTCGTCTACCTGGCCCCGAGGACAGTAAGGGACGTCTCAGCGTGAGACCCGGTGCGGCGAAAGGTAGGTCCGCTGAGACGGGGAGGAAAGGAATTCTTCGTGCATCTTTGGACTCATCCAACCGCTAAGTGCAGTGTGGCATTGAGTTTGCATCCCATTCTCGCAGGGACTGAATTACGTCTGCGCCGCCCTTCTAAGCTGGCATCCCACGTGCCTTCTCTACCGCGGGGTATCTTCCATTCAGAGAGGGGTAGGTCGATGAGATCCAGGTGGACACGGATGGTGCTAGCCAGTGCAGCTTCTACAATGTTTTTGGGGGCTTGCGCTTTCGGGCAGTCCGGCACAACGGACGAGGGCAAGCGCAAGGTTAAGTCAAAGATCACACCTGCGTACCCGGAGCTGGCGCGAAGGATGAACATCTCCGGCAAGGTGAAAATTGAAGTGGTCGTCTCACCCGACGGACACGTAAAAAGCAGTCGCGCGATCGGCGGTCATCCGCTATTGGTGCAGGCGTGTCAGGATGCGGTGAAGGAGTGGAAGTTCGTCGCCGCACCCGAAGAATCCACGCAGGTAGTCGAATTTGATTTTGCAGGCTCTGGCGGCTAGAGCAATGAGCGGACTGCGATGTTCCGGCAGGAGCGGCCTGACTGGGCTGCGTCGCCGCAGGAGCGGAGGTTCTTGAAATGACGATCGGTAAGAGATTATATGCGGGCTTTGCAGCCATTCTGATCATTCTGGTCGCGTTGTTCGTGGTGAACATCGTCGCCGGTCTGAAGGAGCGATCCGCTCGGACAGATGCGTCGTCGGCCTTGGAAAGCGTGCGCACCATCGAAGCCGTCCGCTACCAGATCATGCTTAATCGAAACAACCTCAACAACTTCCTCCTAAGCGGCGATCCTCGCGATGAAGAAAAGGTAGGTCGAGGCCTTGTCGATATCAACGAACTCATAAAGCGGGGGGAATCGCAGGCGGGGAGCGATGTTCTGCGCACCGCATTAATTCAAGTCGAGAGCACCGAAGCTAGCTGGGGCGACAATTTTGCCAAACCACTCCTCGCTAAGCGCCATCAAGTCGATTCCGGGGATGCTACGGTTTCCGATCTGCAGATCTTCTATCTTCAGAAGGACCCAGCCTCTTGGCTGACGAAGTCCTCGACGGTCCTCGATCAGACCAACATAGAAATCACTAAGTCTCTGAACGAGACGTCCAGCTCAGCTTCGCGCGCGAGTGCTTTTAGCACCGGCCTGACGACCGGGGGAACCCTACTGGCTCTCGTGGCCGGATTCTGCGCGGCGTTCTTCACGGCCAAATCCATTACCGAACCGTTGACCCATCTCATCACAGTGGCCCGGGAAATCGGCGATTCCGGTGATCTCGACCAGAACATCGACATCCATCGCAACGATGAAATCGGTGCGTTGGCCACCACCTTCAACAACATGGTCGCCTATCTCAAAGAGATGGCCGGCGTGTCGATGGCGGTTGCCGAAGGCGATCTATCGGTGGAGGTCGTGCCTCGTTCGAAGCGCGACACGCTGGGCAATGCCTTCTTGCGCATGTCTCATGGACTTCAGGAGCTTGTTCGCACAACCCGTGACTCGGCGGGCCAGGTATCGGCCGGATCAAACCAGGTTGCCGGCGCCGCCGACGAATCGGCGAAGGTCAGCGTTCAGGCGTCTTCCGCCATTGAAGAAGTCACCAGCACCATGCATGAGATGAGCATCAACGTGCAAAACGTCGTCAAAAATACGCAAGTTCAGGCATCCAGTGTGGCCGAGACATCGGCATCGATCGACCAGATGGTGACCTCCATACAACGTGTCGCGGATACCGCCAAGGTTCTCCTGGACATCGCCAATCGTTCGCGAGAGGAAGTCGTCACAGGTATCGCAACGATGGAGAAGGCAACTGACGGCCTGAACCGCACCAACCACGCCATTCAGTCTTCGGCGGAAATCATCAACGTGCTCGGTCACCGGGCCGACGACATCGGAAAGATTATCGAAGTCATTGACGATCTTGCGGAGCAAACCAACCTTCTCGCGTTGAACGCCGCCATCGAAGCCGCTCGCGCAGGCGAGCATGGCCTTGGATTTGCCGTAGTCGCTGACGAAGTGCGCAAGCTTGCCGAAAAGTCAACGCAATCCACCAAAGAAATCGCCGACCTCATCCAAAGCATCCAGCGCGAGGCGCGTCAAGCGGTCGAAAATATGGAGCGCAGCACGCGAATCGTGGAAGAGGGGTTGAGCCTGGGAAACGATCTTGGTGCCGCGCTGCATAAGATTTCCAATGTCGTTACCGAAGTTTACAAATTCTCTCAGGAGATTGGCGCCGCGACGAATGAGCAGTCCGTGGGCTCCTCGCAAATCGCCAAGGCCACCGGCCGGCTGACGGAAATTACTCAGGAAATCAATTCCGCGGTGGAAGAACAAGCTTCCGGCGCGCAGGCTGTTGTCCGGGCAATGGACAAGATGCGCGAGTTGGTCCAGCAGTCGGCTTCCAGTTCGACGGAGCTGTCTGCAGCAGCCGAACAGATGCTCAAACTCTCCCGCAATCTCCTGGACAGCATGGACCGCTTTGTGCTCGACACTTCCTCGCAGCAACGACCGCGGCGCGAGTCGCTGGCGTCGAGACGCCGGGCAGAATCGAAGCGCGAGCAAGAGATGGAGTATGCCGAAGTCGCTCGATCATAGGCGACGGAGACTCATCCATGGAAAAGGATCTGCAGGTTGTCGGGTTCCGCATCGGCAATGAGACGTTCGGTGTGCTGATCGCATCTGTTCGCGAGATCGTTCGCGTGCCGGAGATCACCGCCGTTCCCAGCGCCCCCGAGACTGTGGAGGGAGTTATCAACTTGCGTGGGAAAATCATTCCCGTCATGGACCTGCGCAAGCGGTTTGGTCAGGTCGAGATCCAGCCGGATAAGAAGAATCGGATTCTGGTTGTCGAGCTGCAAAACAAACTAGTCGGCCTTATCGTTAATGCGGCCTCGGAAGTCCTGAAAATTTCGCCCTCCGACATCGAAGCGCCAGGCACGGTCTTTGCTGAGGGCGAATCCAGTTACGTCACGGGAGTAGGAAAGCTCAAAGGACGCCTGATCATTTTGTTAGACGTTTCCAAGCTGTTGCATCAGCAGGAATTCAAACGACTTGAGGAGGCCGCGGAAACCGTTGGCACCGCAAAGTAGCTTTCGGTCCGGCTTGGCCGGAACCGTAGGCGAACTGGCGGACTGCCGCACGCGTCCATCATGGGAACGATAACCGCTCAAATTCAGCTTAGTGAGGCAGAACTCAAGCTTCTGCAGACGCTTGTCTATCAGGAATGCGGGATGTTCTTCGACGAGCGCCGCTCGCACTTCTTGAAAGACCGGCTGCAGCGTCGGCTGAAGGCCTGTCAGATCGATTCCTTCTATAACTACTATCGCTTGCTTACCAGCCGTGAAGGGAAAAACGAGCTTGCGCTGCTGCTTGAAAATCTGACCGTCAACGAAACGAGTTTCTTTCGCAACCGTCCGCAGCTCGATCTTCTACAAAAGACCGTGCTGGAAGAACTGCTGCGAAAAAAGCAGGAGCGCCGTGACTGGACGCTCCGCATCTGGAGCGCGGGCTGCTCTTCCGGGCAGGAGGCCTACTCCGTCGCGATTCTCATCTGCGACGCTCTGGCCTACTACTATCTGCGTAACCCGCTTCCGTTCGAAATGCCATCGCCGAAGCCCCTGATTCCTCCACCTTGGAAACTGGAAATCGTCGCATCGGACATAAGTTACGCGAGTCTTCGCGCCGGGCAGGAAGGGCTCTATACCGAGCAGCAAATGGAGCCTGTCGATTACACATGTAGGCTGCGCTATTTCGAAAAGGCCGCCGAGAAGTACTCGATCAAGAAACAGCTCAAGGAGTTGGTTCAGTTCGACTTCCATAATCTTAAGACGGAATTCTTGCCGCGGCGCAACGACATCATTCTTTGCCGCAACGTCATGATTTATTTTGATGAGGCTGAGCAAAAACGGCTCGTGGAAAAGTTCTGGCACTGCTTGAATTCCGGCGGGTACCTCTTCGTCGGCCATGCGGAGAGCCTGTTTGGGCTGACGCAGAAGTTCCGGATGGTGCACGAAAACAATGGTACCGCCTACCAGCGCGCCGAGGTAAATACGTGAGCCATCCTCCCGAGGATCGTGGCGCCGAACTGCGCGCGCTCTTTTTTGAGAGCGCGAACGAGCTGCTGCAGTCGCTGAACGAAGCAGGGCTCGAACTCGAGTCGCGTCCCGCCGATGACGAGGTGATCCGGCGGGTGCGCCGCGCCGTCCATACTCTTAAGGGCGATTCGGCCGCTTGCGGTTTTTACAAATTGAGCGAACTGGCGCATGAGCTGGAAGATGTGCTCTCGCCGCAATTGGGGCAGACACACGGCCCAAAGCTCGCCGAGGTGGTACTAGAAGCTGCCGACACTTTCGGGGCCATGTTGGCCGCCTATCAGAGAAACGTCGAACCTCCTTCGGTGGATCCGCTGCGCACCGTGATCCGTGCCCTACTTACCTCTCCAGTTGCTCCTGGGAAACCTGTGCCAAAACCGCACGTGATTGCCCGCTTTGACTGGACGGAGTACGAGCAGCTGATGATTTCAGAGGCCATCCATCGCGGCGAAATCGTGTACAACATCGCGCTGCACATCGATCCGAACAGTTTGATGCACGCCGCCGCTTTTCAACTCATCCGTAACGTGCTGCACGGCTGCGGCACGGTGATCGCGCTCCGTCCGGAAGACAATTCTGCCGCCGCGACCGTCGAAATTGTGGAAGCCGCGCTGGCCAGCCCGCAACCTCAAGATCACATCGCGCAGCGATGTCGCATTCCGTCCATCGTCTCTGAGTTGCGTATCGAACGGGCGGTATCACTGGAAACAGCGGAGCATGAACTGCTCGGAGATATTCTTGAGGCGCAAGCCGCCGGTCTCGCCTCGAAGGCCGGCGATCTCGGTGGAACTGAGGAAATGGCGAAAGCCCCCACCGCAGGCTCGGCCGCCGTAGCGGTGGCCGAAAGCACGCTTCGGGTGGACGCCGCGCGCATCGATGCGGTGATGAATCTTGTCGGCGAATTGATCATAGGAAAGTCCATGCTCAATCGCACCCTCGCGGAGTTCGACCAGCGCCATGCCCGCGATCCCGTACGCGCGAAGCTCTCCGACGCCGTAGCCTTTCAGTCGAGAGTGCTCGACGAACTTCACAAATGCGTGCTGAAAATTCGCATGGTCCCCGTTGAGCAACTTTTCCGCAGGTTTCCCCGGTTGGTGCGCGATGTCGCCAAACAGTGCGGCAAGGATGTGGCATTGGAAGTTTCCGGGCAGAATACCGATCTCGACAAAGGAATACTGGATGCTCTCGCTGAGCCGCTGATGCACCTGGTTCGCAATGCGGTCGATCACGGCATCGAACACGCCGAGGAGCGCATTACGGCGGCCAAGCCCGCGCGCGGCACACTGTACCTCAACGCCTATCATCAAGGCACTCAGGTGGTTATCGAGGTGCGTGATGACGGCAGGGGTATCGATCCAATGCGCATCCGCTCTCAAGCGGTGCACAAGGGCATTGTGACCGCGGACGAAGCCCCACGGCTTTCGGACTCCGACGCCATGAACCTGATTTTTGAGCCGGGCTTCAGTACCGCAGCCGAAGTAACAGAAGTATCCGGGCGCGGCGTCGGTATGGACGTGGTCCGTACGGTGCTGGACCGTTTGAAAGGCACCGTACACATCTCCTCCAACAAAGGCAAGGGCACGACGATTCAGTTACGCGCTCCACTAACGCTCGCCAGCATTCAGACATTGCTGTTCCGAGTGGGCGGCCGCCTCTTTGCCGTTCCGCTCTCCTCGGTCGTCGAAATCACGCGCATAAACGACAGCGAGATTCACCGCGTCGACCGCCGCGAGGTTCTGCGCCTGCGCGACCAGGTTCTTACCCTGGTGCGCCTTGGCAGTCTCAGCCAAATCCACGCCGTCGAGCCGCAACCTGACGGGAAGAAAAAGAGAAACTTCGTCATTGTGATTGGCGCCGCCGAAAAACGCTTTGGCTTAATTGTCGACAATCTAGTTGGCGAAGAGGAATTGGTCATCAAGGCGCTCCCTTCGGAAATTATCTCCAGTGACTTGGTCAGTGGCGCTTCCATCCTCGGTGACGGCACAGTCGTGCTCATCCTGAACGTTCCTGCCGTACTCTCGCGCCTTTCTCGCGCAACTCCACTCGGAGCCATCGCATGAACGATCGCATCCGTGTTCTCGTCGTCGATGATTCCGCCCTGATGCGGAAGCTCATTCCCGCCATTCTCGCCCGAGACCCTTCGATTGAAGTGGTCGGAACGGCTATGGACGGAGCCTTCGCTTTAAAGAAAATAGAAGAGCTCCGGCCCGATGTGGTCACGCTCGATCTGGAAATGCCCCGCATGGATGGCATAGAGACGTTGCGTCTGATCATGCGGCGCGCTCCTTTGCCGGTCATCCTCTTCAGCACCCATTCCAAGGAAGGCGCCTACTCGACCCTGAAAGCTCTGGCGCTCGGCGCCGTGGACTTCATCGCCAAACCCACCGATGCGGCGGCCGGCCATCTGGAAACGATCGCCGACCAGCTCATCGACAAGATCAAAGTCGCCAAACGGGTGGTGGGCCGTAAGCTCCCGCCCGCTATAGTTGCCTTGGATCCCGTTAGCCAGAAGAAGGGAATTCACAGCCCGCTGCCCCCCAATCGCATTATCGCGATCGGCATCTCTACCGGTGGACCGAACGCGTTGCAGTTCGTGTTGTCGCAAATTCCGGCGGATTTTCCGGCCAGCATCCTCATCGTGCAACACATGCCCGAAGGCTTTACGGAAATGTTCGCCCGCCGGCTGGATGAGTGCTGCGCACTCGATGTGCAAGAAGCAAAATCCGGCGACCTGCTCCTGGCCGGCCGTGCGCTGATCTGCCCGGGGAATCGTCACATGATGGTGCGTCGCATGCCGCGCGGTGATATGGCGGTTTTGTCGGACGGGCTTCCCGTAAACGGCCATCGTCCTTCCGCCGACGTTTTGTTCCACTCCGTGGCGCAAGAATTCTCGCTCACCTCCGTCGGTGTGATCATGACCGGGATGGGTGAAGATGGGGCGGAAGGTCTCGGAGCGATCAAAGCGGCTGGCGGGACGACCATCGCCCAGAGCGAAGACACCTGCGTCGTCAGCGGAATGCCGCGCGCCGCAATCACGAAGGGTTATGTCCACAAGATTGTCCCGCTCGACAGCATGGGCGCTTTCCTCGTAAGCCAGTATTCTGGCCTCGACCGCAACGTTGCGGAGAAGTCCGAGAGGGCCGATAAAATTGACCGACAAGAGAAAAACGAGAAACAAGAAAGGACACCCGTTTCTCCTCACCGCACATAAGACCGCGCGATGGGAGAAGGAGAAGGTCATGCCACAATTCGCCGCTCTGTTTCGCAAAGACAATCAACCCGTCCGGTACCTGGTCGTGGACGATTCCGTATTCGCCCGCAAGAATCTCATCAAGATGATCGAGATGTTTGGCGGGGAAGTAGCTGGCGAAGCCGGCGACGGACTTACCGCCATCGCGGAATTCAACCGCACCAAGCCCGACATCGTCCTCATGGACATCACCATGCCGCAGATGGAAGGGATCGAGGCCGTCGAGCGTATCGTTCGCCAGCATGCCGACGCGCGCATTGTCATGGTGAGCTCGGTCGGCTACCAAGAGAATATTCTGGCAGCCTTGCAAAAGGGCGCGAAGCATTTCGTGCAGAAACCCGTCAAGCCCGAGGTACTCTACGAAATTCTTCGCTATGTCCTCAGCGACGACCCGAGCGCCGTCAACGCGCCGATCGCGCTCGCGGGAGAACACCGCTCATGAGAATGGAGCTCATTCAGCCGTTTATCAATGCCGCCGACGCCGTTTTTTCCGAGTCGCTCGACGCGCCTACCAAGATTGTGGACCTGTCCATGGACGAGGAAACCTATCGCCGCAAAGGTGTTGCCGCGCTGATCCTCATCAAAGGCGACATCGAAGGGCGCGTCATCCTGGACTTAGCGCCCGAAGTGGCTCTCAAGGTAGCCAGTCATCTCGCCGGCGGAGCCGTTCAAGAGGGCGAGCAAATTGCGCGCGAAACCGTGTGCGAACTCGCCAACATGGTTATCGGAAATTCCGTGACTTTGCTGAACGACCAGGGGTTTCGCTTCAAAGTGTTTCCGCCTGAGATCCACATGAACGATCAAGGTCTGGCTGGCGGGGCCGAAACGGAAGCGATGGTCATCTGTATCGAAACTCCCTGCGGAGCGGTGTACCTCAATATCGCCATGCAGTACCTGCATCGCCGGCGGCGCGAGCGTGACAGCGAACCGGTGCTCGACTAAACGCGGGCGAGTCCCTCGTGGAACGCCGTTACTTCCAACATCAAGCTCCCATATCTACGGGAGGCCTGATGTATGCCGCGCCATGCCGGTAGAGACCCGCTGTAGGGATCGCCTGGGAAAAAACAATGCGGATCGGCACAAAAATAGCGCCGCTTCCCGGCGTGAAAGGTACCGCCACCTCCAGCCGTGTGCCCTGCGGATATTGATTCCGGCTGCGAAAACTGATTCCGCCCTTGGATAGGTCCTCGCAAACAGCGACTTCTTCCTGGAACCCGCGCCGCCGGATACATGCAAGAACCCGCGCCTTCACCCGGGTCCGGTTGCGTCGCGGGATAACACGATCGTCGATCGCCTGAGGGGCGCCTGGGAGACCTGGAATCATCTCTGCTTGTGCTTCAATCCATATGGCAGGTGAATCGCACTGCGTGCACAGCCGCGCCACGCATTTTCGCACTTCAAATGATTTCAACTCCGGCTCATTCAAATACACGACCTCGCGCCGTTGGCAAAAACTGCATTCCATAAGAAGGCGGGCAAGGGCTTCGTCGCCCTGATGCGGAGCAGGAAAGTCGATGTCCCAGAAGTCGCCGCGCGGCTCGAGGATGGCGATAGCGTACAGAAAGCCATCCGGCTCATGATCAATCTCCGCCACCACGCGCACACGTGCAATTTTCCAGTCGTCGCCATGACGCTGCCGACGAAGAGTAAATTCTTGTCCAGAAAATAGCTTCTCGGCGAGTCGCACCACGCCACCGTTGCGGCTGACGAGCAGCGTTTGTGCCGTTTGTTTCACCTCGACGCCACTACTCGTAAACCAGGATGCCTCGACGGGCATACGGAAGCTCACGCGGTCGCTTTGCCGGAGTCCTTCAGAACGCATGGTCTCGTTTCGCTTGGAAAGTTGACTACATTTTGAGCGTAGCACGACGTCATCCGCAGTGCTCGGTTGGCCTGCGATGGCTTGTCGTTCCCACTAATAACGCGCGACGCCTCTCTTCGGTGAACCCACCGTACTGTTGCTTTTTTCGCGCTCCCACGCGATAGAAATCCTGTCCGCCGGTACATTTTCGGGCACACTAGTTAAGCGGGAAGAGCCGTTCCCCCAAACTCATCAATTTGCTTGTTCCGGATCGCGACGACTTTGAGTAATGTGATTTCTATGGACGACCGCATGACCAAGCGCCAGTCAAGCAAGGCTGGCGTCCGCGACCGTCGCTATGCAATTCGGTTTCCCTTCGCCGCAGATGTCCAACTTATCGATATGGAATCCGGCGCCCGTACGGACGGGGTCACCTCCGACATCTCGCTGGGCGGCTGCTTCGTATGCACCAGCAAACCGATGCCAGTCGGTACGCGCGTGCGCATGATTCTGTCGCGTAAGGGCCAAGCCGTGGAAGCTCTCGCTTCCGTTCGAATCGTGAAGCCCCGCATTGGGATGGGAATCGAGTTCATCGACGTCGACGCGCCTTACCACGAAGTTCTTGCCCGCTGGATCGAACAAGTACGCGAAAACCGCTGAGTATTCCGTGGTTGGGCAGCGTCAGTGCCTTTCTCAACATTTCCGCGATATCATCAGCGTCATGCCGGATGCGTCTTGCGAGCATGAACTCGACAATGTTTTGGTCTCAGTCTGGCGCCAGACCCTCGTAGATCGCGCGAAGAGCATCCTCTTAGGCGACGAGAGATATCCGGTTCGCCGGACAGCGAAACGGGGACTCGCTCAAGTGGACTTCGAATTCGCGAGGCAATCCATCCGTGGCCTCGAGCAAAATCCGCAAACGACGTCTCGTTGGGCGGAGTTGGCACGCAAGGGTTCAAGAATCATGCAGTTTCTATCCGCGGGCCGCTATATTGCCGTTGTCTGCGATGGCAAGGTCACCCACTACGGTGGCAGGAACAAGGTCGCGTCACAGGAATCCGGACGTTAGCAGCGACCTGGCGGGTCATCGTCCGCGCGCAGAGGCCGTATAGCAACCTAGCTCGTGAGTACCTGATCCAGAAGCTGGTTCACCGCACGCTGTGCTTCCAGGATGGAGTAGCGGTGGTCCATCGCGCCAGCGAGGTCCGTGTTTGCAAAGGCGATGCGACCAAAGGGCGCGCTGCGGAGTATCTCGCGTGGAGCGGGCTTCCCGTCGGTGCCGAAAAAGAAACCTGGTTGCGGATTTAAATACGCATGCCCCCATCGGTTCAGAACAATTCCCGCGATATCGCGCCCAGCGTCGAAGCCCGTAGCGGCAAACATGGCTGTGAACTGCTCGCGGATGCGCTGTTCATAGTCGCGAAACGAGGTGCCCAGCATTTCGGCACGGCCCTTATGTCCCTGCTCTTCGGTCGACAATCCCGGGTACGAGTAAAGAACTTTTACGGACAGCACCACGGGCGAATCGGGGCTGATACTCGTATCGTCGCCACCGACGACAGCTTGCCGGCGCACATCCGTATAGTTGCCGATGCCCTCGAACCAGCGGCACCCGGTAATGCCCATTTTATGTAGGAAGCGCCAGTTCCGCAGGGCCACGCTGGCCATCATGCACGGGGAGCGGTGAAACTGAGCGTATGCGTTGCGGTGTTCGCCGGGCAGATCGGTCACGATGTGCTTGGAGGTCCAACTTCCACCGGCCAGGACCGCCGAGCGTGCTCTGATTCGATAGACCTTGCCATCCCTCGTGTACGCAATCGAGAGCAAGGCAGCCTTTGCGGGATCCCCGTCGTGATGGACGGAAACAGTTGTCGCGGACAGGCGAATCCGCGCGTTGGCGCCAGGCGAGTCGAGCGCGGCAACCGTTACTGGGTTGCGGCTCACCGCTTCGACCGTCTGGGGTCCATTGATTGACGTTGGAATTAGCGTCTTAACCAGAAGCCGAGCGATGGTGGTGTTCCCCCCGGGGAACATCTGTACCGTTTCGCCCGAACCGTCGTCGAAGGGGTGTAACAAGTCAGCCGCGTAGTCGCAATACGCGGAAAGGGCATCCGGTCCAAGACCGGAACCGCCACCTTCCACGGGAGAAAGGAACGTCCGAATCGTTTCCTGGCTCAGCCCATACCGCTCCCGGTAGTGCTGTTCGAGGGAAATGGCATCCAGGCTCCGCGAGATTTCATCCCCTTCGTATCTCGGTGGTTCGAATTTGGATGTTCTGGCTGCCTCGCCTGAAAACCAGCGTTCTAACTCCTTTCTAGTGTTCTCGGCGACTGGCGCGCCTTGCATCTTCTTGCCTACCGGATCGAGCAGCCACATCCCCGACGTTTGCCCGAACTTCGCGCCGAACCAGAAACCGTATTGGCCGTGGCTAAGTCCCGCAGCATCGTACGGCGTTCGTCCCAAAGTCATCTCACGCTGGAGCCCCGTCCATGTTTGGTAGCGGAGCTTTGGCGTGTGCAAGCCTATGGATTCGTAAAACCGGGCTATAAAGCTTCGAGGATAGGGAACCAAATAAATCGCAGAACCCTGGTGGGCGATCAGGCGCTTTCCCTCGACGTCGAACTCGTTCTGCTTGGCCTCGCCTCCGAAGATCGGATGATTCTCGAGGATCAAGCACGACTTGCCGGGCCCGGCTTGGCGTTGGAAGAACAGTGCCGCAGCCAGGCCGCTGATGCCGCCGCCGACGATTACGCAGTCGTAGGTCTCGCCGGTATCGATGGCATCCGCGGGCAGTGGAGTGTACGCGCCATCGCGTATTTTGTGGCCCGCGAGAAGAACGTCCAGCGTGTTGCCGTTTGAAGCGCTGTATTCACCGACTCCGCCGTAGCCGGTCCATTCGTCCTTGGCTGCAAGAAGTTGCGAGGGAGCCAGGCCTCCCAGAAGGCACGCGCCCGACGCCAGCAAAGTCGAGCCGAGAAAGTCGCGGCGCGTGATCGGCGACGCCATTCCCAAATCTCCCCGGCTTTGCTTTGCGCCATCCGGCATGAGTCGACTTCGCCGCGGCTATGGCCGGGTATCCAGAGGATGCTTGCTTTTCTCGTAGAATTCGTTTTGCAGCTTGAGGCTAACGTCGTCGGCCTTCGTCGCGCGGATCGCTTCCACGATGACATCGATCCAGTTCTTCATGTTCCATTCGCCGAGTTCTTTTGTGGCCACGGAGCCATCGCCGGAATAGTGATTCGGAAATCGCGCGTACCACCAAATCCCTGTATACAGATTCTCGGGGAGGTTCTGCCGCTTTTGGTCCGCGCCGGATTCGCTGGCAGCGCGGTCCAGATGCACTAAGTCGGGATGAGAAACGATCACGTTTGAAGTCTCGTTTTCGCCGGCATGATAGTCGACGCCGGCGGATTTCTTTCCCGGACCGCCCGGCTTGCTACGCCCGCCGTCGA
>Ga0209526_10000359_pt1 | contig 28758 bp, 29 predicted proteins | sample JacPinW_OM2H0_M1_FD_188566 | JGI IMG/M metagenome (GOLD analysis project Ga0209526, IMG submission 188566) | Forest soil microbial communities from Algoma, Ontario, Canada - Jack Pine, Ontario site 1_JW_OM2H0_M1 (SPAdes) (version 2) | ecosystem: Environmental > Terrestrial > Soil > Boreal... | reverse complement strand
CGTGGCCGCGATGTGACGATCGGCCTGGTGATGGCATGGTCGCTCGGCCTCGGTCTCCTCTTCACCCGCCTCTACCAGGGGTCGGCCAGCCTGGCCATCGGCATCCTGTTCGGTCAGATCTTCGGCATCACCACCGGGGAGGTCGCGGTGACGTTTGTCGCCGGATCCCTCACGGTGCTGGCGCTCGTCGTCGTCTACCGTCCGCTGCTCTTCGCCACCCTCGACGAAGAGGTTGCTGAAGCCAAGGGCGTACCCGTAGGCGGTCTGTCGATCGCCTTCATGGTCATCCTCGCCGTCGCCGTCTCGGAGGCGGTCCAGGTGGTCGGGGTCCTCCTGATCTTTGCCCTGATCGTGGCGCCGGCCGCGATCGCCGAACGGTTCACGACCCGCCCAAGCCGCGGGGTCCTCGTGTCAGCGCTCCTGGCCGTGCTCTTCACCTGGGCAGGCCTCAGCGTTGCGTACTATCTCCCCTACCCCGTCGGGTTCTTCATCACGACGATCGCCTTCTGGAGTTATATCCTGGCGCGGGTGGCCAGTGGCGTCATCGCACGGCGCGCCGCCGGCCGGCCCCGTCCGTGGCGCGAAGAACAGGTCCGGCACTCACCGTAGAAGTCGAGGGTCGCGTGGTCGACCCGAAAGCCTCGCTGGCGGGCGATCGTTTCCGCGAGCGGGGCGACCGCCTCCTCCCCCAGGTCTTCGACCGTCCGGCAGGTGGTGCAGATCAAGTGGTGATGGTGCCCGGGCTCGCACCACACATAGGCGGAGACGTGCCCCGGCCGCTCAAGGCGTTGGGCCAGGCCGGCGCTGACCAGCCGGTCGAGTGAGCGAAAGACGGTGGCGCGGCCGATGTAGGCATGCTTCTTGCGGACCCGGTCGTACAGCTCCTGGGCCGACGTCTCCTTGCCGGTCTGTGCGAGCACCACGGCGATGGCGAGCCGCTGGGGCGTCAGCCGCACACCGGTCTGCTGGAGCGCGGCCTGGGCCGCTGTCTCAACCATAGCCAAATGATACTGGGTATCTCGCCGCCCCCACCCTGCCCTCCCCCGGACGCGGGGGAGGGTAACGACCCACCAGGGCAGGGTGGGGGTTTTTCTCGATCGCCCCGTTACGTAGCTATGGCTTCCGCCGGGATTGCACCGCGCCGCTGGGCCGGAAACGGCACCTCGGCCGCGGCCCTCGGCTCGCTCTTCCTCCCTGCCGGCATCTTCGCCTGGCTGCTGACGCATCCCGCGGCCGACCCCAGCATCGTCGTGCCCTGGCAGCACTTCTACATCGTCACGGCCGTCTCCCTGCTAGCGTTCGGCCTCGCGGTGCTCCTGGCGATCGCCGCGGTGCAGATCGCGCAGTACCGGGTTCTCTTCCTCTGTCTCGGGTTCATGGCGATGGGTGGCATCTTTGCCGTCCATGGCATCGACACCCCCGGCGTCCTCTTGGGCGGCGAGGCAGGCGAGTACTCGGGCGCGGTTGTCGGCGTTTCGGCGTATCTCAGCCTGTTCGTTCCGGCGCTGTTCTTCGCGGCGTCGTATACGCCGCTCACCGCGGCGTTCGAGCGCCGTCTTCCCTTCTCGCCGGCGGGCTGGCTAATCGTCCTTCTGGCCACCGCACTGGCCATCTACGGCGTCCTCGGCGTGGCGAGCACCGAGCTGATTGCGAACCTGCCGTTTGGCGTCCGACCCTACTCGCTGGTGATGGGAGCCACGACCATTGCGTTGCTGCTGTTTTCGGCATGGCGCCAGGCCCGGTCGTACGTCGTAGCGCGCCTGCCGCTGCAGGGCGTGCTCATCATCGCCTTCCTGCTGCTCGCCGAGGCCCAGGTCATCATGATCCTCGGCCAGGTCTGGCGGCTCTCGTGGTGGGAGTACCACGGCCTGATGCTGATCGGCGTCGGCTTGGCGTTCTGGTCCCTCGCCGCGCAGCGGGCGAAGGGCCTCTCCCTGCGCGCGGTGATGGAGGCCACGCTCGAGCTCGAAGTCAAGGTCGGCGCCGAGCTCCAGCACGCCGAATCGATCGTCGCGCTGACCGCCGCGGTTGAGGCCAAAGACGAGAACACCAGGGGCCACAACAATCGGGTGGCCGAGCTGGCGGTCCGCATCGGGCGCGCGATGGAGTTACCGACCGACACCCTGCGCACGCTGGCGCGCGCCGGGCTCCTTCACGATGTAGGCAAGATCGGAATCCCGGATGCAATCCTCAGCAAGCCAGGCCCGCTCGATGCGCAGGAGTGGACGGTCATCAAGCGCCACCCGGCCCTCGGGCGCGAAATCCTCCTGCGGGTCCCGAGCCTGCACCGCGAGGCCGATATCGTGATCGCTCACCACGAGCGCATCGATGGCAGCGGCTACCCGCACGGCCTGCGTGGCGACGAGATCCCGCTCGAAGCGCGCATCCTGGCAGTGGCTGACACCTACGACGTCCTCATATCCGACCGGCCCTACCGCAAGGCCTTCGACACGATGCACGCGGCCCGGATTCTTCGCGAGGAGTCCGGGACGCACCTCTGGGAGCCGGCGGTTCGCGCCCTCCTCCGCAGCCTGAGCGAACGCCTCGACGAGCAGGCCGCCGCCTAGTCCGTAAAGACGGCAGCCACGTAAATCTTGTCCCCGTCGATCGCCGTGCCAATGCCGACCTGGCGGAAGTGCGGTCCGAGGATGTTGTCGCGGTGTTCGGGCGAGGCCATCCACCAGGCCTCCGCCGATGCGACGGCATCGTCGAACGGCGGTCCGCCCGCCCAGAAGATGTTCTCACCGTCCCAGCGATAGGCGACGCCATTTTGCTGGAGCAGTTGGGTGACGGCCATAACCCGCGAACCTGGGCGAACATGCGTCAGGCCGTCCGTCACCATCTGCTGGGCACGGGTCGAGGCAATCGCGTCCAGCAGTTGCGAATCGCTGATTGCCGGGAGGCCGGCGGCGGCTCGATCGCGATTGAACAGCGCCACGGCCAGGTGTGGGAGCCCCGCCGGGCTGTGCGCGAGGTCAGGGATCGCCGATGCGCTGGTAGAGCGAACGCGAGGCAGGCGTTCGTCGTTTGGACCCACGGGCGCCGAGATCATCGGCTGATTAGACCCGCCGACGCCGGCCGCCACGGCCGTCCCAACGCCGGCCCGCGGGTCACCAAGGCCGATCGCGATCACCGCCAGGCTGGCGATGGCGCCCAGCAGCGGCGCCCGGGAGGCGCGTTGCACCGCGAAATGGGAATAGTGGATCACGCGCTACGCCTACGCATGATGTTATATCGATTATATCATTTGAATGGGGCCGTCCCAGCTCCTTGGGGAGCCGAACCTTAAGCGCTTCGGGGCGTACCGGCGGTGACCTGCGCGGCCAGGGAGGAAGCCTGCTTGGATTGACCGAGCCGGGGCACGCCCAGCAGGTCCGCGATCGTCGCCGACAGCGAGAAATGATCCAGGGGCATTGTGAGCTGGCCGCGGACGTTTTGCGTCAGCACAAGCAGCGCGACCCGGGCGTCGTTGGCGCTCGACTCGTCCCAGACGATGAACAGCGCGCCGCCCTGCTGCCAGGCGGTCGAGCTGGTGACTTGCGGGACGGTCCCCGACAGCCAGCGATCGGCCGCGGCGACACCGCAGTCGTGCCCGTCGTTGCACATCCCGGGCGTGATCCAGGAAAGTTGCGGCGTATCGCCGGTGAGGTCTGACGCCAGGTCGGTCATCGGTACGACGTTGGCAGGACAGGCGCCGCCGTAGTACGCGAACGGATTGTGTTTGAGCGCGTAGGGATACGGGCTGTTGAAGCAGTCCCCGGTGAAGCCCTCCATGTACGCCTTCCAGGAAATGCCGGCGCCGGTCAACTGGTTACCCAACCCGGTCGCGGGCAACTGGTGATAGCCGTCGTCGCGAATGCCCCAGGTCGAGCCCGAGGTCATCGCCAGGTAGTTCGGAAGACTTGGGCTGCCCACGGCGGAGTAGTTCGTCGCTACCGCATACTGCTGGGCCAGGCCGGCGATGTATGGCTGCCGCAGGGCCAGCTGGTACGAGGTGTTTTCCAGCACGATCACGAAGACGTGCTTGGGGATCGGCGTCGGGGTCGGCGACGGTGAAGGCGATACGCGCGCGGAGCCAGTCGGGCTCGATCCAGGTGCGGACTGGCTAACCGGCGCGCAGGCGGTCGCCAGCAAGAGCGCCACCACCGGCGCCGCCAGGACACGGGCGATCCGGATACTGGGGATGTCAGAAATCATTGCAGAGGAAGGTGAAAGGAGCCTGAATCGCCCGTTAGAAACGGTTAAGAGGACCGCCGGCTGATCAGCCCCGGAGCAGCTTGATCGACTCGATTCCGGCCTGCATCCACTCCGGCGAATCGAGCCAGTTCTCCACTCCCCAGAGCAGGTAGACGCTGACCCCATGGCCCCGATAAGCGAGCGCGCTCGACAGCAGGTCCTCGACCGTGAAACCCGTGGTTCCACTCCACGGGGTGGCCTGCATCTCGGTGATCCACAGTGCTCGGCCGTGGTTCTGCGCCTGACCTTCCCAGTAGTCGAGGGCCTCCTCTTTCCACGCAATCCGGGTACTGGCGCTGATGACGTCCAGCGGCGTGGATTTGGTAACGACATAGAGGTCGAGGCCGAGCGTGTCCCCCATGGTCAGCGCCTGGGCTGGGTGGCCGGCCGGCTTGGCACCAGGCAGGTGGGCATAGAGCCAGGCGAGTGGGCTCGCGGAGCGGACGTCGAGGGTGACATGCGAGGAGTTGAAGGTGGTGACCACGACCGCGTGCGCGAGGTCGATCGTGCGAAGCAGGTCGACTTCCGCATGGATCATCGACGCGGGAAGTGCCCCATTGGTCACCTGGTTGAGCGTCGCGTTGTCCAGCGGCTCGTTTTCCACTTGCCACGCCCGAAGGAGCGGCAGCGACGCATATCGTCGAAAGGTGGTTTCGAGGTACCGGCGGTAACTCGGCGTCTTGAGCAGCTGGTCGAGTTTGTGGACATCGCCGGTCTCGAGCCAGGCCGGCAGGTACACATCCGGATAAACCAGGTTGCGAGCGCCGACCACCAGGACCACCTCTGTACGGCGGGAGCCCTTCGCCGCGTTGTGCCGCGTGATCGCATTGATCAGGCGGTCGACCTCCGAATAATCCAGCGAGGTCTCGGTCGGGGCGACCGTACTCCAATAGACGGGCAGCCGCACCAGGTCCGGCTGGACGCTGGTCAGAAGTTCGGACAGAGCCTGCTCAGGATCGGTTCCCGGCGGCAGGGCGGCTTCGCTGAACGAGAAACCGACGAGTGGCGGATTCAGCAGCGGCGGTGCGGGATCGACCGCCAGCGTCGGAAAGGCGGCCGCCGGCACGAGCACAACCGTCATCGAGGAGGCGACGAATGTCGCCAGCTTCAACCATGGCCGAAGACGGATCAAACTCGTCCTCGCTTCCCCACCCCGCCCCATCATGGCGGAGCTTCATGAGAACGGCCTGAGACGCCTAGCTGCCGCCGACGTCGCGCCGCTGGAAGATCAGCAGGCTCACGAGGGTGAAGACCGCCAGGTAGATCACCAGCGTGAGCACGCCGCGCCCGGCACTGACGAGCTGCGTTGAGGCGCTGGCATCACGGATCGTGACCGGGAAGGCCGCGTTGACGGCGTCGCTGTTGATGCCGGGTAGGAACCTCAGGACGTCCTTCACGACCGGTGTGTTGCGGAGCAACCCGCCCAACAACGCCTCGCCGACGAAGAGGTAGGTCAGGCCGCCGCCAATCGCCGCCGCCGCGCTCCGGAAGGCGATCCCAAGGAACGCCCCGAAGGTGGTCCAGACGGCGAGCTGGAGCAGCAAAGCCCCAAACCCCTTCAGTATCACCTCCCATGCTGGCCAGGCACTCGAGCTACCGTCGAGCGTCACCGCGGCATAGGAAGCGAGTGCCGCGGCCGCAAACATCGCGACGCTGACCAGCAGCGCCGCGACACCGAGTAGGAGCCACTTTCCGCCAAGCACGGCGGCGCGCGTGGGTTTCTGAATCAGGATCGTCTGCACCGTCAGCCAGCCAAACTCGCTCGCGGTGCTGAGCGCGCCGAAGATCAGCATGATGGCCGCGCCGATACTCGACCCGGCGCTCAAGACGCTGGGCACAAAGTTCTCGGGGAAGAGGCGCCGCTTGAGGACGCTCGCCGGGACCGGGCCCTGGATGCTGTTGGGCTGCAGCGTCACGACGAGGAACAACACCAGGTAGACAAGCAGAATGATCCATGCGAGAAGAATGCCGAACAGGATCCAGTTGGCCCAGCGCTTCCGGGCCTTCAGGGTCTCGGCGCGGTAGCTGGCAATCATCCCGTCACTCCCGGTGGGTTCTCGGTCAGCTGCAGGAAGAGGTCTTCGAGCGATTGCTCCGAGAGACGCAACTCGCTGACGTCGATCCCATCGGACACCAGCCGCCGGTTGATCGACGCTGCCTGCGATGGGTCAACGGACAGCACGAAGGCGTTACCGTCGACCCGCACCTGCTCCGGTTTGAGCAGTGACTCGAGCAATCGGCGAGCCTGGTCGAGCGGGGCGGCCCGGACGAGAAGCGCGCTCCCGCCGCTGCGGGCCCGCAGTTCACCGACCGTTCCTTCGGCGACGAGCTTGCCCTTGGCGATTACGCCCACGCGGTCGCAGGTCAATTCCACTTCGTTCAAAAGATGGCTGGAGAGCAGGACCGTACGGCCACCCTGCTTTAGCTCCTTGATCAGCGCCCGCATCTCGATGGTGCCCTGCGGATCGAGGCCACTGGTGGGCTCGTCCAGGATCAAAAGATCAGGACCCTTCAGCAGCGCCGCCGCGACGCCGAGCCGCTGCTTCATTCCCGTCGAGTAGGTCTTGAATTTGTGCCGGGCGCGGTCGGTGAGGTCGACCTGTTTCAGAACGGGTTCGATCCGAGACGTGGCGAGGCCGGCGTAGCGCGCCACCACCCGCAGGTTGTCACGTCCCGAGAGGTATGGGTAAAAGGCCGGCGTCTCCACCATCGCGCCCATCCGGGCGAGGCTCGCCGGACTCCCCGGCGCCGCGCCCGCGACGATCGCACTACCGGCCGTCGGATGCAGCAGCCCAGAGAGCAGCCGCAAGGTCGTGGTCTTGCCCGCGCCGTTCGGCCCCAGGAAGCCATAGACCTCCCCCGTCCGGACCCGAAGGTCCAGGTCGTTCACGGCCAGCACGCCGGTCGAATAGCGCTTGGTTAGGCCGTGGGTCTCCACGGCGAGCGATTGGGCCAAGGGCACCCCCTCGGCGGCCAATGATATCGCTTCTCGCGCCGCGGGATCGAATTTAGTTCATACACTGATCGGATGAAGTGGGTTACCCGCGCGAACGCGAACATCGACCGCGTTGCCTGTCCCTGGCTCATCAAGCGCTTCATCGATCCCCACGCCGAGTTCCTCTTCGTGCCGGCTGCCGACGTGATGGAGACCGCCAAACGGGAGCAGGCGATTCCCTACGACGTCCCAAACGTCGAGCTCGGCCATGTCGACGGCCGCTGTAGCTTCGAGTCGATCGTGTTGAAGTACAAGCTCAAGGATCCGGCGCTGGCCGAGCTAGCCCGGATCGTCCACGGGGCGGACGTCGGAGAGGACGTCGGGATCACCCCGCAATCGGCCGGGCTGAGCGCCATCGCCCGCGGCTTCGCGCTGGTCCACGGGCTCGCCGACCAGAAAAAGATCCGGCTGGAGAGCCCCATGTACGACGCGCTCTATGCCTGGTGTCAAAGCCAGGTCGATGCAGGTCCCTCCGACTGAGTCCGGAGCGCCGATGACCCGCGATCGCCCGCCGATCTCACGCGATTTCGCGCTGATCCTCGCCGCGCGTCTGCTACGCGCGTTTGGTTTCGGGATGGCGGCGGTGCTGGTTGGCCTCCACCTCGAACGCCGCGGGCTGACGGCGAGCGTCATCGGACTCGTCCTGAGCATCGGCTTGCTGAGCGCGGCGATCGCCGGTGTTATCGCGGCCACTCTCTCGGCGCGCATCGGCCGTCGCAACACCCTCTCTCTGGCCGGACTGCTGATGGCCTTCGCCGGATTCGACCTGGCGCTCGCGAACTCGCCGCTCCTCCTCGGCCTCGCCGCCGTCAGCGGCATGCTGGGCGCCGCGAGCGTGGACCTCGGGCCGTTCGCCGCCATCGAGCAGGCGGCGCTCGCCGAGTCGGTGGAACCACAGCGGCGCAACCTCGCGTTCGCCCGTTACTCGCTCACGGGCGGATTGGCGGCCGCGGCGGGTGGGCTGATCGCCGGGACGGCCACCGACCTCAATCGCGGTCGCCTGCTCTTTGCGGTCTATGCGCTGATCGGCCTGTCGACCGCCGTGCTCGCCATCCTCCTCTCCCCCCGGGCCGAGGCGCCGGTTCGCGCGGCCGCCTTCTCCGCGGCACAGCTCCGTAAGTTGGCTCCGCTGTCGGCGCTCTTCGCCATCGACGCGCTCGGCGGCGGACTCGTGATCAATGCCGTGATCGCCTACTGGCTGCACGTTCGCTTCGGGGCACCCGCCAACGTCCTCGGGCCTGCCCTTGCCGCGATCGCCCTGCTGCAGGCCATTTCCTACGAGGTTTCAGGGCGGCTCGCCAACCGCATCGGCCTGATCCGGACCATGGTCTTCACCCACATCCCGAGCAACATCTTGCTGCTGCTGGTCCCGCTCAGCCCTACGCTGCCCTGGGCCATCGGCCTACTACTGGCTCGCTTCAGCCTGTCGCAGATGGATGTGCCGGCCCGTCAGGCCTATGTCGTCTCGATCGTGCCACCGGCCGAACGCCCGGGCGCGGTTGCCTTCACCGGCCTCGTGCGTGGACTCGGCCAGGCGGCAGGGCCGCTCGTGTCCGGGGCCGCGATCCAGGGTGCCGCGCTCGGGCTGCCCTTCTTCGTGGCGGGCACTCTCAAGCTCGTTTACGACGTGAGTCTCTACGCCGTCTTCCGATCACGGCCGGCAGAGCACGAAACCCTGCCGTAGCCATCAGGTCATCCCCTCGCGGTTTTCGGGTCCTGGGCGGTCCGGGAATGGGCATGAATAGAGGTATGAAGACCATGCAGCGACCGGCCCAGTCCGCGGCACCGACCGTTAGGATTCGCCGCCTACCTGCCAGTGGCAACACGGCACTCGCCGCTTCCGCGTTGATCCAGGCCGCGCTCGGTATCGAGTTCTTCCTCTCGGGGCTCAACAAGTTCGCCGATACCAACTTCGTCGCCAACTTCAAATCCTTCGTCGATGCCAGCCCCGGGACGCACACCGGCCTCCTCGCACCACTGATCCGCTCCCTGGTCCTTCCGAACATTGCGCTCTTCGCCGGGCTGACCAAGTTCATGGAACTCGGATTGGGCATCGTTCTCCTCCTGGGCGCCCTGGAAGTCGGCCGTCGCCGCCTGTCCGGACGTCTCGCCGCCGAGCGCGGCTATGAAGCGCCGGTTGCCCTGGTCGCGGCCCTCGCCGGACTTGCAGCCGCGGGCCTTTCCCTCTCCATCGCTCTTCTCATGGGTGAGCAGCTACCCACGATCACTCCCGGCCGGGCGCTGACCACGGCAATCCCCGTCGAGCTCTTGCTCGTTCCGCTCGGCATCGCCGTCGCCTGGATGGAATTCGGCCGCTTCCGCGTCCTGTCGCATTGATTCCCTCCCCCTAAGGGGGAGGGCAGGGTGGGGGTGATCGCCACCCGCTATCCTCGAAGCCCATGAGCAAAGGGCGTGTCGAGGCCTTCAGCGATGGTGTCTTCGCCGTGGCGGCCACCCTGCTGATCTTCAACATCCAGATCGACAAGACCGCACCGGGCGGGTTGCTGGCAGCGTTGCTGGCGGCCTGGCCGAAGTACGCGGCCTACGTCGCGAGCTTTCTCACCATCGGGGTGATGTGGCTGAATCATCACGGCCTGTTCGAACGCATCGCCCGCCTGGATCGCACCCTGACGTTCCTCAATTTGCTGCTCCTGATGGCGATCGTCTTTATCCCCTTCTCCACAGCCGAGCTCGGCGCCAATATCCAGGTGCCCCGTGATGCCAACACGGCCGCCAGCTTTTACGCGCTGAACGCGTTCGTGATCGCGATCTTTTTTGGCGCGGTCTGGATCTACGCGCTGATCCGGCCCGGCTTGCTGGCCCCAAGCGTCGACCGAGAAGTGGCACTGCGAGCCTGGCCCCGCTTCTCCGTCGGCTCGGTCGTTTACCTGGCCTGCGTGCCGCTCGGCCAGTTCAGCCCGATCGCAGTCGTCATCGTCTGCGCCGGCCTCGCCGTCTATTACTTCTTCGAGCGGCTGCCCGACATATCTCACCAGCCGGCCGCGGGCGCGCGCCCGCAGCTTTGAATATGGGGAGGCCTAGGCGTTACGTCTCCCCGGGCCGGCCTAGCGGTTGCGGACCTTTTCCTTAGATGCCTGATAGGCGCGCAGCTTTCCGACCTTGGGCTGCGCGTTGACGACGATATAAGGATTCGACGGATTTCGAGCCGCGTAGTCCTGGTGATAGGTCTCGGCTTCGAAAAAGGCTTTCAGCGGCCCGACCTGGGTGACGATCGGTTGGTCGAAGACCCGGGCCTTGTTCAACTGGTCGATATAGGCTTCGGCCACGCGCTTTTGCTCGTCATCGGCGTAGAAGATCGCCGAGCGGTACTGGCGGCCGGTGTCGGGGCCCTGACGATCGCGCTGCGTCGGGTCGTGCGCGATGGCGAAAAACACCTTGAGGATCTGGCCGTAGCTGATCCGGCTCGGATCATAGAGGACCTCCACTGACTCGGCGTGGTCTGTGGTCCCGGTCGAGACCGTCTCATAATCGGCGGTCTCAGCGGTGCCGCCCGCATACCCGGATTTGACCGTTAAGACCCCATCCAGGTTCTTGTAGACGGCCTCCACACACCAGAAGCACCCGCCGGCCAGGATGGCGCGGCTCTGTCCGGGCTTGTCGGCGAGCGCGGCGTCGGCGATCGGATCGGGAAATTCCTCAGGTGATACGCGTGCCATCGAATCATTCTAGGCGCGCGTCTCGCCCGGTCGCGGGTTACTGCATCGGAAATGGCGCCTGCCACCAGGCTGGCAACTGGTCGAGTGTGATCGCCGCCACCCATTTGACCCACCAGAACCCGCGCTGGTCGGGCGCAACCAGGCGGACTGGAAAACCGTGCCCCGGGTCGAGCGGCATCCCACCGAGCCGTGTCGCGACCAGCAGCCGCCCGACATCGCGGGCCGCAAAGCGCCGGTCATAACCGGTGACGGACCGGACGTGCAGGCTGGACCCCCCACCCCGGCCCTCCCCCGCCATGGGGGAGGGAGATAAGTCCAGCAGCCGGCTCAGCCAGACACCGGACCAGTCCTGCGTCGAGTAGAAGCCGCCGGTGCAGTCCAACGTCGCCCGCACCCGATCGTCGAAAGCGAGCAGCTCGTCGTAGGTCCACTCCCGCACCGCGGCTCCGGCCTGCACGGCCAGCCGCCAGCGCGACGGATCGATCTCCGGCACTGCGTCGAACATCCACTGCGTCACCGGCAGCTGCACCGGTTGCAGTGAGCCGTATTCGTAGGAACCGGTGAAGCGCCGCGCCGAACCGGGCAGGCTGAGCAGCCGAACCGCGCCCTCGCCCGCCACATAGGCGAGTCCCGCACCCGTCAGCAAGGCGCCCGCGCGCAGAAGGTTGCGGCGCGAGAGATCGACGGCGCGCACCGGGATGCGGCGGGCGATCACATGCCACGCGACGAACGGGATCGCCGCGAGCGCGGCTCCGACATGGACCTCCATCGCGCTGATCGCTCCGACCGCAATCAGCAGTCCGGTCGAATGCAAGATGCCGGCCAGCACGGAGGTGACCACCAGCGCCGTGAAGACCAGCGAGGCCCACCAGCCCGGACGCCGGCGCTGGATCCCACGCGCGGCGATCAACACCTTCCACGGCGTGAGCGCGATGATCGCGTATCCGCTGACCGCATGAAGGATGAGCGACACGCGCGAGGGTGCCGTCCCGTAGAAGAACGCGACCCAACCGGTGACAAACGCCAGACCCAGCAACACGAACAGCGCCTGGTTGGTCCACCGTCTCACGGCGATCGCCTCTTCTTCACCGCTCGACCTTGCGTTGCGCTTCCTGGATCAGGGTACGCAGCGGCATCATCTCGAGGGAAACCAGCCGCAGATCGGCCTCGCTGAGATCCAGGTCGGCGGTCAAAGGATTCGGTACCGCAACGCAGAAGAGCCCGGCGGCTTTCGCGGCGCGGACGCCGTTGCTCGAATCTTCTAGCGCAATCGCCTCGTCGGCCGGCACACCGATGCGCTGGAGTGCCGTTCGGTAGAGCTCGGGATCCGGCTTGGTGCGCTTGACGTCTTCTCGGCAGACGACCGCATCGAAGTGGCCGCCGATGCCAAAGCGGTTCAGATGATCGATAACCCACTTGCCACTGGAGCTCGATGCCACCGCGGTCTTGAGCCCGAGCTGTCGCGCGGCGACCAGATAATCGAGGACCCCGGGCAGCAGCTGCTGCAGGGCGGTCGCCTCGTGGTAATAGAGGCGCTCGAGCGCCTCGAGCTCGGGCTGATCGAGCTTCGTCCCGGTCTTCTCACCCAGGTCGATGATGGGGTCGAACGGTCCGGATGCGGTGCCGATGATCGTCAGCCATCGCTCGAGCGGAAGCTCGTGACCGCGCTCCCGATAGATTCGTTGCCAGACGCGGAAGATCGGGACCTCCGTGTCGACGATCAGGCCGTCGAAATCGAAAACCAGCGCCCGGATTCGCCCCATCGCGTCAGAGATTCCGCTGAAAGAACTCGAGGATGCGTCGCTCCATGTCCACCCGATCCCGCTCCGAGCGTGGCATGTGCCGTTCGTTTGGATAGATCAGGGTCTCGAACGGCTTCCCCGAATCAATCAATGCTTGCATCAAGCGCGCGGTGTGGCGGAAGTGGACGTTCTCGTCGATCATGCCGTGGACGACGAGCAGCGGCCCCCGCAGTTGATCGACGTAGGTCAGCGGCGAAGAGCGCCGGTACCCTTCCGGATTGTCCTGGGGCGTGCTCATGTACTTTTCGGTATAGGCGGTGTCGTAGCCCTCGTAGAAGGTGACCGGTGCCCCGGCCACGCCGGCCTTGAAGACGTCGGACGCCGTGACCAGCGCCATCAGCGTCGTGTACCCGCCGTAGCTCCAGCCGTAGATGCCGACTCGCGACGTGTCGGCGAAGCCCAGGGTGCCAAGCCAGCGCACCCCTTCGACCTGGTCGCGGACTTCGACCTGGCCCATCTGGCGTGCGATGGGCGCCTCGAACGCCAGTCCCCGCCGCGCCGACCCGCGGTTATCCACCTTGAGAACGATGAAGCCGTGCTGAGTCAGGAGCTGAGCCCGTAGGTCGACGGTCTGGGCCCAGCTGTCATTGACCATCTGCGCTCCGGGGCCGCCGTAGACGGAGACGATCACCGGCGCACGGCCCCCGCCCTGACCCTCCCCTGGACGCGGGGGAGAGGAAAAGGTCGGCGGCCGGTAGACGGCCGCGTGCAGCTCGGAGCCGTCCGCCGTTCGGAACTGGTGCAGCTCTGGCGCCATCAGATCGAGGTCGACCGGGGTCGATGCATGGATGACGTGTCGCGGCGTCCCGTTCATGGTCCGGACGGTGATGCTCGGCGGATGCTCCCGGCTGTCCCAGACGTCGACGAAGCTGGAGAAGTCTGGTGCGATCTCGACGGAGTGCATCCCCGGCTCGGTGGTCATGCGTTCGGGCTCCCCGCCGTCCAACGACACGCGGAAGAGCTGGCGCTCGACCGGGCTTGTCTGCCAGCCGACGAAATACAGCTGGCGTCCTTTCTGATCCAGCGCCACCGTCGCCTCGGCCGGCCAGTCGCCTCGGGTGAGCTGCCGGATCAGTCGCCCATCGGGCGCGTAGAGATAGAGGTGCCGAAAGCCGCTCCGCTCGGACGACCAGGTAAATTCACCGGTCGACTCCAACACCCGCAAGTCGCTGTGAAGGTTGACCCAGGGCTCGGCTTTATCGACGATGATCCCCCGGCCGGCCCCGGTGCCGACGTCGTAGGCGAGAACCTCGAGCTGGCGCCAATCGCGCGATAGCCACTGCACCAACAGGCGACCATCCGGATGCCAGTCGACTCGGGCGATGTAGCCCTCCTCGATTCCAAGGTCCATGAAGGTCGTCACTCCGGAATCCAGCGAGACGACGGCCAGCTGGACGCGGGCGTTCGCCGCCCCGGCGAAGGGATAGCGATGCTCCTCGATCTCCAGCGTGGCCTTGGCCTGGTGCACGATCGGAAACACCGGAATGTTCGACTCGTCGACCTGCGCGAAGGCGACCAGGTTACCGCCGGGCGATGGCCAGTACCCGGTCAATCGGTGGAGTTCTTCTTGGGCGACGAACTCGGCGAGGCCATTCGTCATGCCGGCCGGGTGCGACGTCAGCCGCCGCTCGCCGGCGGCATCGATCGTCCAGACGTCGGCGTCGCGAACAAAGAAGGTGCGCCGGCCGTCGGCCGTGATCTTGGGATCGATCACGCCCCCACCAGCAAGCCGGGTGACGGATCCATTGGCCCACCGGTGGAGCTCGCCGCGCAGCGGCAACAACATGACGTTGGCCTTCTCAGCCCAGATGTAATCGGTGATCCCGGTCTCCCGCAGGCGCAGCCGCTCGCGGCGAAGCACCTCCTGCCGCGAGATGTTCTCCTCGGTGACCGCCTCACCCGGCGGCGCCAGCCATTGCTGCTTCCGGCCGCTGGCGAGATCGAGGCTCCAGAGGTCGCGGACCAGGTCACCACGCTCGCTGAACAAATAGGTGACGAACTTCGCATCCGGCGAGTAATGGATCCGGCCAGGGATTGCCATGCCTGGACGCGGATAGCGCGCGACCAGCTCGGGGGTGAGCCGACTACGTTCGGCGGTTTTCATCGCTCACCCGTGAGCTTAAAAGTTTTAGCGGACGCCGCCCACGGAATTGAGCCCGATGACGCCGGCGATGATGCAGAGCAGCGAAAGAATCTTGACCAAGGTGAGCGGCTCCTTGAATAGTATGAGTCCGATCGCGGCGATCATGGCGGTCCCCAGTCCCGACCAGACGGCATAGGCGACGCTCACGTCGATCCGTTTCAGCGCCAGCGTCAGCGCGACGAGGCTCAATCCATAGAAGACGAACACGAGGATCGAGGGGACGAGTTTGCTGAACCCCTCGGAGAGCTTCATGCTGGTCGTTCCAACCACTTCGGTGACAATCGCCGCCATCAAGTAGAGCCAGGCCATATGTGCACCTCCTGCGGAGTTCGGGGGTCCGCCCGGTAGGGTACCTAGTTTTTGCTGGAGGCGGCCCAGAGGTTGATGCCGCTGTCGGTGGCGTAGCGGTCGATTTCCTTCAGCTCGTCCGCGGAGAACGGCAGCTTATCGAGCGCGCCAACATTCTGCTCCAGCTGGGCGACGCTGCTCGCCCCCACCAGTGTGGACGTGACCCGCGGGTCGCGCAGGGTCCACGCCAGCGCCATTTGCGCCAGCGTCTGTCCGCGGCCTTGCGCGATCTCGTTCAGCGCGCGCACCCTGGCGAGCGTCTCGCTGGTCAGCATCTCGCGCGAGAACGACCCCGGTTGGCTGGCCCGCGATCCGGGTGGAATCCCGTTGAGGTAGCGGTCGGTCAGCAGGCCCTGCGCCAACGGGGAGAACACGATCGACCCGATCCCCTCTTGCCCGAGGACCTCGAGGAGATCCGGCTCGATCCATCGATTGAGCATCGAGTACGAGGGTTGATGGATGAGCAGGGGCGTTCCCATTCGTCGCAGGATCGCCGCCGCCTCCTTCGTCCGCCGCGCGGAGTAGGAGGAGATGCCCGCGTAGAGCGCTTTGCCCTGGCGCACCGCCGTGTCGAGCGCGCCCATCGTCTCTTCCAGCGGGGTCTCCGGGTCGAACCGATGCGAATAGAAGATGTCGACGTACTCGAGCCCCATCCGGCGGAGACTCTGATCGAGACTCGCTAACAGGTATTTGCGGGATCCCCAGATGCCGTAGGGTCCCGGCCACATGTCGTATCCGGCCTTGGTCGAGATGACGAGCTGGTCGCGGCGCCCGTCGAGATCGGTCTGCAGGATGCGGCCGAAGTTTTCTTCGGCGGAGCCATACGGCGGGCCATAGTTATTCGCCAGGTCGAAGTGCGTGATGCCGAGGTCGAAGGCGCGGCGGATGATCGCCCGCTGCGTCTCGAGCGGCCGGTCACCGCCAAAGTTCTGCCAGAGGCCGAGTGACATGGCGGGCAACATCAACCCGCTGCGACCGGTCCGCCGGTACGGCATCCGGGCGTAGCGCTGACCGTCCTGCATCATGTCCATCTCCGCCTATCCCCCTGTTCCGTGGAATGAGGTAGCGCCCGTCATCAGGGCGACCGCTTCGGTCATGGTATGTGACTTGGGGGTGATGGTCGCGACTCGCCGCCCCAGGCGCATCACGTGCAGCCGGTCGGCGATCTCGAACACTTGCGGCATGTTGTGGCTGATCAGGACCACCGGCGTTCCGCGGGCGCGAACCTCGCGGATCAGGTCAAGCACCATGCCTGATTCCCGGACGCCGAGCGCGGCGGTCGGTTCGTCCATGATCACCACCCGGCTCGCGAACGCCGCGGCCCGGGCGACTGCAACGCCCTGGCGCTGGCCGCCGGAAAGCGTCTCGACCGGCTGCTTCATCGACCGCACATTGATCTTGAGATCGGCGATATGCGCCCGCGCCTCGCTCAGCATCCTCGGCCGGTCCGCTACGCGCAGCACCAAGCCGACGAGGCCGGGCCGCCGTAGCTCGCGCCCGAGAAAGAGGTTCTCGGCGATGTCCAGCGCGGGAGCCAGGGCCAGGTCCTGGTAGACGGTCTCGATCCCGCCGCGCCGAGCCTCGAGCGGGTTGCGAAAATGAACGACCGTCCCGTTGAGAAGGATCTCGCCTCGGTCCGGCACGATCGCGCCCGACAGCGCCTTGATCAGCGTTGACTTTCCCGCCCCGTTATCCCCGATCAGTGCCAGGATCTCCCCCGGGTATAGATCGAAATCCGCGCCGTCGAGGGCGGTGACCACACCATAGCGCTTGACCAGCCCGCGCGCCTCTAGCACCGGGGTCCGGGCAGCGGCCGGTTGGGCCGCGCTCATCCCCGCGTCCGCCGTGACAGCTGATCAACCGCAACGGCCAGGATGACCAACACCCCGGTGATCAGGAACTGATAGATCGCGGCCACGCCCAGGAGGGTCAGCCCGTTCCGGAAGATGCCGACGATCAGCGTGCCGACCAGGGTGCCCAGGACGCTACCGCGGCCACCGAAGAGGCTGGTCCCGCCGACCACGACGGCGGTAATGCTGTCCAGATTGGCCGACTGCCCTGCCTGGGGATCGCCGACACCGGTCCGGCCCACCAGCACAAGGGCGGCGATGCCGTCGAGCAGCCCGGCGATAGCGTACACGCTGAGCAGGACGCGACGCGTTCGAACGCCGGCCAAGCGAGCCGCATCGGGATTGTTCCCGGTGGCGTAGACGTGCCGCCCGCCGATGGTCCTGGTCAGCACGAACCACGTCACCACGGTCAGCGCCACGGCCAGCACCGCGCCGTAGGTGATGGTCGTCCCGGCGAACCGGAAGGTGTCGCCAAAGAAGACGAGCGGGTCCGGCAGATTGGCGATCGTCTCTTCGTTCGACGTGATGTGCGTCAAGGCAAAGGCGATGTTCAGGGTGCCGAGGGTGACGATGAATGGCGGCAGCCGCACCGCCGTGACCAGGACGCCGTTCAGCACGCCGAAGGCCAGGCAGGCGCCGATTCCGAGGGCGATAGCGAGGAACGGATTGAGGTGATAAGTCACGGCCAGCCGGGTCATCACGATCGTGCCGTACGCCATGACGGCGCCGACGGACAGGTCGATGCCCGCCGTGAGGATGATCAGGGTCTGGCCGATCGCCAGGATCCCCACCACCGCCACCTGCTGCGTGATGAGGGACCAGTTTTCGGTCGTGAGGAAGCGGTCGGTCCGGATGGTGAAGAAGAGCGACGCCAGAAGAAGCGCAACCAGCGGACCGAGGGCGGAGATGACCCGGGCGCGCGCCACCGCGGCCCCGGGATCACGGCCGAGGCCGGTCTGCCGGAGCCGGGCTAACAACAGGGCCGGCCCGCTCTTACGGAGCGAGCCGGCCGGTTCGTTCGACGTCGATTAGCCCCAGCAGTTGTCGAGGCCGAAGGTCGTGTCCTTGGAGTCGACGCCGCTAACGGGCTTGTCGCTGATGAGCGTGACGCCGGTGTCGGTGTAGCCGGATACACGCTTGCCATTCTTGGCGAAGTCGACGCCAGCGTCAACGCCGAGGCTGGCCATCTTGAGCGGGTACTGCTGCGAGGTGGCCGCGATCCGGCCGTCCTTGACCCCGCCAACGCCCGTACAGCCGCCGTCGACCGAGACGATCAACACGCCATTTTGCTTGCCTCGATTCTTTAGCGCCGTGTAGACACCGAATGCCGACGGCTCATTGATGGTGTAGACCACGTTGATGCCCGAATCCTTGGTCAGGCAGTTCTCCATCGCGGTCTGGCTGTCGGGCTGGTTCCCACCGCCGTTGGCGACGCAGACGATCTGCGGGTCGCCGTCCTGGATGCCGTAGCCGGCGAGGAAGCCATTGTGGCGCAGCTTGCCGACCGTGCTGCCCGGCGCTTCGTCGAACATCGCGATCTTGATCCCTGTCTTGCCCGCCTCGGCAGCCTTCGCGTACTGGCCGATCAACTTGCCGGCCACCATGTTGTCCGTGGCGAAGAGCGCGTCGGCGGCGTCAACCGGATCGGTTGGGCTATCGAGCGCGATCACCAGGACACCCTGCGAGCGTGCCTTTCGGACCGCGGCCGTGACACCCGCCGAGTCCGGGGTGATCAGGATCGCTTTGGCGCCGGCACTGACCATGTTCTCCATCGCGGTCACCTCACCGGCGGCATCCGCGGTGTCCTTCCCGGCGCCGGTCATCAGGACAGCGCCCTTGGCGGCCGCCTCACGCTCTGCCCCCTGGCGCATCTTCACGAAAAACGGATTCGCGTCGGTCTTCGTGACGAGCCCAACGATCACCGGCTTCGGCGACGCTGCCGCCTGGTTTGATGTGGTCTCGCCGCATCCTGCCGCGACCAGCGCGGTCACGATACCGACCGACAGCACCGACGCCCGTCTAAGGGTCCCCATCCTTACTACCTCCCTCTGCTTTTGCCCGGTTTCCCCCATCCGGGATGACAACGTTGTCAAACTAGCATATCCTTTGGGGAAGCGCAAGGTGAATTCGCCGGCGCGTCGCATCAAATTGAGGAGGGACCAGAGGACTAACGTTGACAACGTCGCCTAGCGCCCGCCGAACTCGCCCGCGCGCCACCATGCGTGAGGTCGCCGCGCTGGCCCGGGTGAGCCTCAAGACCGTCTCCCGTGTGATCAACGCCGAACCGGGTGTGTCCGCCGAACTGGCCACTCGGGTGGGTGCGGCGATCGAGCGACTCGATTACCGCCACAACCTGTGGGCCAGCAGCCTGCGCCGGGTCGACGGCAAGAGCGCCACCATCGGCGTGATCCTCGAGGACATCGCCAACCCCTTCTCCTCGACGCTGCACCGAGCCATCGAGAACGTGGCGGTGAAACGCGGCGTGCTGGTGCTCGCCGGGAGTCTCGAGGAGGACGAGGCCCGCGAACGCGCTCTGGTCTCGGCGTTCGCCTCCCGCCGGGTGGACGGGCTCGTCATCATGCCGGCCAGTCACGACCACAGTTACCTCCTGAACGAGCGCAAGGCGGGGACGCCGTTCGTGTTCGTCGACCGACCGCCCGCCTTCCTCGACGCGGACACGGTGCTCGCCGACAATGTCGGCGGCGCCCGCCACGGCATCCAGCATCTTCACGCCCAGGGGCACCGGCGGATCGCCTACTTGGGCGACCTGCAGAGCATCATGACGGCAACGCTCCGGTATCAGGGCTACCGGGAGGAGCTGACCGCCCTGGGTGTCACGATCGATCCGCGGCTGATCCGGCTCGATCTCCGTGGCATCGAAGCCGCTGAGGCCGTCACAACAGCTCTCATCAGTGGGGAGCCGGCGCCGACGGCGATCTTCGCCGCCCAGAACCTGCTCACGATCGGCGCCTACCGCGCGCTGCGGCGGCTGGCGCAGCAGCACCGCGTGGCGCTCGTCGGCTTCGACGACATCCTGCTCGCCGACCTCCTCGACCCCGGGATCACGGTCATCGCCCAGGACCCGGCGGCGATGGGAACGAGGGCGGCCGAGCTGCTCTTCCGCCGGCTCGACGGCGACCGGTCGCCAACCGTGCATCTTGTCATCCCCACCCGTCTGATCGAGCGAGGCTCGGGCGAGATCAGGCCGTGATCGTCGTCTGCGGTGAAGCCCTGATCGACCGGATTCCTCTCCCTCCCCCCTTGCGGGGGAGGGTCGGGGTGGGGGGTGGTGATTCTCCCGGCGGCGGGCCCTTCACCACCGCCAGAGCGCTGGCTCGGCTGGGGATCCCAACCCAATTCCTTGGGCGCCTGTCCACCGATGCATTCGGCCAGCAGCTCCGGGAGCTGCTGGCGACTGACGGCGTCGACCTCTCCCTCACCAGCTTCGGTCCTGAGCCCACCACGCTCGCCATCGCCGCCGTCGACCGCGATGGCCACGCCGCCTACCGCTTCGTGACCGACGGGACCTCCGCCCCGAACCTGACCGCCGACATGCTTCCCGCCTCGTTGGACCCGGTGGTCACCGCACTCCACGTGGGTACCCTCGGCCTCCTCCTCGAACCCATCGCGACCACGACCGCCGCGCTCGTCGACCGCGAACACCACCGACGCCTGGTGATGGTCGACCCCAATATCCGACCAATGGCTCTGTCCCTCGAACCCCCCAGATATCGAGCACGGTTGGATCAGGTCATCGCCCAGAGCACGATCGTCAAGGCCAGCGATGCCGACGTCGACTGGCTGTTTCCTGGCTTCGACCGGCTGGCGGCCGCGCGCGCCTTGCTGGCTCGCGGGCCCCGCCTGGTGGTCGTGACCCTCGGTGCGGATGGGGCCTTTGGCGTGACCACGAACACCGAGGTCCGGGTTCCGGCCCCGGTCGTCGAGGTCGTCGACACCATCGGAGCCGGCGACGCGTTCGGCGCGGCGCTCATGGCATGGCTGCACGACCACGACCGGCTGAGCCGGGACCTGCGACTCGAGCGTGACGAGCTCCGCGCCGCCCTCGAGTTCGCCTGCCTCGTCGCCTCCATCACCTGCACCCGGGCCGGTGCCGACCCACCGCGCCGCGCGGAGCTCGTCGGATTCTTCCCTCCCCCTCTGGGGGAGGGTCAGGGTGGGGGTTCTGCCCCGTAAGCTCAGAGCGTGTCGTTGCGGATCGCCGGAGCGGTCGCCGCGATCGTGATCCTGTCGTCGTGTGCCTCCCCGACGTCGTCCCCAGCGGCTTCGGTCAGCAGCAGCGCGTCGAGTTCCCCTCAGCCCTCGCCGACGCTGACGACCTATACGGCGGCCGACTTCGCGACGGCCCTCGCGTGGGCGCCGGATAAACGGCTCTTCTACGCCGAGCGCTCAGGGACGATTCGGACGTTCGACGGCACGAACCGGCGTGTCTTCGCCACGGTGGCCACGTCAACCGACGGCGAGCGAGGGCTTCTGGGCCTCGCCCTGAGCCCGACGTTTTCCAGGGACCACTTCGTCTACGCCTTCTATAGCCGTGCGGACAACACCACTCGGCAGCGCGTCGTGCGCTGGCTGGACCAGGGCGGGACGGGCACCAGCCTGACCACCATCATCGACAACCTCCCGGCCGGCGGGGACTGCTGCCATAAGGGTGGGCGGCTCGCCTTCGGGCCTGACCGCAAGCTCTACGTCACCCTCGGCGAGAATCACGTCGCTTCGGCCGCCCAGAATGCCTCGGACCTGCGCGGCAAAATCCTCCGCTACAACGCCGACGGCACAGTCCCGAGCGACAATCCGTTCGGATCTACCAACCCGGTTTGGGCGATCGGCCTGCGCAATCCCTTCGGCCTCGCCTTTTCGCCTGACGGCAAGCTGCTGGTCACTGATAATGGCCCGTCAGGCGACGCCGGAACGCCCGGCAGCGGCTGGGACGAGGTCGACCTGGTGGTCCGGGGCGGGAATTACCAATGGCCGACCTGTTTCGGTGATGGCCGGCATCTGCAGGGCCTGAGCTGCGCCGGCACGCCACCGACCTGGCAGAGCGGGTCCACAACCATCGTGCCCACCGGTGCCACCTTCATCAGCCAGCAGGGACCGACCGGGTACCAGGGTGACTTTGCGTTTTGCAGCTACGCCGAGAACCAGCTCAAGGTGATGTCCGCGGACGGCACACGAGTGCTCTTCAACGGGCCGCGCTGCCAGCTGGACGTGAAGGAGGGCCCGGACCATGCCCTCTATCTCTCTGAGACCTCAGCGATTTATCGCTTCGGCCCCCCGTAACACGGGCCGGTCCGTCAGTCGGGCATACCAGCCGACAAGATAGGCGCCCACAAAACTTGCGTAGGGCAGCGTGAGCAGCACACCGATCCCGACGCCGGCAATACCAATCAGGCCGATCGTCGTCAGGACGATGACCAGCACGCCGACCACGATGCTCAGCCCGAGGTTGACCCGCAATCGGCGAATGACGGCCGTCACGTTGAGCGCGCTCAAAAATCCGCGATCGATGTACTGGATGATGATGGCGGGCTCCAGGATCAGGACCAGAAGGCTCCACACGCTGCCGATCGCTGCGACGACGCCGGCGAGCCGGGTAACAGCGGCTGGGAGGGCGGGCCCAGTTTCATTGATCCCGGCGATCACCCCTGCCGGAATCGATAGGAGGACGGTGGGAAGCGCCCAGATGAGGAGCGCCGTGATGATCTTGAAGCCGTCCTTGATGTTTTGCCATGGGTGGTCCCATGCCGGGAGTTCCCGCGCACCGGATCGCACCTGCTTGGCGACTTCCACGATGTAGCCGGCCAGGAGCAGCAGGGGAACGATCAGCCAGCTGAACAGAAGGCAGAGGGCGCCGAATGCCAACTTGCGGACCCATCGGTGTGATCGGAAGACGAAGGTGAAGGCCTGGCCCAGGTCGAGTGCGGCCGTAGCGGGCACAGGACGCCGCGCCGGCAGTCCCTGGACGATCAGCAGCGCGACCAGGACCGTCAGCAGCTTATCCGGCAGATCGATGGCGGCCTCGCCGATCAAGGCAGCCAGCGGGCCGGGAACCGGGGTTCCGCGAAGGGCGGCGTAGATCGAGTCGCCCAGTGGCACGCCGCTATTGCCACCGCTCACCAGGAAGTTCAGTGGCGTCGATACCAGCGCGGCGATCGCAAAGCAAACCAGCCACAGCGCGATCCAGCCGCTGGCCCGCTTCTGCCAGTTGAGGTAGCGGGCGAGCCCCGCGGCAAAGCCGACCGCGAAGGAGACGATGCCGTAGGGAGCCGCGATCGGATCGACGGTGTTCGAGCTGAGCAGGTTGCTGATGAAACCGACGCTGCCCCCCACCCAGGGACCGGCGATCACGCCGGCCAGCACGGTACCGATCGAATCGAGAAAGAGCGGCAGCCCGAAGGTGACGGCGATGGCGCGACCGGCAAAGTTCAGGCCGAGGCAGGAAAGGATCAGGATGACACTGACCGAGTCGAGGCTGAATTTCAGCGGCCCCGCCCAGCCTGCCGCTTGGAGCGAAGCGAGCGTTCGACGGGCCGGAGCTCGCGTCAGCAAGAAGGCGGCGATCAGCACCGCCAGGAGGAGAATCGCGATCAGGAGCTGATGCTCGGCCGCGTGGATCAGGCCCAGGATTGGACGCCCGAACGCCGCGCCCAGTCCGAGAAAGGCCGCAATGTAGACAACGTTCGCGGGGAGCAAACCGGCGAGAAACGTCGTCCGCGGCATCCGGCTGACACCCGCAACCTGCGTCGTGTAGACCCGAAGGCCGGGGATGAGGCGGGCCGTGAAGACGGCACGCCAACCACCGCGCTGCAGCAAGCCGGCGGCGCGCTCCAATGGTCCCCGGGCATGGAGCGGCTCGGCCACCCGCATCAGCCGCTCCCATCCGAGGAGGTGCGCCGCTTCCCGACCGATGATGGCACCCACCGTGATGCTGACGGAGACCGCGGCCACTAACACGGCTGGATTCACGCGACCGCCGGCGACGGCAATTCCGCCGATGGCAAGCACGAGGTCGCCCGGCGCAAAGGGCACCGGTACACCAGTCTCCTCGATGAACATGAGGAAGCAGATCACCATGACGAGAGTCGCGCCGTTCAGGCCCTCCACCCAGGCAATCGGGTTCACCCGCCTATTTTCCGTGCTACTGTCATGCCAATGAGCAAGGACGCCTCGAACACCCCGACCAGCAAACGCCCCGGCGGGATCGCCAGGTCGATGGTTCGCGCGGGCGGTGCCGTCCACGGGTTCATGTATCGGCGTGGCATGGCCCGCAAGATGGGCCAGATGCAGACAGTCTTGCTGACGACCACCGGACGTAAGAGTGGAAAGCCTCATACCGTGGCGCTGGGGACGGTTCGTGAAGGTGACGGCTGGATCGTGATCGGATCCAACGGCGGCGCCGACGTCGATCCGAACTGGTGGCTCAACATGGTGGCGAATCCAGACGTCATCCTCCAGATAAACGACCAGATGCTCAAAGCCCGAATGCAAGAGATCACAAACCCGGCAGATCGGGAACGGATCTGGAACACCGTGGTGGCCAGCGGGAAAGGTTACGCGAGGTACCCCAAGAAAACGTCGCGAGTGATTCCTCTCGGCTGGCTCCGCCCCGCCTGAGATTCGCTTAGCTTCTCTTACCCCTCTGGGAAACTGAATTTTTCCCTCCCCCTTTGGGGGAGGGTCGGGGTGGGGGCGCCTTCTTCGCTTTCGCCTTGTCTTTCGCCGGCAGCTTGCGTGACCAGGACAGCGCGGTGACGATCCAGGCGCGTGTCGCATCCGGCTTCTTCTGCCAGCCAGCCGGTACCACGACGTAACCCGTCATCGCCCGTCCTGGCATCGGCTCGAAAGGCCGGCCGCCTTGCTTGCGGACCTTAGCCTGGTCATCCTCGGACACCCGGACGAAGAGGTCCTCGCCGAAGAGTCCGCAGAACATGTTGCCGTTGACGAAGCCAGACAGGTTGCCGAACATCGGACGGGTCGTGACCGCCGGGTCTGCGGGCACCAGTTTCTGAAACGCGGCCTTGGCCTGTTCGCTGGGCTTGGGCATGCTCATCGGGCTCATGGTCGTAATCGTAGCCCCCCACCCTGCCCTCCCCCGCGAGCGGGGGAGGGAAAAATGACACAGTTTTGTACGGTGACTTGATTTTTGGAGTCACTAGTCTTTTACTGTGACTAGACACGGGTAGGAGGTGACGCCATGACCGTCAATATCCGGAAGACCGACTTCGAGGCCTCCGCGCCGGGCCGCATCGGGCGATGGTGGGCGCTCGCCGCCCTGGTCATCAGTGGCCTCGTCATCGGCCTGGACACGACCATTCTGATTACGGCTCTCCCCACCTTATCCTCGAAGCTGGGGGCGACCACCAGCGATCTTCAGTGGATCTCCGCCGCATATACCCTGACGCTCGGGGGTCTCTTGCTTCCGGCCGGTGTCCTGGGCGACCGCTACGGCCGTAGGCGGCTGCTTCTCGCCGGGCTCGCCATCTTCGGTATCACATCGGTGATCGCGAGCCAGGCGACAACGGCCACCACCCTGATCGCCATGCGCGCACTCATGGGCGTCGGAGCCGCCTTCATCGTGCCGCTCTCCCTGTCGATCCTGCCAAGCCTTTTCACGGCAGAGGAACGGCCGCGCGCCATCAGCGTCACGGCGGCCGGCGCCTTCCTCGGCCTCCCGCTTGGCCCTCTGGTCGCCGGCTGGCTGCTGACCCATTACGCCTGGGGATCCGTTTTCCTGATCAACGCGCCGGTCGTGGTCATTGCGCTGCTCGGCGTGTGGTTCCTGGTCCCGGAAAGCAAGGATCCGCAGCCGCGACCCTTCGATTGGGTCGGCGGAGTCCTCGCCGTGATCGGCGTCACTGCCCTCGTCTATGGGGTCATCGAGCAGCCGATCCATGGTTGGAGCGACCCACGGGTACTGGCTGGGATCATCGGTGGCATATCGGTCCTGGCCGTATTTGTCCTCTGGGATGTGCGCCATCCGTCGCCCTTCGTCGACCTCCGCAACTTCCGTAGCCGCGGCTTCACCTGGGCGACGATGGCGTTCGTGGTGACGGGTTTCGCCCTGTTCGGCGTGATGTTCATTCTTACGCCTTACATCCAGATCGTTCTGGGTAACGATGCGCAGGCCACCGGGATCAAGCTGCTACCGCTGATCGGCGGCGTGATCGTCGGTGCGGTTATCGGCAACGTCCTCGCGGCCAGGTTGGGCGCCAAGGTCGATGTATCGGCCGGGTTGGCGGTGGCTGCCGCCGCCCTGGTGGGTTTCTCCCGGATCAGCGCCGACTCCGGGTATGGCCTGGTCGCGGCCGCAATGGTAATTCTCGGCATCGGCATCGGCATGGCCCTCCCCACCAGCCTCGACGTCATCCTCGGCACCATCCCGCCAACGCAGACCGGCGCGGGCTCGGCCCTGACGAGAGCCCTGCAACAGATCGCCGCCACGTTCGGGGTGGCCATTCTTGGCAGCATCCTGAACAGTGCGTACCAGGCGCAGATCGCGCCACAGCTGGCTGCCCTGCCGTCCACTGCTCGCGACGCGGCGCTGGGGAGTCTCGCCGGCGCTCATGCCGTGGCCGCGCATCTGCCGGCGTCGATCAGTCTGTCGGTTGTGGGCGCGGCCAATCGGGCCTATGCACAGGGCATGGCCGAAGTGATGTTGGTGAGCGCCGGCCTGGTGCTCGCGACCGCCATCGCCATCGCGGTCTTCCTGCCGACGCGGATATCGCCCATGGATACGGGGGACTTGTAACGATGGCGTCAGCCAAAGCGACCCCCACCCTACCCTCGCCCCGAGGGGGAGGGACTCGTAAGGGTGGGACCATCGGGCTGCGTGAGCGGAAGAAACAGAAGACGCGGGAGTCGATCCAGCGGACGGCGCTGCGGCTCTTCGAGAAGCAAGGCTACGAGGAGACGACGGTCGAGCAGATTGCCGCCGCCGCAGAGATTTCGCCGAGCACGTTCTTCAATTACTTCCCGACCAAGGAGGACGTCGTCCTCTACGACGCCTATGACCCGGTGGCCATCCGCATGTTCCTCGAGCGTCCCAAGGACGAACCCCTGGATGTCAGTCTCCGCGAAGTGCTCCAAAAACTGGCGGCTCTATTTGAGAGTGACGAGCGAATGATCCTGGCCCGCGGCCGCTTCTTCCTCGAGGTGCCAGCGCTGCGGGCCCGTTTGTGGGACGAACTCGAACGCGCGCAGCTGCTGATCCTCGAGATGCTGGCGAACCGGACCGGCCGCCGGGCCGATGATTTCGAGTTACGCGTCGCTGCGCGGGTCGTCACTGCGGCGATCCTGGAGGCGAGCAAGGAGTGGATGCGAAGCAACGGTCGCCATGGCCTCGGCGAGCTGGCCAACCGCGCGCTCGCCGTCGTCGAGTCGGGCGCCCGCCTGCGTGCGCCAACTCGCACCAAGCCCCGAACTCGCCGCCGCTCCTAGAACAATTTCCCTCCCCCTCTGGGGGAGGGCAGGGTGGGGGCTCAGCCGCGGATGGAAAGCTCTGCGGTCATCACCGGTCGCACCGAGCCGCCAACCTCAATCCGAGTTGGAAGCTCGCCATTGTCCGGGTATGCCAGCCTGATATGTATGAAGCTCTGGCGTCCCATCTTCGTGCCTTGCTCGCTCACGATCGAGACCTGCGGACCGCGCGGGACCAAGCCGTAGCGGACCGCGAAGGCTCCCAAGGGCCCGCTCGCCGAACCTGTCGCCGGGTCTTCGGCGATTCGGGTCTGGCCGTGCGGCCCGAACATGCGGCTGTAAAGCCGGCGGGCATCGACGGTCGCAAACAAAAAGACCGGCGGCAACCCGTACGAGTCCAGAACGCTGGTCAGAGCGTCGCCGCTGGAGACGGCGCGATCGACGGCTGCGGCGTCATTCAACGCCACATACAGGAACGGGACGCCCGTAGTCGCCACCTGGATCGGCACCTCGGGTCGCAAGTCTTCGATCGTGAGTCCGAGGGCGGCCGCCATCTCGTGGCGTTCCTCGATCACCTCGCCAAACTTGACCGGGGGATGCGACATCCAGAGGACGATCTCTCCCCCGCTTCGGTCGACACGTACAGGGATCGGGCCAACTCCCTCCTCCAAGATGAACGCGGGCGCATCGGAACCAACCATTCCCTCATCGAGTAACACCCAGCCCGTGCCCACCGTTGGATGGCCGGCAAATGGTAGCTCGACATAAGGCGTAAAGATCCGGACCTTTGCGGCATGCTCGCGCGTCTCGGGCGGCAGAACAAACGTCGTCTCCGAGAGGTTCGTCTCGCGCGCGATCGCCTGCATTTGGGTATCGGACAAGCCATCCGCCTGTAAGACAACCGCCAGCGGGTTGCCCGCCATCGGGCGGTCGGTGAAGACATCAACCCAACGAAGGCGATACTCGCGCACGTTTGCCATGCCACAACCATAGGCCGACGGACTCGGTGTCGACCTGGTGGATCTCGAAATCAGCGGCCGTCCTGACAGCGTCTCGCGGCGACGCCCGCCTAACTCCAGACGCTGATCACGCTTTCCGGCGCGCCGACTCGCCGAAGCTCGGCCAGCGTTTCACTCTTGAGTCCAGCTCCCCGTGCTCGGTCGCCCCGTTCGAGATAGTGCTCGGCAAGATGTCGTCGTGGATGGATGTAGCTGTTGCGGACTAGCGCCTCGCCGATTGTCTTCGCGGTGAACCAGGAGAGCGGCCGGTCGCC
>Ga0209526_10000358_pt1 | contig 28825 bp, 24 predicted proteins | sample JacPinW_OM2H0_M1_FD_188566 | JGI IMG/M metagenome (GOLD analysis project Ga0209526, IMG submission 188566) | Forest soil microbial communities from Algoma, Ontario, Canada - Jack Pine, Ontario site 1_JW_OM2H0_M1 (SPAdes) (version 2) | ecosystem: Environmental > Terrestrial > Soil > Boreal... | reverse complement strand
AAGTACTGTTATTATTGTTCATTATGTCTCCCACGCCCGCGAACGAGCCAACAGGTAGCGGGGGCATCCCACAGGGTCAATTGCAAAAGGGGCGATTTCGATTGACGATAGCGGAGCCAAACGGGGGGAAGACATCATGAACCTGCCCAAACATCTGTTGCCGACGACGGTGGTCGGAAGCTACCCGCAGCCCGAATGGCTGGTGGATCGCACCATGCTGTCGAAATCGGTGCCGCGCACCCGCATGCATGCGATGTGGCGGTTGCCTGCGGAACATCTCGAGGAGGCGCAGGATGACGCCACCATCGTCGCGATCCGCGACATGGAGCGTGCCGGCATCGACGTCGTGACCGACGGCGAAATCCGCCGCGAGAGCTATTCCAACCGTTTTGCCACCGCGCTCGACGGCGTCGATGCCGACAACCCCGTCATCATCACCGCGCGAACCGGGCAGCAGACGCCCGTCCCGCGCGTCGTCGGCCCGGTGAAGCGCAGCCGCCCGGTCGAGCTGCAGGACATGGAATTCCTTCGCAAGAATACCGATCGCGCGGCGAAAATCACGCTGCCCGGCCCCTTCACCATGAGCCAGCAGGCCAAGAACGAATTCTACAAGGACGACGAGGAACTCGCGATGGCGTTTGCGGAAGCGGTCAATGCCGAAGCGCTCGACCTGGAAAAGGCCGGCGCCGACGTGATCCAGCTCGACGAGCCCTGGGTGCGCAACAATCCCGACCTCGCCCGGCGCTATGCGGTCAAGGCGATCAACCGCGCGTTGCGGGGCATCACCGTGCCGACCGTCGTTCACCTGTGCTTTGGATATGCGGCGGTGGTGCCGGGCTCGACCAAGCCGGCCGGCTATTCGTTCCTCGCCGAGCTCGCCGACACCAGCGCCGAGCAGATTTCGATCGAGGCCGCGCAGCCGAAGCTCGACCTCGGCGTGCTCAGGGACCTCGCCTCGAAGAAGATCATGCTTGGCGTGCTCGATCTCGGTAACCCCGAGGTCGAGGCCGTCTCCGTGATCGCTGATCGCATCCGCAACGGCTTGAAGCATGTCGCGGCGGAGCGGCTGGTGGTCGCGCCGGATTGCGGCATGAAATACATGCCGCGGCAGGTCGCATTCGGAAAATTGAAGGCGATGTGTGACGCCGCCACAATCGTCCGCAAGGAGCTCGGCTAGCGCCAAACGGGGCCGCGGAGCCTGTGACAGAACGGCGCGCTTGGGGTAAAATCAAACGATCGGTGTTGGTGAGGAGGAAGATCCAGTGCACCACGTGAAGGTCTGTTATCTTCTCTTCGGGCTGGCCTTGATCCCGGCGCGGTCCCAGGCGGGAACGATATTGATCACCGAACAGGAAGCGAGCCTGCCCAACGCGCATGGCGGACCGATCTCGCGCGGTATCGGCCGCGGACCCAGCGTCGAATTGGTGCAGCCCGCCGAGACTGCGCACTCGCCGGTCCATTTCCAGATCAGGTTTCAGGCCTTCGGCGGCAACAAGATCGATCTCGACACGCTACACATCAGCTATCTCAAGACCCCGGAGATCGATCTCATCCCGCGCCTGATGCGATTTGTCCAGCGCAGCGGCATCGACGTTCCGGATGCGGAACTGCCGCCTGGGGAGCACTCGTTCCGGATCGAGGTATCCGACACGGAGGGGCGGACCCGAAGCTCGGTCTTTGTACTCAAAGTCGCGCCATGAGCGGCGGCGAAAAATTTCTTTGTCCGTTTTGCGTCGAAGAGAATAACCCTGACGCCGTCGTTTGCAGGGTCTGCCACCGCGACATCGTCATTCCTTCCCCGCTCCACGCCGAGCACCAGGAGCTGTCGCGCAAGCGGGAACAACTCAGGCTGGAACTGGATCGCGCCAAAGCCAGGCTCGGCCCGGCGCGACGATGGTTCGGGATCTGACCGAGGATGGAGTGTCCATTCTGCGTCGAAACCATCAGGGATGAGTCGCTGGTTTGCCGGCATTGCGCGCGCGACCTCGCGCTGGTGCGTCCGGTGATCTTTGAGATCCAGGCGATGACGGCCGAGATCGACGCGCTGCAACACGAATTGAACCGTGTTCGCATCAAGCTCGCGGCCGCCGAGGCGCCTGGCCGTTTCCTGCTGGAGCATACGCTGGCGTTTGTCGTGTTTCCCTCGGTGTTATTGGTGACCGCCCATTTTCTGGTGATGTTCAGGTTCGACGTCTCGGAAATCTACCTGCGCATCGCGTCGGTCCTGATTCCACTGCCGTTCGGCTTTGCGCTGGCCGCCGTCAAGCATATCGGCTTTCGCGGCGCGCTGACGTTTGGAATGATCGCCGCCACGCTGAGCGTGTGGAGCATGCTGGCCGTCACCGGTTACCTCGACGGCGTCCCGGTGCTGCCGTCGAACTGGCTGGAATGGAAAGAGAGCATCGAATACGGCATGAGCATTGCGCTCGCGTTCGGCGCCGGCAACATCCTGGCCTATCTGTTGTTCGAGGTATTGCCGCGCGCCTTTACCTCGAGCGGCAAACCAAGCGCGGCCGCCTACTTTATCGCGCGCGCATGGGGCCAGCACGTCGGCAAGGAAGCGTTGCGGCGGCGCGCACGCCTGCTCCAGGACATCCTGCGGACCGCCGGACCCATCGCCGGTCTTGTCGCGACCGTGTCCGGATCGATCTACACCGGGCTCAAGGGGTTTCTCGTGAATTAGCAATCAAGCGCACCTTCGGACTTCGTCGCGGCGTGCCTGGTCGATTTGAGTTTTTGCCGCAGCCAGTCGAAAGCAAATTCCTTGGCAAGCGTCGGATTGTCGACCTGGCCCGGCGCCGAGGCGGTCTCTTCGTCGGTGAAGACCTTCAAATCGTGGTTGAGGCCGGAGCGGAGGTTCAAGCTCCTGATGTCCTCGGCATCCTCGACGGCTGTGAAATCGCTCTGACCGACCAAGGTCAGCCATGAAAGCGCCGCAAGCGATTTGAAGTCCACGTGGCTCGGCGAGACCAGGCGGTTGCCGACCCTGCTGGCTGCGCCTCCCGACATTCTCCTGATCGCAAAGGACCGTTCCTTGGCTTCCCAAAGTCCGCCGTCGCACACCGCGGCCACGAAGCGGCGATCGTGCGTCGCGGCTTCGGTGGCGTAGGCGGCTCCGAGCCCGTCGCCGTAGAGCGCAATCCGATCCGGATCGACGTCGGCGCGCGCCAGCAGATAGTCCAGCCATCGGTTGAGCGGAACATGGGTTTCCGCCCGCCGGCTGCCCTGGTGGCGGCCCGCCACGGGATCGAACCCGGGATGGTCGACGAGAAGCAGCGACAGCTCGTTGGCGGCCCCGTGCCGGCGCATGGTGTACAGCAGGTCTTCCTTGAACGAGTTCATGCCGCCGACGCATACGACCACTGCGGCGGGGCGGCTGCGCGACACCGGGAGAAAGTAACCCTCGAGCACCGCGCCGCGGCCGTCATCGATCCGCACGATGCTGGCGCGCGGCCTCGCATGTTGCAGATAGAGGCGCGAGCACGACCGCATCAGATCGATCGTCGGCTGGCGCTGCGCGTCATCCTCGTTCAAAAATACTTCTGCGGTCCGGTAGTAGTTCGACGCGCGCAACCAGTTGGCGGTCGCCATGTTCAAGCCGCCGGATTCGAAAGCGGTGTCGCCGCGCTGCTTGGTCCTGGCGGCGACCGCCGTCCAGGCATTATACCAACTCGCCGGATTGGAGTGTTCGATGTGCCGTGCTGCCCGGAAGCATTCCGAGACAGTACTGGCGCCTTCCGTTGCGGTGGCGAGCACGCGCATGAATTCGAAGGAGTAGTCTTCATTGTCGGGCCATTGCGGCCAACCGCCGAATGAGAGAGTCGGCTCGGATTTGCGCAGCCTTGGTCGTGGCTCTTCTTGTTTTTTTATCATGTTGGGTTCGAGTACGGGTACAAGTCTCCTGCCGATTTGGAACAACGTCACGAGTCCACACCTCAGTCCAGTACGCACGTCACAAACAACGCGCGCGATGCTAGGGCACCTTCACGAACCTGCCAAGCGCATCACGCGCCGCTCGCGCGCTCTTGATCGTTAGAATGGGAATAAGCGCTGAGTGCTTAGCGAACAAGCAATCGCCACACTCGCGTACCAGCTACAAATCTGCGCTGAGCTTGAGCGCAGCCTTCTCCAACCGACTTTCCAACAGCGACAGCTTGCCGAGGATGTCCTTCAGCGTCGCTTCGTTGAACTCGGAGAAAATAAATTTGCTGAATAACTCTTGCTTGGCCGAAAGATTTGCTGCGTGCTTGCGCGCTTTCTCCGAAAGCGACATCAGCACCACCCTCGCATCTTGGTTCGACGAAGCACGCCGCAACAGCGACATTTTTTCGAGCATCTTGGATTGTGTCGTGACGAACGACGGATCGACGCGAAGCGCGGCCGAGACCTCCTTCACCGGTACGCCATGACCCCGGTCGAGGTCGGACACCGCCATCAGAATCATCCACTGCGGACCGGTGACGCCGAGATTCTGGGCCCAGAAATCGCGAATCTGGTCGAGATGGACGTTGATCGAGGTTATTTCCCAGAGGAATTTCCGGAAAGCGTCCTGGCACAGGTCGCTGGCGGCCTTGCCGGACGGTGCGTCGCCTGCCCGAACGGTCGCCGGTCGAGCCGCAGAGATGGTTCGCTTGGCCATGCCCTTCCCCGATCCTATTTGTAGTTTCAGTAAGTAGATCAATTAATTGTGTTTCATACAAGTGCCCCAATAGTTCTGTTGCGCAAAAATCACATTAGTCCACAAAAGATTACATGAGTAGATAAACTATTTTACGCAAATTAGTTGAACAGGCATTGTCGCCAAGCCCCGGAATGTTCTCGGGCGCCCATCGATGACCCGCGGAAGATTCGGGTTCTGGGGGTGGAACCTTCCAACAAACTTGGAGACATAAATGAAGACGATTAAGAGCCTCATCCTCGGCTCAGCGGCGGGTCTTCTCGCCGTGGGCGGGGCACAGGCGGCTGATCTTCCGCTCAAGGCCAAAGCGGTCGAATATGTGAGGATCTGCTCGCTGTATGGTGCCGGATTCTTCTACATTCCGGGCACCGATACCTGCATCAAGCTGGGTGGTTATCTGCGTGCCGACCTGACCGTCAACGGCGGCGTCTATGATCAGCCGTTCTGGAACGGCGAAGGCGGCATCCGCGACCGCTATGCGAACTTCTATAACGACCGTTCGCGTTTGGCGCTGACCGTCGATACCCGCACCGCGTCTGAATACGGCGTCGTCCGCACCTTCGCCCAGGCCGACTTCCAGTTCTCTACCTTCGGCGCGACGAGCAGCCTCGGCACTGCGGCCAGCGTCAACCCGAGCGCAACGCAGGGCCAGGTCAACAACGACACCAATGGCAACGGCTACGTCGCGGTTGAAATGGCGTTCGTCCAGTTCGCAGGCTTCACCTTCGGTAAGTCCGCCTCGGCCTACGCCTCGCCGTGGCATGGCTATCCCGGCAACAACACCTCGTACCTGGTCGGTGGTTACGACGCGGTCACCGGCGTCAACAACATCCAGTACACCTGGCAGTTTGGTAACGGTGTGTCGGCGACGATCGGTATCGACGACAGCAGCGCGAACAACTTCAACCGCACGCAGATCATCAACGCGGTCGGTGGTACGGCGGGTGGCAGCATCGGCTTCGGCGGTGCGGCGAGCTCGTTCATCACCGGTGTTGGCACGGCTTACGGCGGCACCAGCGTTCCCGACTTTGTCGGCAACGTGAGGGTCGATCAGGCTTGGGGTCTGTTCCAGATTTCGGGCGCGATCCATGATGACCACGCTGGATATTTCTCCGTCGCGAACACTGCTAGCACGAACTTTACAGGCGCGGCACAGACTGGTGCTGTGAACTTCGGTCATCCCGACGACAAGTACGGCGGGGCTGTTATGGCTGCGTTGCAGATCAAGAACATCCCGACCGGTGCCGGTGACGACATCAAGATGTCAGGGTCCTGGTCGCTCGGCGCATCGAAGTACGTGCTGGGAACCAGCGCGTCGGATCCGTCTTCGTTCGACATCTATAGCGGCACCAAGTTCGCCATGGGCGTCGTGACCGACTCGATCTACTCGGGCATCAGCGCGGTCAACGGCAACGGTCAGACCCAACAGCAGTTGACCCGCGGTTGGGGCTTCAATGGTGCGTATAACCACAACTGGGATCCCTACTGGTCGACCAGCCTGTTCGGCGGCATCGCCGGGCTGAGCTACAGCCAGACGGCCAAGCAATTGTACTGCAACACCTACGTGATCAACGCCGGTGTCGCGATCAAGGGCGGCGGCGTCACCTCCGGCGGTGGCACCGGCGGCACCTTCGGCGCAGGTTCGGCTTGCGATCCCGGCTTCACGATCTCCGAGATCGGTCTGGTCACGCGCTGGACCCCGGTCAAGAACCTGACGTTCAGCGCCGAAGTGCTGTACGCCTATCTGAAGACGAATATGTCGGGCACGATCACCGGCGCGCCGTCCTCGGCTCTGCCGCTGGCCGCCACGACCTACAACTTCGGCAACAACGGCACGGCTTCGCTGAACCTGCGCGTCCAGCGGAACTTCTGATCGCTCCCACGAGCGGCAAACGAGAAACCCGGCAGCCTGAAACTGCCGGGTTTTTCTTTGGCGGTCGCAGCCGGCGGATCGTCGCGGCGTGACGCGGAAACCACGGCCAATAAATTATTATTAGATGACTAACTCAGGTAATTGAAAAACATATTAGAACCATGTATAAGGTCGTTGTTGCTGACCAAGTTTCTGGCCAGCCGCTTGTTCGAAGGAGACCTCTAACCAATCTTCTTTGTTACCTCCAAAAGCCTCCGGCAATGCCCTGCCGGAGGCTTTCTAATTTGAGGTATCCGCCGAGTGCAGCGCGCGCCTGGCGAGATCGAGGATCAGGGGCGAAGATGCGGTTCTGTATTCGGCAAGGGCGCCTGCTCGATGGCGGCCTGCTCGGGCAATTTGTCCGCGTGCACGGCGAGCGGCTGGCCGATCCACAGCGCATCGGCAAGATGATCCCGGCGCGGGTTCGTGGTGTTCGGATGGACCAGAATGCTCAATCTGCCGTGATTGAGCATCAGCCAGGGCACCAGTTCGGAAAACACTTCGACGGCAAACGCCACTTGATACATCGCCTGATCGTGCGCGACGTCGTGCCAGCGTCCCAGGGTGACGGAGAAACGCTCGCCGATCAGGCCGCGCAGCCGCTCCGCCTCTTCCCGTGTCGTCGCCGGATCGTAATAGACGTGCGCGTGATAGCTTGCGATCTCGCTCGTCGAGCGCGCGGCCGATGTCTCCGGCAAGGCGGTCATTTCGCTTTCTCGTCGTCGGTGACCGGCGAGGTGATCACCAGAAAGACCAGATCGACCAGGCCCGAATTGGAGATGGCGTGCTCGACCCCCGGCGGCAAAAAGATAAAATCGTGCTTTCGCACCGCGTGATTTTGGCCAGCGATCTCCATCAGCCCCTCGCCTTCGAGCACGTGGTAGATCTGCTCCTGGACCTGATGCTTGTGCCGCGCCACATGGGCCATCGGCTGATACATCGAAATCCGGTAATCGATGTGGCGCGAGCCTGCCGTCTCCGGCATCACCAGCGGCTTCGACAGCGCGCCGCCAAAATGGTTGGGGAATTCGCGCCACGGCACTTCGGCAATGTTGCGGATGAAGGCGCCGCTCTTTTCTGAAGCCATTGTCGTTTCCCTCTCAGGTAACCAGCCCGCCTCCATCGAGATAGACGATCGATCCCGTCGCAAAGCCGATGGTCATGAAGGCCAGAATCTGGCGCGCGATATCCTCACCGACGCCGACGCGGCCGACGGGCAGCTTGGCGGCGGTCTGGGCGAGCATTTCGCGGCGCGCCTTTTCCGGCATGGCGGCGCGGATCGGCGTGTCGATGATCCCCGGCGAAACCGCGTTGACGCGCACGGGCGCCAACTCAAGCGCCAGCGCCCGAGCCAGCGATTCCAGCGCGCCGTTGGCAACGCTGACGATCGCCGAGTTCGGCCGGGGCCGAATGCTGAGATAGCCGGAGACCAGCGTCAGCGAGCCGCCGGGGCGGATCTCGGCCGATTTCGCGACCCGCCAGGCGCCCCAGAACTTGCCCTCCATGGTAGCGCGCACATCCTCCATCGAAACCGTCTTGAACGGGCCGGTGCGAAGCTGCGCCGCCGTGACCACCACGTGGTCGACCGGACCGCAATTGCGGAACAGTTTTGCGACGCTGTCGTCGCTGGTGACATCCGCCGGTATCGCGATCGCGTTCAGCTTTTCCGCAACCGCGTCCAACTTGGCGACATTGCGCGAGGCAACGATGACATCGGCGCCTTCGCGCTTGGCCAGTTCGGCGGTGGCAAGGCCAATGCCGGACGAGCCGCCAACGACCACGACTTTCTTGCCTTTGAGCAACATGTTGTTTCCTTCAATGAAGATCAGGCCGGCTGATAGCGGGTGCCGATGCCCGCCTTGCTTTGTCCGAGCCCGGGAAGCTCCCAGATGCCGGCGCCGGCGGGATTGATATCGGCGGCGATGTCGACGTCGATCAGATACGGCTTGTTGGCACTGATACCCTTGCGGATCGCCTCCCCGATATCGCCGGCGCGATCGACCCGCACGCCTTCGACGCCGCAGGAACGCGCCATCGCGGCAAAATCCGGATTGTAGCGTTCGCCGGTGTTGGGATCATGGAAGTCGGTCGCAAGTTCGCGGCCGCCGAGATAGCCGCGCTGCAATCCCCGGATCGAGGCATAGGCGTAATTATTCCAGACCACCCAGACCACCGGGAGATTATATTCGACCGCCGTTCCCAGCACGTTGGCGTGCATGAAGAACGCGCCGTCGCCGCACACCGATACGCAGGGCCGGTCGGGGGCTGCGAATTTCGCGCCCATCACGCCGGCGACGCCAAAGCCCATCGGACCGAAGCCCATCGAGCCGATCAGCGAGTCAGGACGCTTCGGCTTGCAGAAGCTCAACAGCCAATTGTGGTGCACGCCGATGTCGCTGACCAGGATCGCATCCTCGGGCAGCGCCTTGTCGATTTCGAGCGCAGCGCGCTGCGGATTGACCGGCGTGGTGTCATCGGAAAATCCGGGCGCGACGAACTTGTCCCATTCCTTGCGATAGGTGTCGATCTGCGCCAGCCATTTCTTGCGCGCGTCGGCGCGTTTGGCGAGATCGGCGCGGCGGTCGAGTTCGGCATGAACTTGCCGCAGGAAGGTGCGCACATCGGCCATCAGGCCGAGCGCGACCGGATAGTTGCGGCCGATCTCTTCCGGATCGATGTCGACATGAATGAGTTTCGTGGGCGGAATGGTGAAGGAATAACCCGGGATCCACGAGCTCGAGGTGCGATCGTCGAATCGCACGCCGAGCGCCAGCAACACGTCGGCCTGACGCGTCGCGTGGTTGGCCTGATAATGTCCGGCCCGCGCGACAAGGCCGAGCGCGAGCGGATGGTTGCAGTCGATGGCGCCAAGGCCGCTTGCGGACGCCGCGACCGGAATCTGCAAGCGCTCGGCGAGTTTCAAGAGTTCCGCCGCGGCGCCGCCATAGCGCACGCCTTGGCCCACCAGCATCACCGGCCGTTCGGCGGCAAGCAGCATGTCAACCGCCTTCACCACGCCCTCGGGATCGGCGCCGCAGCGGCTGGAGATATTGGCGTTCCAGGCGATTGCGTTTGGCGCCTCCTCGGCGGCCGATTCCATGAACACGTCAAAGGGAACGTCGAGCACCACCGGCCCCGGGCGGCCGCTCGTCATGGTCTTCCACGCCTGCCGCACCGCGAGCGGCACCATCTCGCCGCGCGTCGGCTGGAACACTTTCTTGCAATAGCTGCGCACGGTGGACGGAAAGTCCGCCTGGTAATGCCGATAGAGTTCCTGGAACGCGCCGCGGTTGAACTGGCTGGTCGGCACGTTGCCGGTCACCGCCATGAACGGCACCGAGTCGAGGAAGGCGTTGCCGAGCGAGATCGGCAGGTTCGCCGAGCCCGGCCCGCAGGAGGTGAAGGTCGCCGTCGGCCGGCCCGACACGCGGTAATAGACGTCGGCCATGAAGCCGGCGACGCTCTCGTGATGCACCGAGATGGTCTTGATGTCGCTGGAGCGCTCGTACAGCGCGTCGATGAACTGGATATTGCCGTGGCCGCACAGGCCGAACACTTGCGGCACTTTCTCCTGGATCAGATAATCGACGATGACCTGAGCCCCGTTGAGCATATTGCGCGACATCGGATCACTCTCTCCCTGCTCAACGGCTAGTATGCCGCGCCGCAATACCGAGTTACGGCTCGCGCGGCCGGCAAACCCTATTTCTCATAATACTGTACGTCAATTGCTATTGTGGTATGGTGAGGACCACCCTGCGGCGACGGCTGTTGCAACAGCTGTTCATGGGCGAGGACGGCCTGATAGAATTCGACATCGTCGACGTGGAGACTGATCCGTGAAATCGCGCACCAAGCCGAAGACGAGCGACAAGCCGGCCAGTCTACGCAAGACGGCGATCGCGCGGCTGGTAGCATCGAGCGAGCCCAATATCGACGACGAGGCGGAAGATCGCCAGCGCGGCGGCGTGCAATCGCTCGGCCGCGCCTTTGCGATCCTCGAGCAGGTCGCGCGACATCGCGAAGGCATCGGCCTTGCCGAACTGAGCAAGCTCGTGGGGCTGCATAATTCCACCACCTTCCATCTTGCAAAAACCCTGGTTTCGCTGGGCTATCTTAGGCAGGAAAAGGACTCCAAGCGTTACCGTGTCGGCCGGCCGTTGTTTGCGCTGGCGGCAAGCGCGCTCGACGAGATCGAGATGGTCAATCTCGCAACCCCGATCATGGAGGATCTGTCGGGGCAAACCGGCGAAAGCAGCCATTTCGCGGTGCGTATGGGCGATGCGGTGGTCGTGATCGCCCGCACCAGCGGGCCCGGCGCATTTCAACTGACCGACCGGGTCGGCGTGATCCGGCCGGCGCATTGCACAGCGCTCGGCAAGATCATCCTGGCTGCACTTCGTCCCGACCAGCTCAAGCGCTTCCTCGAGCGCGTCGAACTGAAGCCGTCGACCAAGAAGTCGATCACCGAACCGTCGGTACTGCTGCGTGAAATCGCCGAGGTCAGGCGCAACGCGATCGCCATCGATGACGGCGAATTCAATCCGGAAGTCCGCTGCGTCGCGGTGCCGGTCTACAATTTTACCGGCGACGTCGTCGGCGCACTTGGCATTTCCGCCCCGGTCTGGCGCATGACCGACCACCTGCTGCAAAGCCGCGCCAAACTCGTGCAAGCCGCCGCCAATCGGCTGTCCGCCGAGTTCGGCGCCAAGGACTTGATAAGGACCTGATCAAGGATTTGGCGAGGTCGTTCTGACCTCGCCCAGACCGGCCTGCGACGCATTTGGCGTTGACAGCGGGCTTTCCGTCCGGAAATATCATCCAATAATAAAAAAACGTCTCTCACATTCTCGCATACCGGAATTGGAGACAGGACGTCGCGATGCGCACCTTGGGAGGAGACCTGAAGATGACCCGCTACAGCCGACGTACATTATTGAAGGCCAGCGCCGCCCTTGCCGGCGCCTCGACACTGGGATTGCCGTCGATCGTCCACGCCCAGAGCGAGAAAATAAAGATCGGCCACCTGACGCCGCTGACCGGCTTTCTCGGCGCACTCGGCGCCTACGCCACGCTCGGGATGAGGATGGCGGAGGAAGAAATCAACCAGTCAGGCGGCATCATGGGCCGCCAGCTCGAGGTCATGTCGGAAGATTCGGTCAATCCCGCCACCGCTGCGACCAAGGCGCAGCGTATGCTGGAGCAGGACGGCGCAACCGTACTGATGGGCGAGATCAATTCGGCTTCCGCGCTGACCATCATGCAGGTGGCCGACCGCAACAAGAAACTATTCATGCAGATCGGCGCGCGTTCCGACGCGCTGCGCGGCAAGAACTGCAACAAATACACCTTCCACGTCGACATTCCCAACACGGTGATGGTCAACACGGTCGGCAAGGCGCTGTTGCGCGACAACATGGTGAAGGACAAGAAGTTCTTCACGCTGACGGCCGACTATATTTTCGGCCACGATCTGCTCAATGCGGCGAAGCGCTTCTTCGGCGCCAATCAGGGCAACCTGATCGGTGACGAGCTGATCGCAACCGACGTCACCGACTTCAGCCCTTACCTCTTGAAGATACGTCAGGCCAAGCCCGACGTGGTCTGTTCAAACCTCGCCGGCAACCAGGTTACGACCCTGATCAAGCAATATGCCGAGTTCGACCTGCCCTATCCGATTGTCGGCTTCAACCTCAACACCGCGGACGCCTGGGCCGCGGGCGAAGGAAACCTCGCGGGAACCTGGCCGACGGTCTGGTATCACACCCTCGACGTTCCGGCCTCGAAGAGCTTTGTCGACAAGTTCAGCCAGAAGAACGGCAAGCCGCCGGAGAACCACGCCTGGATCGAATATGTCACGTTCAAGATGATGGCGCAGGCCATGAACGAGACCAAATCGACCGACACCGACAAGCTGATCGCCCATTTCGAAAAGGAAACCCAGTTCGATGTGCTCAAGGCGCGCAAGGCCTATTTCCGTGCGTGGGACCATCAACTGGTGCAGGAAGCCTATACGTTCTCGCCGAAGCCAAAGGGCCAGGCCAAGGATAAATGGGATCTCATCGCGCTCGGAGCGGCCGTTCCCGGCGCCAATGAACCACTCGAGGTGATCAACCCGACCAAAGAGCAGAACCCCTGCTCGTTGTAACCGCGCGCAGATCGTCCGGCGCGCTCTGTTCGGGGCGTGCCGGGTAGCGCGCATGAGAGCGCAGTGCGCGCGACTGTTATCAAGGTCTCCCTGGAGCGGGAATGCAGTTCGGGTTCTTGCTGGAACAGGTGGTGAATGGCCTGGTGCTCGGAGGCTATTATCTCCTGATCGCGCTTGGGCTGTCGCTGATCTTCAGCGTCGGCGGCATCGTCAACCTGGCGCACGGCGCGTTCTACGCGCTTGGCGCCTATCTATCGGTCGAAATCACGAAATATCTCGGCTTCGGTTCGGCTGTCGTGATTTCGCCGCTTGCCGTAGCGTTGCTCGGCATCCTGTTCGAGCGGTTCATCCTGCGCCGCTTCTATACCGCCGATCCGATCCTGAGCCTGCTCGTCACCTTCGGTCTTGCCATGGTCGCGGAACAGGCGATCCGCATCATATGGGGCGCGGCGCCGTTGTCGGCGTCGATCCCGCCGGCGTTTCGCGGCTCGGTCTTTCTCGGTGACTTCCTGTTCTCGCGCTACCGCCTGCTCATTCTGGCCGTGGTGGCAGCCGTCCTCCTCGCCGTCTGGCTGTTGCTGCACAAGACCTCGTTCGGCCGCGTGGTGCGCGCCGGCATTCAGAGGCCGGACATGGTGGCAGCACTCGGCATCCGCTTGCAGCCCTACATGACCGCGATCGTCATGCTCGGCGTCGGCATGGCCGCGCTCGGCGGCGCGTTCTTTGCGCCGATCACCATCGTGCATCCCGCGATGGGCGCCGAGATCATCACGGTTGCCTTTGTCGTGGTGGTGATCGGCGGGCTTGGCAGCTTCTGGGGCGTCGTTATCGCGGCCCTCCTGGTCGGCGTGGTGCGCGGCATCACCATTCATTTCGCCCCGGCTGCCGGCGAAGCCTCGATCTATGTCCTGATGTTTCTGGTGTTGCTGGTGCGGCCGCGCGGCCTGCTCGGCGAGCGTATCGAGAAATTCGAATGAAGGGCGCCTCGCTCATCCAAAAATACCGGCCATTGTGGCTTGCAAGCCTGGCGCTCCTCGTTCTGCCCTTCGCTCTGTCGCAGCTCGGGCTCTCGCTCAACACCGGAACCATGGTGGTCATCCTCGCGATCGCGACCATGGGGCTCAATCTATGCGTCGGCTACACTGGCCTCGTATCGTTCGGCCATGGCACGTGGTTCGGCATCGGCGCCTACGCCGCAGGACTGATCCAGCTGAACTGGTTCGGCGGCGAGATCTGGCTGCCGCTCTTGTTATCGATGATCTTCGTCGCCATCCTGTCGGCAGCGGCAGGTGTCATCATCCTGCGGCGTCGCGGCGTCTACTTCTCGCTGCTGACGCTGGCGCTCGCGGCACTCACCTACACGGTCGCCTTCCGCTGGAGCGCCGTGACCGGCGGCGAAGACGGCTTGGGCGGCTTGAAGCGCGGCAGCATCGGGCCGCTCAGCCTCGACTCTGCGCTGGCCTACTACGTGACCGTTGCCGTGATCGGCCTTTGCGTGCTCTATTTTCTGCTGCGGCTAGCGCGCTCGCCGTTCGGCCATGTGCTGGTCGCGATCCGCGAAAACCAGTTGCGCGCCACGTTCCAGGGTTACCCGGGCGAGCGCTACAAGCTTGTCGTGTTCGTGATCTCGGCGGTGGTGACCGGGCTTGCCGGTGCGTTGCTCGCGTTTCAGACCTACCTGGTTTCGGCGGAAGCGGTTTCGGTGCCGTTTTCCGGCGAACTGCTGGCGATGGTCGTGATCGGCGGCATGCGCAGCATGCTGGGACCTGCGCTCGGCGCGCTATTCTTCATCCTGTTTCGCGAACTGTTTTCGATCTTGACCCCGAACTGGCTGTTGTGGTTCGGGCTGATCTTCGTCGGCTTCGTGCTGTATTCGCCTGATGGCCTGGTCGGCATCTGGGCGACACTGATGCGGCGCTTCAGGCCTGCGCCCGAGGAAGCCGCCGCCATGAGCAAGCGCAGGATCTATGAGGGCCTGCCGCTGCCAACGTTCCTGATGCCGGAGGGCCGCAGCGGAACGGTGCTGAGTGTCGAGGCCATCTCAAAACATTTCGGCGGCATCCGCGCGGTCAACAACGCGAGCCTTCAGGTCGGTGCCGGCGAGATCCACGCCCTGATCGGTCCCAACGGAGCGGGGAAGACCACGTTGTTCAACCTGGTGTCGGGCCTGTTCCCGCCCGATCGCGGCATCATCCGCCTCAACGGCCGCGACATCGGCGGCGTGCCTTCCGACCTGATCTGCCATCAGGGGCTCGCGCGCTCGTTCCAGATCACCAATTTGTTCCGCGGGCTTTCGATCTACGAAAACCTCCGCCTGTCGCTGCAAGCGCAGCGCCCCATGCGCTTCAATATCTGGCACGACGTCGATCGTTTTGACGATATCCACGCCGAGACCGCCGCGCTCGTGAAATTCCTGGGGCTTGAGGGCATCGAGGCGATCGAGGGCGGCGAGCTCTCCTATGGCGGCCAGCGCCTGGTCGACCTCGGCATCGCGCTCGGTTCCAAACCGCAGGTGCTGTTGCTCGATGAGCCGCTGGCCGGCCTTGCCGCTGCCGAGCGCGAGCGCGTCTCGAACCTGATCAAGAACGTCGCCGCCAACATTCCGGTCTTGATCGTCGAGCACGACATCGATCGCGTGCTCAGCTTCTCGCAAACCGTCACCGTGATGAACCAGGGCGAAGTGCTGATGACCGGCACACCCGACGCGGTGCGCGCCGACCGCCGCGTGCAGGAAATCTATACCGGCACCGGCGTACCGGAGGTCGTGCACGGCAACAGCGGAGCGGCGAGCGCCGGCGCCGCGCCGATCTTGCGCTTCGAGCGTGTCAATACGTTCTATGGCAAGAGCCATATCTTGCACGACGCGACGCTGGATGTGCGCGACGGCGAGATCGTTGCGCTGTTGGGGCGCAACGGCGCCGGCAAATCGACGCTGCTGAAGACGCTGGCCGGGCTCGTACCAGCAGCCTCCGGGACCATCGAATATGAGGGCCGCAATATCGCGGGCCTGCCGGCGCCGGATATCGCGCGCAGCGGCATCGGCTATGTGCCGCAGGGCCGCGGCCTGTTCGCCGGCATGACGGTGAAGGAAAATCTCTCGCTCGGGCGTCTCGCGCGCAAGACCGACGCGAGCTGCGGCGTGGTCTGGAGCGAGGAGCAGATCCTTGAATATTTTCCGCGACTGAAGGAGCGCATGAATGTCGCGGCGGATTATCTGTCCGGTGGCGAGCAGCAGATGGTGGCGGTCGCCCGCGCGATGTCGGGCAATGTGAAATTGCTGCTGCTGGACGAGCCGTTCGAGGGCCTCGCCCCCGCCGTGGTCCTCGAGCTCTTCAAGGTGTTCGATCAGCTGCGGCGACATGCGTCCATCGTCATCGTCGAGCACAATCTCGACCTTGTGCTGGCGCTGGCCGATCGCGTGTTCGCGCTGGAGCGCGGCGCGGTGTTTCATCAGGGACCCGCGGCGGCGCTGTTGACCGACCTCGAATACCGCAAAAGGATATTGTGGCTGTGACAAGGGAGGTTGCGATGCGAGGTCTGATCATGGCGGCGCTGGCTGGCGCGACATCCCTGTTCGCGGACAACGCCAAAGCGGATGACAAGACGGCGGACCACAAGCCGACCATCGCCGTGTTCACCAAGAACCTGACCAACCCGGCCTATCAGGCGTTCCGCATCGCCGCCGACCGGATTGCCGGCGCGACCGGCGTGAAGATCGTCCACTTCGTTCCGAAGCAGCCCGATAATGTCGACGAGCAGATCGCAATGGTCGATCAGGTCCTCCACGACAAGCCCGATGCCGTGATCTTCATCCCGGTCGACGACGTCGCGATGGTTCCTTCGGTCAAGAAGCTCAACGAAGCCAAGATCCCAGTGGTGCTGGTTTCCAATCCGCTGCCCGGCGATTTCGTCACCTATGTCGGCGCCGACGATTTCGAGATCGGATATCGCGAGGCGCGCTATCTGTTCGAAAATCTCGGGGCCAAGGGCAAGATCGTCGTCATTGAAGGCACCCCTGCGGCGCCGACCAACCGCGAGCGCGTGCGCGGCTATCAGCGCGCCTTCGCCGAATATCCCGGCATCGAAATCTTGGGCTCGGGCGCCGGCAATTACCAACAGCCTGATGCCAAGCGGGTCATGCAGCAATTCCTCAAAGACCATCCGCAGATCGATGCCGTGCTCTCGGCGAACGACAGCATGGCGCTCGGCGCGCTGGAGGCCCTGAAGGAGGCGAACCGCACGGCAATCGTGATCGGCATCAACGGCATCCTGCCGGCGGTGAAACAGATCGAGACCGGCGCGATCCTCGCGTCAGTCGATTTCAACATGTTCAAGATCGGCTGCACTGCGACACGCGCGGCGGTCCGCTATCTCAAGGGTGAGCCGTTGCCGGAAAAAATCCTGCTGCCGGCCGAGGTGATCGACAAGACCAACTACAAGGCCTGGCTCGTTCCGGTCGATCAGCGCGACTGTCCGGAATGGAGCGAGGTCGTGAAGTGAGGGGGCAGGCCGCGAGCCGTCGCCGACAAATGCGCCACGAGCACGGCAGTCTTGCCGTTTTCAAACCACTATTCGATTGCGCAGAATATCGACCTCGTTGGATAGTCGCGTGCGCCATCGACGCCGGCCCATTGCGCTATCAAGAGCGCCGCGAGGTAACGAGATGACAAAACTCTCCGTTGCGATTGTCGGAGCGGGCATGGGCGGGCTTGCGACCGCCGCCGCGCTGCATCGGGCGGGCATCGACGTCAACGTCTACGAACAGGCGTCGAAATTTGCTCGCCTTGGCGCCGGCATTCAGATCGGCTGCAATGCGATGAAGGTGCTGCGCGGGCTGGGGCTCGAACCGTTCATGCGCGCGAGCGCGTTCTATCCCCGCTCCTGGAACAACCGGGAATACGACACCGGCGAAGTCCGCTTCGACATGATCTTCGGCGAGCAGGCCGAGCAGCGATACGGCGCGCCCTATCTGCTGGGCCATCGCGGCGATCTGCATTCGGCGCTGGCGAGCGCCGTGCCGAGTGAAAAGATCCATCTCGACCACCGCGTGGTGGGTATTGAGGAACGTCCCGATCGCAGCGTGATGCTGAAATTTGCCAATGGAAGCTCGATCGAAGCCGACGCTATTGTGGCGGCCGACGGCGTGCATTCCTTTGTCAAGGAACAGCTGTTCGGCAAGGATGATTCGGGCTTCACCGGCCGTATCGCCTATCGCACCGTGTTTCCGTCGGCGCTGCTCAACGGTTACGAGATCGGCGATTGCACCAAATGGTGGGGGCCGGATCGCCATGTCGTGATTTATTACGTCAAGCCGGATCGCAGCGAGGTCTACTTCGTCACCAGCCAGCCCGAGCCGGGTTTTACGATCGAGTCATGGTCGACCACCGGAGACGTCAACGAGCTCCGCAAAGGTTTTGAGGATTTCCACCCCGAGGTGCGCCATGTGCTTGCCGCCTGCCGGTCGGTTCACAAATGGGCGCTGATCGACCGTGATCCTCACTCGCAGTGGAGCGAGGGCAATATCACGCTGTTGGGCGACGCGTGCCATCCGATGACACCCTATATGGCGCAAGGCGCGGCAATGGCGATCGAGGATGCCGCCATGCTCTCGCGCTGTCTGGCGAATGTCGACCGCGACGGCGTAGCAGTCGCGTTTCGCCGCTTCGAAGCCACCCGCAAGCCGCGGACGTCGCGCGTCCAACTGAGCTCGCGCACCAATACCTGGCTCAAGGAACGGACGGACCCGGACTGGGTCTATGGCTATGACGCCTGGAACGAGCCGCTCGCCGCCCTTGAGGCGGCGTAACCCGGGCCCGCGGCAGTTCAGGTCGCTGATGTAATCAATCGATATTATCGATTGAACTTACACCAACAATCTGTTGGATTGATCAATAGAGTTCGTCGATATTGGGTTGGAAATCCAATGGAGCCAACCCATGACCCCCGCCTCGACCACCGACCTTGCCGAGCCGCTGAACAATGCCGATGGCCGCTTCTCTGCCGCCGCCGAACGCTGGTTCGGCCGGCATTTCAGCGGAATCCTGCCGGGGCTGTTGCTGGGTTCAGCGGTTGCGGGAGCGGCATTTGCAGCCCGGCAACTGCCGGGCATGGCGACGTTCAGCCCCATGATCCTTTCCATCATGATCGCCATTGCATTCCACAACATCGTCGGCACGCCGGCCTGGGCGAAAGCAGGCGTGACATTCAGCCTGCGGCGGCTGCTTCGCCTCGCCATCATCCTGCTCGGGCTGCAATTGACGGCGGCGCAGGTGATCGAAGTCGGCGGCCGCGGCCTCGGCATCATCGCTGCAACGCTCGTCGCCACATTCGTCTTCACGATCTGCGCGGGGAAATTGCTGGGCGTCGACCGCAAGCTCGCGCAATTGATCGCGGCCGGAACGTCGATCTGTGGCGCGTCGGCGGTCATCGCCACCAACACCGTGACCGATGCCCCCGACGAAGACGTCGCCTATGCGGTGGCCTGCGTGACGGTGTTCGGATCGGTCGCGATGTTCACCTACCCGCTGCTGCCGGCGCTGCTGCATCTTGACCCGCATGCGTTTGGTCTTTGGACCGGCGCGTCGATCCACGAGATCGCGCAAGTGGTAGCCGCCGCGTTCCAGGATGGTCAAAAGGCCGGCGAGTTTGGAACCATCGCCAAGCTCTCCCGGGTCATGCTGCTGGCACCGATGGTGATCGCGCTCGGGCTGATGGCGGCGCGTCAGCAACAGCAGAACGGTCCGGATCGGCGCGCAACAACCGCGCGACCGCCGATGCCATGGTTCGTGCTCGGGTTCGTGGCGCTGGTCGGATTAAACAGCCTGATCACCATTCCCCCCGAGGCGAAAATCTGGATCGCAACTGTGACGACGTTCCTGCTGTCGGTTGCGTTGGCGGCGATGGGGCTGGAGACTGACATTCGCAAACTTGCGGCCAAGGGCTTGCGTCCCCTACTGTTGGGCGCCCTCGCCTTCCTGTTTATCGCGGGCTTCAGCCTCGTACTGATCAAGCTAGCCGGATAACGCCTGATGACACTGGAACAGCTTCGCATCTTCATTGCGGTCGCGGAAAGGCAACACGTCACCCAGGCCGCAGGCGAGCTGAATTTGACGCAGTCGGCAACCAGCGCCGCCATCGCCGCGCTCGAGGCGCGTTACGATATCAAGCTATTCGACCGCGTCGGACGCGGCATCGCGCTGACCCAGACAGGGCGTGATTTCCTGATCGAGGCGCGCGGTGTCGTCGCCCGCGCCAAGGCGGCGGAGCAGGTGCTGAACGATTTGGCCGGCTTGAAACGCGGATCGTTGGCCATCGGAGCCAGCCAGACCGTCGCAAATTACTGGTTGCCACCCCGCATCCAGCGATTTCAAGCGGCGCATCCAGGGATCGACCTTCATGTCACGATCGCCAACACCGAACAGGTGGCTCAGGCCGTCCAGACCGGCCGGGCGGATCTCGGATTTGTCGAAGGCGAGACCAGCGACCCTTCGCTCGCCGTGCGAAAAATCGGTGGCGATCAGTTGACCGTGGTGGTCGGCATCCATCATCCCTGGGTCAACCAGACCAGGATTTTGCCGAACAGCCTGAAGACCACGGGCTGGATCCTGCGAGAACCGGGCTCCGGCACAAGGTCGATGTTCGAGGCGGCGCTCAAAAAATTCGGGCTGAAATTCTCCGATCTTGCGATCAGGCTCGAACTGCCTTCAAACGAGGCCGTGCGCACCGCGGTCGAAGCCGGCGATTGCGCCACCGCGATTTCGGATCTTGTGGTCGCGCAGTCGTTGGCCGCGCGAACGCTGCATCGCGTCAAGATCGACCTGCCGAAGCGGTCGTTCTTTGTGCTGCGTCACAAGGAGCGCTATGCCAGTCAGGCTGAAAAAGCCCTGCTGGCGTCCTTCGAGCTCTGAGCTCGATTACGGAATTGGTCGCCGGGCGGACCAAAACAACCGCTGCGCCTGCCGCCTTTTGCCAATCGTTTGGGCTATTGCGTTGGGAGCTTGCGAAGATATCGTTTGCCTTCCGGCGCTAGCGCGACCAAACGGGGAAATCCAGGACGACATAGCCATGAACATCGAAACGGCGCGCAGAGAATTTGATCTGTCTACCGCCATCGCCGAGGGCGACATCCGCTGTCTATTGATGGTGCTGATGCATATGACGGGCGATGAGCGCTGGCTGGAGCCGCCGTACAGGCCGGCGCGCGACGTCCGCCTCATCCCCGACCCCGACGCCGGCCTGCCCGCAAGAATTCAGGATGAGATTCGCGCTGCCGTCGTCAAACTGTTCGCGAACGGCAACCCGAAGCCGGTCATCAATGACCCCGGCAATGAATTGATCCTGAAGATGATGCGCGCCTGCCTCGGCGAGAACGTCGCCGTGGAATATGCGCCGCTGATGCGCGAGGAAATGGGATTTGTCGCGCGCGACGCCCGCTGGACCAGCGCTCCGGCGGACGAGAGACTGGCGCAACAGCACGTCCTGATCGTCGGCGCCAGGGTCTGCGCGATTGCGCTTGGTGTCGCGCTCGGCCGCCTGCGCACTCCCTATACCATCGTCGAAAAGAACGACGAGCTTGGCGGGACCTGGTACATCAACCGCTATCCCGGCTGCGGCGTCGATACGCCGAACCATTCCTATTCCTACTCCTTCGGTCGGCGAAATCCCTGGACGCGCTATTTTTGCCAGCGAGAGGAACTTCTCGACTATCTAAAGAAGGTCGCAAACCGAGTACGGCATCCGCAAGCATCTCAGGCTCAACACCGAACTGAAATCGTCGCGCTGGGATGAGAGCAAGCGGCGCTGGATTTCCACGCTGAAGACCAAACACGGCGAGGAGATTTTCCAATCGACAGCTCTGGTCAGCGCGATAGGCCAGCTCAACGATCCCTCGCGCGCCCGTTTCAAGGGCGAAGAGGATTTCCGCGGCCAGGTCCTGCATTCCGCGCTTTGGTCGGAGGACTTCAAGCTCGAAGGCAAGCGCGTCGCGGTGATCGGCACGGGCGCAACCGCGATGCAGCTCGTGCCGTCGATCGCCGGCCGCGCGGCTTCGGTCACCGTCTATCAGCGCACCGCGCAGTGGGCGCGCCCGGTGAAGGGCTATTCCGATCCGATCGCCGACGGCGCGCAATGGCTGCTCGCGCATCTGCCGTTTTATGTTCAGTGGTATCGCTTCAACATGTTCTGGCGCTATGGCGATGGCCTGTTGCCGTTCCTGCGCAAGGATCCCGCATGGCCCCATCCCGATCGCGCGGTGAACAAGGGCAACGACCGGCATCGCGAGGAACTGACCGATTTCATCCTGTCGGAACTAAAGGATCGTCCCGACCTGATCGAAAAATGCGTACCGACCTATCCGCCCTACGGCAAGCGGATCCTGCTCGACAACGGCTGGTTCAGAACGCTTACCAGGCCAACCGTCGAGCTCGTCACCGACAGGATCGACCATTTCAGCCGCGAAGCCATCGTGACCGCGGATCGAACATCGCGGCCCGCCGATATCATCGTGATCGCGACCGGCTTCAAGGTGACGGAGATGGCCGCGCGTCTCAACATCACCGGGCGGGACGGCAAGGATCTTCGCGAGAAGTGGGCCAACGACAACCCGACGGCGTATCTCGGTTTAACCGTGCCGGATTTTCCGAATTTCTTCTGCATGCTCGGTCCGAATTCCGGGCCGGCGCATGGCGGCAGCGTCATCTTCCAGTCCGAATGCCAGAGCCGCTACATCTCGGCGTGCCTCGTCGGCATGATCGAGCGCGGCATCGCCGCAATCGACGTTCGCCAGGACGTGCACGACGATTATGTCCGCAAGGTCGACGCCGAACATGAGGCGATGATCTGGACCCACCCCGGAATGACGACCTATTACCGCAACAAAAGCGGCCGGGTATTCTCCGCGATGCCTTGGCGGTTCGTGGACTACTGGGCGATGACCCGTGATCCCGATTTCGGCCTGTATCGCTTGACGTGAGCGCGAAAGTCAGCGGCGCTGAAAACTTGCCGGCACCTTGGCTGGAACCTGGGAACCGCCGGCGGAGAGGCCGTTTCTTTCTGGTTTCGGTCGAAAACCTTTAGCTATCTCAACTGTTGCTTGAAGCGATGCCCGCGGCCCTCGATAGTCTTGCATCTTGGGATTGCGTGAGCGTTGGCTGCACGCTGAATTTGCCGGAAAATGAACACACAATGGCCTCCCCTGCTTAACCTTCCTGCCAAAAGACTTCGATAAGCCACCTGCAAGCTAAAGAATAATGGCAGTTCCGTATCCACAAGTTGGAGCGGCAGAGTAGCGCGAGAGCGAGGCGTCGCGCATGTCGGAAGGAAGCGAATATCGCTTGAGCTTGGCGGACGGATCCGTTCCGCCCGCTCGGAGGGGCGGCTTGGCGATCAACCGCTCGTTTGCGCGTAGACCGAGCGAACTAATTCATCTTGATGGCGCCGATTGCGCTTTCGCAGCTGCCCGATCGAATAGTTCCAGTCCCGTGATCAAGGATCGAGAACGACCGTCAAGCGCGTTCGTTCATCGGGACGCCACGCGCGAGCGTTTCCAATGGTGGATTGAGACCCCGTCGCAAAGGATGCGAAAGCCCGCTGCCCTCGCGCCATCCATCGGTCGACAGGAGGTTAGTGATGAGTTCCCCCGTCAAGGACGATGCCGACAAGCAGCTCATTCGTGCCCTGCCCTGGGTGAGCGACCCACAACGCCAGGACGAAGCGCGCCGTCTTGAAGAGGACGTTCTCGCGGCGGCCCAGCGCCTCAAGCGCGACTCCGGCGGGCTATCGTCGCAAGCGCGCGTGCAACTTTCTCAAGGCTTGCGGCTGTCGGAAGCCCGATCGAGCGAGGAAAAGCGCAAGCTGGAGGAAGTGACCGCGAGGGTTTTGGCGGCGCTCAAACCCGAACTCATGCCGTCTTCACTACGAGCGGAAATGCGCCGGCCTGGCCTCGGATTAGTCACCGGTCTCGTTGGCGCGATCGGTGTGGCCGCCGCTGTTGCGCTGGTTGTGGCGAGCGTCGTGCGGATCCCGATCAACGCTGCGGTTTCCAGCGAAGAAGACGCTGGAAGGAACGGGCCTGTTTCCACCGCCGTGCTCGGGAAGTTGTCTCGGATCGAGGCGGCTCAGGCCAGCGTGCAACCGGCCGAGGCGCCGTCGCCACCAACCGGGCCGATGCTTGCGACCACTCAAACAAATGCTGTCGAACCGGCGAAGCCTGCGGCTGCGGCGCCGGCGATATCTCTCTCGGTTGCGCCCGTTCTGCCTGAGGCGAAGCCGCTGGCGCCGGCCGCAGCCCCCGAGCCACGCCCGGCGATTTCGCTCTCACGTGATGAAATCGCATCCTTGCGCAAACGTGGTCAGGACCTGATCGCAGCGGGTGATATCGCGAGCGCGCGCCTGGTGCTCACGCATCTCGCGGAAGCCGGTGACGCAGCGGCCTCTTTCATCCTGGCGGGCACGTTCGACGCCGCCGTGCTTGCGAACTTGCGGGTTGTCGGCGTGCAGCCTGATCCCGCAAAGGCCCACGCCTGGTACACGAGGGCCGCCGAACAGGGATCATTGGAAGCCAAGCAGCGTCTGCAGCAATCGGCCCTCCGCTAGGAGCCGTGCATCCCTTCGATGCTGCTGCAACAAACAAGTAACAGGGGGACATGATGCGAACCGACGTCAAGATGCGTTGGCACAATTTGGATAACGCGGCTTCCGCGGGCAATGAGAGCCGGCGGCGGCGCCATGTTGCGACCGGCGTGCTCAAGCTTGCCCTTGTGACAATCGGCCTTGTGCTGGGCGCGGGCACGAGCTCAAGGGCCGCCGATGATGAAATCCGGATCGGCAATACCATGCCCTATAGCGGCCCTGCCTCCGCTTACGGCGTCATCGGCAAGACCATTGCCGCCTACTTCAACAAGGTCAATGCCGACGGCGGCATCAACGGCCGCAGAATCAATTTCATCTCCTATGACGACGCCTACAACCCGCAGAAGACGGTCGACCTGACACGGAAGCTCGTGGAAGAAGACAAGGTGCTGCTGATTTTCGCCAGCCTCGGCACGGCGCCGAGTGCGGCGGTGCGGCCTTACTTGAACGCCAACAAGATTCCGCAGCTATTTGTGGCGTCGGGCGCGTCGATGTGGGACCAGCCGCGCGACTTCCCATGGACGATGGGGTTCCAGCCGAGCTATCAGACCGAGGCGCACATCTATGCGCAGTATCTCCTGGAGAAGCATCCCACTGGCGGCAGAATCGCGATCCTTTATCAGGACGATGAATTCGGCAAGGATTACATCAAGGGCCTCAAGGACGGGCTGGGAGGCAAGATCGCGATCGTTGCCGAGGCGCCGTACAAGGTCACCGACGCCAATGTCAATCAACAGATCGCCGCGCTCAGAGCCTCCGGCGCCGACATCTTCTTTGACGTGACGACACCAAAATTTGCCGCGATGGCGATCCGGCGAACCGCCGAGCTCGGCTGGAAACCCGAGCACATCATATCCACGGTGTCGGAATCGGTCGCTGCCGTGCTGCAGCCCGCGGGCTTGCAAAATGCCGAAGGAATCCTGTCGGCAGGATATTCCTGGGAGGGAGACGATCCGGCGGCAGCAAACGATCCGGCCTACCGCGACTGGGCCGCCTTCATGGATCGCTATGTTTCTGACGTCAGCAAGAGCAACAGCCTGACGGTGTTCAGTTACTTGATCGCCAACGCGATGGTCGAGGTATTGAAAAAATGCGGTGACGACCTGTCCCGCGACAATTTGATGAAGCAGGCGGCCTCGCTGAAGGGCCTGCAAATTCCCATGCTGGTTCCGGGCGTCATCGTCAACACCAGCGCGAGCGATCATGCGCCGCTCGAGCAGATGCAGATGATGCAGTTTAGCGGCGGGCGATGGGAAAGGTTCGGGCCGGTGCGCAGCGGGATCGACCCCGGAGCCGTCAGCGACTCGTTCAAGGCGATATTTCGTTACGGCCCCGCCAAGCGCGACCTGGCCAATCAGCTCAACGCCAACACCGTGACCCTGATGACGGGCTCGTTCGGCAGCACTTACGCCCATATGGGCGCCGATCTTGCCTCGGTGCTGGACAATGGCTCCGATTTACGCGTGCTGCCGGTTCTCGGCCGCGGTTCGGTCCAGGCCGTGGCGGACATCCTGCTGCTCCGAGGCGTCGACGCCGGCATCGTGCGGAAGGACACGCTGGCCTATCTCGAACGCAAGGATTTTGCCGACAACATTCGCAATCAGTTCGTCTACGTCACCAAGATGTTCAATGAGGAAATGCATGTCCTCGCGCCGCAGACGATCCACAGCATGAAGGAGCTCGACGGCAAGACGGTTGCGGTCGACCTGCCGGACGGCGGCACCTTCGTGACCTCGATCAATGTGTTCGAGCGTCTCGGGATCAAGCCGCATCTGCTCTATATCGAGCCGCGGATCGCGCTCGAGATGCTGCGCAAGGGCGACATCGACGCGATCATTGCGGTAGAAGGCAAGCCCCTGCAATGGCTTGCCCAGGTCAACGACCCCAACCTGCATCTGGTTCCGGTTGAGTACGATAAGCCATTACGCGACGAGTATTTGCCGGCACAGCTCACCTCGGAGGATTATCCCAACCTGATATCGAGCACCACTCCCGTCGGCACCATCGCGGCCGAGGCGGTTCTCGCGTCCTACAACTGGCAAGTAGGCAGCGACCGCTATCGCCGCCTGGCCCTGCTGGTCGACCAGTTGTTCACTCACATGGCGCAGCTGCAGCGGCCGCCATTTCATCCGAAGTGGCAAGAGCTCGCGCCGCTGGCGCCGGTCGCCGGCTGGACCCGCTTCAACGCGGCGCAGGAGTGGGTCAACCGCAATGCCCCGGTTGCGTCGGCCGCGACAACCGGAGCGCTCGGCTCGCATGCGACCATCATCCCGCAGGACGATCCGGCGCTATATCGCGAATTTCTTGAATGGAAGGCAAACCGTCTCAAGCGCCGTTGAGCTGGCGCACCGGCACGAGGCGCCATGAGTTCCGCGAAGGGCCTGCGTCAGGTCGGATTTTTCGATTGTCCGGGCGGCGGCCAGATCGTCGTTGCAGGCACGACCGCATTCATCGGCCACATGCGTGCGCCTGCCGGCACCTCGATCGTCGATATCGCCGACCCCGCGCATCCGCGGCTGCTTGCCCGGCTCGAGATGCCGCCCGGCACCCATTCGCACAAGGTGCGCGTGGACAATGGGCTGATGCTGGTCAATCGCGAGCGCAATCACGCCGACCAGAACGCGCCGCCCGAAAATTTTCGCGGTGGGCTCGGCATCTATGACGTGACGAAGCCGGCGAGCCCGCGCGAGATCACCCGCTGGGAGACCGACGGCATGGGGGTCCATCGCTTCGATTTCGACGGACGCCACGCCTATATCTCGCCCACGGTGGAGGGCTATCGCGGCAACATCGTGATGATCCTCGACCTCGACGACCCGGCGCACCCGCGCGAGGTCGGCCGCTGGTGGATGCCCGGACAATGGACCGGCGGCGGCGAGGAGCCGAGTTGGCAGGGCACGGCGCACCGCTGCCATCATCCGCTGCGCCAGGGCGACCGGCTCTATACCAGCTATTGGCACGGCGGCTTCGTCATCCTCGACATCGCCGACATGGCAAAGCCACGCCTCGTCTCTTCGTTCGACTGGAGCCCGCCATTCGCCTGCCCGACGCATACGACCTTGCCGCTGCCCTTCCCGCTGCATGGGCGGCGCGTCATGCTGGTCGCCGACGAGGACGTGGCGCGCGTCGCGCCCGGACCGCCCGCCTGCCTGTGGCTCGTCGACATCACGGACGAGCGGCACCCGATGCCGTTCGCGAGCTTCCAGGTCGACGGCCTTGACGACGGCACACCGCAACCGGAGTTCACGGCCTGCCATCAGCCGAGCGAAAAGGTGACCGGAACCGAGATCCCGGCCGCATGGTTCGCCTACGGGCTGCGCCTCATCGACATTGCTGACCCGCGCCGGCCACGTGAGATCGGCCATTTCCTGCCCGACGTTCCGGAAGGCTCGCAGCGCGTCCAGAGCAACGACGTCGCCACCGACGACCGCGGCCTCTTTTATCTGCTCGACCGGCTGCGCGGGTTGACCATTCTCGAGCGCTGCTAGAGAGGGAGCCTCGCAGAATGCTCGACCTCGTCCTTCAACGACTTGAAATCTGCCGACGAGACGGTTGACAGCGCCCGGGCGTTCAGCCGCAATGGCCCAAAAGCCTGAGGTGGCGCATGGACATCCAGACCCGTCCGGACCCGGTCGGCCGCGCCCGCGAGCTCGCGGCGGAGATTGCCGCCGCGGCCGACGAGATCGAGCGCACGCGGCGCATCCCCGAGGCGTTGCTGGGGCGGCTCCATGACTCGCGGCTGTTCCGCATGCTGCTGCCGCGCGCGGCGGGCGGCGACGAGACCGAGCCTGCGGTCTACGTGGCGGCGATCGAGGAACTTGCCCGGCACGACGCCTCGATCGCGTGGAACGCATTCGTCGCCAACAGCTCCGCCCTGATCGCCGCCTATCTGGAGCCTGCGGTCAGTCACGCCATCTTCGCTGATCCGCGCAGCATCGTGGCCTGGGGACCTCCAAACGCGTCGCGCGCGACAGCGGTGGACGACGGCTATCGCCTGACCGGCAAGTGGGATTTCGCCAGCGGCTGCCGGCAGGCTCGTTGGATAGGCGCGCACTGCCATGTGCTCGAAGCGGACGGCGCGCTCAGGCTCAACCCCTTCGGCAAGCCCACGGTCCGCACGCTGCTGTTTCCGGCGAGCGAGGCGACCCTGCTCGACACCTGGCGCACCATCGGGCTGCGCGGCACGGCGTCGGACTCCTATAGCGTCGACGACGTGTCGGTGTCCGAGGCGTTCAGCACCACGCGCGAGGACCCGACGCTGCGCCGCGAGCGCGGCCCGCTCTATGCCTTTACCATGCAATGCCTCTACGCGACCGGGGTCGCCGCCGTGGCATTCGGCATCGCGCGCGCGATGCTGTCCGAGTTCATCGCACTGGCGGCCCGCAAGGCGCCGCGCAACCTGGCCCGGCTCGCCGACAATGCGGTCGTGCAGGCCGACGTGGCGCGCGCGGAGGCGCGG
>Ga0209526_10000357_pt1 | contig 28838 bp, 29 predicted proteins | sample JacPinW_OM2H0_M1_FD_188566 | JGI IMG/M metagenome (GOLD analysis project Ga0209526, IMG submission 188566) | Forest soil microbial communities from Algoma, Ontario, Canada - Jack Pine, Ontario site 1_JW_OM2H0_M1 (SPAdes) (version 2) | ecosystem: Environmental > Terrestrial > Soil > Boreal... | reverse complement strand
ACGCTTTCTACGCCGGCTCGATCCGGCTCAACCAGGCGGAGGCGGAGCGGCGCTGCCAGGACTCCCTGGCCACGGCCGGCGTGACGGGCAGCTGCAGCGCGGCCGGGGGCCGGCTGATGCGGGCCGAGGCCCGGCAGCTGGTGCGTCTGCCCATGCCGCTTCCCGGCCTGCAGGCCCCGGTGCGAGTGCTGCGGACGGCAGAGCCGGCATACGGCGGGAGGTCGGCGACTTGACGCAGCGGCGGATTGTGGCCGTGGCCCTCACATTTGTGGCGCTGGCGGTGATGGGCCTCATCTATCTGCAGGTGCTGGCGCAGAGCCGCGCGACCCGCCCGGCCTGGCTGCTGACGCGCAACGTCGGTGCCGGCATCGTGCTCAACGACTCCAACGTCAAGCGTGTTCGCGTCCCGGCCACCGGGGACCAGTTCTCGCTGCTCGAGGAGAGCCCGATGCAGCGGCGAACGGCTCACCGCTTGAGTGCGCAGTCGCTGCTGCGCCAGGACGACCTGCTCGGCAGCGACACAGTGCAGGTTCCCGTCAGCATTCGCTCTGGGCCGAACATCACTGCCGGCGACAGCATTGACGTCTACGCGGTGGTCGGCACCCGGACGGTCCTGGTCGGCCGCCAACTGATAGTCGCGGCCACCGGCAACCCGCTCACCCTGGTCGTCGCCGCGTCCGACGAGCCCTACTGGATCACGCTCCAGGCCAACAACGTCTCCCTCTTCGCCGCTCGGAGCCGCGGTGTCGGCGTGCCCGGCGGGCCGGGCGTGGGCGTCACCGACGCCGTCGCCAACCTCTCCGGCTCAGCGCTGACCGGCCCGGTCCTGGCCAGCCCATCAGCGTCCGCTCCGGCCGCGCCCAGCGCGCCTCCGACCACTGCCTCGACGACTCCCCTCCCCCCCACGCCCCACGCGGCATCACCATCTCCCAGCCGGTGAGCACCGTGGTCAGCGTCCTCACCACCAAGGACGGCCAGGGTTCCACCAGCCTGGCCCTCTCCCTGGCCTGGACGGCGGCCGAGAAGCGGCGGGTGATGGCGATAGACGCGGACATGTCCGGCACCGGCACGCTCGCGGACCTGGTCGCCCTGGACTTCGGCAGCCGCGGCATCGGCAACCTCTTCGGCACCATGGCGATCTCCGGCAACCTGCTCGAGCAGCAGGCGGTCAGCGTCCGCTCCCGGCCCCGGCTGCGTCTCGTGCCCGGCCTGCAGGGCTTCTCCGGACCCGGCGTGGGCGAGCTTCTGCCGCGCCTGGCGCCGGCGCTGGCGGTTCTGCCCGAGGAGCTGGTAGTGCTCGACCTGGGCGCCGCCCTGGCCCATCCCCGCCAGGAATCTTCGCGCCGCACCGGCCAGGCGATCGCCCAGATCTCCAACCGCGTGCTGGTCGTGCTGCACGACAGTCCCGCCCGGCTGGTCAAGTCGATCCAGATCCTGAAGGCCGCCCAGCTCCCGCAGGCGGAACTGGTTGTCCTGGAATCGAGGCGCGGCGCGCTGCGGGACCAGATCCACCGGGCGATCGCCGAGCACCTACCCGGCCACAGGCTCAGCGCCCTGCTGCCCTGGGACGAGCGCCGCGCCGCCAAGGCGGAGGACTCCGCAGTGCCGGCTTCGGTGCCCGCGCTGCTGGACAGCCTGCGCCTGGCGGAGGCCGCGCCCGCCCCCGGCGAAGCGAACGGAAGGAAAGGCCCGTGAAAGCTCTCAGCGCCGAGATCGCGGAGGCGGCTTACGAGGGGCTCGAGGCGCTCCCCTGGCCTGACCTGGGCGACGGCGTGCGCGACCTGGCGCAGCGCCTGACGGAGGTGATCGAGACCAATCGCCGGGCGGCCGGCGCCCCGGCCTCCGTGGTCGAGGAGGACACGCTGTTCGACTCGGTGACGGCGCTGGTCGATCGCGTCATCGAGTCCCCCACCCGTCACGGCGTGCCGCCGATGGTGCAGGAACGCCTGCGCACCGACGACAGCTTCCGCCGGACGGTGATCGAAGCGACCCGGGTGCGGGCGTCGAGGCTCTGGCCCCTCTCGCGTCTTATCTATCTATTGCCGGGGCTGGAGGAGATCCACTGCTTCCGGAGCGACCGCTGGATGGTGACGGCCGGCGGCCGCAAGGCGCTCCTGCTCAACGACGTCAACCCCTTCGGCAGCGACGAGGAAGTCATCAACTTCTTCCGGGACCGGGTGCTGGGCCTGGTCGGTGTGGTTGGTGCGACGCAGCTGAACGACGGCTCGCCGGTGGCCGAGGCCACGGTCGGCGGCGTCATGCGACTGATCGTTGCCATCAAGCCGGCCATCTCCGGAGACGCCAACGTGCACGCCACCATCCGGACCTCGGCCGCCGCCCGGGTCCGCCGCCTCGACGACTACGTGAGCCAGGGCGTCATGCCGCGCGGCGTGGCCGACTTTCTGGAAGCCTGCGTGGCGGGCCGGGCCAACGTGCTGATCGCGGGCGGCACGGCGACCGGGAAGACGACGCTGATGCGGGTGCTGGCGGGCATGATCCCCGACCGCGAGACGGTGGTGGTGATCGAAGACTCTGCCGAGCTGCACCTCGAATCCGATCGCGGCGACGGGCCGGTGGATCTCCAGACTGGCGAGCGGCAGCCTCGACCCTGGGTGCCGCTCTGCATCAACCTCTGCACCGTCCCGGCTGTGCTGCGGCAGGACTCGGGCATCACGATGCGGGAGCTGGTCCGGGCGGCTCTCCGCTTCCGGCCCGACCGCATCCTGCTGGGCGAGTCCCGGGGCGCGGAGATGGCCGACGTCTGCACCGCCATGAGCACCGGGCACGACGGCTCCATGGTCACCATCCACGCCGACAACGCCTTCCTGGCGGTGGAGCGGGCGGCGAGCTACACCATGGAGTCGGCCCGGTTCGCCAACAGCAGCAACAGCTACGAGCTGGCCAAGCGGGCGGTCCACCACGCGCTGGACGTCGTCGTCCACCTCGCCCACGGGCCCGGCGGGACCCGGCGGGTGAGCGGCGTGGTAGCGCTGGGCGAGGCGGTGGATCATACGGTCGAGCTCTACGGTGCGACCGCCGAGGGAGGCCTCCGGCGCGTCTGCCGGTTGACCGGCGATCTGCCGCCCCGGCTCCGGGCGCGGCTGCGCCACACCCTGCGCAACGAGGAGCTGCCGGCGGCGTGAGAGGTCATTGAGCCGCCGGTGACCGTGCCGCCCCTGGTCTTCGCCGCCGAGGTGGTGCTCGTCCTGGCCCTGGCAGCGGCGGCCGCCGCTGTCTACCTGGGACTACCCGCCGCCGACCTGGGCCCGCGTCTGGGCAGAGCCCTCCGGCCCTACCTGCGGCGCCAGCGGGACATCGCGCACGGCCTGGGCATGAGCAGCAGGTCCTGGGTCGCCCTCCGCGTCGGCGCCACGCTGGCCGGGTTCGGGATCGGCGCCCTGAGCGGAATCCCCACGGTGGCGGTCGGCAGCCTGGCGCTGGGCCTGGTCGGGGTGCCCTGGCTCCTGGCCGGCCGGGCGGCCCAGAGGCGGCTGCGAATGGAGCGGGCTCTGGCCGGGCTGCTGGTGGAGCTCCGCAACCTGATGCAGCAGTCCAACCTGGCCCTGGACCGGGCGCTCCGGGAGGCCGCCCGCAACCCGGTCCCCGAGCTCTCGCAGGTGCTGGCGCCGCTGGCCGGGGATGAACCGATCGGCGAGTCGCTGGCCGCTGTCGGGAGCAGGGCCGGCTCGCCTCTGGCTGACCTGGTGGTGACCGCGCTGCTGATAGCACGCACCCACAGCCCGGTGGCCCTGGTCAGGGTCATCGAGGAGGTGCTGATCCCCGTGCTGGGGGTGACCGTCGAAGTCCAGGAGGAGAACCACGCCACCGTCGCCCAGCAGCGAGCGGCCGCGGTGGCCATCGGCATCATCATGCTCGTCCTCTTCGCAGCGGTGGTGCGGGTCCCGAGCATGCACGCCTTCTACGACTCCCCGCCGGGACAGCTCGTCCTCCTCCTGGTGGCCTCGATGTACGCCGGACTGGTCTGGCTGATCGGCCGGATCGCCCGCCCGGTGCCCTGGGTCGAGTGGGACCTGGACGCCGTTCGTCGCGAGACGGAGGCGCTGCTTGTCTAACCTCGTTCTCGCCGCCCTGGCCGCCGTGGTCGGAGCCGGCTGGGTGGCGGCGCTCTGGTACCTGCGGATCACCACGCATCCGGCGGTGCTGAGCTGGGAGCGCCTGGCCCGGATGCGAGGACTGTCGGTGAAGCGGCCGCTGGGGGAGCGGGTCAGCGCTCGCCTGCCCTTGCTCCGACGGCTCCAGGCGGAGACGGACATCGGACGCCTGCTGACCATCGCCGGGCAATCGCAGAGCCCGAGCGCCTGGCTGCTCAGGACCGGCGCCCTCTCGGGTACGACGCTGGCCGCCCTCCTGCTGCTCGACGAGCTCACGCTCCTGGCCAACGGCCGGCTCGCCTTTCCGCTGGGCCTGAGCTTGCTGGCCGCGGCAGCGGTGGCAGCGCTCTCTTACGTCCGCGTTCGCAACCGGGCCAGGCTGCGTCAGCAGACGCTGGACCGAGCAGTCGCGGATTCCCTGCCCCACGTCGCGGTGATGACCTATCACCACCGGGTCCCGGTCTCTGAAGCCCTGCTGATCTTCTCTCGCTGCCAGCGCAACCCGGCGCTTCACCAGCTGCTCGCCGATCCGGCCTGGGAAGAGATGTCGCTCCCCGCGCGCCTCCCCGGCGAAGTCGTCGACGGGGGCCGCCCCGAAAGCACGGCCACCGGCTATGAGCGGGTCGGGCGTGCGCTCGGGGTGCCGATGCTGCTGGCCCTGGGCAGCGCCGTGCGGCGTGTGAACGAGCGGGGGCTCAGCAGCCAGGAGGTGCTGACCGGCCTGGCCAGGGCGACCTACAGCGAGCGGCTGGTCCAGGCGCGGGTGGCGGCGGCACAGGCCAAGACGCTGATCGTCGTGCCCATGGGTCTGATGATCGTGCCCGTCCTGATCCTGATCGGCGCGCCCCTGATCGCTTCCCTGGCCGGGGTCTTCGGGCGATGATCGGCCGGCTCGCCCTGCCCGTCGCCGCCGGCAGCGTCCAGCTCGCGGCCGCGCTGGTCATACTGGGCCGCCCCGACCTGGACCTGACGCGCGGTCTCCTGCTGGGCAGCGTCCCGACGGTCGCCGAGACGCTCGCCGCCCTTCAGCTGCTGGCCTGGGCGCTGGTGGCCTTGAGCGTCGTCTGGGGGCTGATCCGCGTGCTCACAGCTGGCGCCGCAGTGGCTCGAGCCGCGCGGAGCCGGTTTTGGGAGATCTCCGTGGCCGGAGTGGGTCTGCTTCTGCTCGCCTTTGGCGTGGCCCATCAGATCACCTACCAGGTCACCCTCACCGGCGGCTCTGTACAGGAGGCTCAGCAGGCTCTTGGCCGCTAGCGGGCGCGCGACCCACACCTTCCTGATCCTGCTCGAGGGGAGCCCCGCCTCGGAGGCCGCCGCGGCGCTCGAGCGCGCCGGGTCCCAGGGGAGCGTCGATGTCCTCCTGCCACCGGTCAGGGCGCTGCGGTTCCTCACCGCCGGCGGCGCGGAGGGCGCCGCGCTGGATGAATGGTGGCGGAGCTCGAAACCCGTCACGACGCGGCCGATCGTGCTCGTGGGTCACGAAGATGGCCTGCCAAACGCCCTCCGAGGCCTGGACGCGGAATTCTGGGTGGCCGTGCCGGAGCCGCGAATGCTCGGCCTCTACGCGGGGCTGGCCAACACCCGCGCGATGGTGACCAGTGAGCCGCGGCGGCTTGCGGAGGTGGTTCTGGAAGCCTCGGGCGTGATCGCCATCGCGAAGCCCGCGCCGCCCCCAGACCCTCTCCAGCTCCTGGCCGATGCCGCCCCCTCCGCAGGATCACCCGATGCCCCAAGGCCGCTGACGCGAGGGGCCGTGCTGGGCCCCGCGGGAGGATCTCCGTCCCGGCGCCCGGGCCCACCGCGGGCGGCCGCCGCCATCGGTCAGCTCTTCGACCGTCTCGGCCAGCTCCGCCGACCGGCGCTGAGCCATCAGCTCGGTCAGGCCATTCTGGCTCGCAAGCCGCTGGTGGCGGCGGTCGTCTCGCGCAAGGGAGGCGTCGGCAAGACGGCCAGCGCGGCGGCGCTGGCGGCGCTCCTGGGCGAAGCAGTCGACGAGTTCGGCCACACGGCGGCGCTGGTCGACGCCAACATCGGCAACCCCGACGCCTGGGGGCGGCTGGAGGTCCGCGGCGAGGCGATCACGGTCAGGGAGATCGTGGGCCGGCTGATGCGCGGCGAGGAACCCCCGAGCCCTCCCTACGCGCAGACCCCCGCCCTTGCCGTCTACCCAGAGTCGCGGGAGGCGGGAGACGGGTACGCCCCGGCCCAGGTTCAGCGCCTCGCCGGCTACCTCAAGGTTCGCCACGCGGCGCTGGTAGTGGACCTCCCCAACCGGCTGCCGGCATTCAGCTCGCCGGACGCCGCCCTGGCGGCCGCCTGGATCGCGGAGGCCGGCGTCGTGGTCATCCCCACCACCGCCGACCCGGCCGCGTTGCTCGGCGTCACCGAGTACCTGGCCACGGAGAGCGTCAGAGGCAAACCGGTGGTGGTGCCGTACATCGTCCCCAGGCTGCGCCAGATCCGGACGGCGCCGGAGGTGCACGAGCTGCTGGACCGGATTCGCTCCGCTGGGGGCGGCGTCGTGGAGGTGCCTGATGACGACCGGGCCACCCTGGCCCTCATCCGTCGCACTGCGATCACCGAAGCCGGGCTGGCCCTGCGTCAGGGCTACGTGGCGCTGGCCGCGAGGGTGGTCGAGGCCGCGGCCCCGCGGCCGGAGGGCGAAGGATGACTGCCGGCGGCCGGCTGCGTGCCGGCCCGCAGTGGGCATCCCGCGAGGACCGCGAGGATGCGACGAGGGATATCTGCTTCTGTCTGCTCTACGACGTCTGCGCCTGGCTCGCGCGATCCCGGCAAGCGGTCCCGCCCGAGGTCGGCGAGTACCGACTGGAGGCGGTCCGGCAGCTCACCGACGCCAGGCAGCGGCTGCGCCGTTACCTCAACCCGGCGCTGCTCGACCTCTGGGAAGATGCCCTGCAGCCGTTCTTCGACGCGGACGCGTCGCTCACCACGGAGCTGGGTGACTTGGCGCCGCTGACGGCCGTGGGCCTGGATGCCGGTGGCGAGGTCCGGGCCGAGCTGCGCTTCTCGGAGCAGTCCAGCTCGGTCGATCGGTTCGGCGAGCGCCATCCCCTACCCCGGCGGGAATGGGCGCTCGAGGTCTGGCTCTCCCCGGACCTCCAGCGCGTCGAGAACGCTTGCCTGCGATCCCTCCCCACCTGACCCCGACGGCCGGGGCCTGGCACCGCGCTGGGGCCGGTGAGGACGCATCGTGAGCCAGCAGCGACTCCCTCTGCCGCTGGGCAGTCCGCACCCGGTCCGCCGCAGCCAGCGGATCTTCCGTGGCCGGCCCGACGGCGAGCGGACTCTGCTGGCCGCCCTGGGGATGGCCGCCGCCGTGGTGGGCGCCGTCCTGACCACCCTCCCACCCTCGACCACAGTCCGGCAGGACGAGCAGAGCTACCGCGTCGGCGACGTGCTGCTGGAGTCTCGGGGCGACGGCGTCTACGCGGGACCCGGCGGTGCGCTGGTGCTGCAGGAGCAGGGCGGCAAGGTCCGGGCCGGCGCTTCCACCCACCTCAACGGAGAGCACATGGTCGGCGGCTGTCTGCTTGCAGCCGGGGGTCGCTCGGAACGCTGCTGGTTCGAGCTGGGTGGCCGGCGGATCTCGGCCGACGACCAGCTCAGGTCAGGGGGCTGGGACCGCCGCTACGACGACGGGCGCACTGTTCGGATATCGCTCGCCGGCGGGCGGCCGGTCCCTGTTCCCTTTGCTCTGGGTCGGTGAAGGGACTCCGTCCCCCGGAGTACCGGTTGGTCCAATTGACGCTAAATGTAGAGCAACGCAGTTCCCGAGACGCGGGCCGAGAACACATGACAGCTGCCCCAGTAATAAGCCCCGTAGTGCGTGAGCGTGGCATTGAAGTAGCCGTTGTTGAGGGGACCCATGACTTTGTAGTGCTGTTGGCAAGCGCCGGCGAAGTGCCACTCGTCAGTGAGCCTCACTCCTTCGCCCATATCGGGCCTCGACTTTAGGAAGTCGCCCACAACGCGCCTGCTGGGGGTCTGGAGCGTGAAGGTCCCGCCGAAGATGTTCGCGTTCGGCACAAGACTCCCATGGCAGATGCTTGCCCACCAGACCCCCTGCAGCGGGCCTTGTGCCGTCCCGCTGAAAGGACTGGTTGTACCGCCCAAGCAAGGCGGGGGAACTCCAGTCTCCACTCCGTTGAGGTACTCAGTTATGTAGGGCTGCGGCGCCGCCGATGCCCCCACAGGCAGTGACGCCAGCGCCAAACCCACCAGTACGCCAGTGAGCAATCTCTTCATCCCGCTGCCTCCCAACATGCTCGACGCGGCCGCGCTTCTCGGCAGTGGCGGCCACGATCTTGATAATTGAGCCCCCCTTCGGCGGCCGATGTGTGCGCAATTCTCTCTATCCCGACGAGGATGTCAAGCCCTCGTAGCGACTCGTGTACTCCTGGCCAAGGCTTGGCCATCTGACAGTGGCCGAACGGCGCGTTGCCGTGTCATCATTCTCGTTTCCAGCCGCGGACACTACGGTGACGCTTCGTTGTTGGCGAAACGGACGGCTCGTGTCTAGGCGACCCGGTTTGATCTAACCTGCGTCTCTGGCTTTGAAGGCGGTCGGCCGGACGATCAGGATCACGCGGACGTCTCGGTCCTTGACCTCTGTCACGTAGCCCCGATAGCGCTGCTGCAGCAACTGATAGAAACTGCCTTCCGAGTCGTCCTCGATCCTCTCCACCACGCCCTGGACCTGCAGGTACCGGTACTGGTCATCCGGGTCCGCGATCGAGAGGGCCACGCGCGGCTGCTGCTGAATGTAGCGGTAGTTGTGGCGCCTCTTGGTGTGCGTCAGCTTGATGACGCCCTCGTCACCGTCCCAGAGGAACCACATCGGGTTGACGAGGGGAGTGCAGTCCGGCCGAACGGTCGCAAGGTGGGCGAAGACCGGACGCTCGAGCAGGTCGAGGTGAGACTCCGGCAGCCTGACCATCCAACAACCAGATTAGGCGCTCACTCTCCTTCAACGAACGCCTAAGGCCCCTCCCGGTGAATGGCCACTCCCAGGACGACGAGTCCGATCCCGAGCACCTCTTCGGGTTTCGGGAGCTGGGCCAGGACCAGGACCCCGATCACGGTCGCGGTGGCGGGCAGTAGGGAGAGCAGCAAGGCGTAGGTGGCCCGGGCGAGCCTGGCCATGGCCAGCTGGTCGGTCACGTAGGGGATGACCGAGGAACAGATACCCACCCCAACTCCCGCCGCCAGGAGAAGTGGATTGGTGAAGGCCGGGGCGGCTCCCCCGAGCCCGATCGGCATGACGACGACCAGCGCGATCAGCATCGCCGCTCCCAGTCCGTCGACCCCCGCGCTGCTTCCCCGCTGGGCGATCCGATGCGCCAGAACGATGTAAAGGACGAAGAGGGCGGCGTTGGCAAAGGCCAGGGCGAAGCCGAGAGGCTGGCCGGCGAGGCGCACATTGGTCAGCAGGCACACCCCGCCGACGGCCAGCGTCAGCGCCAGGAGGTTGCGAGGGGTGCGCGCGCCAACTGCAGCGAGCGCGATGGGGCCCAGGAACTCGATGGCCCCCACCGTGCTGAGCGGCAACCGGGCGATCGCCAGATAGAACGAGGCGTTCATGACTCCGAGGACGGCACCGAGGGCGACAAGGACCCAACGCTCGCTCCAGGGGAGGCTCTGGAACAATCGCCACGGCCGCCTCCAGGCGGCGAACACCACTGCGGCGCTCGCGATTCGCAACCAGGCCACTCCCAGCACGTCGATCCGCGAGAAGAGCAGCACGGCGAAGGCCGGCCCCAGGTAGTGGAAGACCGCGCTGACCAGGAAGTAGGCATGTGGTGGTAGGCGGCCTGCCACCCTGCCGGCGACCGTGCGCGCGCTCGGGGCGTCGGATGCCTGCGCGGGATTGGACGTCATGCAACAATGCTGTAAGGCGGAAGGCGTTCCGTCCATGGCCACTCAAAAGGCAGGAGCGGTATTTGGCTGGAAAATCAAGGTACGGTGGCCGGCAGGCCTTAGCCAATGGCACGGCCCTCCTCGACCAGGTGAACCTCAGACTCCTCGAGCTGCTGCAGCAGGACCCGCGGCTGACGATGGCCGAGCTGGCCAGACGCGTGGGCATGTCCGCCCCGGCGGTCACCGACCGCGTCCAGCGCCTGGAGCAGGGGGGCGTGATCGCCGGCTACCGGTTGGACGTCGACCCGAAGGCTCTCGGTCTGCCGATATGCGCCTACGTCCGGGTTCGGCCCGGGCCGCGCCAGCTCGAGAGGATCATAGAGCTCGCCGTTGCCACACCCCAGGTCATCGAGTGCCACCGGATCACCGGGGAGGACTGCTTCCTGCTGAAGGTCCAGGTGGCGGCGGTCGATCAGCTGGAGACCATCCTGGATCGCTTCCTTTCCTACGGCCAGACGACCACCTCGATCGTGCAGTCCTCGCCTGTGCCGCCTCGACCGCTCCCCCTGGTTCTCTGATGCGAATCCTGGTCGGGGTGGCGAGCCGTGGTGCCCCCGAGCTGCTCCGGGCTCTCGATCCCCTGGTCTCGCTCTCAGGGCAGGAGCTGGTCCTGGTTCACGTCCTGGACAACGGCGCCCGAGAAGAGATGGAGCTGGCTGGTGGCCGTCTCCGATCCAGACCGATCCCGCGCAATCGCCTGCGAAAGATCGGTGAGGCGGAGCGGCAAGCGGCCCGAGCGGCCCTGGACGAAGCGCTGGAGGTCGCGCTGGCACTCGGAGCGCTCCCGGAAGCGCTGGTCGAGGAGGGCGAGCCCGGCGCCATCCTCTGCCGGCGGATCGAGGAGCGCGACTGCGACCTGGCCGTGGTGGCGCCCGACACCGGCCGGCTTACGATCCGGGCCGGCCCCAAATCCGTGGGGCACACCGCCCGCTTCGTCCTCGACCACAGTCCCCGCCCGGTCCTGCTCATCCGAGGACAGCTCGCCGCCGGCTGACGGACCAGGTCAGAGGACCTGTCGCCAGCGCCCGGAACTGCCCGGGCTGAGCCAGAAGCTCGTCGTAGACGCCGCTCTGGACTATGCGGCCGTCCACCAGGACGACGATCCGGTCGGCATGCATGATCGTGCCCATCAGCTCGGCTCGAAGACGAGGACGCAGGGCAGCTCCGGCTGGGCCAGCCTGAGCAGCTGGTAGCCGATGCCCGACAGGCCCTGGAAGAACCCGGGCGCGTAGTCCTCGGAACCCACGCCCGGGGCAAGCCGGAAGCGGCCTCCCGGCCGCTCCACCAGAGTCCTGCCGGCAAGATCTCGGGCGGCCTCTTCCAGCTCCTGACTGGCGAGCACCAGGCCGCCGAGGTTCAGGGCTTCGACGCGTCCCAGGGCGCCGCAGCAGACCTGGTCGAAGAGCCCTCGCCCGGCCGCCTCCGTGGTCTGCATGGCAGCCGCCAGGTCGGTACGCACCTGCGCCGAGTCGAGCACTTCCAGGCCGGCAAGGCGGCCGAGCCCGACGCCCGCGGCGCCGTGGCACCAGGAGCTGACCACGCGTACCGGGGCGGACGCTCCCGTTGGCGAGGGTCGCAGGTCGGGCCAGTTGGCCTGGTCTGGACGGAAGATGGCTGCCTCGTAGGCAATGCCCTCCTCCGCCGCGGCAAGGAAGTCGGCCCTTTCGGTGACCACCGAGAGTCTGGCCAGGGCGTAGGCGATGCCTGCCGCGCCGTGGGCGAACCCCGCCAGCGGCTGCTCGCCGTGAGACTTCCAAGCGCGCGGACCGGAGGGCGTCGGAGCGCGGCGGTCGAGCAGATGCTCGCCGCACCAGAGCGCCCTGATCAGGGCCTCTTCGCTGCCGGTCGCTTCGTGGACCGAGAGCAGCCCGAGCACGGCGCCCGCCGCCCCGGCCACCACATCGAGATCGCGGTCGGCCGCGACGCGGTCCCTCGTGATCCCGGACGCTGCGGCCTGGGCGGCGCGGATCAGGTCCGGCTCCCTGAGCAGCCGGGCGCAGGTGACGAGGCCGTAGACGATCGAGGCGCAGCCGGTGGCCCCGCCGATGCCGGCTTCCTCCACTACGTTCTCTGGGCACTCGCGGAGCGCGGAGAGGACCGGGCTCAGCGCTCCCAGCGCAAGCTCCCGGAACCTTGGATCGGCGGTGACCCAGGCGGTCGCGGCGAAAAAGACGGCGACGCCGCACTGCCCGCCGTAGAGATCCAGGCCGAGCGGCCGCAGCGAGGTACGGCCGGTGCGATCGTCGAACCCGAGACCGATCCAGGCCAATCCACCGTCAGGCGCCTCGATCGCCAGGCGCTCCAGGCGATCCGCGATCATCAGCGCCTCTTCGGCGAAGGCGAGGTAGCCAGGGAATCCCTTGCCCTCTTCGCCTGCGTCATCCGGATCCGCCCGACCTGCGTCATCAGGGCCGGCCGGAACCTCGAGGGCCATGGGAGCCCGGGCCTGGAGGGCGAGCCGGACTAGAGTGGCCTGCCGCTCCCTATCCGCCTGGTCGAACCCGCGAATCCGCTCCACGGCGTGCTCCAACGGAGAGGCGGCGAAGACCCCTGCGCTGACCTCGGCGGTGCCGCCGCCGCTGGTTTCGATGGTCCGGCCCATGGCGGGCACCGAGAAGCGCGGTATGTCGCCCTGCTCCAGGCTGGCCTGCTCCTGGGGGTGAAGCGCCCAGAAGGGGTGGGCTTCCTCTGTCTTCAGAAAGACGCGAGCGGAGCGCTCCAGCTCGAGACCGAAGTCGGCCCCGTCTCTGAGCGGCCACGCAGCCATCGCGGCGTCGAGGATCCTCTGGTAGACGAGCGTCGGGCGGAAGATGAAGCGCACGCTCGTGTCCTCGAGCGCCGCCAGCGGTCCGTCTGGCGCCAGCATGAGGTCCCGGCGCTCCTCCAGCAGCCGGTGCATGTCGCGAAAGCCCGCCTCGACGTCGTGGGAGAACTGCCAGGGGAGCAGAGTCCGCTCGCCCAGCCGAACCGCGTTCACAGGCACCGGCAACTCTTCGAACACGCGGTCCAGGGTCATGGCGTCGGCGTTCGCTCGCTGCCAGCGGGGCGTGAGGATGACCGACTCCTGTTGGTCCACGCCGCCCAGGCCGCTGATGTCGATGGTCCGCCCATCTCCTGCCGTGGTCCAGGCGGGAAGAAAGTCGGATTCCAGCACCGATTCCTCCATCCAGCGCCGGGCCGCGGTTCGCGCTCCCGCCACTTCGTCTGGACCGCCGTGCGGCTGCACCCGCGGGTGGAGCAGGGTCTCGGCGTCGACCAGGACCGGCTGCTCCCCGGAAGCCACCACGTTGTGCTGGTGACAGTCGGTGCTGCCGAGGGCATAGAAGAGCGCGGTCATCATGCCTGCTCGCCGAAAGTAGCGGCGGCCGGCGGCCTCGTCGGCCACACCCTGCTGTTCCACCTGCTTCACCCAGCCGTACCCCGGTCGAGCCAGGACTTCGGCAGCCTGAAGCGGGAGGTCGACGCCCTGCTCGTTGATCCAGGCGACCAGCTGCGCGTAGCCCTGCTCGAGGCCCACGTCCCGCGGCTTGTAGAGGACTTTGAGACCGGAGGCGAAGGTCACGCGAAGCACCGAGCGCCCGCCCTCGTGTGGATCGGACAATCCGGTGGCGATGGCCTGCACGGAGCCCTGGCCGGCACCGCCCGCGAAGGCCGCCTCCAGCTCCGGACGATCGGTCTCCAGCCGGCGAATGAATTCTGCAGTGGACTCGATCCAGGCCAGGGTGGCCCCGGAGGTCAGCCGAGCGAGCACCGGGTACTCCTCCAGCAACCCCTCCAGCCCGGCGTCCAGGACTTCCCGGACGAAGGCACGGTACTCGCTGTCGGTTTCGCCGGCCAGGGCCAGCAGGCGGCTGAAGCCGGTGCCTGCACCGCCCCGGCGGATGGCGAACTCCCTGTAGAGCAGCGGCGCGCAGAGAGCGCTGAGGCGGGTCAGGAGCGCTCGCTCCAGACCCAGGCGACCGCCGCTTCCGAGGCCGCCGGTGCTGGGATGGACGAACGCATAGAGGTTCGCGGCGGCCGTCTCCAGGAAGGGATGGAGGACCTCCTGGAAGGGGATCGCAGGGTCGAGCGTCAGCGCGTCATGGGGGTCTCCGACGCTGGCCGCGTCCGCAGCCCGCGCGAGCACCAGCTCCAGCAGGGACGCCCAGGGGGGCGTCTGCTCCGGCTGCGAGGTTGGCTCGCCCAGAGCGCTCAGCGCGCTCTCGGTGGAGAGGCCGTCCCAGGCCAGGCGCCGTTCGAGCACTGAAGGCTCGCCGGCGGCAGCGACCTGGCACCACCTGTGCAGTCGTGCCCTGGCGAGCCGGCCGTCGCCGGAGGTCGCGACGACACCCCCCAGCCGCTCTTGGAGCGTGCTGGCGCGCGTCACGACGCCGGGCAGAAGCCGGGACGAGAGGAGTGGCGAGACGATCGTGGTGGACACAGTGATGTGGTGTTGCTCAACGGGGCCGGCGGCGCTGTAACAGCTGGTTACCGGGCGCCGCCGGGCTCCTATTGGTGTGTGTTGCTATGCGGCTAGCAGCTGCACTGATTGCTGCTGCTGGACCAGGTGATCCCGCTGCCGGCGACCGCGCCGACCTCCTCTTCGGAGAGCTCGCGAGGGCCCGTATCCGCGGGAGGCAGCACAAGGTACATGGTGCCCGGGGTCTCTTCGACGACCTCGATGCGCACCGTACCCGGCAGCGAGACGCCCAGCACCTGCTGCAGCGCCACATGCGGGTCGGCGATGAGCTGACTCCGGAAGGACTCATCCTTCATCGCCCGCTCCACAACCCTGGCTTCCATCTCGCTTCGAAAATCCGCAGCCATGTCTTCTCCTGAAGTGGATGTGACCCGGCGGTGTTCGGCCATGCGCCGAGGGCCACCGCTGGCCGCTGGAAAGGCAACCGCAGTGTCAGTGGACGAGGACTGCCGTTCCTGTTAACCGGATGCGGGATTTCGCGAACGATCCGGCGACTGCGGCAAAGTACCGCCTCCCCCGGCACGGCCGGGTACTCCCCCGACTCGCGGGACCCCCTCACCCGGCACGGCCGGGTACTCCCCCGACTCGAGGGGGAGAGAACTGATGTTGTATTCAAAACCGGCCCGGAAGGCGGGTCGGTGCTAACCTGCGTCGTCCTCGTCACCGCATGGAATTCGGGCTCTTCTCACAACACCACAGGCCTGCTCGGAGCGTCGCCGACGCGTACGAGGAAGACCTGTTCGAGGTGGTCGCCGCCGCCCGCGACGCCCCTAGCCGGCGCCGGCGTAGCGGGCGAGGGGTTCCAGGCAGAGGGCGGTGGTCAGCTCCTCGGAACCGAACCAGACGCTGCGCGGAAGCGGCGGCCGGGGCCCGCTGTAGAACGCGAGCCTGGGCCATGAGCCGTCGCCACACTGCGTTTCGAGGATGTGGTCCACCTGCTCGTCGAGCAGCTCCACCTCCGCCTCACAGTTCAGAAGGGTCGCGGCGGCGAGGGCGGAGCTCAGCGGATCCCGCGCGCGGAGTCGCGTGGCGCAACGGTCGGAGACCCGGGTCAGCAGGTGCTCACGGCAGTCCCGCAGCGGCCCTTCGCCGTGGTACGCGGCGCGCGACACCGCATGGTCGAGAGCGAGCGGGTCCGGGTAATACCAGGAGCCAAGCTCGGACTCGGGTGACTCGATGAGCGAACGCAGGTACTCACAGGCGCGGGCGCTCTCGGGGCGGCCGCCCAGGTACAGGACCACGTTGGCGTTGACGACACCGTCCACGTCGTTGTCCTCTTCCGGCGGCCCGACCCAGGTCAGGAACCGCCCTCGCCGATCCCGGTTGGCGGCGACCAGGGCGCTGCAGTCGCGGGCAGGCCGGCCGTACCGGGCCAGCGTCCAGGAGGCGCAGGACGTGTCATCGAGGTCCGGTGGCACCAGCGAGCGCTTCGGATTGAGTTGCGTCCAGTACCGCCAGAGACCCTGCTCGTCCTGCTCGCCGGAGAGGAATTCGAGCGCCCTCTCGATGGTGCCGTCCAAACCCTCCAGGTCTGCCGCGGGCAGCTCGTTCAGCGCCTGGAGCACGAACGTAGTCACGAACGGTGTGCTGTCCACCACCGGTTCCAGCACCAGGCGCGGATCCACAGAGAGCACGGTTCGGAATTCGCCAGTCGGCAGCTGTGCCAACCTCAGGAACTCGGCCGCCCGCCGGCTGGCGGCGCGGCACGCCGCGACCCGGGTCGCCTTCGATCGATGCCCTCGCAAGCCGGGGACATGATAGGCGCCGGCAAGCAGCGATTGGGCGCCGAATCCACAGTGGGCGACGCCGTGCGCGCCGCGGCTCCGTTGGGCTACCCGGCCGGCATCTTCTCGACTGAGGGCCTGGCCCGCGTCGAGGCGGTCGCCGACCAGCTGCCCGGCAGGCTGACCTCCACCTTCGGCTTCGAGGTCGAGCTGGGGATGCCGCCGGGCGGCGCAGATTTCGCCCTGGCTGTGACCGGCCTCCACGGCGGTCGCGAGATGCTTGCCGGCAGCTCGGATTTCGAGTTTCGGCTGGCCTCCTCTCAGCAGCCGGCGTGGGCTGCCGTGCGCGCGCTCAGCCAGGCCTGGGCGGATCCCCTCTCAGGCCTGGACGCCGAGCTCCACAATCTGGCACTTGAGTTCGACCTCACCGAGGGCGTGGAAGGAGTGCCCCCGCCCAACCTCTCCCTGGGGGCCCGCTCTGGGATTTCGGCGGACAGCCCCATGGACCGCCGCCGGGAGGAAAGGAGTTGGGCCTGGCTCTTCGACGCCGCCCTGCCCGTCTTGCGCGGGCGACTATCCAGAAGCCAGCGCGACACCTTGGGCCGCTGCTTCCATTCCCTGCCGTCGGGCTCGCGCGCCTTCCAGATCGGCGTGATGCTTGCACGCCCGGTGGAGGCGCTGCGGGTGTGCATCCTCGGCCTGAGCTACGACAAGGTCTCCGGGTACCTCGAGAGCATCGGCTGGCCGGCGGACCCACAGGAGCTGGATGAACAGGTGGCGCCCCTGCTTGGGCGGGCCGAGTCGGTGATCGTCGACATCGACGTCGCCGACTCTGTCATGCCCTCCATAGGGATCGAATGCTTCCTCGGAGAGGAGAACGCTGGAAGGGGCAACGGAGCGCCTGGGACCGATCAGTGGTCGAGGTTTCTGGAGCCGCTGGTGGAGCATGGGCTCTGCACGCCTGAGCGCCGGCAGGCGCTGCTGGAGTGGCCGCTCACAGCTGTGGAGTCTCGCGCGCGTACCTGGCCGGCACATCTCCGGGACGCCTCCCGGTTCTTGGGGGCGGACCTGGAAAGCTCGCTGGTACGGGCGATGAACCACGTGAAGCTCAGCTGGCGACCGGACCGCCCCCTGCGGGCCAAGGCATACCTCCGCGTCCAGCACCGCTGGCGCCCCGCCGCCAGCCCCATCGGCCGCCCCCTGGTTCCCTCCCCCTTGCGGGGAGGGTAAAGCGAGGGAGTACCGCTCAGACGCGACCGCGGCCGTCTAAGCGACGCCCTCCCTGACCCTCGCCACGTGGGAGGCAATGTGTTTTGCCTGATGGTGGAGCAGTGCGTTGACCACCACCAGGAGCACCACGTCGAGGGCCAGGCTGGAGACCGCGGCGAGCTGCTCCTGGTAGAAGGCGAATACGTCGGCGAGGAAGATCGACACGATCACCGAGCGCTTGAACCAGACGAAGGCGGCGAGCCTGGAGCGGAGCAGGGTCACCACGCCGATCAGCCCGAGGACGTTGGCAATGAAAGCCGCAACGAAGGCGACCAGAGCCATCGGCTGCAGTTGAATGGGCGAGCCCCCGGGACCGGTGCGCAGCACGAGCGCCAGGGTGAGGACGATCACCGTAGCCAGGAAGAAAAGGGCGCGCAGGCAGAAGAGTATCGCTATGGTGCGCGCCAGCCAGGCTGAGCCGAGCGCGCGGTGGCCGGCCACCCGAGCTCGCCGCCAGGCCCGCTCCCAGGCCGACCTCCTGCGGTGCTGTGCTGGTGCCAGGGCCTCCATGAGCGCTCCCAGGGGCGCGGCGATGCCCGCCGGCGCGTCTCTCACGCTCCGCAGCATGGTAAGAGCGTTCCTGTGCTCGATGCTGTCCATTTCGTGCAGGACGGCTTCCTGGAGGAGGACCAGGGCGTTGATGAGGTAGGTTTCGTCCGACCACTCGCGCTTCCGCTCGACCGCCCGCAACAGCAGGAACAGCGCCAGGAAGATGAGATAGATCAGCGCCATCGCGGGGCGGTAGAAGTAGTTGTTGTCGCTGGTGATGAACTTGCCCAGCTCGTCTATGAAGATGCCGAAACCCAGGCCGGCACAGACCGCCGCCAGCCGCACCACGCGCTGCCCGAGATAGACCAGCAGCAGGAACAGCGCCACCACCATCAGGAGGCCGCCCCAGAGCATGTGGGCCACGTGGAGACCGGCGCCGCCCAGCTGCGGATAGCCCGTGAGTCCGAGCCCGAACCGGATCAATAGCACGGCGGACACCGCCGCCACCATGAAGAGCTCGAGGAGGTCGGCCGCGGCGAAGTTTCGAATGAAGACGCGGGAGCGTGTTGCCCTCAGCAGCGCCAGGCGACCGCGCTCACGCGCCTCGGCGCGAACATCGGCCTCAGCCGCCTCCTCCCCCTGCTGCTCCGGTGTGCGATCGGCCCGGGATTCGGGATCCGAGCGCTGGGGCCGGGACATGTCTCGGTTGGCCATGGTTCGCGAACCACACTAGTGGAGGTTGCGCGAGCGCGGAGGAAACCCCTTTCCCTGCCGTCCGCCCGGCGGCAGGAAAAGGGCTGCTAGTGTCCTAGTTCTCCAGCTTGGCGACGCCGATCGGGCAGGCCACGCCGGTCCCGCCCACACCGCAGTACCCGTTCGGATTCTTGTCCAGGTACTGCTGGTGGTAGTCCTCGGCGAAGTAGAACTCACCCGCATCCACGATCTCGGTAGTGATCTCGCCGTAGCCGGAGGCGCTGAGAGCACGCTGAAAGGTGTCCCTCGACTCCACTGCGGCGCGCCGCTGTTCCTCGGAACCGGCGAAGATCACCGAACGGTACTGCGTCCCCACGTCGTTGCCCTGGCGCATTCCCTGGGTAGGGTCGTGGTCCTCCCAGAACACTCGAAGGAGCTGCTCATAGGAGACGCGCGAGGGGTCGAAGACGACTCTCACGGCCTCGGAGTGGCCGGTCCGGCCCGAGCACACCTCTTCGTAGGTCGGGTTGGGTGTGAAGCCGCCCTCATAGCCGACCGCCGTGGTGATCACGCCGGGCGTCTGCCAGAAGGCCTTCTCCGCTCCCCAGAAACAGCCGAGCGCAAAGTCGGCGACCTGACTGCCTTCCGGGTAGGGCGGCGCCAGAGGAGTGCCGAGAACCGTGTGCCGGCCGGGGCGAACGATCGGCTGGGAGCGACCCGGGAGCGCCTGCTCCGGAGTCGGCATCTCCTGCTTATGCCTCGAGAAAAGCCACATGATGTTTGGTTCTACCGGGACCGGAGGGCCGGCATTCCCCGCCGCCTCACAGCGCGTGAAGCCCGGTCCCGGTCAGCAGCCTGACGCGATCGTCGTCGCGGTCGTCGATGATGACTCCGGCCGGCACGAAAGAGGCGCTGTGAGGGCTGCTCAGGGCCGCCTCGCGGGCGGGGCCGTTGTCTCCGCAAGACCCGGTCGCCTTATCTGGCACCTTGGAGGCGGCCTTCTCCTGGGTCGTTGGCGCTCGACCGCTCGGCTCACAGAAGGCGCCGCTCCCCGCCACAGCGGAGATGACGCCGGTATCGGAGACGTAGCGAACCAGGTTGGCGCCGCCGTCGAGCACCAGGTAACCGCCGGCGGAGGTGAGCGTCATGCCGATGGGCGAGTTCAGCTGAGCAGCCCGCGCCTGCCCTCCGCTGCCGCAGGTCGAGGCGCTCGCATCGCAGGCGGCACCCGTCCCGGCCACGGTCTCGATGACGCCGGTGCTCGAGACCTTCCGGATCCGGTTGTCCAGCCGGTCGGCGACCAGAAAGCCACCATCGGGCAGCGCCACCACGCCGTGTGCGTCATTGAAGCGCCCCGCGCTGGCCTTGCCACCATCGCCGCAGGCATCGGTCGGAGCCGGGCAGGGTATCCCGGTACCCGCGACGGTGTTGATGACGCCGTCAGGTGACACCTCGCGGACCCGATTCTCCATGCCGGCCAGCAGGACGCCACCTCCGGGCATCAGCGAGATGACCTGCGGGTAGGAGATCCGGGCCTCGGTCGCCGTCCCGCCGTCACCGCAGGTATCCGGCTGGGGGCGGCAGGGCAGGCCGTTGCCCGCCACCGTCGTGATCACACCGTCGGCGGAAACCTTGCGAATCCTGTTGTCCAGCCTGTCCGCGATCAGGTAGCCGCCGTCCGGCGTGGCGACCACGAAATGGGGGTGATTGATCTGCGCCCTCGTGGCCGGACCGCCGTCGCCACAGGGCGCGGTGGGCTCGGGGCAAGCCAGGCCGTTGCCGACCACGGTGCTGATGATTCCCTGCGGTGACACCATCCTGATCTTCTGGATGTCACGCTCCGCGATCAGGTAGCCGCCGTTGGGCAGCGCGGTGGCTGCGTCGGGCGTACCGAGGGGAGCGTTCCTGGCGGGTCCGCCGTCTCCGCAGGGAAGCAGTGCCCGCGTGCACACGCTGCCGGTCCCCGCCACGGTGGTGATCGTGGCCGTGGCGATGTCGGGCTGGGCTGAGGATCGGGGGTTCGCGCTTGGGCTGTTGCAGCCGGCCAGGACCAGCACGATCGCCGCCACCAGCATCGGCAGCAGCCGTAGATCGGCGCTGTGGCGACGGGCCGGGCTGAAGCTGGCCGGGGCTCGCCGTCCCGGTGTGGAAGTCCGCCTTGAATGGTTCATGTCGGATTTGGCCCGGCCGGAGCCGGACGTACCAGCCTCAGAAGGCCCGGCGGCAAACCGGCAACCAGCCGGTGAAGATCAAGAGCCGGCCGGCCGGCGAATCCCCTTTGCTAGGGGTAGAGGGCAGTGGCGCCGGCAGCAACGTCGGGCGCTCTGGGCTCTGCGCCGGGCCACGCGACGAGCAGTACCGGGCAGGGCGCAGAGTCGCAGACGGTCCGCAAGGTGACCGCTCGCCCCTGGTCCACGACCCCCCGCCAGCCCAGCACGATGAGGTCGGCGGGAAGGGCGCGAGCGGCGTCGAGGATTGACTCGGGCACCGCCCCGACTCTCACGTCGAGCCGGCGCAGCAGTCCGGGAGAGCGCTGAAAGAAGCGGCGGCCGAATTCCTCTCGCCAATCGGGGATGTCGTATGCCACGTGGTCCACCATGCGAGGCGCGGGTAGGCTTCCCGGCTCGGCCGGCATCTCCGCACCCGGGACGTGCAGCACGACCACCTCTGCCCGCCCGCCCGCCGCCAGCTGGTCAGCTGCCTCCAGGGCAAGCGCGGGGGCAGGGCTGCCGTCGTGGGGCACCAGTATGTTCGCCAGCCGGTCCGGCAGCCGGGCCTCCGAAGCAACGAAGAGCACGATGTCGCCCTGAGCGCTGGCGCAGAGGGCAGCGCCAAGGTCACCGGCTGTAATCGGCGCAGCGGCGACTTCCCAGCCGCCGGCCAGAGACGCCACTCTCCCGGCTAGCCTGCCGGGCACCACCGTTATCCGTATCACCCAGTCTCCACCTCCTCCGGTTGAGACCAATTCCCGTTGCCAAATTTTGCCCGGTAGCGGCCCCGAGCCAGCCGCCTGGGACTCCCAGCACCAAGGGCGACATCCGCTGGCGAGCGGAGGTCGATTCTCACCTCCGACCGGTCGGCGTCGACCCTTATCACATTGTCGCGCCACCAGAAGGGAAAAGCCAGACGTGTCCAGCTGGTGGGCAGCTTCGGATCGATGCGCAGGCAGTCGGCTTCCGCCGTTACACCTCCGAAACCCAAGACTGCCGTCTGCCAGAGGCTGGCGGCAGCCGCCATGTGGATCCCGAAGGCGGCGTTCCGCATACGGTCATCGAGGTCGATCGCCGCCGCCATCCGGAAGTAACCGAGGGCTTCCTCCGCCAGCCCCAACCTGGCCGCCACCACAGCATGAACGCCAGGCGAGAGCGAGCTGCCGTGGGAGGTCCGCGGCTCGTAGTAGCGATAGTTGGCCGCGACGACGTCGCGCGGGTAGGCCGACGGCAGCATGTGCAGGAGCATCAGGACGTCGGCCTGCTTGACCAGCTGGGTCTTTTGCAGCCGCTCCCTGCCCAGCACCAGCTCGCCGGCGAAGGGCCGGGGTGCCAGCTCGGCGGCGTTGACGTCCTCCAGCTCGAAGTAGTCCTCGAACTGCTCGTAGACCTTCGTGTCCGCGTCGCAGCGCCTCGTGAGCTGATCGGCCACCAGTTGCCAGCGCGCGAGGTCGGCCTCCTCCAGCTTCAGACGCCGTGCGAGCGACTTCCAGCCGCTCGAGTCCGCTCGGCTCAGGAGCTCGGCCGTCTCCAGACCCCTCTCCAGGTTCCAGCGAGCCAGCTCGTTGGTGTACGCGTTGTCCCGCACGCCCTCGTGGTATTCGTCGGGACCGATCACGGGAGCGATGTGGAAGCAGCCGTCCGCCCCGCGGCGCGCCCGCGAGGACCAGAAACGAGCCGTCTCCAGGAGGATCTCGGCTCCGACCCGAAGCAGGAACTCCTCGTCGCGAGTTGTTTCCCAGTAGCGCCAGGTCGCCCAGGCCACGTCTGCCGAGATGTGGTGCTCCTCGCGACCGGTCAGGACGGGAGTGACGATGTGGTCCGGCGTCAGCGCGAACGGTGGCGTGCAGTCGCGGCCGTCGTCGGCTGACTCCCAGGCGAAAAGGGCTCCGGCGTAGCCGAGGCTGCGCGCCCGAGCCCTGGCGGCCGGGAGGGTCCGATGCCGGTACCTGATCAGCTGCCGCGCGACCTCCGGGTGGGTATGCAGGAAGAAAGGCAGCACGAAGGCTTCGGTGTCCCAGAAGACGTGGCCGTTGTAGCCAGGCCCGGTCAGGCCGCGGGCGCCGATCGAGGCGAAGTCGGTTTCCGGATCCCCGACGGAGATCAGGTGGTAGAGCGCGAACCTGAGCGCCAGCTGAGCGTCCGGATCACCCTCCACCACCACGTCCGAGGCCTCCCAACGCTCCCCCCAAGCCTGGCGGTGCTGCTCCCAGGTGGCGGTGAGGCCGGCCTTCCTGGCCCGCGCCAGGGCCTCGGTTGGTGAGCCCTCCGGCTGACCACCGGGAGCGGCCCGCGCCACGGCGGCGAAACGCTCGAGGCTTCCTCTCGACTCGCTCGTGGAGATGGAGAAGAACGCCCGTCCACCCTTCCGGGCAACCAGCTCGAAGTCGACCTGGTCTCGCCCTCGTGTGAAGGCGGCGTGTTCGAGGGATGGACCGCCAGGCAGCGGGATATCCGCGCCAAAAGCGAGAGGCGTGCCGTCACAGTGGCCGTCCGCCTGCAGCACGAGCAGCTGCCGGTCGTGGAGCGCCGCGAAGCGGGCGGAGCGAAAGGTGATCTCCTGTCCAGAAGGCAGCCGCTGCCGCCAGAACCTGAACAGAATCCCCTGCCGGAAGTCGAGCACACGCCGGTGCTCCACGATCTCGCCGATCTCGAGGCGCACCTCGGTATCGCCCAGCCGGGGGTCGAGGAATGTCCATTGCGGACCGATGAGCGGTTCGGGACCAGAGCTGTCGTCCGGCCGGCGGCCGTAGATCCCGGCCACGTAGGTGGCCGGGTTGGAATCCGGGGAGCCCTCCTCCAGGGACCCACGAGTGCCGGTCCTGCCGTTGGCCACCGCAAACCACGACTCCAGGTCCCGCTCACGAAAACGGTCGAAGCCGGCAGCCTCAAGCCGCCAGAGCACGTCCTGGACGGGCGCCGGAAAAGCGTCAGGTGACTCGGCTCCTTGAGCCGGTGACTCAGCTCCTTGAGTGGGAAAGCGGATCTTGTCGTTCATCGGTTTCGAAGGCGTCGACGACCAGTGCCGGCGCGGCGGCCGCGAGCGATGACTGGAAAGCGGTTCCATAAGTTGTACAGGAGACCGGCGGCGGCGCCGTGTAAAGAAATGTTGCCGGAAACGGGATCAGCGGATCGAGCGGATCCTGCTCACGAACACGGTTCCCAGGGCGAAGAAGAGGATCGAGAAGCCGAACACCACCCGATAACCCTGATCCCCGCCGGTCCGGTTGACGAAGTCCAGGATGAAGCCCGCCACCAGGGGGAAGAACGTCTGAGGCAGGGTGTAGGCGACGTGGAACAGGCCCATGTCCTTGGCCGATGCGCGGCGGTCGGGCAGAGTGTCGCAGGCCAGCGCCCAATCGACAGCGTAGTAGAGGCCGTAGCCGAGCCCGAAGAGCACCCCCAGCAGGATCACCAGCGGCACGCTGGTCGGGTAGAGGACGATGAAGAGCAGCGCCACCCCACCCTGGAATGCGCTGCTCGCGTAGACGAACGGTTTACGTCCCGCGCGGTCGGAGAGGCGGCCCCCCAGGAAGCCAAGGGGGATGCCCGCGATGAACACCACCAGCAGCCACTCGGCCGTGAACTGGTCGGGGTTGGGCACGTGCACGACGTCGCGAAAGAACGGCGACAGGAAGTAATAGACCACGCTGACCGCCGCAGTCATCATCAGCCGGGTGAAGCAGACCCAGGCGAAGTCGCCCCGCGTCAGAGGACGGATGAACTGCTTCAACTCCTCGGCCAGCGACGTCGACTGCCGAGCGGGCGCCGGAAGCCGGCCTTCCGAGCGCGCGATCCACAGGACGGGCAGCAGTGTGAGCACGACCACCGCGGCGATCGCCAGGTAGGTCAGGGTGACCTGGTGCACGGCGGCCAGCGCGAGGCTGACCGCGACCCCGGCGAGACCGCCCAGCGTGAACATGGCCGAGAGGTAGCCGCTGGCCCGGCCGAACTCCTGGTCGGGCACGATATCCGGGATCATCCCGGCGTAGGCAGCCCCCGCCGCGTTGGCGAAGATCTGGATGATCATGTAGCCCACCGCCATCTGGAGCAGGCTGTGGGCGGTCATCATCACGACCAGGCCGACCACGTCCCCGGCGACTCCGACGACCATGATCGGGCGGCGGCGACCCCAAGGGGTCACCAGGCGGTCGGAGTAGTAGCCGACCAGAGGCGGGATGAGGACGGCGAAGATGCCGCCAGCGCCGACCACGGCGCCGATCGCCCTGCCTTCGCTCCCCTGCGGCACCAGCCCCCGCACCTGGGCCTGGATGAGGATGCCGCCGATCGGCAGCCAGTGAAAGTTCGAGCCGAACCACCACGAGGCGAGGGCCAGATGGCGGAGCGCGCCGAAGCGGGGCTCAACGACCGGGGCGGCCGCCGCCGTAGTCATTTCGGGCGATCATGAATGCTGACGCCGCCATAGTCAAAGGGCGCGGTGACCGCACTCAGCTAGAGTCTCCGCCCGCGGCAGATACCCCCTCCCCGACCCTCCCCTCAAGTCAGGGGGAGGGAGATCGTCAGCGGGGCGCTGGGATGGAGGGCACGCTTGGCGGCTGGTACCCGTGAACGATGAAGAGCACCGACGCGCCAAGAGCGGCCACCAGGATGATCACGAACGCGACACGGCGGGGCAGCGAGATCCGTGGCTGAGGGACCAGGCCGGAGGCGTTGGTGCCCGCGTTGAACAGCGTCATAGCCTTCTGCAGGCGCCCCACCGCGGCCCCTGCGAAGACCTTGAAGGCCTGCCCGCTGTCCAACTTCGCCGGCGAGGACCCGTTGAGCCGGCCGTCGCGCAGCCGGAGCGCCGCAAGGCCGAGAACGATCCCCTCGGATGCTTGCCGAACGGCGTAGGAGCGGACCGCCTGGGGGGTGAGCGCTCGTCTCAGCAGGAGCGTGATCGGAAAGGCGATGACCACGAAGCCGGCGCTGACCCAGAACGTGTCGTCGAAGCCCTTCGCCGCCTGGTTGAGCAGGATCGTCTTGATCGGCGCAGGCAGATGGGCCGCCGCGAGGTTCCCACCGGCGGAGACGCTGCCCTGGGGCAGCCGGGGGAGGTTGGCTGAGATCCGGTTGGTGAGGATGGTGGCCATGATCGCGATGCCGAGCCCGCTTGCCACCCGCTGCACGACGTTGCTGATGGAGGTCGCGCGCGCGATCCGATCCGGCGCCAGCGTGATGAAGGCCGTCGACATGCTGGGCATCAATGAGAACCCCATGCCGAATCCGCGCAGGACGAGCATCGTGGCGATGACCGGCGCCGCGGTGTCTGAAGACACGCTCGCCATCCAGATGGTCGAGCCCGTGAGCACGGCCAGGCCAAACGGCACCACCCGGCGAGCCCCGATCTTGTCGGTAAGGATGCCCGAGATCGGCATGGCGACGGCCGCGCCCAACCCCTGGAAGCCGAGCAGAAGGCCGGCGTCGAGGGCCGAGTAGCCCTGGATCTGCTGCAGGAAGAGGGGAAACAGGAAGATGGCCCCGAAGAGGCCGAGCGCGATCAGGAAGTTGAGCATCATGGAGGCTGAGAAGGCTCCGTCGCGGAAGACGCGGATGTCTATCAGCGGGTACCTCGTCCGCAGCTCGAAGACGCAGAAGGCCACCAGGAGCAGCACGCCGGCGACCAGCGGCAGGATGGTCTGCACCGAAGCCCAGCCATAGTTGCCCGGCTGGCTGAGGCCGTAGACCAGGCCGACCACGGCCGGGGTGACGAGAAACAGGCCGATCACGTCGAGCGGCTCTTTCTTGGCCACCCTGTGGGGCGGCTCTCGGAGCTGAGTCAGTGAGAGGAACGCCCCCACCAGCCCGATCGGCAGGTTGATGAAGAAGATGAACCTCCAGCTCACGTCCTGCACCAGCCAGCCGCCAAGGGTGGGGCCCAGGACAGGACCGAAGAGCATTGGCACACCCATCACCGCCATCATCCGGCCCCTCTCGTCCGGCCTCGTGATGCTCATCAGGATGGTCATGCCGACAGGCATGATCAGCCCGCCGCCGAGGCCCTGGAGGATGCGGAAGCCGATCAGGCTGGCGTTGGACCAGCTGAAGCCGCAGAGGACGGAGCCGATCACGAAGAGCAGCTGGCTGATCACAAATATGCGCCTGGTGCCGTAGCGGTCGGCCAGCCAGCCGGTGAGCGGGATGACCGCGGCCAGGGCCAGGGTGTAGCCGGTGATGATCCACTGCACTTCGGAGAGCGTGGTGTTGAAGTCACGCTCCAGCGTCGGCAGCGCGACGGTCACCACGGTCTGGTCGAGGATGACCATGACGGCCCCGATCATCACCACCCCGGCCGCAACAAACTTGTAGGGGAGGCCGCCGGACCGAGCCTCCGAGGGCGCCGGCGCCCCGGCACCGGGCCTACCGCCCGTCCCGGTCCCGGCTCGTTCGCCGATCGTGGTCACGAGCCTCGCTCAATGCCAGCGGTGGCGCGGCCTTCCCGGGTCTGGGCCGGCCGCAGCGCGCCCGCCAGGGCGAGCGCCAGCGCGACCACCAGGCCAAACGCGCTCGTGCCGACCACCACGGCGCCGATCCAGACGTCGGACCACGTGGAGCTCGTCCAGGTACCCGCCCGGCCGGCTGGAAAGCCGACCACCCAGGGTGCGATGAAGACCCAGGCGCCCGCCGCCAGACCGGCGAGGAAAATAACCGCGAGCTGGATCGAAGCACGAACTGCAAATCGCCTCTGCATGTCAGCCCTCCAGCCGGCGGAAGGCGGGCGGATACTCTGGGGCTCCCTGCTCGTGCCCTGGCCCGGGGTCTCCGGCCACGCTGCTCCGCTGACCCGGGGCGGGCTCTGAGCCGGACTGCGACTGCAGCTCTCTGGTGAGGGCCTGCGCCAGGCCCATCAGCGTGTTCTCGAACTCGGCGGGATTGGGTGCTCCCGCGCCGTCCGCCCCGGCCCGGGCGTTCCGCCCGCTTGCCGGCGCCTCTCGCCTGTCTGTGACTCCAGCCTCGCGCAGAACGGCGAACTACTGAGCGGCGACCAATGCGAGGCCAATGGCCGCCAGGATCACCAGGCCGAGCCCGGAGAAGAATTCCGTCTGGGTGACAACCGTCCAGTCCTTCCCCGAGGGCTGCTGACCGAGCGCCCAGGGGCTCAGCATCAGCCAGCCGCCGCCGAATCCGGTGATCAGCGCCCAGGCGGTGCCCAGGACAATACGTACAACCATCCGATGACCTCCAGAGCAATCCCGCCCGCGCGAAGCTTTGCGAGTACCAGCTAGGCTATATAATGTAGCACGACTAAACTATGGATAGTGACCAGTACCCGGAAGAACTGAGACCGCTGGTCTCGGCGCTGAAGCGGTTCGGGACCACGCTGAGCGCGGACCTGACCGAGATGCTCTTCCGGCTCAACCTGACCATGCCCCAGATCCGCGTTCTACACACCATCAGGAAGGAGGGGCGGATGAGCGGGCGCCGGCTGGCGCAGGAGCTCGGCGTCTCTCCGGGGGCGGTCGTCCAGGTCTGCGACCGGCTCCAGGAGCAGGGCTACGTGGAGCGGGTGCCGGACACCCACGATCGGCGCGTGACCTGGTTCCAGCTGGCCGGCTCCACGCGCGACCTCGTCGAGGAGATGCTCGCTCTGCGGCGGGCTCGGGTGGTGCCGGCGCTGAGCAGCCTGTCCGCGGAGGACCGCGAGACCTTGATCCGGATTCTCAACCAGATGGCCGAAGCCCTCGACTCGGAGCGGGAGGCGGGTCCGAAGAAACCGTCAGCGATCGACCGCTTGACGGCCGGCAGCGCCCTCGAGGCAGAACCGACCACCTTAGGGTCCGGCTCGAGCTGAGGCGCGGCGCCCGGCCCGTCGCCCCTAAGGCAGGCGTCACCATGAGAGGCCGGATTCAGTCCGGCCGTATGAGTTGTTTCTCCACACCCATCATCACTCCCGAGAGGAGGGTGGGTCCGTGGGGGGAACCTGGGTTCCCCCCGCGTCGTCCTC